>ERZ778022.2557-NODE-2557-length-18926-cov-5.129458_pt1 | contig 18926 bp, 17 predicted proteins | sample MGYA00375752_ERZ778022 | MGnify/ENA primary metagenome ERZ778022 (study PRJEB29350, sample SAMN05389826) | bioreactor metagenome | isolation source: Thiocyanate bioreactor | place: South Africa: University of Cape Town | collected 2014-04-04 ... | reverse complement strand
GACTACTTCCTGCTGAACTACGGCGACAACATCGGCGCCGGTGTGACCGACGTGCCTGTGGGCGGCATGAAGCTGGGCGTGGGCGTGTTCTCCGGCGACAAGTTTGACGGCGGCCTGCCCAACAACGTGAAGGCACACCGCATCAACGCAGACCTGTCTGACATCAACACCCACCCCGGCGGCAAGCTGCGGGTGCTGCTGACGGCCGTGGGGGGCAAGAACCAGGTGGGCGGCGGCTCGGGCTCTGGCATCTCGCTGATGCACACGCAAAAGGAGTTCCTGCTGCCCAGCATCACCAACACGCTGTACCTGCAGACATCGCGCGGCCATGCCCGCATCGACGGGGAGTTTGAAGCCATCGAGGGCACCAGCGCAGGCAAGCGCGCCACCCGCATCGCCGACTCCATCAACTGGCAAAGCGGCCCGTTTGGCGGCCAGGCCCTCATTGGCTACCAGACCAACAAGGCTGACCTGACCGGCGTGGAGACCAAGGACTTCTCGCTGGGCGGCCGTGGTTCGTACGCGTTCACCAAGAACTTCAAGGGCCTGGTGGAACTGTCTACCACCACCCGCAAGGGCAGTGGTCCGGACCAGCGCCTGTCCAAGGTCACGCTGGCGGGTGCCCTGGCACTGAATGAAGACTTCTGGTCGCGCCCCGAGCTGCGTCTGTATGTGACCAAGGCCAACTGGAACCAGGCGGCGGCGGTGGCCAACGCCGGCACCTTTGGCGCCAATGGCAAGACCTCGCGCACGCTGGTGGGTGTGCAGTACGAGGTGTGGTGGTAAGAACCTGCTCAAGATCTTTTCGGGGTCGCACAAGTACCTTGCCGGGATGGGGTGCAAGGCGCGGTGCGCAGCCAATAGCCCGTGCTATTGGCAAGCGCCGCAACGCCGCAGACCGCCCGGCAAGGCACTTGCCCGAAGGGTTGGAGTGAAATCGGGCGATTGGACGCCCCGGCTGCTTGCATGGGCATGAGCCCATGCGGCGCACCCGAAGCATCCACTCATCCCGATTGCACTCCAATGCGATCCCCGAACAGATTTTGAACAGGTTCTAAGTGAGAGAGTGAGTAGCGAGTTAGTTTGAGGTAAACACTTTGTTCATTGGGGGGTGCTCTGTGCGCACCCCCCTTTTTTCATGTGACACAAAGTGGATGTGTGAATGAGTGAAACGGTGATTCAGTGACTGATCGAGACACCGCGTACCGCGCGCGCAGCGTGTGCAGTGCGTACGCAAGAGAGATTCGCAAGCAATGAAGAATTCCTTTGAAACCTGGCTGCCCAGGCTGGTGGTGACCCCGGCGTTTGTGCTGGGTTTTGCCTTCATCTATGGCCTCATGGTGTGGAACGGCGTGCTCAGCCTTACCGCATCGCGCATGCTGCCCAACTACGAATGGGCGGGCCTGGCGCAGTACGAGCGCCTGTGGGAGATGGACCGCTGGTGGGTGGCCCTGAAGAACCTGGGCATCTTTGGCGTGGGCTATGTGGGCGGATCGCTCGCCATTGGCGTGCTTCTGGCCATCCTTCTGGACCAGAAGATCCGCGCCGAAGGTGCACTGCGCACCATCTACCTCTACCCCATGGCGCTGTCCTTTGTCGTGACCGGCACGGCCTGGAAGTGGCTGCTGAACCCCGGCCTGGGCATCGAGAAGATGGTGCGCGACTGGGGCTTCACGAACTTTGAATTTGGCTGGCTGGTGGACACCGAGATGGCGATCTACTGCGTGGTCATCGCAGGCATCTGGCAAAGCGCCGGGTTTGCCATGGCGCTGTTCCTGGCCGGGCTGCGCGGCATTGACGACAGCATCATCAAGGCCGCGCAGGTCGATGGTGCCTCGCTGCCGCGCATCTACTGGCGCATCGTGCTGCCCGCGCTGCGGCCGGTGTTCTTCTCCACGCTCATGGTGCTGTCGCACCTGGCCATCAAGAGCTTTGACCTGGTTATGGCGCTGACGGCGGGCGGCCCTGGCTTTGCCACCGATGTGCCCGCCACCTTCATGTACACCATGTCGTTCTCGCGCGGGCAGATTGGCCTGGGCGCGGCCAGCGCCACCATGATGCTGGCCACCGTGGCGGCCCTGGTGATTCCTTATCTTTACAGCGAACTGCGGAGCAAACCCCATGACCGCTAAGCCCTCTGTGTTTCCGTCCGTGGGCCGCCTGCTGGTCTATGGCGTGCTGGCCCTGGCCACCGCGTTCTTTCTGCTGCCGCTGTACGCCATGCTGGTGACGTCGTTCAAGGACGCCGAGGAGATCCGCAGCACCTCGCTGCTGGCGCTGCCGGGATCGCTGAACTGGTCGGCCTGGGGCACGGCCTGGTCCACCGCCTGCACGGGGGTGGATTGCAATGGCCTGCGCCCCTTCTTCTGGAACTCGGTGGCCATGGCCGTGCCGGCCGTGCTGATCTCTACCGTGTGGGGCGCGCTCAACGGCTATGTGCTGAGTCTTTGGAAGTTTCGCGGCAGCGACACCCTTTTCGGCCTGTTGCTGTTTGGCGTGTTCATGCCCTTCCAGGTCGTGCTGCTGCCCATGAGCCAGGTGCTGGGCTGGCTGGGCTTGTCCAGCTCCATCACCGGGCTGGTGCTGGTGCACTGCCTGGCCGGCCTGGCGGGCACCACGCTATTCTTTCGCAACTACTACGCGGCGATCCCCCAGGAGCTGGTGAACGCGGCGCGCATGGACGGCGCGGGCTTCTGGCAGATCTTCTGGCGCATCGTGCTGCCGCTTTCCACGCCCATCGTGATGGTCGCCCTGATCTGGCAATTCACCAATATCTGGAACGACTTTCTGTTCGGCGTGGTGTTCTCCGGCACCGAGTCCAAGCCCATCACCGTGGGACTGAACAACCTGGCCAACACCAGCAGCAGCGTGAAGGCCTACAACGTGGACATGGCGGCCGCCATCATCGCCGGCCTGCCAACCATGGTGATCTACGTTCTCGCAGGCAAGTTTTTTGTGCGTGGCTTAACGGCTGGCGCAGTGAAGGGATAAATCATGGCTTCTTCATTGGATATCGCAGGTATCAACAAGCGCTTTGGCAAGGGCGACAAGAGCGTGGAAGTGCTGCGCAAGGTGGACATCCACGTCGCGCCCGGCGAGTTCCTTATCCTGGTCGGCCCCTCGGGCTGCGGCAAGTCCACGCTGCTCAACATCATTGCGGGGCTGGACGAGCCCACCGAGGGCGAGATCCGCATCGGCGGCAAGAACGTGGTGGGCATGCCTCCGCGCGACCGCGACATCGCGATGGTGTTCCAGAGCTACGCGCTGTACCCCACCTTGAGCGTGGCCGACAACATCGGCTTTGCGCTGGAGATGCGCAAGATGCCCAAGGCCGAGCGCCAAAAGCGCATCGACGAAGTGGCCACCATGCTGCAGATCAGCCACCTGCTGGACCGCCGGCCCAGCCAACTCTCGGGCGGACAGCGCCAGCGTGTGGCCATGGGCCGGGCGCTGGCGCGCCAGCCGCAGTTGTTCCTGTTTGACGAGCCGCTGTCCAACCTGGACGCCAAGCTGCGCGTAGAGATGCGCGCCGAGATCAAGCGCCTGCACCAGGCCAGCGGTATCACCAGCGTGTACGTCACGCACGACCAGGTGGAGGCGATGACGCTGGGCTCGCGCATCGCGGTGATGAAGGGCGGCGTGGTGCAGCAGCTGGGCACACCGGACGACATCTACAACCGCCCGGCCAACACCTATGTGGCCACCTTCATCGGATCGCCCACCATGAACCTGCTGCGCGGCGCGGCCACGGGCGGGCAGTTTGGCATTCAGGGTGCGGCGCTGAACCTGGCTGCCCCCGCCAGTGCCAATGAGGTGTTACTGGGCGTTCGCCCCGAGCACCTGGTGATCCAGGAGACCGCCCCCTGGCGCGGCCGCGTCAGTGTGGTGGAGCCCACCGGGCCTGACACCTATGTGATGGTGGACACGGCCGCAGGCAGCGTCACGCTGCGCACCGACGCCCAGACCCGCGTGCAGCCCGGCGATGCCGTGGGCCTGGCGGTAGAGCCCGCCAACGCCCACTGGTTTGACGCCAGCAGCGAGAATCGGCTGGCGTGAGCCGCGCGGCGCAAGCGCCGCCGGATCGTTGCATGTAGTGTGCTGTCCCGCAAATAGCTGCACATGAAATCGCGTCCTCACCCCCAGGGCTGCGTTGCAAATCCTCGCGATAGCGACGGCTATCACTGCGGTTTGCGCCTTGCTCTGGGCGCGATGTCATCGATTTCATTTCGTGCAGCTATTTGCGGGACAGCACACTGGTTGCTATTGAAACAATAGCTGTTAGCGCATGTTCCACTAGCGCTAGCAGCTGTTTTTGCTTAAAAACACCGCATGACACCCCTGCGCCTGCTGGCCGACATTGGCGGCACCAACATTCGCCTGGCCTGGCAAGACCAGCCCGATGGCCCCCTGCACGACACCCGTGTGCTGCCCTGCGCACAGTTCCCCACGGTGGACGCCGCACTGGCGGCCTACCTGGCCGAAGTGAACATCGCCACCCCGCGCGAGGCGGCGTTTGGCATCGCCAACCCGGTCACGGGCGACGCCATCCGCATGACCAACCACAGCTGGAGCTTCTCGCAGCGCGCCGTGCGCGAGGCTTTTGGTTTTGAGCGGCTGGTGGTCATCAACGACTTCACCGCACTCGCGCTGGCGCTGCCCCTGCTCACGCCCGATCAGTTGCGCCCCGTGGGCGGCGGCGCGGCCGTGCCAGGCGCTGCCATTGCGCTGCTGGGCCCTGGCACGGGCCTGGGGGTGTCGGGCCTGGTGTTTCCGCCCGGCTCGAGCCTGGGCGTGCCGCTGTCCGGCGAGGGCGGCCATGTCACGCTGGCCGCGCAGACCCAGCGCGAATTCGATGTGCTGGCCATCCTGCAAGAGCGCTACGGCCACGTGTCGGCCGAACGCGCCGTGTGTGGCGCCGGGCTGGTGGACCTGTACCATGCGCTGCGCCGGCTGGCCCAGCGCGGCGGCAAGGAGGTCAGTTCGGCCGCGCAGGTGACCGAGCTGGCCCTGCAAGCCAACGACCCGCTGGCGCTGGAGGCGCTGGAGCTGTTCTGCGGCTTTCTGGGCAGCGTGGCGGGCAACTTGGCGCTCACGCTGGGCGCGCGCGGCGGCGTGTTCATCGGCGGGGGCATGGTGCCACGCCTGGGCACGTGGTTTGACAAGTCGCCGTTCCGTGCGCGGTTTGAATCCAAAGGGCGCTTCCAGTCCTACCTGGCGACCATTCCCTGCTGGGTGATTGACCCCAGCGCCACGCCCGCGCTGTTTGGCGCATCGCGTGCGCTGGACATTGCGGGCTCGGATGCATGAGCAGCGACAGCGCACCACCGCCCATGCTCCGGCCCAGTGGCGTACACCATGTGGCCATCATCGCCAGCGACTACGTCCGTTCCCGCCGCTTCTACACCGAGGTGCTGGGCCTGCAGGTGGTGCACGAGCACTACCGCGCCGAGCGGCAGTCGCACAAGCTGGACCTGCAACTGCCCGACGGCACACAGGTGGAGCTGTTTTCTTTTCCCAATCCGCCGTCTCGCCCGTCTTACCCCGAGGCCTGCGGTCTGCGCCACCTGGCCCTGCGCGTGGCCGACATGCAGGACAGCGTGGCCGCCTTGGCCGCCCATGGCGTGGCCGTGGAGCCGGTGCGGGTGGATCCGTTCACGGGCGTACCGTTTACCTTTTTTGCCGACCCGGATGGGTTGCCGATCGAGCTGGTGGGCCCGCTGGCGCCCGCGCAGCGCTGACCCTTTGCACTATGACCCGTCCTGAATAGCGTTGACACCCAGGACGGTTAAAAACTCCAGCCGGACTATCCGGCCAATGACGCCCGATGCACTGCATCGGGCGTTTGCATTTTCAGCGACAGATGCGGTCGCTCGCAGTTATAGATGTCGACTGACTGCTCGACCATGCGTCTGGCCTGCCCCAGATCGGCGGGGCGCTGCAGCAAGAACTCACTCTTCAAGATGCCATTGACCCGCTCGGCCAGCGCGTTCTGGTAGCAGTCGTAGCCGTCCGTCATCGAGCAGATCACGCCGTGGCGCTTGTGCAGGGCCTGGTAGTACGTCGCGCAGTACTGGATACCCCTGTCGGAGTGGTGCACAACTGTCGGCTGCTCTGTCGCCCCGAGAGCGCCATCTTCATGGCCTGCGCCACCTCTTCGGTCTGCAGGCTCTCATGCACGTGCCAGCCGACGATCTTCCTGGAATACGCATCCGTGACCAGGCTCAGATAGACGAACTTGCCGTGTGTGGGCAAGTAGGTGATGTCAGCCACCCAGACCTGCTCGCTGCCGCTGGCGTGGATCTGTTGCGGCCCTACCTTGAGAAGGTTCGGATGGCGCCTGAAGCGGTGGTGACTGTCTGTTGTCTTGTGATACGCCCGCCGGGGTGCCACCAGCAGCCTGGCATTGCGCAGGACGTCGAACATTGCATCGCGGCCCAAGTCGATGCCTCGGCGCTGTAGCGGCTCCTGCAATAAGTGGTGCAGCTTGCGCGTGCCTATGCGTGGTTGGCGCATGCGCTGCTCGCGTACCAACTCCACCACCGTCTGCGCATTCGCCAAGCGATCGGCCTCGCGGCGCCTACCCTGGTAGTAGGCCTGACGGCTGTGGCCCATATGCTGGCAAGCCCTCTTCACGCTCAACCCTGCGATGAGGTTTTGCGCGAGGACTTGCCCAAAGGCTCTTTTACGATGCGCACCCCATAGTCCTTGCGCAGCACGTCGATGACGGCTTCGAATAGCCTGGCCTTCTCCTGCGCCTGTGCGAGCTGCACCTGCAGCGCCTTGATCTGCTGCTCGGGCGTGAGAGCAACAGTGTTCTTCTTGTCTATCGGCATGGCTGCAGATGATGCCGCAGGACTCCAGCCCAGGCGACCGTGCTTGCGCAGCCAGACCAGAACCGTCGAGCGACCCTGGATGCCGTAGTGCTGCTGCGCCTGTTTGTACGTGAGCTCGCCTTTTTCCACCTGCTACACCACCGCCAACTTAAAGGCCAGTGTGTAGTCGCGCTGCGTGCGTTTGACACTTGATTCCATGACACATACCCTTTTTGAAAGGTCCTCGTGTCAACGCCAAGCAGGACGGGTCACTAGCAAGAAAAAAGGCCCTGACGGGCCTTTTTCATCACATCTCTTCACTCCAGCAATACCCGTCGCGCGCAATCATCGCGCTCGCGGCGCGTGGGCCCCAGCTGCCGGCAGGGTAGGGGCGGGGGCCTGCCGGATCGTTCTTCCAGTACTGCAGGATGGGCTCCACCCAGCGCCAGGCTTCTTCCTGCTCGTCGCTGCGCACAAACAGGTTCAGGCGGCCCGCAATCACGTCGAGCAGCAAGCGTTCGTAGGCGCCCACGCGCTCGGTGCCAAAGCGCTGGTCAAAGTCCAGGTTCAGGTGCACCTGCGACAGCGCGGGTTCGGTCTGGTGCTGGGCGGCGCCCTGCGCCATCAGGTGCAGCTCCAGCCCGTCCTTGGGTTGCAGGTTGATCAGCAGCCGGTTGGCGGCGCCTGCAGGCGTCTTGAAGATGGGGTGGGGAACGGGCCGGAAGTTGATGACGATGTGCGCGTCGCGCCCCGCCAGCCGCTTGCCAGTGCGGATGTAAAACGGCACGCCCGCCCAGCGCCAGTTACTGATCTCGGTGCGCAGCGCGACAAAGGTCTCGGTGGTGCTGCTGGCGGCCACGCCCTTTTCTTGCGCGTAGCCGGGCACGGGCTGGCCCTGGTGGTTGCCGGCGGCGTACTGCCCACGGATCACATGCTGGCCGATGGTCTCCAGCGTCCAGGGCTTGAGCGACTGCAGCACCTTGAGCTTTTCGTCGCGGATGGCGTTGGCGCTGGAGTTGATGGGCGGTTCCATGCCGATCGCGCACAGCAGCTGCAGCGCATGGTTTTGCACCATGTCGCGCAGCGCGCCGGTCTGGTCATAAAACGCGCCGCGCGATTCCACGCCCAGCTCTTCGGCAATCGTGATCTGGATGTTGGCAATGGTCTCGCGGCGCCACAGGGGCTCGAACAGCGCATTGCCAAAGCGCAGTGCAAACAGGTTCTGCACCGAGGGCTTGCCCAGATAGTGGTCGATGCGGAAGACCTGTTCTTCCTTGAGCACGCGACGCAGCGTGTCGTTGATGGCCTGGTTGGACTGCAGGTCGTGGCCCAAGGGCTTTTCCAGCACCACGCGGGTGGTGGGCCCGTTCAGGCCCACGGCGGCGATCTGCTCGCACACGTTGGTGAACAGGCTGGGCGCGGTGGCCACGTACATCACCACCGAGTCAGCGCCGCGCGCCTTCAGCGTCTCGGCCAGGCGCTCGTAGTCCTGGGTTTTGGACAGGTCCATGCGCAGGTAGTGCAGCAGTGCCGCAAAGCGTGCAAACTCGTCCGGGCTGGGGCGCTTGGCCAGTTCCACACTGTCGAACCGCGACTGGATCAGGCTGCGGTATTGTTCGTCGCTCAGGTCGTCGCGTGCGACCGCGATGATGCGCCCCCCCTCAGGCAGCGTGCCATGCCGAAAGGCCTGAAACAATGCGGGCATGAGCTTGCGCCAGGCAAGGTCGCCGGTGCCGCCGAACAGGACGAGGTCAAAACTCATGGTGTCTCCGTGATGGGGTGGTTCGTTTTGTTGCGTGGGATTGTAATCACGTTACATGATTTTCCAAAGAATGCTGCCTTGTTACTACTGCGTGTAACTCAAAAGAACCTGCCAACAAGCCATTTGATTGTGTAATCAAGTTACTATTTCGGCGCTTTTCACCCTACCTGTTTGATGACCATGCCCCTCCGTTGCGACCAGTCTGCGCTGTGGCCCCAGTTGGCCGCCCACTACGCCTCCCACGGCCAGCACCTGGACATGCGCCAGGCGTTTGCGCAGGACGCCCATCGGTTTGCCGCCTTCAGCCAGTCGGCCCCGCATGTGTTTGCCGACCTGTCCAAGAACCTGTGGGACCAGGGCACCGAAGCGTTGATGCTGGACCTGGCCCGCGACTGCGGCCTGGTGCAACACCGCGATGCGATGTTTGCCGGCGAGGCCATCAACACCACTGAAAACCGCGCCGTGCTGCACACGCTGCTGCGCCGCCCTGCAGGCTTGGCCCTGCCCGGTGATGTGCCCGAGACCGCGCAGCGCTTGGCCGATGTGCACCACACGCTCGACGCCATGCTGCAGTACGCCGAGCAGGTGCGAAGCGATGTCGCCATCACCGACGTGGTGAACATCGGCATCGGCGGGTCGGATCTGGGCCCGCACATGGCCGTGCGTGCGCTCGAAGAGTTTCGCATCCCTGGCAAGCGCTTTCACTTTGTGTCGAACGTGGACGGGCACGAGCTGCACCATGTGCTCAAGGGCCTGCGGCCCGAGAGCACGCTGTTCCTCATCGCGTCCAAAACCTTCACCACGGCCGAGACCATGACCAACGCGCGCTCGGCGCTCGCGTGGTTTGCTGCCCAGGGCGGTCGCGATGTGGCCCGCCACTTTGCAGCGCTCACCACCAACATCGAAGCCGCTGGCGCCTTGGGCATCACCACCACCTTCGGTTTCTGGGACTGGGTGGGCGGCCGTTACTCGCTGTGGTCGGCCATTGGCCTGCCAATCGCCATCGCGATTGGTGCGCAGGGCTTCCGCGACTTCCTCGCGGGCGCGCATGCCATGGACGAGCATTTCCGCACCGCGCCGCTGGCGCAGAACCTGCCCGTGCGCCTGGGCCTGCTCGATGTCTGGTACCGCAACTTCCACGGCTTCACCAGCCGCTGCATCGCGCCGTACCACGCGGCGCTGGGCCGCTACTCGGCCTACCTGCAGCAGCTGGAGATGGAAAGCAACGGCAAGCGCGTGGCACAAGACGGCAGCACGCTGGCCTGCGTGACGTCGCCCGTGCTGTGGGGCGAGCCCGGCACCAATGGTCAGCACGCGTTCTTTCAGATGCTGCACCAGGGCGCCGACGTGCTGCCGCTGGAGATTGTGGCCGTGCGCAAGGCATCACACCCGCTGCCGGGCCACCAGCAAAAGCTGCTGGCCAACGCGCTGGCGCAAACGCAGGCGCTGATGGTGGGCAAGGCCAGCGACGGCCACCGCCACTTTCCCGGCAACCGCCCCAGCACGCTAATGCTGCTCGAATCCCTTACCCCCACCTCGTTGGGCGCATTGATTGCGCTGCAGGAGCACCGCGTGTTTGTGAGCGGCAGCCTGTGGGGCATCAACAGCTTTGACCAGTGGGGCGTAGAACTGGGCAAGGTGCTGGCCAAGGACATTGAGGCGCGGCTGGAGAGTGGTGATGTGTCGGGGCTCGATGGCTCCACGGCGGGCCTGCTGGGCCTGCTGCGCAACGCGGCCTGACCTTCACGGCACCGCACCGTCCTCGGGGTAGCGCGGGCGCGAGACCAGGCGCCCCACCGGCAGAAACTAGCGCGGTTTCTTGCCCACAGCCCACAGATCAGGAGACACATGCCATGGCGATTCCGCCCCTACCAGACTTCCGCTCCGCTGCCTTTTTGCGCCAGCATCTGCGCGACACCATGGCGTTCTACGACCCCGTGGCCACCGACCCGAGCGGCGGGCAGTTCCACTTCTTTCTGGACGACGGCACGGTTTACGACACGCACACCCGCCACCTCGTCAGCGCCACCCGTTTTGTGGTCACGCACGCCATGCTCTACCGCACCACGGGGGAGGCGCGTTATCAGGCGGGCATGCGGCACGCGCTCACGTTCCTGCGCACCGCGTTCCTCGACCCTGCCACGGGCGGCTACGCCTGGCTGATCGATTGGCAGGATGGCCGCGCCACCATACAAGACGCCACACGCCACTGCTACGGCATGGCCTTTGTGATGCTGGCCTACGCGCGCGCTTACGAGGCCGGAGTGCCCGAGGCCTGCGATTGGCTGGCTGAGGCTTTTCAAACGGCTGAGAAGCATTTCTGGCAACCCGCCGCACGCCTGTATGCCGACGAGGCCAGCCCTGACTGGCAACTCACCAGTTACCGGGGCCAGAACGCCAACATGCACGCCTGCGAGGCCATGATCTCGGCCTTCCGCGCCACGGGCGAACATCGCTACATCGAGCGTGCGGAGCAACTCGCACAAGGCATCTGCCAGCGGCAGGCCGCGCTGTCCACCGCCGCCCTTGCTCCAGCCGCTGAAGGGTGGGTGTGGGAACACTTCCACGCCGACTGGTCCGTGGACTGGGACTACAACCGCCACGACCGCAGCAACATCTTCCGCCCCTGGGGCTACCAGATCGGCCACCAGACCGAATGGGCCAAGCTGCTGCTGCAACTGGATGCGTTGCAGCCTGCCGACTGGCACCTGCCCTGCGCACAGCGCCTGTTCGATGCCGCCGTAGAACGCGGCTGGGATGCCGAACACGGCGGCCTGTACTACGGCATGGCGCCCGACGGCAGCATCTGCGACGACGGCAAATACCACTGGGTGCAAGCTGAGAGCTTGGCCGCTGCGGCGGTGCTGGCTGTGCGCACGGGCGATCCACGCTACTGGCAGTGGTACGACCGCATCTGGGCCTATTGCTGGACGCATTTTGTGGACCACGAACACGGCGCGTGGTTTCGCATCCTGCACCGCGACAACCGCAACACCACCCGCGAAAAGAGCAATGCGGGGAAGGTGGACTATCACAACATGGGGGCGTGTTACGACGTGCTGGGGGTGGTGGCAGCGAGGGCTTGAGCACGGAGAATGGCGACTACTGCCATTTCCAAGGACGAGGTTTGTGTATGAGCGAAATCGCCACTGAGAGTCGGCCCATGTACCAAGCGGCCTGTCATTGCGGTGCAGTTCGGTTTGAGGTGCAGCTCGCAGACGGCTTGCGCAGTGCCCGTAGATGCAACTGCTCCTACTGCCGCATGCGTGGCGCGGTGGCTGTTTCTGCCCACTTGAGCGATATGAAGGTATTGCAAGGCGCGGACGTACTGACCCTGTACCAGTTCAACATGCGCGAGGCCAAGCACTACTTTTGTTCCCGCTGCGGCATCTACACGTTTCATCAACGCCGGTCCTCTCCTCATCAATACGGGATCAATGTCGCCTGTATTGAAGGAATGAGCCCTTTCGACTTCGAAGAGGTGCCCGTCAGCGAAGGGCGGATGCACCCCAAGGATGTTGGTGGGCGCAGCGGAACGATTGCTGGCTGGCTGCGATACACGGCCAATCAGTAAGCCGGGAAAACGGGCCTGCAAACATTGCCGCTGGGCACTCTGGATCGCTCCTTCTTATGCACATCGGAATGCGTTGACTGGCAGTCCTGCCACCTTCACCCGCACACTGAACAGCGACCCCGCCGGAATCGCCGCCTGCTGCTCTTCCACAGGCCTCCCCGCCCGCGCCGACGTAATGAACAACGTCCGCAAATCCGCTCCCCCAAAACACACCATGGTCGGGCACTGCACCGGCACGGCAATGCGCTGCAGCACCTCACCGGCTGGCGAAAGCTGCAACACGCAAGCCCCTTCGTACATGGCGACCCAGTAGTTGCCCTCCACATCCACCGCTGCACCATCGGGCCGACCACCGTAGGGTCGGCCGTCCACCTTGCGGTCAAACTGCACCCAGGGGCGGCGATTCGTGATCTCACCCGTGGTCACATCAAAGTCGAACTGATCGATACGGTGCTCCGGCGTGTTGGCCCAATACATCGTGCAGTTGTCGGGGCTGAAGGCCAGGCCGTTGGCGGTGAAGTTGTCGCCTGCCATGTGGCGCACGCAGTAGCCGGTGGCGCTGCTGGCATCGGCCTGCAGGCGCCACAGCGCGGCATTCGGCGCCGTGCGCGGCGTGATGACCGAACCCGCCCAGAAGCGGCCTGCGGTATCGCAGCGGCCGTCGTTCAAGCGCAGGACCGCGGTGTCGTGCTGCTCCGGCGGCAGCATGGCCAGGCAGGTGAGGGCGGTGGGATCATCGCCGTCCTTGGCCGTGTCCAGAAGATAGAAACCGTTTCGTAACCCGATTACCAATCGTCCATCCGCCGCTGGCGCGCAGCAGCCGGGCTCGCTGGGCATGCGCCATCGCCGGTGGCGGCCGCTTTCGGGGTTCCATGCATGCACCGCTTGTCCCTGAATGTCACACCAGTAAAGGGATTTTTCCGTGGGGTGCCAGAAGGGCGATTCGCCCAGTTCGGATGGCGGCAAGGGCAAGGTTTGCAGGGACATGGGTTGAAGCGGGGTGGTTATCGAGTTACATTCTAGGGCCTCAGATAACAGGCGCCGGGCACATCGCCCCGGGGCCTTGCCACCCACCGATGGAGACTTCCATGCACCCAGTTGTAGCGCGCGTGACCGAGCGCATTGTCCAGCGCAGCGCAGACACCCGCGGCGCTTACCTTGCCGGCGTTGACGCCATGATCGCCCGCAAGCCCGCCCAAGACCGCATGGGCTGCGCAAACCTGGCCCATGCCTATGCGGCGTTGCCGGGCTCTGACAAGTTCAAGGTCACGGTCGAGAAGGCGCCCAATATTGGCGTGGTGACGGCCTACAACGACATGCTCTCGGCCCACCAGCCGTACCAGGGCTACCCCGCCGTCTTGCGCGACGAAGCCGCCCAGCTTGGCGCCACGGTGCAAGTGGCAGGCGGTGTGCCAGCCATGTGCGACGGCGTGACGCAGGGTACGCCCGGCATGGAGCTGTCGCTGTTCTCCCGCGATGCCATTGCCATGGCCACTGCGGTAGCGCTGTCCCACGATGTGTTCGATGGTGCGCTGCTGCTGGGCGTGTGCGACAAGATCGTGCCGGGTCTGCTGATCGGCGCGCTGCACTATGGCCACCTGCCCTGCGTGTTTGTGCCTGCAGGCCCCATGGGCACGGGCCTGTCGAACAAGGACAAATCCAAGGTGCGCGAGCAGTACGCACAAGGCCTGGTGGGCCGCGACGAGCTGCTCAAGGCCGAGTCCGCCGCGTACCACAGCCCTGGCACCTGCACCTTTTACGGCACGGCCAACAGCAACCAGATGCTGCTCGAAGCCATGGGCCTGCATGTGCCCGGCGCGGCGTTCGAGTCGCCCGGCACCGAGGCGCGCGAGGCCTTTACGCGCCAGGCGCTGCGCACCGTGCTCGACATCGGCAAGCGCGGATCGCGTTTCACCCCCATCGGCAAGCTGGTGGACGAGCGCTGCATCGTCAACGCCATGGTGGCCCTGCTGGCCACGGGCGGCTCCACCAACCACCTGATCCACTGGGTGGCCATTGCGCGCAGTGCAGGCATCCTGATCGACTGGACGGACTTTGACGAACTCTCGTCCGTGGTGCCCTTGCTGGCCCGCGTGTACCCCAATGGCGATGCCGATGTGAACCAGTTCCAGGCTGCCGGTGGCCCACCCTGGATCCTGCGTGAGCTGCTGGCGGGCGGCTTCATGCACCCCGATGTATTGAGCGTGAACGCGGGCGGCATTGCCGAGGGCGGCAAGAGTGCACCCGCCGTGTCGGGCGACACCTCGGTGCTGCGGCCTGTGAGTGAGCCGTTCTCGCCCACGGGCGGCCTGCGCCTTCTGCAAGGCCGCCTGGGCCGTGCGGTGATCAAGGTCTCGGCCGTGCCCGAAGACCGCCACATCGTCCAAGCCCCGGCGCGTGTTTTTGATTCGCAAGAAGCCCTGCTCGCCGCCTTCAGTGCGGGCGAGGTCAACCAGGACATGGTGGCCGTGGTGCGTTTTCAGGGCCCGCAGGCCAACGGCATGCCCGAGCTGCACAAGCTCACGCCCCCGCTGGCGGTGCTGCAGAACCAGGGCTTCCAGGTGGCGCTGGTCACCGACGGCCGCATGAGTGGCGCATCGGGCCGTGTGCCTGCTGCCATCCACGTCACGCCCGAGGCACTGGCCGGTGGTCCGCTGGCCAAGGTGCGCGATGGCGACATCGTGCGGGTGGATGCAGTCGCTGGCACGCTCGATGTGTTGGTGGACGATGCCGAGTGGGCCGCTCGCGCCCCGGCACCCTTCAACGCCCCATCACCCATCGGCTTTGGCCGTGAACTCTTCACCAACTTTCGCCGCCACGCAGGCGGTGCCGAACAAGGAGCCTGCACATGGCTGTAACCCCTGCTTCCACCCCCATGAATCCCCTCGACATCGCCAGCCATGGTCCGGTCATCCCCGTCATCCTGATCGATCGCGTGGAAGACGCTCTGCCCCTGGCCGAGGCATTGCTGGCCGGTGGCGTGAAGGTGCTGGAGGTGACGTTGCGCACCGCTGCGGGTCTGCCTGCCATCGAAGCCATCGCCTGCCATCTGCCCGAGGCCGTGGTGGGTGTGGGCACGGTGCTCAACGCCGATGACGCCCGTCGTGCGAGCGAAGCCGGTGCGCGTTTTGCCGTGAGCCCCGGCTACACCTCGGCCGTGGGCAGCGCCTGCAAGGGCCTGAACCTGCCGCTGCTGCCCGGCGTGGCCACGTCGAGCGAGATCATGGCGGCGCTGGCCGATGGGTTCTCGTTACTCAAACTGTTCCCGGCCGAGGCCGTGGGTGGCATCCCGCTGCTCAAGTCCTGGGCCAGCCCGTTTGGCCAGGTGAGCTTTTGCCCTACCGGCGGCATCACCAACGCCACCGCTTCCAACTACCTGGCGCTGCTCAATGTGCGCTGCGTGGGGGGCTCGTGGCTCACGCCCACCGACGCGGTGCGTGCGGGCGACTGGGCGCGCATCACGCAACTGGCGCGCGACACCCAGGCGCTGCGCAAGGCGGCCTGAGGGATCGCTGGCGCTGGGTTTGCTGCCGAAAGTGCCCCATGCGCTAGTGCAATAAGCGCTGGTTGCTATAAAAATAATAGCGTCTAACTTTAAAAATCCGTGGCGCTGGCGGCACAGCGTGGCCGCTGTGTGTGTCGAGCCGGCTGGACTTGTCGCAACGCCCCTCTATCATGGCCACGCGGGAATAGCCCGTGACCGAGCAACGATTGTTCAAGAGAGGGAGTTCGCTATGGATTTTGTTTCGGCTGTCAAAAGCTGCTTCGCGCAGTACGCCGGGTTTTCGGGCCGTGCGCCACGCTCTGAGTTCTGGTGGTTCGCGCTGTTCCAGCTTGGCGTGCTGGTGATTGCCACCCTGATCAGCCAGGTGCTCTACGGTATCGCTGCCCTGGCCCTGCTGCTGCCCGCGCTGGCCGTGGGCGCGCGCCGCCTGCATGACATTGGGCGCTCCGGCTGGTGGCAGCTGCTGTCGCTCACCGGTATTGGCTCGCTGGTGCTGATTTACTGGTGGGTGCAGCCCAGCGGCGATGCGTAAGTATTGCGACCGCCCTGCGCTGGCGTACCAGCCGTAGGGCCGCAGCCAGCTCCAGAAATAAAAAAGCCTGCAGGGCCTGAAGCCTGCGGGCTTTTTTTTGACCGGTCTTGGCGTTCGAAGTGCGCTGAGGCGCTCTCGGTCTTCAGACCTTCAGGGAGCGCTCGATGTCGGTGAGCTTGTAGCGTGCCAGCGCGAGATTGCCCTTGGCCTTGTCGAGCACTAGGTAGAGGAACAGGCCCAGGTTGTTGGGCACCAGGCGTATCAGGTGGTACTGGTCGCCCAGCGTGATGAGAATGTCTTCAATACCCCGGCGCAGACCCAGCATTTCCATGGTCTTGAGCTTGGCCTTCACCACTTCGGTGTTACCTGCTGCTGCAAGGTCGAGGTTCATGCCACCTCCTGCTTGCGCCAGGCACATGCCGCTGCGGTAGTCCACCAGCGCCACCGCTTGTGCGCCATCGATGGTCATGGCGGTATCCATGCATTGCTTCAGATTGGTACTCATATCGTCGGTTTGCGAAAAATCGTTGGTTTGTTGTTGGGCCAGTTCATCCATGGCGCTGAGCTTGCTCAGTTGCTCCATCAAGATGAACCACAGGGTCTGAGGGCTGCTGTCGGGCAGCTGGTACAGGTGGGTGTGAGCGGTATGTGCGGGTGGCGCACCCTTGAAGACGGCTTCTTCCATGACCGCGTTGGGCATCACAAAGACCCACACCACCGCCGGGCTCTGCGGGGCCAGCCATTCGAGCGTGGCGCGCACCAGATTCACAGACCCTGGACCCACCAGCAGGACCACAGCCGCGCAGTTGGGTGAGGGCAGTTGCAGATCTTTGGCACTGGCTGGGCGCAGCCAGTCGATCATCGGAGCGAGGCGCGCATTGGCCAGAGGTACCTGCAGCCAGGGCCCGGGGCCAGAAGGGTTGGTCACCCCCAGCTGCGCCAGGGCGTGCTGACCAAGTCGCGCGGTCAGGTCAAGAACGGTAACAGTGGGGGGAGTGAACGCCATGGTCGTCGCTGAGTGGGGAAGGGGCTCCGAGACGCAGCGTTGTGAGCAAGATTGCCTGCGAGTCCATGCAGTTGTGGACAGAACACCGAAATTGTATCGAGATATAACTAATTTGCCTGTGTGCGCAGAATGGCGCACTGAATAAGAGGACTTATTAATTGTTGATATGTGTTACCTGCTGATATCGCGTATGAGAAGGTAGGTTGCGCGATGGCAGCGGCGGCTTGTGCATGAAAAAAGCCCGCAGGCCATGAAGCCTGCGGGCTTTGGGGAGCAGAGCAGAGGGCTCAGCTGCCGGGCAATTACATGCCCATGCCGCCCATGCCACCCATGCCGCCCATGTCGGGCATGCCAGCAGCAGGTGCGTCGTCCTTTGGAGCCTCAGCCACCATGGCTTCGGTCGTCAGCAGCAGCGATGCCACGGAAGCGGCGTTCTGCAGAGCGGTACGGGTCACCTTCGTGGGGTCCAGGATACCCATTTCGATCATGTCGCCGTAGGTGTCGTTGGCAGCGTTGAAGCCGTAGTTGCCCTTGCCGTTCAGCACGGCGTTCACCACCACCGATGGCTCGCCACCAGCGTTGTAAACGATCTCGCGCAGAGGGGCTTCGATGGCCTTCAGGATCAGCTTCACGCCAGCGTCCTGGTCAGGGTTGTCACCCTTGATCTCACCAGCCGCTTGGCGTGCGCGCAGCAGGGCCACGCCACCACCGGCCACGATGCCTTCTTCCACCGCAGCGCGAGTAGCGTGCAGGGCGTCTTCCACGCGGGCCTTCTTTTCCTTCATTTCGACTTCGGTCGCAGCGCCGACCTTGATCACTGCCACGCCGCCGGCCAGCTTGGCCACGCGCTCTTGCAGCTTTTCACGGTCGTAGTCGCTGGTCGCTTCTTCGATCTGAATGCGGATTTGCTTCACGCGGGCTTCGATGTCGGCAGCGGCACCAGCACCATCGATGATGATGGTGTTTTCCTTGCCCACTTCGATGCGCTTGGCTTGGCCCAGGTCGGCCAGGGTCACCTTCTCCAGGCTCAGGCCCACTTCTTCAGCGATGACCTTGCCGCCCGTCAGGATGGCAATGTCTTCCAGCATGGCCTTGCGACGGTCGCCGAAGCCAGGAGCCTTGACAGCCACAACCTTCAGGATGCCGCGGATGGTGTTGACCACCAGCGTAGCCAGGGCTTCGCCTTCGACTTCTTCGGCAATGATCAGCAGGGGACGGCCAGCCTTGGCAACTTGCTCCAGCGTGGGCAGCAGGTCGCGGATGTTGCTGATCTTCTTGTCGAACAGCAGCACGAAGGGGTTGTCCAGCAGAGCGGCTTGCTTTTCTGGGTTGTTGATGAAATAGGGCGACAGGTAGCCGCGGTCAAACTGCATGCCTTCCACGACATCCAGCTCGTTTTGCAGCGACTTGCCGTCTTCCACGGTGATCACGCCTTCCTTGCCGACCTTGTCCATGGCGTCAGCAATGATCTTGCCGATGGATTCGTCGGAGTTGGCGGAGATCGAACCCACTTGGGCGATTTCCTTGGAGGTGGTGGTGGGCTTGGAAGCCTTCTTCAGCTCTTCGGTCAGGGCCAGCACGGCCTTGTCGATACCGCGCTTCAGGTCCATGGGGTTCAGGCCAGCGGCCACGTACTTGGAGCCTTCGCGCACGATGGCCTGGGCCAGCACGGTGGCGGTGGTGGTGCCGTCACCAGCGTTGTCGCTGGTCTTGGAGGCCACTTCCTTCACGAGCT
>ERZ778022.2556-NODE-2556-length-18927-cov-3.941660_pt1 | contig 18927 bp, 14 predicted proteins | sample MGYA00375752_ERZ778022 | MGnify/ENA primary metagenome ERZ778022 (study PRJEB29350, sample SAMN05389826) | bioreactor metagenome | isolation source: Thiocyanate bioreactor | place: South Africa: University of Cape Town | collected 2014-04-04 ... | reverse complement strand
CCGGATAGCGCCACGGCGGCCCCCGCGGCGACCGGGCAGCCGTATTGCCCCGTGCAGGCCTGGACCCGCCCCACCGCATCCTGACCGTGCAGATAGCTTTCGGCCAGCGCGAGCGCGCTGGCGTCGTCCAGGACCACGTCGCGCCAACCCAGCTTGCGGGCATGGGCAGCATCGAGATTAAGCGGAGCGAAATTGCCCATGGCCACCGCGCCGGCCGTCGCCAGCGCCGGCGATACCTGCACCGTCCTGCCGGGCCAGACCGCGCCGACGACCACTCCATCCTCGTCAACCGGAGCATCGGCGCGGACGAATTGCGGGACCTGGCGCTCACCGGGGTGGGGTTTGCGGAACGTCATCCGCACCGGCATCCCGATCTCAACCTCGCGCGAGCCGACCAAGTTGGCAACGAAGCGTACGCCCTCCTCGAGATCGACTAGCAGCACGATATAAGGCGATGTGAGATCGCCGAAGCGAGCATGGTGAATGGTGTAACTATAGACCTTTCCGCGCCCGCTCGCTTCGATCGTATCCCACCGGGTCGAATTGCAGTGCGGACACATCGGCCCCGGCGGGTGGCGCAGGGTGGCGCATTCGCCGCACTTCTGGATGAACAGCTTGCCGGCGTCGGCGGCATCCCACCAGAACTGGTTATCGCGGTTTATGGGCGGCTGCGGCCAGGCTCCGCGCGCAGCGGGAGCCATCGCGGACTCTGCGAGGAGCCAGTCCGCAGTGCCATGCGCTAGCTTCGCACCGCTGGCTTCGGCGATCTCGAACCGGGCGGAGAGGACAAGCCCCGCCACGTCACCCTGGGCGCGAGCGAGATCCTCCAGCCAGACGGTCACCACCGGCTGCTGCGCTGCTCGGACCGGACCATCGACCGTCACCGCCAGGCGATGCTGCGACGGCGCCGCGAGGCCCGCGACCTGCGCCTCCTCGATCACCAGCTTCAACGCGGAGTCGACCGGCAGGCGATCGACGGCACTGTTGAGCAGCGCACCTACCAGCGAAGCAGGAAACCCGTAATCGGACCCGAGATCGCGACCGATCGCCTCGCTCCATCGGTCGAACGCCTCGAAGGGCTGCGCGAGGGTCACGGCCGCACCCTCGACATCCACAGCAACGGTTGCAAGCTGCTTGAGAATCTGGTCGCAGTCGGGCGCCACGTCCGCCGGCCTTGGTTTGCTTGCTACATTCATGCTCAGCCCTATCATCTTGAAGTAATCGGCAAAGGAAAGCTCAGGCTTCGCTCAGGAAGCCGCTCGTCTCCCGGTCCCAGGTCGCCTCATTGCGCCATCGGGTACGTAACTGGAATCGCTGCACACGCTCGCTGCCGAGCGTCTTGGGCAGGCTGTCGGCCAGCTCGACGTAGCGCGGCACCATGTAAGCCGGCAGCTTGCGCTCCGCATATTCCAGGATTGCCTCGTGCGACGCGCCTGTACGGTCTGGCACGACGACGATCTTGATCTCATCCTCGCCCATATCTGCGGGGACGGCGAAGGCCGTGACCTCCTCGACGCCCGGCGCCTGCCGCATCAGGGCTTCCACCTCATTAGGCGAGATGCCCATCGCGCGGCGGCGGATCAGATCACGCTTGCGGTCGACGAACCAGTAGTTTCCATCGGCGTCTCGCCGAAAATAGTCGCCGAAATGAATCCACCCGTTGCGCACCTTCTCGGCCGAAGCCTCGGGGTCCTTGTAGTAGGCGACCGACGGCGCCGCGCCCTTCGGGCGCATCACCAGCTCGCCCACCTCCTCCGGCCCGAGCGCCCGGTCATCGTCGTCGACGATGGCGGCTTCGAGTTCGATCCACGGCCTCCCGACCGATCCCGGGGGCGCTTCGCCGGCGTTGGTCATCCAGCATCCGCCGGCATCGACTGCGGAATAGCATTCGAAGACCAGGACATTGAACCGATCCTCGAACGCCCGCCACAGCTCGCCGGGCATAGCAGCGGACGTGACCAGCGCGCGCTTCCGGGTATTGTCCTGCGCGCGCCGCGGCTGGTTGAACAGCATCCGCGGCATGGTGCCCATGAGGTGCACGTGATCGCAGCCGTGGGCGTGGAAGTCGTCCCACATTCCGCTCGCGCTGAAGCGCTTGGGGATGACGAGCGAGCCACCCAAGCCGAACGCGATGCTGACCTGAAAGATCGCTGCCGCATAGCCCCAGGAAAGCGCGACATAGACTTTCGGGGGCGTCTTGAAGCAGCCCCACTTGTGCGCCGCGATCAGCCCACCCGAAGCATAGGTCTGGGATACGACGACACCCTTGGCCTCGCCGGTGGTGCCGGAGGTGGACAGGATCAGCGCGGGGTCGCCAAGCTGGGGATAGTCCCGGGCGAGGAAGGGCCGGATGTCGGCGCCTTCGGATACGGCCCGGACGAAGGCCGCATCGTGGCCATCAACGATCCCGATGTCGAGGCCGGCCTCTGCGACCGCGCCGGTCATGTCCGCGATCGCGCAGTGATCCACGATCGCCCAGGATACGTCATAGCGCTTGAGCATTCGCGCCAGTATCTCGCCGCCGATCTGCACGTTCACCGGACACATGACCGCGCCGATCATCGTCCCGGCAAGCAAGGTGAACAGCGCATGGGGATGCGGGTTGAACAGATAGGCGACGTGATCGCCCCGCTTGATGCCGAGCCGTTCCAGATGAGCCGCCACCCCGGCAACGGCGGAGACCGCTTCGCCGTAGGTCAGCGAAACCTGCTCGAACTCGATCGCCGGATTGCCTGGCGGCTGCCGGGACATGATCCGGATCAGGTCGACGAAGCCCATGCCGCCCGGCAGGCCCAACCCCTCCAGGATGGAAGCGATAGTCGGCTCTTGCCGAGGAGGATTCACCCTAGCCATTGCCCTCACCAGATCCGCTTGAGAATCAGACGCTCTTGAACGGCGCGTCGCGCCAGGCGAGCGCCGCGGCGAGCCCCTGCTCGGCGGCGATCTCGATGAAGCGATCGAACGCCGCCGACGTGTGGTACATCGCATTGTAGTCCGGCCCTTCGAGGATGGCCGTGCGCAGGCCGGCCAGTTCCTCCCACCGGTTGACCAGGTGCTTGACCGAGGTAAGCGCATCCAGCGGCACCTTGGCGATGCGCTGGCAGTGCTCCAGCGTCCTGGCATCGAGGTCGTCATCGACGAAGACACCGTTGATCATGCCCAGGCGCTCGGCCTCGGAAGCCTCGATCATGTCGCCGGTGAACAACAGCTCCTTGGCCTTGATCGCGCCGATCTTGCGCGGCCACTGGCCGATCGTCACCGGAATACCGTGGGCGCGCGCCGGTGGGTGCCCGAACTTCGCCGACGCCGCGGCGAAGATGAGGTCGCACGACCCGATGATCTCGATCCCCGCGCCGAGGCAGTAGCCCTGGACCTGGGCCACCACCGGCTTGCGGTAGGACCAGAGGGCGAGATGGCGCTCAGCCAGCAGGCGAAGCCAGACGCGATCCGCGAAGAGCCGCGATTCACCGAGATCAGCGGCATTCGGACCCCGCGCCGGCAGCTCGTCGAAATACTTGTCGTAGATCTTGCCCATGTCGGCCCCGGCGCAGAACGCGCGGCCCTCGCCCTTCAGGCGGATCACGCGCACCTCGTCGCCGGGGTTCAGCTCCTCCAGCGCGGCCATCAGCTCGACATGCATGTTCTCGTCGAGCGCGTTCAGACGCTCGGGCCGGGCGAAGACGATGGTCGCGACCGCGCCATCGAGCTCCACCCGGATATCCTTGAACTGACCGTTATCCATCCTCAGTCTCGCTATATCTCGAATATCTTTATAGTATGGAATGATACCATACCTATCCGATACGCATGGCTACCTTGCGATGCAAGGGAAAAGTCTCCGTCAAGCGCAGTGCGGGGGCATACGAGCCATGGCCGGCAAGACGGGCGATGCGACAATCCATGCGGATTTCACGAGAGACGCTCGATCTCTGCCACGGACGAGTGATCCGACTCCGGGGAGACGAGCGCCTCCTTGTCACGCACCCGATGACCCCGCCCTGCGAACATGCAGACAATGGCAATCAGGGCGGAAAGCACGGCGAATGCCGCGAAGGTCGCCTGATAGGCATAGTCCGAGGGGAGCCGGGCGCCACTCGCCGGGTCAATCACCACGTCCGAGGCGAGCAGGAGCAAGGCCGTCTGCGCACCGATGGCGATGAAAGCCCGCTGGGTAACGCTGAGCACGCCCACGACTTCGCTGCTGCGCTCAACCGGCGCGCTCTCCAGCGCCAGGTTGGGGATCGAGGTCGACAACATGGCCCCCGACCATACGCATACGCAGCCCCCCAGGACGACGCTCCAGACGCTTCCGTGAAAGAAGTTCAGGAACACCCATCCGCCCGCGCCGAACAGGCCGGCCACGATCGCGGCCGTGCGTGCACCGCGCTTTCCGGCCAGCCATCCGGCGAATGGCGCGGCGACGATCGTCCCCACGTTGGAGGGCAGCTTGAGTAGAGCGGCCGTGGTCGCGCTGACCGCCAGCCCCACCCCGGCCACGACCGGCTGCTGAAGGATCATGATCATGACCAGCGCGGTCTGGGCCGTGCCGAGCGCGAACAGAGCCTGGCTAAGATTCGCAGCCAGGATCTTCGAATCGCGAAACATGCGAACGTCGATGAGCGGATCGGGGTGCCGCAATTCGTAGCAGGCCCAGAAAACCAGGACCGCCAGGCCCCCGCCGATCAGCAGCCACGTCGAAGCCGCGCCCATGCCCCAGACGGCGCCCTGCGAAATGCCCAGGAGCAACAAGGCGATTGCAGGGACGACCAGCACGCCGCCGAGAATGTCCAGATCGCGCAGCCTGACGGCCCGGACCACGCCCTTGGGCACCCTCCAGAACAGCAGGGGCAACAACGGCAAGGCATAGATCAGCGTGGCCCAGAAGATCAGGCGCCATCCCCCGCCATCCGCAAGGACACCGCCCAGGATATATCCGCCCCCTCCGGAAAAGGCATATCCGCCAATCAGAATCCCGTTGTAGAACGGCACCTTGGCCGGGGGCGCGAGTTCACGCATGATGCCCAGGCACAGCGGCAGCATCGCGCCTGACGCGCCTTGGACGACGCGTCCCCAGACGACGACGTCCAGGTTGGGGGCCAGCGCGCTCATCGCCGAGCCCAACAGGCAGAACCCGATCAATACCGCAAGGACGCGCCGCCGCCCGTAGATGTCGCCCAGACGGCCGCCGACCGCCGCAACGGCCGCCTGGGCCAGCAGGAAGCCGGTGATCAGCCAACTGGCCGATTCGATCGATCCATACTCGCGCGCGATCGCGGGAAGCGCAGACACCAGCATGCTCTGCTCGAGCGAACTGAGTACCTCTATCAGGAGGAGAACGGCCGTGGCCTGATGTAGCCGTCGCGCGGACAGCAATGGGACGGCAGCCTCCGTCACCCGCCGATCTCCGCCCGCGAACAGGCGCCTGCGAGATGGGTAGCCCTGCTCGCTGCACGGCAGGAGAAGAAACGAAAGCGAACGGACAACGGCACACCCTTTCCTCGAATCATCGGCACGACACTTTTCTTTCCCATACCGTATGTTATGATACGATATAGCGCAATGTCCTTTTGGACAACACAGGCGCCGTCATAGGACGCGACCGCCGAAGGGAAGACCGATGATATCGACTATTCTGCGGGAAGACCGGGATGAGTGCGCGGTTCTGACGCTCAATCGGCCGGACAAACTGAACGGCCTCACCGTGACGATGTTCGAGGAGCTGAAAGCGCAGATCGACGAGATCGCCGGACGCCCCGATGCAGTGCGATGCGTCGTGCTGCGCGGAGCCGGAGCCTGCTTCTCGACCGGCCACGACATGGGCGATCTCACCTCCGGCGAACGTCTGCCCCATCCAAATTTCCAGGCACGCGTCATCGAATCGCTGGCCAATCTTCCGCAGCCGGTCATCGCGGCGGTCCATGGCTATTGCTATACCGGCGCCCTTGAGCTCGCCCTGGCAGCGGATTTCATCCTGGCGGCGCAGAGCGCCCGTTTCGCCGATACCCATGCGCGCTGGGCATTGAGCCCGATCTGGGGCCTTAGCCAGCGACTGCCTCGGCGGGTCGGCCAAGCCAAGGCGCTGGAGATGATGTACACCTGCACACCGATATCCGGCGCGGATGCCGTGCCGATCGGCTTGGCCAACCAGTGCTTTCCCGATGCCGAGTTCGACACGGCGATCGAAGCCTTCATCCGCCGGATCGTGGCGAACTCGGGCTTCTCGCAACGCGCTTGCAAGCGCCTTCTGCACGAGACCGATGGCCTGCCGCTTCAAGCCGGGCTAGCGCATGAAATCTACGCAGGCGCCGGACGCGGCCCTGAGATGGCAGATCGGATCGCAGCTTTCGAAACGGCAAAGCGCAAATAGCCAAACGGAAGAGCGGTGGGGGCCCGGCTCATCTCCGGCAACGTGTGACCGATGAGGGCAGCATATAGCCGTCCTCATCGGTCAAATCATCAGAGCGAACGCGGCGCCACATCGAGCAAGGCAGTGACCTTGGCCGGGCAGCAGGAGCCGTCCGCGTCCCCCACGTCGATGTCGATGTCGACCACCGTGCGTCCCTGCTCGTCGCGATAGCGCCTGGTGACGACGCCTTCGCCATACATGATGCTGCCGGCATAAACCGCGCGGCGCATCGTCATCTTGCGCTTGATCACGAAGGACGCCGGGCCAGCCCAATCGGTGACGACGCGGTCGATCCAGCCCTGATAGACCATCGTGTTGACATAGATGGTCTCCTGGCCCTGGCGTTCTGCGTACTCCTTCTCATGGTGCCCCGGGAACAGGTCCATCGATGCGATCGCACCCCAGACCACGCGCGAATAGGTGAAGTCGAGCTCGATACGCGGAATCCTGGGGCCTTCCGCCGCGTCATCCCATGTCTTGTTTTGCGCCTGGGCCATGAGTCAGTCCTTGTCCGCCATTTTGAAACGGAACACGCTGTTCGTGTTCTTCGCGATCACGTCGCCATTCTGGTTGTGGTAGGTCGTCACCACATTCACGAAATGGCCCGTTCCCAGCCGCGTGGTCTTTTCCGGGCTGATGGCGGCGATCTCGTCATAGGAGCTGAGACGGTCGCCGACCTTCAGCGGCCGGAAGAACTCGGTCTCCGACGACGAGTTGATGGTCGAATCCCCCGGCAACGGCACGAGGAACACGATGCTCTTGCGTACAGTGGCGCCGTCCGGCCGCCAGGGCATGGTCTTGGAGACAGTCGACAGCAGACCCGAGGAGGCGATGAGGCCGCCCCACTGTTCCCGGGCATAGTCCTCGTCCCAATAGCCGGGGTTCGCGTCCGCGATGCTGCCCGCATAGAACTGCGCCATGAACTGGGTGATATCAAAGTCGGCGACATGCACCTCGCTCTTCACGCCGACGAATTTCAACCCTTCTTCGTAAGTGCCGATCGCCGCCTGGGCGAAATTCGCGCCGCCTTCTTCCTTGTCCTGACTTGAACCGGTGCTCATGCAACCTCCTTGCCGTTTGATCCGTTCCGAATTGCAATCACTGCGGCACCTACCTGCCGAGCCAGTTGGGCGTCCGCTTTTCCGCAAAGGCGCGGGGCCCCTCGATGAAGTCCTGACTCTCACGCAGTGCGGTCAGGGCGGGATAGCTCGCGGTCAGCGCCGCCGAGACACCGCCGATCTCCAGCCCGGCATAGGCCATCTGCTTGGCCGCCCGGACGGCAAGCGGGGAGCATTTCAGAATCCGCTCGGCCCAGGCCCGCGCAGCCGCCATTACGGCGTCGGGTGCAGTCACCTCGTTCAGCAGCCCCATCTCGCGCGCTTCGGCGGCACTGACATGCCTTCCGGTCAGCATCATGCCCATCGCCTGCTTGAGCGGGACGGTGCGCGGCAAACGGTGGATGCCGCCGGCGATCGCCGCCAAACCGACCAGCGGCTCGGGCAAGGCGAAGGTCGCCTTTTCCGAAGCGACAATGATGTCGCAGGCCAGCGCGATCTCCAGCCCGCCCCCCATGGCGACACCGTTGACCGCGGCGATCACCGGCTTGTCGAGGTCGAAGCGCGCCGTGATGCCGCCGAAGCCGGTCGACGGCAGCGGCAAGCGCTTGTCAAGCGGCGTCGCCGCGGTCGCCTTGAGGTCGTTGCCGGCGCAAAAAGCCCGGTCGCCCGCGCCGGTGACGATCGCCACCCATAGCTCCGCGTCCGCTGCAAACGCGTCGAAAGCCTGCGACAGCTCGACGTGGGCCGCGTTGTGCAACGCGTTCATGACCTCGGGACGGTTGATCGTGATCGTCAGGATGCGGCCGTCCCGCTCCGTAGTGATGAATTCCGGCATGTGTTCCCCAACTTCATCCGCCCCGCCGATTGGGACATCATCATTTAATATGGTACTGATCCATACTTATTATTTTGGTGACATGCAACCCCCGGCCGCAACGCGGCAACTTGCGCTTACCGTCCCGTGAATCGGGGCGGGCGTTTTGCCAGGAAGGCAGCCTTGGCCTCCTCGTGATCGCGAGTGCTCGCCAAGCGCGCGAACATGTCCATCTCTAGCGCAAGCGCTTCCTCGAGGCTGCCAGCGCCGCGCGCGAAGGCAACCTTGGTCGCGGCCACGCTCAGCGGCGCGCGGAGCGCGAGCCGCTCCGCCACCGCGATGGCCGCCGCGCGGGCGCCGCCAGGGGGAACCACTTCGTCCACCATGCCGAGCCTGGCGGCCTCTGTCGCGTCGAGGGTTTCCCCCAGGACGATCATGCGCCGCGCGCGGGTGGCCCCGACGCGGTTCGCCAGGGTGAACTGGAGGCCACAGTCAGCGCCGAGCCCGACATGGACGAAAGAGACGGTGAAGCGGGCGTTCTCCGCCACGACGACATAGTCGCTGGCCATGGCGAGGGACAGTCCGGCGCCGGCGGCCGCCCCCTCGACCGCGGCCACTACTGGCCGCGCGCCGCCCACGACATGGCGGATCACGTCCTGGAGGATACCCAGGCGGAAGGCGGCATAGGCCGGCTCCTCGACCGCCGAGACCATTTCGCTGATGTCTCCGCCGGAGCAAAAGCTGCCGCCCGCCCCCTCGATCACCACCGCCCGCAGATCGGGATCGAGCGTGATGTCCCGAAAGCGATCACGCAAAGCGATCCGCATCTCGGTCGACAGGGCGTTGCGCCGCGAGGGCGCGTTCAGGGTGAAGATCGCGAGCGCTCCGACCCGCTCAACAAGAACCGTCTCGCTCATGCCGCGCGTCCGGTCACAGGCCACCGAAGGCGGGCACACGCCGCTCCAGCATGGCCGCGACCCCTTCCCGGTGGTCGCCCGTGGAATGGCTGAGCACCTGCGCAAGCACTGCGGAATCGAGGCCGACGTCGTAGGTGCTCGTGGCGGACTGCCGCAGCAAGGCCTTGGTCATGCGCAGGGCATGGGGCGGCAGTTGCGCGATCTGCTCCGCCAGCGCGAGCGCTTCGTCGAGTAGCACGTCCGGCGCGGTCACGCTGCCGACCAGCCCCCAGCGCTCCGCCGTCGCCGCATCGATGGTCTTGCCTGTGAAAAGGAGCTCAGCGGCCCGGCTCATGCCGATGACCCGCGGCAGAAGCCACGACCCACCGTCGCCAGGAACTAGGCCGATCTTCAGGAAGGTCGCGCCGAACACCGCCCGCTCGGACGCGATGCGGATGTCGGCCAGACAGGCAAGGTCGCAGCCGAGCCCAATCGCCGCGCCGTTGATCGCCGCGATCATCGGCACGTCGATCCCGTATAGCGCGCGGGCAGCAAGATGGATCGCCCGCTGGTAATGCCGTCTCACCTCCAAGACCGACCCGGAGAACGGCCCCGCGGAATCCTGCATCGCCTTGAGGTCGCCGCCCGCGGAAAAGGCCTTGCCGGCACCGGTCAACACCACGCAGCGTACATCCAGGTCGGCATTGATCCCATCGCAGGCGTCGCGAACCTCGATGCCATCGTCCGGCGCGCCCAGCGCGTTCAGTTTGTCCGGCCGGTTCAACCGGAGGATCGCGACCGGCCCGTGACGCTCAACCTCGATCACGCTCATCCAAATGCCCTCACTGCAAGAAGAACCACATGCGGCCGCGCCGCTCAGGCCAGGCCGATGAACATGCCGCCGTTCGCCGCGATGTGCTGACCGGTGATGTAGGACGCGGCGTCCGACAGCAGGAAGCAGACCGGCTGCGCCGCCTCGTCCACCCTGCCCCAGCGCCCCATGGGAATGCGCTCGAGCGTCGCCGGACCAAAGCGATCGCCGCGGATAGTCTCGGTCATTGCGGTCTCGATCACGCCGAAGGCCACGCTGTTGCAGCGGATGCCGAACCGCGCCCATTCCCGTGCCACGGCCATGGTCATGCCCAGCACGCCGCTTTTCGCAGCGGCATAGTTGATCTGCCCGACCGTGCCCGTCCGCCCAGCGTCGGACGAGATGTTGACGATCGCCCCGCCGCGCTCGCCGCGCTTGTACCGTTCGATCATCTGGCGGCCAACGGCCTGGGTCCAGATGAAGTTGCCAGTCAGGTGAACGTCGATGACCGTGCGCCACTGCTCCATGGTCATCTTGTCGATCATCGCGGAGCGCAACACGCCTGCATTGTTCACCAGACCGTCGACCTGGCCCCAAGCATCGACCACCTGCGCCACGCACCGCATCGCCGCCGCCTCGTCGACGACGTCGGCCGCGAACGGGAACACGCGATCAGGAGCGGAAGCGCAAAGCTCGTCCAGTGCATCCGGATCGATGTCGACCGCCGCGATCCGGGCGCCGAGCGCAAGCGCCATATCGACGATGGCCCGCCCCACGCCCCTGGCGGCGCCAGTGACCACGATATTCCTGTCGACCAGCGTCATCGCCGATCCGCCGACCAGACGGTCCTGAGACATTTCCATTCCTTCGCTGCCAAAGACGCACAACCTGGGAACATGCGTATAACCATATAATATGGTATGATACAATACTGGGTCCGACGATCAAGTACGCAATTGACAGAGCTATCGGGGTTGAGCACAAAAGCCCCGAAATGAGGGATACCTTCTGACTATGGTCGATCAGACTTCGCCCCCCGACCAAGCCCGGCTCGACCGATGGGACGTTCTTCTGGGCGGATTGATGCACGATGTCGCTCGGCTTCGCCGGGTCGTCTTCGACAAGGACATGCGCCCGCTGGGAATCACGCGATCCCATGCTTGGGTCCTGGCGCGCCTCGGCATCCAGGACGGCATCAGCCAGGTGGAACTGGCCGAAATGCTGAACGTGGGGAAAGCGGCGTTGGGCCAGATCCTGGATAGTCTGGAAAGCTCGAGCCTGATCCGGCGCGAGCCGGACGCCCGCGACCGGCGCCTGCGCCGCGTCCATCTGACGAGCGACGGGAAGAAGGCCATCCGCGCGATGCGGCGGCGCCTACGACCCTTGAGCGAGAACATCCTTGCGGGAATATCCGCAAGCGACCGGGACGCACTGATCGACCTCCTGACGGCCATCAAGGGCAACCTGCTGGCGCTCGCCAAGAACGACGGCATCGACCTGGCGACGTCCGAGATCAATCCGGTCCCGGACACTCGCGCCTAGGGCAACGGCGGCGCCCCATACGGAGCATGTCCGTTGCAAGCCCGATCTTGCGAGGCTTTTTGCGTCCCCCACCCCGCAGCCTGAGCCTGCCGAAGGCCGTGCAGCATCTCCCTGCGAGTTCAAGCCCGGAAATCCGCCTGTGCCCTGCACGAATCCATTTCACGATGTCAAAGAACGCCGGGATGATGGCGTGCTTTGAGCGTGTAGGAAAGTTATTTTTCTCCTAATTGGTTCATATTTGAATGGAGTTCCGCCGCATCCGCCTCCCTCCTTGCGCCATCGGCCTCGCCTCGCAATAACTTGTATGCTACAGTACTGAACTGTATGATGCCAGTTTATCGAAGGAACGCCGATGGCCGAAGCCAAAACCGCCTGCCGCATCTGTCCCGGCGCGTGCAGCATGGTGGCCAAGCTGGAGGACGGGCGCATCGCATCGTTGCGCGGCGACAAGGACAGTCCCCTCACCCACGGCTACGCCTGCATGCGCGGGCTCAACGCGGTTGAGGGCATGTACCATCCCGAGCGAATTCTCCGGCCGCTGAAGCGGCAGCCGGACGGCACCTTCACGGAGATCGGCCTCGAGACGGCGCTTGACGAGATCGCCGCCAAGCTCGGCCGGATTCTCGCGGAGAGCGGCGGCGATGCGGTCGGCATCTTCAAGGGCACGCAACTGCGCCGCAGCTTCATCGCCCATGACCTGCTCGACGATTGGCTGAAGGCGATCGGCTCGACCCGTCACTTCACCACGATCACTATCGATCAGTCGTGCAAGCAAATCACCATGCTGCGCATGGGTGCGTGGAAGGCTGGCAAGCCCAAACTGGACGATTGCGATGTGATGATGGTGTTCGGCGGGAACGCGCTGGTCACCAATTCCACCTTCAACTTCTTCTACGACCCCGCGCGCCGCCTCAAGGCGGCGCTGAAGCGCGGCCTGAAGATCATCGTCGTCGATCCGCGGCTGACCGAAATCGCCCAGTCGGCCCATCACTTCCTGCAATGCAAGCCAGGCGAGGACGTGACGATCGCAGCGGGCATGATCCGGTCGATCCTGACCAACGGCTGGCACGACCCGGAATTCTGCGCGCGCCATGTCAAGGACCTGGACAGGCTGCGGGCGGCGGTGGAGCCCTTCACCCCAGATTACGTCGCCAGGCGGGCCGGCATCCCGGCCGACGAGTTGCAAGCAGCGGTCGAGACCTTCGCCCTCCGCAACAAGCGGGGCGTGGCGGTCTGCGGCACGGGACCGTCGATGTCGCCGCACTCCAACCTCGCCGACCACATGGTCGAATGCCTCAACGTCATCTGCGGACGCTACTATCGCGAGGGGGACCGGATTCCCAATCCGGGCGTGCTGCGCCGGGCGCCCGCGCCGCGGGCGGAAGTCACTCCCCCGTTCCGCGAATGGGAGCAGGACGGCCCGCGGACCGAAAGCGGCCACGGCACGCTGATGGGCCAGTTGATGAGCGGTGTCCTCGCCGACGAGATGCTGCGCACCGATTCCGGCCGGCTACGCGCATTCTTCGCGGCCGGCGGAAATCCCGCCGCCGCGCTGCCCGACCAGCGGAAGGTCGTCGCCGCGATGCGCAGCCTGGATCTGATGGTCGTTACCGACCCCTTCATGACGACGACGGCCAAGCTTGCCCATTACATCATCCCTCCGACGATGATGTACGAGCGTCCCGACCTCTCGCCCGCGCCCGACCACGAATGGATGTACGACATTCCCTTCGTCCAGTACGCCCCTGCCGTGGTCGGCCATCCCGAGGGCTCGGAACTGACGGAGGACTGGTATCCGTTCTGGGCACTGTGCAGCCGGCTTGGCATCCCGCTCAGCTACCGGGGCGTCAGCCTGGACATGACCATCCCGCCCACCAACGAATACCTGTACGAACTGCTCTTGCAAGACAGCAAGGTCGGTCTGGACGAGATCATGCGCCACCCCGGAGGCGCGGTGTTCGACATCCCGCCCGTCCACGTCCTGCCCGCTTCAGGCCCCGCGACGCCGCGCTTCGACGTGATGCCCGACGACGTATGGGACGAGCTGGCAGAAGTACGCGGAGAGGCCGTTGATGAGGGCGCAGGCGGCACCGGCTTCCTGCTGATCACACGCCGCCTGCGCGGCGTCATGAATTCACTCGGCATCCTCCAGGAGCAGATCCGGCGCAAACACCCATACAATTCGGCCTACATGCACCCCGCCGACATGGCGCGGCTGGGTCTATGCGAGGGCGCCGCGATCGAGATCGCCTCCGACCTTTCCGCGATCGGCGCCATCGTCGAAGGCGACGACACGCTGCGCCCGGGTACCGTCGCGATGAGCCATTGCTGGGGTGGCCTGCCCGACGAAGGCCTTCCCATCGAGGCCCTCGGCGTCTCGACCAACCTGCTGGTGCGGACCGACTGCTTCGTCGAGAAGATCAACGCGATGCCGCGGTATTCCTCGATTCCAGTCACGATCAGCCCCGTGGCCGCCAAGCCTGTCTGAGCTGTTTCAACGCAAGCCCGCCGCGCGTCGGCGACCTCCAACGCCCAAACCCAGCCAGCCCCGCTACCGCATCCCTCTCGAGGAATGCGGTAGCGGGGCTGGCCACCGTTGTCGTCGCGAGCATTCGTCCGGGCAGGCCTGATCGATCCACCCGGACGAACCCGTAGCTCACTCGCCGCCAAAGCCCTTTCGGAAGGAGATGCCGAACATGCGCGGCTCCTGGGTCACGCCCACCTGGGCGCCGCCGGTGCCGAGGCGGGTCGAACCCGCTACCTGGTAGACCTTGTTCAGCACATTGGTCGCATAGAGCGCGATGGTCAGATCCGCCGGCTTGTGGAAATATTCCAGCCGCACGTTGAGCAAGCCGACATCCTGGCGGAACAGTTCGTCGACCAGCGCCGCAGGCAGGGCCGTGTCGATCTGGCGCGCGGACGGATGCCGTCCTTCGGTCCAGGCCCAGTCGGCCATGAAGCGCATCTCACCGCTGGACATCGGCACGACGTACTTGGCGTTCAGGCTGTACGACCATCGCGGGTCGGCGAAGGCCTCGCCCGAAGCATCGACCGTCGCGCCAGCGAAATTGAGGGCCGTGGTGTAGCTCCCATATCGGCCATGGAGATAAGTCAGGCTACCGCCAATGGAGAAATTGTCCGTGAGGCGCGCGTTGAAGTCCGCCTCGATACCTCGGATGGTCGCCGTCGCGGCATTCGCGGTCAGCGACGTCGCCACCAGAATGCCCGAGCCCGGAATGATCTCCAACGGCACGATCGCCTGTTCCTGCTTGTTGCGATACTCGGTCTGATAGATCGCCAGGTTCGTGCGCAGCCTGCCGTTCAGGAAGCGTCCCTTGAGGCCAAGCTCGTAATCCTGCGCTGATTCGGGGTTGAACGGCGGCGCGATCGGGCGAGTGTCATAGCCGCCGGCCTTGAAGCCCTTGGAAACCTTCGCATAGACCATCACATCCGGCGTGACCTGCCAACTGGCGCTCGCCAGCCAGGAGACGCCGTTCCAGCTCGAGAACCGCGTCACCGCGCATTGGGTGAGATCGGTGACCACCGCGCTTGTGTTGGTGGTGCAGGTATAGTTGCCGAGCGACGGCGCGAACCGCCCGTTTTGCTGGGTCAGTCCCTTGCGCTCATGGCTGTAGCGAATGCCCCCGGTCAGAGTCAGAGTGTCCGTCACATGCCAGTTGTCCTGCATGAACAGCGCCCAGCTCTCGCTGATGATATTCACCGCCCGGGTCTGATTGATCGTGTAGGGGGAGCCGACGATCTGGCTGACCTGGCCGGCGCGCAGGTTGTTGGTCGATCCGTCGTCGCCCTTTTCATAGGAGTAGAATCCGCCGAGCAGGAAATCGAACGAACTGCCCAGGCGACCGGAAAGGTTCAGCTCCTGAGTGAACAACTTGTCCGTGGTCAGATCCCAGTGGGGGTAATAATTGGGACCCGGGCTGTCGATCCCGTAGGTGAGGATGTTGTACCTGGTCCCGTCGAGATCGAACTGTCGGTCGTCGTTCAGATAGCGGTAGCCGGTAATCGACTTCAGAGTGAGGTCGGGCGACAAGTCGTACTTGATCGTCAGGCCGACGGAATGATGGTCCAGGTTGTTGAAAGACAGGTCCTGGACGTCCGAGGTCAGCAAATCCTGGTTGCCGAGCGTCACGACGTTCTGAATTGCGTTCCGCGCTGCCGTGATGCTGGAAGCGAGCGTGGGGTTGAGCCCCAGGTCGATAGCCACCTGCTGGTCGGTCTGCGATACCGGCACATAGAAGCGGGCCGTCATCAGCGCACCGTGCTCGCGGACGCGCAGCCAATCCGCCTTGAGCTCCACCGACAGGTCGCTGGTGGGGTCCCAGCGCAGCGATCCGCGCAGGAACGTCTGGTTCTTGTCGCCGCCCAGGTCCTGCCCAGTGATCCGCGACTTGCCGTAGCCGTTTCGCTGCCAATTCTGGAAAGCGAAACGGAAGGCGAGCTTGTCGTCGACCAGGACCGTATTGATCGCCCCGTTGATGCGGCGGCTGGCATGATTGCCGAACTCGCCGAAGATGTAGCCGTGGGTGCCGTCGTAATCGGCACCCTTGGTGACGATGTTGACCGCTCCGCCCGTGGTGTTGCGGCCGTAGAGCGTGCCTTGCGGCCCCTTCAGGACCTCGATCCGCTCCAGATCGAAGAAGCCCGCGGTCAGACCATAGACGCGCGGATAATTCACGCCGTCGATGTAGATGCCGACCGGCTGGTCGATCGTGAGCTGGATTTCACCGGCGGTCTGCCCGCGCAGGGTAAACTGGACGCTGTCCGAGGCTTGAAGGCTCTGGCTGACCCGCAGGCTCGGCGTGTCGCGCGCGAGATCGAGCGGTGTCTTGATACCGGCTTGCTCGAGCGCCTCTCCGGTAAAGGCCGACACCGAAATCGGAACCTTGCTTAGCGGCTCGGCCGTCTTGCGCGCGGTGACCACGATATCGCCGGTGGGTTCGGAAGCGGCGGCGACACGCGCGTCCCCTGCCTCGGGCGCGTCCTGCGCATAGGCCGAAGTCGCCATCGCGCATACCGAAGCCGCAGCCAGCAGCGCCGTCAAACGGACATTTCCGATCATAAATTCCCTTCCGTCCTCACCTGAGCGCCGTGACGCCTCGTTTGATTATCGTCGTCCAGGTACTAGGCAATACAATATGTGTCAATACCATATGGTAATAAACTCAATTGCTCCCCACTTCCTCGCATGACCGCCCTACCGCCCAGCGGAGACGGGGGCATCGACCAGCATCAGCCGGGGTTTGCGGAACGAGCTGCGAACCGGCGAGCTGGCCGGACCTTGCCCCATTCGGTCACCAGCGATGCGAGATATTCGGGGGTGCTGCCATGGAGCAGGACACCGTCGACGCCCGCATCGAAGCGCTCCAGAATCTTGCTCGCGCATCTCGCGGCGCTCCCGACCGCCGCGCCCTCATCGAGCCAGCGCTGCGGATAGGCGTCGAGGCAGCGGCGCAGATGATCGCGATCGCACGAGGTGTGATCGCCGCCCATCAGGCCCCGCTTCTTGCCAGCGTCGGCCTCGACCAGCAGATCCCGCATCCCGGCCGCCACGTTCTGGTCCCAGCCGTTGCCTACGCACATCGCTGCGAACACCGGCGGAACGAGGACATAGGTGTTCAACCGCCGGACGATCACATCCAGCATGTAGTCCTCGTCCACCTCGCAGGCGGTGACGAGGATCGCCCAGATCCTCACGCTCGCCGGATCACGCCCGGCCTCCCGCGCGCCCTGGCGGATCAATTCGACCGAGCGAGCCACGGCCTCCGGACTCCACAGCGCATTCAGCACGACGCCATCACAGAAGGACCCCGCCCATTTGCAGGTCTTGTCACCCATAGCGGCCATGATCACGGGCGGCGGCGCATCGGGCTGCACGCCCAGCGTCAGCCCTTTGAGGGTCCCGAGCGGCCCCTCGTAGTCGACCGATTCGCCCCGCCACAAAGCTCTCAGGATGTCGACGAAGTCCTTCATCAATCTCATGTTCAGACGCGGGGTTCCGGTCGAATCCGCCAGATGGTCCACGCCCCGGCCGATGCCGAGGGCGAACCGGCCGCCCGTTACGAGCGCCATCGTCGCGCCGAAGGACGCCGTTACGAGAGGGTGGCGGAGCGGCAGATTGGCAAGCAGGCCCGACGCAATTCCGAGACGCGACGACACGCCGGCCGCGATGCCCGCCAGCACGGGCACATTCTTCGAATTCAGCCGTTCGGCGATCCACACCGACCCTAGCCCCAGTGCCTCTCCCTGGCGAACCTGGCCGGCAAGCTCCGCCGGCTGGCTTACGTGACCGGGCAGAGCGTAAAAACCGAGTTCGGGATATTGAACGAGGGACATCGTACCGTGCTCCGCTAGGAAGGATGGCAAGTGAAGGACACGTATACGGCCGCTTACCGGCCAACCGACTGCAGCACGGTCAATCGACCAGATCGGGCAAAAGCGCCTTCAAGCGACTGTGGCTGTTGTTCCAAACCCCACGTTGCCGCTCTTCGAATTCGGGGCGCAGGCGACTGCCGCCCATCAGTCGGAAGATTGCCGCGCGCCATTCGCCCATGACCTTGGCATAGTCCCAGTCGTCGAGCTTGCCCCGCACGGCGACATAGGCATCGATCAGATCCTGCTCGGTCGGCAGCCCCTCCAGCGTCTCGCAAAACAGCGAGAACGAGGAGTTGAACGCCATCTGATAGGCGAGGTCGGCCTCGCCCAGACCCCAATGGGTAAGCTCGTAGTCTAGCAGCGCCGTCACCTGCGGGCCGTTGAACATGAAGTTCGTGACATGGGCATCGCCATGGGCGACCTCGGGGGTCCGGGAAATCGGGACGTTGCGCCTGAGCCAGGCCCCCACGCGTTCGATGACCTCGATCGCGGGGGCATAGAATTCAGCCTTCGCTCCCCAAGCCGAGCGGGGAAGAGCGTTCCGAAGCTCGCCGAGCGCCCAATCGATTTCGCAGTGCAGCCAATGCTCCCCCACCTCGCCGCGGACTAGGTGAGAAAAGCAAGGCAAGCTGGCATCGAAGCCATGGAGATGCGCGATCGTGCGCGCGGCGTTGAGCATCAGCTCGTGCCGCACGGAGGCATCGCCGACCTCGACGATCGGCCCTTCCGTGAACGGCGAAACGCTGGGTGCCGATCCCGCAACCCGCGTCATGAACATGCCTGGGAGCCCGGTAATCTCGCCCGAGCCGTCGAACCACAGCGGCTCCGGGCTGGGAAAGCCCAGATCGAACAGGGCCTTCATCGTGCGGAACTGGGCACCCAACTCGTACCGCTGGAAGAATCCTGCGCCGGTTTCGTAGCGGAAGACGAGCTGGCGGGTCTCCGGTGCGCCGGAGACCAGGCCGGCGAGATCGATCTCGCAGAGCAGAGTCCCGCTGGAGGCGCCC
>ERZ778022.2555-NODE-2555-length-18927-cov-5.646460_pt1 | contig 18927 bp, 5 predicted proteins | sample MGYA00375752_ERZ778022 | MGnify/ENA primary metagenome ERZ778022 (study PRJEB29350, sample SAMN05389826) | bioreactor metagenome | isolation source: Thiocyanate bioreactor | place: South Africa: University of Cape Town | collected 2014-04-04 ... | reverse complement strand
CCCGCCACCCCCACAATACGACGCCTGCAGAATAGTCAAGGGGTTTGTCATTCAGGGTGGCGACCCCACCGGGACGGGGCGCGGCGGCACGTCCATCTACGGCGGCGCGTTTGAGGACGAGGTGACGAAGGAGTTGAAGCACACTGGGGCGGGCGTGCTATCCATGGCAAATGCGGGGCCCAACACCAACAAGTCGCAGTTCTTTATCACGCTAGCCCCCACACCCTTCCTGGATGGCAAGCACACCGTGTTTGGGCGCATACGAAAGGGGATGGGCGTCATTGAGCGCATTAGTGCGGTGCCGACCGGTGCGGAGGACCGGCCCGTTGACCCCGTCATCATCACACGCGCCACGCTGCTGAGCTCTGGCGCTGCGCTAGCGCCCGCTGCTGCTGCCGCCCCTGCCGCGGGGCGGCGCTAGCAGTGTGCCACCCACTGTGTGTTTCAAATCACAATAACTATTATAATTAGTAACTACCGCGAGGGCAGGCTGCGGGGGCGGCCTTGTGCGCCGCCAACCACGGCGCCGCTGCCAGGCGCGCCTGGCCCCCGGCTGCCCGTGCCGTCACTGTACGACAGCAGGGTGCGCACCGTGGCGGCCATGCGCGGCGGCACATCCGCGAGGGTGGCAGCCAGCTTGACGGGCGCGGTGGTGGGGCCATTAAGGGCAGCGGCAGGGAAGGCCTGCACACTCGTGTCCAGCGCCCGGAAGCTGGCAGGCAGGAGGGCTGCAAACACGAGGGAGGCGTCGTCGGCGCGGCGTGCAGCAGCCGCAGCGGCAGCAGCAGCGGCGGTGGTGGTGTCGCCGCCGCCGACCGTTGCAGTCGCAGCTGCCAGTTGCACACTGGCAGCCGCCGCGGCGTCTTCATGCAGCGCGGCCAAGGCGCGCGCTGCCTCGGCATCCGCCGCCGCCGCAGCAGCGGTCGCAACTGCCTCAGCCCGCGCCGCCTCGGCCACAGCGGCCAACCGCTCCGCAGCACCCGCGCGCGCGCTTGCTGCGTCACGATCAGCGACGGCGGCCACCAGCGCGGCGGTGGCGTCAGCGCCACGCGCCTCGCCAGCTGCGGCAGCTGCCAGTGCAGCGGCTGCCGAGGCGCGTGACACCTCCAGCGCCGCACGCAGCTCTGCATTCTCCACATCCAGCCGGTCCGCTGCCTCCAGCGCAGCCGCACGCGCGCCCTCCGCCTCCGCCGACGCTGCAGACAGCCGCGCAAAGGTGGCAGCGGCGCCTGCCGCGTCCGTCGCGTTACGCGCGGCATCGTCGGCCGCCGCCGCCCGTGATGCCGCGCTCAGCCGCGCCACCTCACCCTCCAGCCGTTTCACCGCCGCCGCCGCTGCTGCGGCACGCGACTCGGCGCTGGCCACCGCCGCGTTACGTGCCGCCAACTCCGCGGATGCCGCCCCTGCGCGCTCCCGCCAGCTTGCAGCATCCATCACCGCGGCGCGCGCTGCGGCGGCGGACGCGTCACTGGCTGCCACCGCTGCCGCCGCTTCCTCTTCCGCCGCCTCCGCCGCTGCCCGCCGCGCCGCCGCGTCATCCGCTGCGGCAGCGTGTGCCTCCCGCTCGCTCGCCAGCGCGTCCTCCAGCGCGTCGATGCGGGCGTGCGCACTCGCCAGCGCAGCCTCCGCATCCGCCTCCGCCGCTGCTGCCGCCGCACGCGCCGCCTCCGCGGCTGCCACGCCGCTGCGCAGCGCACCCAGCTCCGACAGTTGGCTCTCAAACTCGGCTGCCAGCGCCGTAAGCGCGCCGGTGGTCTCATCCCGCACGCTGGCGGTACCATGCAGCTCCGCGTCGCGCGCTGCCAGCGCCGCCTTCATCGCCGCCACTTCCGCGCTCAGCCGCCCCACGTCGCTCTCCGCCGCCGCGGCACGGGCGCCGGCTGCGGCCAACGCCGCGGTGAGCCGCGCGCCCTCCGCCGTCGCCGCTGCTGCACTTGCTGCCGCCGCGTCACGCTCCCGCGCAACCGCGTCCGCGCGCGCCGCCGCGCTGTCGTGCTGCGTCTGCAGCCACCGCCGGGCGTCGTCTGCCGCGGACGCCGCGGTTGCCAGGGCGGCGGCAGATGCGCTGGCACGTGCCGCCTCCCCCTCTGCCGCCGCCGCACGCGCCTCTGCCGCAGTGGCGTCGCGCACCGCGCCCGCCGCCTCTTCGCGTGCAGCATCGCGCTGGCGGGCGGCGGTGGCGGCGGCCTCCGTCGCTGACGCTGCACGCGCCTCCGCCGCCGTTGCCGCTTCCACAGCCGCAGCGCGCTGCGCGTTGGCTGCGGCAGTCGCCTCGCGTGCTGCTGCTGCTGCCGCCGCCGCTGACGCCGCTGCCTCGCGCGCCGCTGCCAACTCAGCTGCCGTGCGGCTTGCCGCCGCTGCCGCGTCCCGGCTGCTGGCGGCATTGCTCTCGCGCGCTGCCGCGGCAGCAGTTGCCGCCGCCTCGCGCTCGGCAGCCACCTGCCCGCGTGCCACCCCCAGCTCGGTGTTCAAGCGCGATACCTCAGCGCGCACGGCAGCCAGCTCCCGGCTTGCTGCCGCACCGGCATCCGCGCCCGCCGTCAGGCGCGCCACGTCACCCCGTAGGGCGTCAACCTGGCTGCGCAGGGCCGCTGCTTCCGATGCGGCGGCCGACGCGGCAGCGGCATCGCGCTCTGATGACTTTGCTGACGCGGCAGTAGCCTGCCCAGCAGCCGCCACTGCAGCGTCGCGCTCTGCGGCGGCGCTTGCCAGCGCTGCCCGCAGACTGGCCACCTCGCTGGCTGCCGCAGTCGCTGCACGGTCGCGTGCCGCCAGTGTCGACCGTAACTCAACCAGCTGGTGCGCCGTGACGGCGCCGTCTGCCGCAGCGGCACGCATGGCGGCGACTTCCTCTCGCAGCGCCGTCACCTGCGTCCGCAGGACGGCCGCCTCTGCAGTCGCGCCCGCTGCGGCGCGCGCCTCAGCGGTGAGTGCAGCCGCGGCGGCGGCGGCGGTGGCGGTCGCCTCTGCGGCCGCCCGCCGCGCCTCGTCGCCGGCACGCTCCAACGCCGCCGCCGCAGACCGCGCCTCGGTACGCGCCGCGGCGGCGTCGCGCACCGCGGCGTCACGCTCACCGGTCCCCCGCTGCACCTCAGCTGCCGCCTCGCTCGCGCGCCGGGTTGCTACGGCACCCGCTTCCACGCTGGCCCGTGCCGCCACCACCTCCGCATGCGCGGTCGCCAGCTGCTCCCGCAGCGCCGCCACTGCCTCCGCTGCCGTCGTGGCGGCAGCCCGATCCGCCGCGGCGGCCGCCTGCGCGGCGCCAATGGCGGCCATTGCATCAGCGGCGGCACGCGCTGCATCGCGAGCCGCCGCCGCCCGTGCCTCCTCGCCAGCACTCACGGCAGCCTGCAGCGCAGCCGCCTGTGCGGCGGCGGCGGTGGACGCGCTTGTCGCTGCCGCCGCCTCGGCGCGCTCCTTGGCAGCCGCATCTTGTGCCGCCGCCAGTGCGCGGCGTAGCTCTGCGGCGGCCGCATTCGCTGTTGCGCAGTCACGTGCGCCGGCGCTGGCGTCCGCTTGCGCGGCGGCCAGCGCCGCAGCGTGTGCCGTAGCCTCTGCGGCGGCGGCACGCCGTGCAGCCTCTGCCTCTGCCGCCGCGCGAGCACCCGCATCCACGGCTGCGCTGCGTGCCTCGTCAGCGGCAGCCGCACGCGCGCGCAGCGCGCCCGCCTCTTGCAGCGCCGCATCCCGAGCACCCTGCGCCGCCACCAGTGCGCCCTCCGCCGCCTCCCGTGCCCGGTTTGCAGCCGTCACTTCATCCGTGGCACGCGCAATGGCAGCGGCGGCGGCAGCCTCGGCTGCTGCGCCTGCCTTACGCGACGCGTCGCCCTCTGCGCGCGCCGCCGTCGCCGCCTCCACCGCGCGAGCCACTGCCGCCTCGCTGGCCGCCACCGCTGCCACAAGGTCTGCGTCGGCGCGTGCGGCGTCTGCCACGGCCGCGTCGCGTGCCACGTTGGCGGCAGCAGCGGCGGCGGACGCGGTGCTCGCTGCCGCCGTCGCTGCAGTGTGTGCCGCTGCCAGCGCCTCATTGGTTTGACGCATCGCCGCCAGCTCGGCGGCGAGCGTGCCAGCAACCGACGCGGCGGCGCGCTCCCGTGCCACCTCCGCTTCCAGGTCTCGCAGGCGCGCCGACAGGGCTGCCGCGGATGACGCTGCGGCTGCCGCAGCGGCGGCATCAGCAGCAGCTTGTTGCCGCGCTGCTGTCGCGTCTGCTGCCGCGGCGTCGGCGGCGGCGCGCGCGGCGCTGACACCTGCGTCACGGTCGGTAGATGCAGCGCCCGCTGCCGTCGATGCGGCAGCCGCTGCCGCGCCCGCTTCCTCTGCCCGCACGCGCGCGGCATCCCGCGCCGCGGTTGCCTCACCCACCGCGGCGCGTAGGCCCGCTGCCTCCTCCACCGCCGCCGCCAGGCGCGCCGCTAGCGGCTCGGTGGCCTCCAGGCGCGCGCGCAGCGCCTCGCTGGCTGCCTCCGCCTCCCCCGCCGCCGCCCGCCACTTTTCCAGGTCGGCGCCCAGCGCGTCAATGGCGGCGCGCATGACCGCCGCCTCGCCCTCCATGTCTGCAAACTGTGATGACACCAGCTCCAGCCTGCGGGTGAGGGAGGCGTTCAACTGCGACAGCTCCGCCTCCATGGCTGCGCGCCCTGTCAGCGCCGCCTCCACCATGCACCGCGCCGTGGATAGCTGGCTAGCCAGGCTCTCCACCGTGTCTGCATGCTCGTCGCGCGACCGCCGCACCGCCTCCAGCTCCGCCAACAGCGCATCGCGCGATGCCGCGGCGTGGCCATCCTCGTCACGCGCCATAGACGCGCGCCGCCGCGCCGCCGCAATGTTGGCGGCGGTGCGGTCCAAGCTCGCCCGCACGCCCGCCAGCTGCTTGTGCAGCGCCCACACCGCCTGCAGCGAGGGGTGCATGTCAGGAACCTCCTCCTCACCGCTGCCCTCGCTGCCGCTCCCGCTGCTTCCTGACAACTCCCCGCCCATTACCGGCCGGCGTGACCCCCGTGGTGACACAATGATGGCGCTGCTGCTGCCGCCCTCGTCGCACGGCGGCGAGCCGCTGCCGTCGCCGCCCGCGCCACCACCCGATGAATGTGCCGCCACCCGTGACCCGCGGTGCGGCGTCGCCTGCAACTGCAGCGCTGCCGCCATGCTGCCGCTGGCAGTTGCCACTTCCCGTGCGCGTGTCAGCGTGGCGCGTGTCGCCACCGCCAGCGTGGCCACGCCGTTTGACAGCGCGTCATGCAGGCGGCACGCGTTTGCAATTGCCTCCCGCAGGTGCTCCATCCCGCCATCGCCGCCCTCGCCGTCGCTGTACCACTCCTCCCCGCCGTCATCCTCATCGCCCCCTTCGACTTCTTGCGCCGCCACGGGGACGCTGTCAGTCGGGGCGCCGCCGTCGGTTGCCACCTGAGCCGCGGCTGGCTTGGCAGCGTCGTGTACCGCGTCGCCGACGGTGTTGGTTGCACTGGTGGCGGAGCTGCCACGTGCAACCCCTGCCGGCGTCACTGACCGCGCGGTGGCGACGCGCCACTCGCCGTCGCCGTCGCCGTCACCGTCAGCCGCCAGCGCAACCGGCGGCAGCAGCGGCAGCAACGGCGCTGCTGGCAGCCGATCACCACCACCAGCAGCCGGTGGCGGCGGCGGCGTGGGTGCTGCTGCTGTTGGCGGCGGCTCTACTGACACCTCTGCTGCCGCCGTTGGAGTTGTTGCGCCCCCCTTACCCGCTGCTGCCGGCGTGCTCAGTCTTGCGGCCAGCCGCCGTGCGCCGCCGCCATCTTCAAACGCTGGCACTGATGACAAGGATGCGCCTGGCGGCGCGGGTGGTGCGCCAGCCATGGTCCACTGCCGCAGTGCGCAGGCGCCTTAGTTTACCGTCTGTGGCCGCCGTGTTGCTGCGTGCAGACTCTGCAGAGTTGCCAGGCGAAATGCTCACTGGAAACAGACTGCGCCGATGAAAATGAGACTGGTTTTCACAACCGCACCCTCAAGCGCAACCGCAGGTGCACCGGTTGTCGCGTGATTCACACGTGCGGCCCCGCAGTGCCGAGAGTTGTGCTGCAACTTCAGGGGCGTCCAGGCGCGGCCGCGTCTTCAGGCTGTCGCGCACGCAAGTTCGGCTGAAATAATTTATGTTGTATTCGCTGATATGGCGCGTGAAAGACCACGGTGTGCACCACACTCTCTCTGTTCAGCGGCTTCCATCACAATAAAATTGAGTTGCGCACCTGCTTCATCCGCGCGCAGCTTCTGCTACGTTTGGTCGTGGCCGCGTTTGTCAGGCTGTCCACGACTTCCGTTACTCCAGGAGCAGCAACAAGTGGATGACGCGGTACACATCACAACTCTTGTGGCAGCAACGTGTTGCACTTGCAGCGCATGGAAATCGCGCGGTGATGCACCGGCAGTGCGCGCAATTGCTGGAAAAAGCAAGCATGGTGCAGCGGGTTGTGCATGTGGGGCCTGCATTGTTGTGCATTGTTGCTGCAATTTCTTTGTGGGTGGCGTGAAAACCACGCACGTCGCACTCTCCTACACCTGCCACCTGTCGCCGCCTCCTCCGCAGCAGCTCGCACTCACTCACCATCACACGCCGTCTCTCTGTCGTCACACTGTCGTCGCCCTGTTGTCGTTTTGTCGCAGCAAAGGACAGTGTGCTTGTAGGCGCCATGGATGCACACGCGGTGGCGGCGGCGGCAGCGAGCATCCTGCAGGATGCCGCGTGCGAGGCGGCGGGCGTGGGGGACACCAATCGGCTGCGGGAGCTGCTAGCCAGCGGTGCGCGACCCAATGGCAAGGACCGCACTGGATGGACGCCACTGCACCGGGCAGCGGTGGCGGGCGCCGCTGAGACGGTGGCCTACCTGCTGACGCTGGATGCCGACCCCAACTCCACTGACTCGGTGCGTAGTTTAACACCACATGGATGGAACCCTCATGAGCGTGAATGCACCCACCCTCCCACCATATAACCCTCCCACATACAACCTGCAGTTTGGCGACACGCCGCTGCACTATGCCGTGTCGTGCGGGTATGCCGACGTGGTGTCCACGCTGTGTGCCTCGCCGCTGACGCGTGCGTCGCAGCTGGGGAGCGATGGGCGGTCGCCGGTGGCTGTGGCGGTGACGGCCGGCATTGCCAAGTATGAGGGCGCGTCAGTGAGTGTGCGGCCGCCGCCGCCGCTGCCAACCTCTAACCCGTACCTGGCGGCGGCGTGGGCGCTGGCTGACGCCGCCTTCCTCGGCGACCTGCGGGTGGTGTACCGCCTGCTCACCGCCGGCGCTGACCCCAACAGCTGTGACGCAGAGGGTTTCACGCCGCTGCACCGCGCGGCGGCGGGCGACCACGTCAACACCCTGGAGCTGCTGCTGGACCGCGGCGCCGACCCCAACGCGCGCGACCCGGTGCGTATTCATTTGTTTACAGGCGGTGTACGTATGGTGCCCCCAACCCACCCTGTCACCTCCCATCACACCCATAAATCCATGCAGACGGGGTGCACGCCGCTGCACTTTGCCGCCATGATGGGCTCCACGGCGTGCGTGCACGTGCTGCTGGCGAGCGGCGCCGACCTGACGCGGCGGAACCGGGACGGCGTGACGGCGCTGGAGGTGGCGCGCGCGGAGGGCCGCACGGCGGTGGTGCGGCAGTTGAGCAATGCGTACGCGCACGTGCAGGGGCTGGACCTGTCATGGGGCGTGGTGCTGGAGGGCGCGCTGCAGGTGAAGCGCTCCAGCGGGCTGGCGCTGTTCAAGTGGAAGCAGAAGCACGGCGCCATCTCGCAGCCGTACTGCTGCCTGTTCCTGTGGAGTGGCGCCATTGACCGCGTGGAGTCGTCGGTGGCGCGTGTGCAGCTGGCCACAGTGCAGTCCATCACGCACGACGCCAAGTCGCGCCGCTTCTTTGTGAAGCCGCCCACGGGCGAGGTGTTGGAGCTGGCGGCGGCAACGCCGGACGACGCGGCGCTTTGGGTGGCTGCCATGCGCGCCGTGGCGGGCTACGCGCACGAGGACGCCAGCCGTATTGCACAGACGCGCGAGTTGCTGGCGGTGGAGGTAACAGCGTCGCGGGAGGCGGCGGCGGCAGAGGCGGCGTGGGTTGCTGCCGTGACGTCGCCCGCCGGCGCGCCGCGTTCCTCGCCCCTTGTTACCATCCTCCCCGCGGGTAGCGGTGGTGGTAGTGGTAGTGGTGGTGGTGGGGGTGGCGGTGGCGGTGGTAGCAGCAGTGGAAGCGGTAGTGGTAGTGGGGGTAGCGCTGCTGCTGCAGCAGCGGCGGCACTGCCACGCAGTCCACACCTGGCGGGCAGCAGCGACAGCGCACTGCTGGCAGCGCGACTGGCAGCCACTGCCGCTGCATCGACTGCGGCACCAGCAACATCACCCTCTCCCACGCCCAGTCTCGGCAGCACGCATGCCAAGTCGGTGACGGTGGCGCCGCCCAAGCCACCCGCGGCACCGGCGGAGGTAACAGCGGCAGCAGCAGCGGCAGGCGCAGCCTCGGGCTCAACGGCGGCTTCTACGTCACCGCGCGGTCCCCGCGTGCGGCCCGCGCCGCCGCCAAAGAAGGGGGTCACCCCGCGGCCGCCATTGGGTAGCAAGGCAGAGGTTGCGGCGGCGCACGCCATCCAGCGCATCGTCCGCGGCCGCCGTGCGCGTGCCCTGGTTGCCGGCTGGACGCGCATCGTGGACGAGGATGGCGACATCTATTGGTACAATGTCATCACCGAGGAGTCCAGCTGGGTGCCACCCGGCGCGCCCGCCGATCCCGACGCGCCCGATGCGCCCGCTGCCGCCACCTCATAGCTGGCCTGCCAACAAAATACGTTGTGCCCTCCCCTGTTGACAAGTCGCTGTTGTCATGTGTGGCGGCCCCTCCCCGGCACCACCCCTCCATTGTGTTTGTGCGCCCCTCCCGGTACGCCCAAGGGCCCTAGGCCCTATGCTACGCTACGCTTCGTTGCATGTCGTGTTTCCTTCGCTTCGGCTTGGCTCACTCCCCCCTAATTATTATTAAGTTATCGACGTTCAAGTTATCACTCTGACGACAGCAGGCCGGCGTCAACCGCCAGGCGTTTAAGCCGGCGCACCTCGGCGTCGGCGTCGTGGCAAGCCAGCTCCACTTGCAGGTTGGTGTCCACCGCCTCCCGCCACTTGCGCACGCTGCCCGCCAGCCGGCCCGAAAACTTCTCTTGCCGCGCTTTCCGCGCGCCGTTCACCGCCTCAATCCGCGCCGCCAGCGTGGCCACGCGCGCCTTGGTGGCGGCGTGCATGCCCTCCAGCCCCGCCACGTGCACCTTCCACGCCTCCACGCCGTACCGCGTCATGAGCTCCACATTGATGGCACGCAGCACCGTCGCCTCGTGTGCCACCGCCAGCCGTGCCGCTGCACTCTCCCACGCCGCCGCCGTGCTCGCCTCTGTTGCCCCGCCGTCACCGGCTGGCGGCGGTGGCGGCGGCGGTACGCGTTCAAATGCAGCCACTGCCGCCATCGCCGCCGCGCTCGCTGCACTCGCCCGGTTGCCGCCGCTGTCGGCAATGCGCGCCACCTCTGCTGCCAGCAACGCGGATGACGGCACGGGCGGCGGCGGCGGCAGGTCAGCCAGGTAGTCTGGCGGCACAAAGCTGCCCATCTCTGCCAGAATCAGCGCATCCACCGCGTCGCGCATGCCGGGTGCGTCAATCTGCGGTTTGGGTGGGGGGACACGCACGTTGGTGGTGGTTGCGTGGGTAGTTTGGCGGTCGCGGTCACACAAACAAACCACGGTGCGTACCTCGTCGTCAATGTACGGCAGCGCGTCCACCAGCACGCCGTCGCCCCGCGTGATGGGCTCTGCCATGATGTGCGGCCGGCCATCATGCACCGTGTCGGCATCCGCCGCATCGCGGTACACCGCACTGCTGGATGCCATCTTCTAACTTGCTTCGTCCCTACCAATCCCCCTTCCACTTGCCTCACCCCTACTCCTCGCCTCGCCTCCTCACTTCTCACTCTCCTCCTCAAATCCTTCTCGCCGCTTGCGCCCGTCTGGTCTGCCTCTCTCCTCTCCTCTGCCGCCCTACTCCTCTGCTGCCCCCGTCTTCTCCCCTCTCCCCTTTCTATCCTTCTGCCGCCCTCTCCCCGTACTCCTTTGCCTCTTCTCTCCCCCGCCCTCGTCTCTCTCTCCCCTCCTCTCTCCCTTATCCCCTCCCCCCGTCCACCTCCTCTCCTCTACTCCTCTAGTGGTGTTAATACCCACTATAGCACAAGTTAAAAACTACACCGGTTCGCACATGCCGCGGCACAGGTAAAACCCAACCATCATTTGCCGCCGAATGCCGCTGAAAATAGGCGATTCCGCCGTCGCGTGCGCAATTACGACAAGTGTGAAGTCGGCGGTTGAGGTAGCCGTTGTGGGTTGAGTGTCAGCGCCGCAGACATTCTACTCATGGTACCGACCTTTCTCTGGGATGTTGCGGATATGTCGCACGGAATGCGTCAGTGAAAACGTAGTGGCAGGCGGCAGATGCATTAGTTATTGCATACATAGTTGAGCTGCGGCCTATTTGATGCGATTTGCTTGAGTCGCTGCCAATTTTATTGCTGCTGAGACTCATCAGTGCTGAGTGTACCGACCTTCCTACTGTTGCTGCTGCTGCTTGCTGCTGCTGCTGCTGCTGGTTGTATGCTACCGGTATTCACTGTGCCGACCTGCTGAAGCTGGTTGCAACTGTGCCGTGTGCTGTTGTGTCGTGTGCCGACCTGCGTGCTGCGTGTGTGCCTGCGCATAGATCGCTTTCTCCTTCTTAGCTTGCAGCTGCCACCGCGCCGGCCACATCCACCATGGGCCATGAGATGAGCGTGGCTGGAGTTGGTGCTGGCGGCGGCGGCGGCAGCGGCGGCGGTGGCGGTGGCGGGGGTAGAGGTGGCGGTAGCAGAGGTACCACCGGTGGTGGCGGCGGCGGCGGCCATGACCACCACACCGGCGGCGACAGCAGTGACGACGATGATGGTGAGGATGCTGCTGATGCTGCAGGCAACCTGCTTATGCAGATGTTAGGGAGAGGGGACGTCGCAGCAGGCGACGATGACGACGGTGCTAGTGGCGGCGATGCGGACGACGGTGGCGACGATGACGGCGACGGCGACAATGGCGAAAGCACCACTAGCAGCCGGCGGCGGGTGGAGTATGCGTCGCTGCCGGTGTTGCCAGAGGCGGGGCCCATCACGGCACCGTGGCAGCGCGCCTACAGCTGTGTGGCGACGCCGTGGGTAGCTGCTGGCGGCGCCGACCGGCAGCGGCGTGGCAGCGGTGGGGTTGTGCGGCAGGTGGCAGCGCGGGCGACAGGCGGGCCGCGTGCGGCGCGCGTGGCGGCGTCGCGGGACGTGCGCAGCCGGTCGGCGTCACGGCGGGCTGCCAGCCTGTTGGGCGAGCTGCACAGCATGGCAGAAACGCCAGGTATGCTGGCCAACTGCACGGCGTCCACAGCGGCGCGGCTGGAGCGTGCTGCCCGCGAGTTGATGCCGCCGGGTGGTGATGCCGACGACGAGGAAACGGAGCGGCACTGCGCGGACGTAGTGGAGTTTGTACGCGGCGGCGGCATGGCGGTGGCGGCGGATGTGCTGCGGCACCTGTGGTACGCGGCGCGTGAGGGCGGGGGGGGTGGGGACGCCGGCATGGCACGTAGTATGCAGGGTGGGCGTCGTGCCGCGCGCGTGCGCCGCCGCCGACGGCAGCAGGTGCATGCCGCCATGTCCGTGCTGAACGCGCTGCACGAGGTGCACTACACGCTGGCAAACGTTCCGGCAGGCGCGGGTGTGGAGGTGAGCTTGGAGGACCTGGCGACGGTGGCGGCGTTTGCCACCGTGCCGCGTGCTGCCGGCACCGCAGTAGGCACGCTGTCTGAGGCGCTGGCGCACGACACGCGCGTGCTGCCGCTGTCGGCGCTGCGCGCGCGCGGCGTGGACCTGGTGGCTGACCTTGCCGCCGCTAGCCCCTCCGCCTTGCTGGCGTCGGTGGGCCTGCTGTCATTCCTGTCCTTTGACGGCGGCGTGCAGGACCCCGCCTCGCCGCTTAGCCCCGCCGGCTTGCTGCGGCGCAGCCGCGACACGGCCACGCATGCACAGGAGGTGGTTCACCAGCTGCACGCCGGCGGCGGCGCCGTGGATGCGCCGCCTATTGTCACCACGCCGTGGCTGTGCCCCGCCGTGCCAGGCGCGCCGGTGGGCGTCACGCCCAGCGTGGATGCCAACCACGCCGCCATTATCACTGCTGCCGACGGCTTGCTACTGCACCGCCTCCTGCTGCTCCTTGCCGCCGCCTCGCCGCCGCCCGAGGTGGAGCGGTTTACCAAGCCGCTGGCCGCCGTGCGCAGCGGCAATCTTATGGGGGCGCTGACAGCGGCCGGCGGCATAGACCCCGACCTGCTGCAGGTGCTGCTGTGGTTTGGTACCGGCCAGGCGCCCGACGCTGCCTTTTCTGGTGAGTCGCACGGGGGCGAGGATGCAGGGTGGGCCGCGTCTCACGCGCCGGAACCCGTCGCCACCCCTCCTCGCGTGCCGCCGCCGCCACCGCCTGCCACGGCCGCGCCGCCAGCAGTCACGGCAGCGTCATCGCCGGCCGGCACCTGCGTGGAGGTGGGTGACGTGCTTGCAGCGGCAGCCAGCGCGGTGGCGTCCACGCGGGCCCGGGAGTCGGTAGTGTCAGTGGGTGACGGGAACGCGACAGCGTGGCAGCGGCTGCTGCTGGCAGCGCCGCATGCCGTGACAGCGCCCACCGACGGGTGCGCCCGCGTCGCGCTGCCGCAGCGCTTTGTGTTTTCGCACTTCAACGTGCCGCGCAGCGCGTACACGGTGAACGTCGACAGCCTGACAGCGCACGCTGCCTGCCACGCTGCCGGGTGCACTGTGTGCAACCCCGCTGGCGGCGGCGGCGGCGGCGGCGGCAGCTGCGAAGTTCTCCCTCCGCCACCTGCCAGTCACACCAGCGGCGGCGGCGGCGGCGGCGGCGGCGGCGGCAAGGACATCTTTTCGGATGCGGATGTGGCTGAGCAGGCGCGCCTGCGTGACCGCGACGCCGCCACCGCCGCCTCGCATGGTTGCGCGCGTACACGCGTGTCTTTCACGCCCACGCCGCCCCGGTCCGCTGCCGCCGCCGTCGCGCCCGCCGCCGCGCCTGGCAGCCCGCCAAAGGAGCTGGTGGAGGCGGCGTTGCTGGCAATGCGAGCCAAGGGTCATGTGAGCGAGGTGGCGTTCTTGCTGTCGGCGCTACTGTCGGGTGGCAAGCGCCACCAGCTGCAAGACATGCTGGTGGCACACGGCGCGCTCCCCATCATGTCCACGCTGCTGCACGCCACCGACTGGGCGTTTAGTGCAGCTGACACGCCGCTGCCGCGCCTGCACGGGCCGCACTGCACCTGCCGGCCAGAGACGGCGGGCACAGTGCAGGTGCTGCGCCTGCTGTACTGCCTGCTGGACCGCGACTGCGATTCCACGGTGCAGCGCTGGCTGCCGCGCCGCCGCATGCTGACGGACGGCGAGGTGACGCACGCGTACGCGGCATACACGCCCGGCGTGGCGGTGGCCGCGGTGGCACCCGTGTTGGCGGCGCTGCCGTGGGCGGCCGCCGTCATGCCGCGCCGGTGGCTGCACGCTGACACGAGCGCCGACACGGCAGCGGCTGTGGCACGCGGCGGGGTGAATGAGGCGCCTGTGATGACGACGATGGTGCGGAATTCGCAGGCGCGGCCGTGGGGTTGGGTGTCGTCGTCGTCGGCAGCGACGGATGGCGTCCCAACCACCGCCACCGACAGTGCCACCTTCACAGCGGCCGCCGTGGCCAGCGTGGTTGGCGGCGCGGGTGGTAGTGCCAGTAGTGCACCGCCGCACCTGACGCTGTACGTACAAGACCCCGTGCTGTGCAGCCGCAACGCGGCGGGCGGCAAGCCGTTTGATGTGGATGCGATTGACAGCGACAGTGAGGGTGGCGGCGGTAGCGGCGGTGGGGGCTGCCGGCACCTGACGCCGGATGCCGCGCTGACGGTGGATGGTGTGGCTGCCAAGAGTGGTGACGGGTCAGAGGCCAGCACGCTGGCGTTGGCGGCGGCGATGAGCAAGGATGACGTGGGGCCGTGGTGCCCCGAGCTGGCGCCCCGCCCGCGTGGCATCATGTCCCTACTGCTCACCGCCCTCGTGCTGAGTGGGCCTGACAGCCCCTACCGCGGCTGGCTGAGCTCCTGCGCCGAGACCTTCTTGCGCGCCGCCCCCGCGCCCATCCGTCGCTGGGCGGCGGCGCACGGCCTGGTGCGGTTCCTGGTGCGCACGCTGCTGGAGCAGTACGGCGTGCCGGCGATCAAGGACGCGCACGCGCTAGCGGACGCAGATGACAGCCCAGACGCCCGCTCCGCGTCTGCCCGCCGCCATGATTCCGCTGCCGTGGCAGCGGCGGCGCGCCAGACGCGTGATGCGGCTGCTGCGGCTGCTGCGGCTGCTGCAGGCGGTGCGGGTTCGGACACGGACGCGGATAGCGAGGGCAGTGATGGGGAGGACGCTAAGCACAGTGGCAAGAACAGCGGCGGCGGTCGCGGGGAAGGCGTGGTCGAGGATGACGACAGCTGTGAGGCGGGGGACGAGGTGTCCAAGTACTCGATGCAGGCCATGTTTGACTTGTTGGGTGAGTGCCTGCGGACGCCGGACGGCATGGCGGAGGTGTTTGCGCACGATGCAGATTGGACGGCGGCGCGGTTGCCGCGCCTTGCAGCCGGCGCCGACCCTGCACCAGGCGCCGTCGCATGGAGCGACGACGCGCCTGGCGCGCCGTCGACCATGGCAGGCACCACGCTGTTCCGGCTGGCGGTGGACCGCCTGGTGGATTCCAACATGTACCTGCGGCAGTTGATGCAGGCGGAGGACCGCGCGTACGGCGTGTGTGCAGTGGATGCCGCGGTGGGTGCCGCGCCGATGATGGGTGGAGTCGCGCCGAGTGGTGGCGATGTCCATGAGTGGAGCTGGGAGGCGCTGGCGGCCGCCGGCACCGCTGATGCGCCGCGCCGCCACCTGTACCCCGTCGTCGATGCCGACGCGCTGGCGCTGCCGCCCCTGGTGCAGCTACGCGCGTACCGGCTGCCGCTGCAGTACGCCATGCTGGCAGCCACCAACCTGCGGCAGCTTGCAGGCGACACGGTGTGCGTGCTGAACACCACGCTGCTGCCTTTTGTAGTGGCGCACCGCCACGGCGCCCTGCCTGCCTTCGTTGCCGCGCTGCGTGCGTACGACGCTACCTACCGCGCATGGCGTCGCGCTGACGCCAGCGGCAGCGCCGCTGCTGCGGCAACGCGCCCGCCGCTCTTGCTGCCGTCACTGGCAGGCGGCATGCCCGGCAGTCGCCTGCCGCCGTCTGCGGTGCACTGGCCATCAAACACGACGGCGGCAGATGCAGTGGGCGGTGGTGGGCGCGATGTAGTACTGCCGCGCTTCCGCGCCGTCCTGGTGTGGTGGCTGGAGTACTACTCCCTGCGCGAGCGCGACCGCCGCAGCTTTGCGACCTCGTTTGGCTACAGCTACGAGGAGTGGCGAGTGGTGGTACGCGCCCTGCTCGGCTTGCCGGTGGGCACCCCGCCGACCACTAGCCTCTACCCGCCCGCCGCCGCCAACACTGCCACGCTGTACGGCGACCCCGTCGCGCTGCCGCGCCACTCCGCCGCCGCACTGGCCGCCGCCACCGCCGCCGCTGCTGCCACCGACGCCGCGCTGTTAGCTGCCTGGTGCACCCCGCGCGCTCTCCGCGCCGACGGCACATCCCATCCCATCCCGCCCACCTCCTACTGGCCTGCCTGTGTGCTGTAGCCTTGCCCCCGAGTGGCCAGCCTGCATTGTGGTGTAGGAGACGAAGATACGAGCGGGTTGAAACGAGGGACGTCCATTTGTACCAATATTGGACAAGTGTAATTCTAGCGCTACAGTGTAAAATAACGCACTGCATTAGCACCCGCATCACAAATTGTGTCGTTTCTGTTGCATTTTAGTTCCGCCGAGTGTGTGCAAGAGGGTAAACTTGTGGTTGTATCTTGCCACCCCATTGCCTCCATTCAAAACGCAACAACACCAGCAGCCTGGCCAGCTCGGGTCGGGGAATCCATTGGGATACCATCGGCGTCTCCAGCCAGCTGGTAGGCATTGATAGGGCGGAGATATGGCCGGGCGCGGGCGCGAGAGCCGGTGGCCCCAGCGGCTGGCGGAGGTGGGCGGCGCGGGGGTGCTTCGCACGTGGGACTGCGAGTTTGAGTGGGACGCGCGGCGACTGTGGCGGCATGCGGGCGCCGCGTGGGCTGCCGGCGACGAGCTTCGTGCCTGCCTCGCCACCAAACGGTCGTCGCATGCCATTGGCGGCACGGTGCCGGTGCGCGCAGATGCGGCGGTAGTGCGCGTGCCTGCGGCTGGAGATGGGGCGGCGGAAGCAGTTACGATCCCGCTGTTTACCGGGGCCAGCCGCGACGGTGTGGCGGCCGCCGCGAGTGACGCGGCGGCGACATGGGCTGCCAACTGGCACCCGGCAGACACCGGCATGCTGGATGACATTGCCGCCGTGATGGCACCCGGCGCGTACCGTGTAGATGCGCACCTGCTGAGCGTCGCCGCCGCGGTCGAGGCGGCGCCGCTGGCCACGCCACCACTGCGTGACGGCGTGGTCGCGTACCTGGCGGTGGCGTTTGGCGGTGTGAGCAGCGTCACAGTAGAGCGGCGGCCTGCAGACGCCAGCGCGCCGGTGGTGCGCATGCATTGGCCCGTGGCGGGTGCCGGTGATGACGCGGGTACCGCGGGCGACGATGGGCGGCGCATGGCTGCGAGCCTGGCGGCGGTGCGGCGGCGGCACGCGGCATGGGTGGCATGGTATGCGGACGGCGCAGACTGCAGCGCCGGCGCCACCGACGTCTACCTGGTGCGCCGCTCCGGCGACAGCCATCCGCCACCCCTCGTGGCGCTGTATGCGCTGACAGCGACCTGGCACGCACGCCGCGCAGACGGAGGCAGCGGGGTGGTGGGGGACATCATCGCGTCGCCGGCGGCGGCGGCGATTGCGGATGCGGTGCGCGACGCCGCGGCGGGTGGCGTCACACTGGGCTACTGCCCCCGGTTCCCATACTTCCCGGTGGAGGCAGTGGCCGCGGCGGTGGCGGGGCATACCCCCGACCTGCTGGCGCAGCTGCGAGGCTTCGACGCTGTGGTGGTGGCCGCTGCACGCGCCGCCGGCGCACGCGTGCGCCCCGTGTACAACTACCTGCGTGTGCAAGAGTCGCGTGCCGCGGCGGGCGTGCTGCAGGCATCGCCGCCGCCCGCCTTCCGTGCCGCACCCTGCGTCACCGACCTGGATGACCTCGTTGCCGAGATCCCCAACACCGTGGTGTGGCTGAATGCGCCGTGCCACGTTGACCCCGCCAGGCTGGTGGACATTGAGTTCCTGCGCGAGGCCACGAAAGACATTGACCTGTGTGCCATCTGGATGACGGCGGCGGTGCTGCTAGAGCCGGCGAGCGATGCCGCTGCCACTGCCACCAGAACTGCATCAGACCATGACACCGACCTGGTGGCCACGCTGCGCTCACGCGTTGCAGCGGCGCTGGAGAGCGCTGCGCCGGCCGCCGCAGCGTTGGAGTCCGCAGCCGTGTCACTGACGCGCGCGCCAGACGCGTTGTGGTTCACTGCCGACACGCTGCCCACCGACGGCGCCGTCGTGGTGCTTGCATTTCCTGGCGGCGCGCTGACTTTCCCACCGCCGCGCGGCGTGACTGACGTGGGTGCGTACCTGGCGCCACTGCTGGCGGCGTGTGCGCCCGCGTCGTTTGGGCGCGGGTCTGAGGCGGTGTTGGATGCCGCCGTGCGGCGCGCACTGGCGCTGGATGCAGCAAGCGTGGCCACCGACTGGCATCCCGCCACCGCCGGCGTGGTGTCGCAGGTGCAGCGCGTGCTGGGTGCCACCATGCCGCCGCTGCGGCCGGTGCTGGGCAAGGTGAACGTGTACGGCGCCGGCGACTTTTTTGCGGCGCACGCCGACACGCTGCGCATGGACACCATGGTGGGCACGCTGGTGGTGTGCCTGCCCACACCGCACGCCGGCGGCGACCTGGTGCTGCGCCATGACGGCGTGGAGGTGCGCACGCACTGGGGGCCCGGCGCGGGTGCAGGGCAGGTGCAGTGGGCGGCGTTCTACTCCGACGTCGACCATGAGGTGACGCCCGTCACGTCCGGCTACCGCGTCACGCTGACGTACGACCTGTACGCCGACACGAGCCGCCCTGCCGCGCCACCCGCTGATCTGCAGTATGGCCCTGGCGGCCAGGTGGCGGTGGTGCCACGTGCGCTGCCCGCCACACACGTGGCAGCCTGCCCCGTGGCAGCTGCCGCGGTGGCAGCCGCCACCAACCCGGCACTCCTGCCACGCGGCGGCTTCCTGGGTGTATTCAGCACGCACGCGTACCCCATCTCGTCGGCGGGCGGCGTGGATGACAAGCTGCTGAAGGGCGCGGACGCGGTGGTGTGGCGCGCGCTGCGCGACGCCGGCTGCGAGCCGCGACTGCACCCCATCAACACCTACGTGCGCAGCGGCAACCCGCTCGGCGTGCCTGCAAACGACATGTGGCTGGCGCGGTGTGCCGCGCTGGCGGCAGAGGCGGGAGACGACGCGAAGAGCGAGACGGACTGGGACGGCGAGGACTTGGCAGCCGAGGATGCACCCTTTGTGGGCGACGCCATGGAGGACCCCGCCGCGCTCATGGCTCTCGAACCCACCCGCTACATGTCCATGTATGTGCAGCGCGACTTTACACGCTTCTATGTGGCGCCCGACTGGTGGGATGGCGCCGACGCGCCGTGGGAATCCGGCCGGCCATCTGCGCCGGTAGGCAACACCCCCCTGGAGCTGGGCGTCGTGTGGTTGAACAACCCCAGCACCGCCGCCG
>ERZ778022.2552-NODE-2552-length-18937-cov-5.079547_pt1 | contig 18937 bp, 9 predicted proteins | sample MGYA00375752_ERZ778022 | MGnify/ENA primary metagenome ERZ778022 (study PRJEB29350, sample SAMN05389826) | bioreactor metagenome | isolation source: Thiocyanate bioreactor | place: South Africa: University of Cape Town | collected 2014-04-04 ... | reverse complement strand
ACGCCATGGTCTGCATCTCCAACTGCGACAAGATCACGCCCGGCATGCTGATGGCGGCGATGCGGCTCAACATCCCGGCCGTGTTCGTCTCCGGCGGGCCGATGGAGGCCGGCAAGGTGGTCTGGAAGGACAAGGTCACCGCCGTCGACCTGATCGACGCGATGGTGGCGGCCGCCGACGAGAACGTCAGCGACGAGGAAGTGAAGGTGATGGAGCGGTCGGCCTGCCCGACCTGCGGCTCCTGCTCGGGCATGTTCACGGCCAATTCGATGAACTGCCTGACCGAGGCGCTCGGCCTGTCGCTGCCGGGCAACGGCACGACGCTGGCCACGCATGCCGACCGCAGGCGGCTGTTCGTCGAGGCCGGCCATCTCGCGGTCGATCTCTGCCAGCGCTGGTACGAGCAGGAGGACGCGAGCGTCCTGCCGCGCTCGGTCGCCAGCAAGCAGGCGTTCGAGAACGCCATGGCGCTCGACATCGCCATGGGCGGCTCGACCAACACGGTGCTGCACATCCTGGCCGCCGCCAACGAGGGCGGCATCGACTTCGACATGGACGACATCGACGCGCTGTCGCGGCGCGTGCCGGTGCTGTGCAAGGTGGCGCCCGCCAAGGCCGACGTGCATGTCGAGGACGTCCACCGCGCCGGCGGCATCATGTCGATCCTCGGCGAACTCGACAATGCCGGCCTGATCCATCGCGGCGTGCCGACCGTGCACAGCGCCACGCTCGGCGACGCGATCGACCGCTGGGACATCCGCCGCACCAACCAGGAGAACGTGCGCAAGTTCTTCCTCGCCGCGCCGGGCGGGGTGCCGACGCAGGTCGCGTTCAGCCAGGAACGACGCTGGGACGAGCTCGACCTCGACCGCGCCGGCGGCGTCATCCGCGACGCGCAGCACCCGTTCTCGAAGGATGGCGGACTCGCTGTGCTCAAGGGCAATATCGCGCTCGACGGCTGCGTGGTGAAGACGGCGGGCGTGGACGAATCCATCCTCGTCTTCTCCGGTCCGGCCAAGGTCTACGAGAGCCAGGACGCGGCCGTGCAGGCGATCCTGAGCAACAAGGTGGTGGCCGGCGACGTGGTGGTGATCCGCTACGAGGGACCGCGCGGCGGCCCCGGCATGCAGGAGATGCTCTACCCGACCAGCTACCTGAAGTCGAAGGGCCTCGGGAAGGCCTGCGCGCTGGTCACCGACGGCCGCTTCTCGGGCGGCACGTCGGGCCTGTCGATCGGCCATGTCTCGCCGGAGGCGGCGGAAGGCGGCGCGATCGGGCTGGTGCGCGACGGCGACCGGATCGAGATCGACATCCCCAACCGCATCATCCGGCTGTCGATCGGCGACGCCGAGCTGAAGGCCCGCCGCGCCGAGCAGGATAGGCTCGGCTGGAAGCCGGCCGCGCCGCGCAAGCGCCACGTCAGCAAGGCGCTGAAAGCCTATGCCGCCTTCGCCACCAGCGCGGCCAGGGGCGCGGTGCGCGACCTCGGGGACGACGACTGACGCCTGGCGTGCTTGCCGGGTGAAACTGGACTAGCCGATTGGACCACAGATCGGGCGTAATCGCCCGAACTGTCCCTGTCGCGCAAGACCCCATGTCCGCTAGCACTCTCCGGTGACCGGAGGGGTGCAGGATGAAGGCGTCCATGGCGGGATGGGGCAGCGGGCTGCTCGGGGTGGTGATCTTTTCCGGATCGCTGCCCGCCACGCGGGTGGCGGTGGGCGGCTTTTCGCCGCTTTTCCTGACCTCGGCGCGGGCCGTGATCGCCGCGCTGCTCGGGCTGGCGCTGCTGTGGGCCCTGCGGCAGAAGCGGCCGGACCGGGCCGACCTCGGCTCGCTGGCGATCGTCGCGCTGGGCGTGGTGGTCGGGTTCCCGCTGCTCACCGCGCTGGCGCTGCAGCACATCACCTCGGCGCATTCGATCGTCTTCATCGGCCTGCTGCCGCTCTGCACGGCGATCTTCGGCGTCTTCCGCGGCGGCGAGCGGCCGCGGGCGGCGTTCTGGCTGTTCTCGATCCTCGGAGGCCTCCTCGTCGCCGGCTTCGCGCTGGCCAACAGCGGATCGGCTTCGCTGACCGGCGACCTTCTGATGGTCGCGGCCATCCTCCTGTGCGGGCTCGGCTATGCCGAAGGCGCGGCGCTGTCGCGCCGGCTCGGCGGCTGGCAGGTGATCTCGTGGGCGCTGCTGCTGTCGCTGCCGCCGATGGCGGCGATCGCGCTCGCCACGCTGCCTGCCGAATGGGGCGGGATCGGCGCGGGGGCCTGGCTCGGCCTCGCCTACGTCTCCGTGTTCAGCATGCTGGTGGGCTTCGTCTTCTGGTATCGCGGGCTGGCGCTCGGCGGGATCGCCGCGGTCGGGCAGCTCCAGCTGCTCCAGCCCTTCTTCGGCCTCGCGCTGGCGGGCCTGCTGCTCGGCGAGGAGGTGGCGTGGTCGATGATCGCCGTCAGCGCCCTCGTCGTGCTGTGCGTCGCGGGCGCGAAACGGTTCGGGTGAGGTGAGATAGCGGGAAAGGGCCCTATCGCCCCCTGATCCTGGGGTCCATCGCGTCGCGGAGGCCGTCGCCGACGTAGTTGACGGAGAGCACGGTCAGCGAGATCGCGAGGCCGGGCCAGAGGACGCGCTCGGGATATTGCTGGAGATAGTCGACGGCGTCGTAGAGCAGCCGGCCCCAGGTCGGGAAGTCGGGCGGGAACCCGAGGCCGAGGAAGGACAGGGCCGATTCGGTGATGATGGCGCTGGCGATGCCCAGCGTCGCCGACACCATGATCGGCGACAGCACGTTGGGCAGGATGTGGCGGAAGATGATGCGGCGGCGGCGCGTGCCGATCGAATGGGCGGCGAGCACGAACTCCTGCTCCTTCACCGCCAGCACCGCGCTGCGCACGATGCGGGCGGCCTGCATCCACGAGGTGGCGCCGATGGCGCCCACGATGAGGATGAAGGTGCCGGCCTCCGGCCCGAAGCGGCCGGACAGGCTCTCGCGGAACAGCGTCACCATGACCAGCAGCAGCGGCAGCAGCGGCAGCGCCAGGAACAGGTCGGTGACGCGCATCAGCGGGTTGTCGAGCCGGCGGAAATAGCCGGCGAGCACGCCGATCGCCGTGCCCAGCGAGATCGACAGCAGCATGGCGGTGACGCCGACCGCGACGGAAACCTTGCCACCCGCCATCGTGCGGGCCAGCATGTCGCGGCCGAGCTGGTCGGTGCCGAGCGGATGCATCAGGCTCGGCCCCTGGTTGCGGGCGCGGATGTCGATGAAGCCCGGGGAATAGGTCCACAGCCACGGGCCGACGACCACGCCGGCGACGATGACGAGGAAGATCGCCGCGCCGACGAGCGCGCCGCGATGCGTCTTGAACTGGCGCCAGACGTCCCACCATTGCGAGCGCGCCGGGCGCGGGGCGGCGGCCGCCGGCCGGTCGGCGGTGGCGTCAGTCATAGCGGATCCTCGGGTCGAGGACGCCGTAGACCACGTCGGCGACCAGGTTGAACAGCACGATCAGGATGGCGAAGATGAAGGCGAGCGTCTGCACCATCGGCAGGTCGTTGGCGTAGATCGCGGTGATCAGGAGCTGGCCGAGCCCGTTCACCTTGAACACCTGCTCGGTGATGATGGCGCCGCCGAAGATGGTCGGCACGCCGAGCGCGATCACGGTCACCACCGGGATCAGCGAGTTGCGCAGCACGTGGACCAGCACGACGACGTTCTCGGTCAGGCCCTTGGCGCGCGCGGTGCGCACGTAGTCCTGGTTGAGGTTGTCGAGCATGGAGGCGCGCATGAAGCGGCTGATCTGGGCGGCGTTGTAGAGCGACAGCACGGCGACCGGCATCACCATCTGGCGCACCTGCTGCATGAAGCTGCCCCAGTCGTGTACCCTGAGGGTGGTGTCGTAGATCGACGGGAACCAGCCGAGCTGGACCGAGAAGACGACGATCATCAGCACGCCGGTGAAGAAGGTCGGCACCGAGAAGCCGACCATCGAGACGAAGGTGCCGACCTGGTCGAACAGCGAATATTGCCGGTAGGCCGAGACGATGCCGATCGGCAGCGCGATCAGCACGCCGACGAGGTAGGACATGCCGACGACCCACAGCGTCTGCGGCAGGCGCTGGGCGATGATGTCGGCCACCGGCGAGCGGGTCTGCCAGGAGATCACGCGCTGGGCGCCGGAGGCGATGTCCCAGCCGGTCATGTTGGCGATGATGTGCAGCGGCTCGTTGATGAAGAACTGCCGGAGCCAGAGCAGGTAGCGCACCCACATGGGCTCGCCGAGCCCGAGCGCGATGCGGATCTTCTCCTTGACCTCCGGCGGGATGGTCAGCGGCATCTGCGACAGCGGGTCGCCGGGCGCGAGGTCGAGCAGCAGGAAGATCGCGAGGCTGATGAACAGCAGCGTCGGGATCGCGAGCAGCAGCCGGCGAATGATGTAGGTCAGCATGTCGGGCAGCGTCCTCCCGGCCGAAGGCGCGCCCCGGTCAGGGCCGGGGCGCGTGGTTCAGGAGGTGCTACTTGACGCGGAACCAGTCAGCGGTGTTCCACAGCTCGCTGTCCCAGGTGTTGAGCACGACGCCGCCCAGCGTGTTGGAATGGGCCGAGACGCGGCCGCGGTCGACAAGCGGAACGACGACGTAGCTTTCCTTGGTCAGCATCTCGTTCAGCTTGCGGCCGATCTCGCCGCGCTTCTCGAGGTCGGCGGTCTTGCCGAGCTCGGCGACGAGCTTGTCGTAGTCGGCGTTGCAGAAGCGGTTGATGTTCTCGCCCTGCCACTGGGTCTCCGGCCGCGGCGCCTTGGAGCAGGTGTGCTCGGCCAGATAGGCCTCCGGATCGGTGCCGTCGAAGTTGTTGGCGTACATCTCGACGTCCGCGTAGAACTTCTGGAACGTGTCCGGCGAGCCCGCATCGCCGCCGAAGAAGACCGAGGCGTCGACCGTCTTCAGCTCGGCCTCGACGCCGACGTCTGCCCACCACTGCTTGATCAGCGCCTGGAAGTCCTGGCGGACGGCGTTGACCGAGGTCTGGTAGAGCAGGTGGAAGCGGCGGCCGTCCTTGACGCGCACGCCGTCGGGGCCGGGCTTCCAGCCAGCCTCGTCGAGCAGCTTCTTGGCGCCCTCGACGTCCTGCTTGATGCAGTCGGTGTTGGGCGAGGCGTAGAGCTCGGGCGCCGGGACCAGGTTGCAGGTCGGGCGGCCGGCCTGGCCGTAGCCCACGTCGACGAGGAGCTGGCGGTCGATGGCCATCGACAGCGCCTTGCGGACGTTGAGGTCGGACAGGATCGGGTGCGGGTGCTTGGCGGTGGAACGCTCCTCGCCGAGCGCCGGATCCGGGTCGGTCATGTTCATCTCGAGGCGCTCGACCAGCGAGCCGAACGCGGCGATCGGCTTGCCCTTGCCGGCCGCCGCCATCTTGGACAGTACGTCCGGGGCGAGCTGCAGGTTCCAGGCGTAGTCGAACTCGCCGGTCTCCAGCACCGCGCGGCCCGCGGCCGCGGCGTCGCCGCCGCCCTTCAGGGTGACGGTGGCGAAGGCGGGCTTGTCGGGGTCGCGGTAGTTCGGGTTGGCCTCGAGCGTCACCACGTCGTTGGGGCGGAACGAGGTGACCCGGAACGGGCCGGTGCCGATCGGGCCGAAGTTCGCGTCCGTGCAGGACGAGGCGTTGGCGCCCCGGCACTTCTCGAACTGCGCCTTCTGGATGATCGGCGACTGGGCGCCGTTGAAGGGCAGGTAGGGGTTCGGCTTGGGCTCCTTGAAGGTGATCTTCACCGTGTGGGCGTCCACCGCCTCGACGTTCTCGACGCCCTCGAACTTGGCGAGCTGGGCGCAGCCGCCGGCGGGATCGGCGCAGTACTGCCAGGTGAAGACGACGTCGTCGGCGGTGAAGGCCGAGCCGTCCGACCACTTGATGTCGGGCTTCAGCTTGTAGGTGATCGTCTTCAGGTCCTGCGAGACGCCGCCATTGGCGACCGTCGGGATCTCCTGCGTCAGGAAGGGAACGAGGTTGCCCTTCTCGTCATAGCGCATCAGCGGCTCGAGGATGAGCGAGGACGCCTCGACGTCCTTGGTGCCGCCCGACAGATAGGGCGTCAGGATCGACGGCGCCTGCCAGTAGATGATCTTGACCTCGCCGTCGGTGCCGCGCGCGGCATAGGCGTTCGTGGCGAAGGCGGCCGCCGCGACCGTGCCTATAAGAAGCGATCTGAACGCTTTCATTTGAAGTCTCCCATTTATTTGTTCACCCGTCAGGGAAAGCAGTCCGCATCCGGTCGATGATCTTCGTATTCTTGTCCGGGCGGGCTGACCGCATTTCCGCACAACTCTCGTTTCCTGGCAATCGTGTCGCGCTACCTCCTGTTTATTCGGCAAAATGACAGGCGACCTTGCGGCCGTCCGCGAGCGTGCGCCACTCCGGTTCCTCTTTCGCGCAGACCTCGGCTGCCCAGGGGCAGCGGGTGCGGAAGCGGCAGCCGGACGGCGGGTTGACCGGGCTCGGTATGTCGCCCTTGAGCAGGATGCGCTGGCGGGTCCCCGGGGTCGGGCACGAGCGCCGCCGAGAGCAGCGCGCGCGTGTAGGGGTGCTTGGGCGCCCGGAAGAGGTCGTGCACCTCGGCGAGCTCCATCATCCTGCCGAGATACATGACGGCCACGCGCGTCGCGATGTAGCGGACCATCGACAGGTCGTGGCTGATGAACAGGTAGGTGAGGCCGAGCTTCCTCTGCAGGTCCTGCAGGAGGTTGACGACCTGCGCCTGGATCGAGACGTCGAGGGCCGCGATCGGCTCGTCGCAGACGATGAAGTCGGGATCGAGCGCGAGCGCGCGGGCGATGCCGATGCGCTGGCGCTGGCCGCCGGAGAACTCGTGCGGGTAGCGGTTGACGTATTCGGGGTTGAGGCCGACCGCGTCGAGCAGCTCCCGCACCCGCTCGCGCCGGCCGGCCTGCCTGAGCACGCCGTGCTCGATCAGCGGCTCCTCGACGATGGCGCCGACCGTCATGCGCGGGTTGAGCGAGGCCTGAGGGTCCTGGAAGATCATCTGCATGCGCGGCCGCATGGCGCGCAGCGCCTCGCCCTCCAGCGTCGCGATGTCGCGGCCGTCGAAGGCGATGCGGCCGCCGGTGGGCTTGTAGAGGCGCAGCAGGGCGCGGCCGGTGGTCGACTTGCCGCAGCCGCTTTCGCCGACCAGCCCCAGCGTCTCGCCGCGGCGGATGTCGAAGGTCAGCCCGTCGACCGCCCGGACCGAGCCGACCTGCCGGCGCAGCAAGCCCTGGTAGACGGGGAAGTGGAGGGCGAGGTCCTCGACGGCCACCAGCGTGGCGGAGCGCGCGGCGGCGGCGACAGCAGCGGCGGGCCTGTCGAGCGCGTCAGTTGTCACGCCGGCCTCCGCCCTCGGGGACGTCCAGCCAGCAGGCGACGTCGTGGCCCGGCGCGACGCGCTCGAGCGGCGGGTCCTCGCGCAGGCAGCGCTCGAACGCATGCGCGCAGCGCGCCTGGAACGGGCAGAAGGCCGGGTCGGCCATCAGCAGCGGCGGCTGGCCGCCGATCGAGCGCAGCCGCTCGTCGCGGCCGTGGCGGCCGGGAAGCGAGTCCAGCAGCGCGCGCGTGTAGGGATGGCGCGGGTTGGCGAACAGCTCGGCGGTCGTCGCATGCTCGACGATCTGGCCGCCATACATGACCATGATGCGGTCGGCGATGCCGGCCGCCACGCCGAGGTCATGGGTGATCCAGACGATCGCCATACCGAGCTTGCGGCGCAGCTCGCGCACGAGCTCGAGGATCTGCGCCTGCACGGTGACGTCGAGGGCCGTCGTCGGCTCGTCGGCGATCAGCACCTTGGGATCGCAGGCGAGCGCGATGGCGATGACGACGCGCTGGCGCATGCCGCCGGAGAACTGGTGCGGGAAGTCGTCCAGCCGGTCGCGCGCCGAGGGGATGCCGACCAGATCCAGCAGCTCGGCCGCGCGCTGACGCGCCGCCTTGCGGCTCATCCCCATGTGCTTCCGCAGCGGCTCCATGATCTGGTAGCCGACGCTGAAGACCGGATTGAGCGAGGTCATCGGGTCCTGGAAGACGAAGCCGATGCGCGCGCCGCGCACCTGGCGCAGCTCGGAGGCCTCGAGGCGGACCAGATCCCTGTCCTGGAAGATGACCTCGCCGGAGGCGATCTCGGCCGGCGGGATGGGCAGCAGCTTCAGCAGCGACATCATCGCCACGCTCTTGCCCGACCCGCTTTCGCCGACGACGGCAAGCAACTCGCCCTCGTCGACGTGGAAACTCACGCCGTTGACCGCGTGAACGACACCGTCCTGCGTGTGAAAGACGGTCCTCAGGTCGCGGACTGCCAATACCTGGCTAATCGGCTTCCCCCAATCTCAGCGTCCGACGTTCAACGTCGGATCATGTTGTTCCCCGCTGCCTATGATTATTTGTTCGCAGCGACGACAGGGAAGCATTTGACACCCGACAATTCAAGCCGGGTCTATCCGATTTAAATCGACGCTGGGGAAAGACTGCTACTCGATGAAGACGCGCACGGAAGCCGCGCGGCCGGCCGCGTCGATCACGGTGAGCGTGGAGAAGCCGGCGCCTTCCGGGCGCCAGCTCGCGGTGCGCCGGCGCGAGCCTTCGTCGACAGGCTTGCCGTTGGCGAGCCAGCGGAAAGGCGCGCGGCCGCCCTGCAGCTTGAGCGCGAGCGCCTCCTCGGGGCCGGGGACCTCGACGCGGGCGCCGTTGGGCGGATAGACGATCTCGGGCGCGGCCTCGACCACGCCCGCCGCGCGCGTCTCGGACGGCGTGCGCGAGAAGCGCCGCTGCGTGACCGGCAGGTCGGCGCGGGCGGTGCGGATGGCGCCGGCCGGCGGAGAGGCGAACGGCGTGAGCGCGACGCCGGAGCGGGCGAAGGCGTCGAACAGGATGGGGGCTGCCGCGTCGTAGCCGGCCAGCCCCGGCACCGCCGCGCCGTCGGGCCGGCCGACCCAGACGCCGAGCACGTGGCGGCCGTCGAAGCCGACCGACCAGGCGTCGCGGTAGCCGTAGCTGGTGCCGGTCTTGTAGGCGACGCCGAGCTTCGGCGCGCCGACCGGCGGACGCACGCCCGACAGCACGTCGACGATCTGCCAGTTGGCCGGGGCCGACAGGATGCGGGTCGAGACGGGCTGTCCCGGCGTGTCGTGCAGCAGCGTGGCGGAGCCGCCATTGGCGAGGCCCGTGTAGAGCTGGACGAGGTCGCGCAGGGTGACGCCGACGCCGCCCAGCCCCATCGCCAGCCCCGGCTTCTCGCCCGGAGGCAGCGCCGGCTGCACGCCGGCCTGGCGGAAGCGGGCGGCGAGCCGCGTCGGCCCGAGCGCGTCGAGCAGGCGGATCGCCGGCACGTTGAGGGAAAGCTGGAGCGCCTCGCGCACGGAGACGTCGCCCATATAGGCCATGTCGAAATTGCGCGGCCGGTAGCCGGCGAAATTGGCCGGCCGGTCCTCGATGATCGTCTGCTGCGCGACCAGCCCTTCCTCGAAGGCCAGCCCGTAGATGAAGGGCTTCAGCGTCGAGCCGGGCGAGCGCAGGGCGCGCGTCATGTCGACCCAGCCGGAGCGCGCCGCGTCGAAGAAGTCGGCGGAGCCGACCTCGGCGACGATCTCGCCGGTGCGCGCGTCGGCCATCACCATGGCGACCGAGAGCTTCGGGCCAAGCCGGGCGGCGGCGGCGGCCGCCACGCCCTCCAGCGCCTGCTGGACGGAGCGCTTGAGCGTGAGCTGGAAGCGCTGCGCGTCGGGCTTTGCCCGCAGCGCGGCTTCCGTGGCGTGGGCGGCGAGCGCCGGCATCAGGTTGCGCCCGTCGGGCACGAGGCCGGCGAGCGAGGCCCGCTGCGCCTCGCGCTCGTTCATCAGCCCGGCGCTCACCATGCGCTCCAGCACGCGGTCGCGGGCGGCCGCGGCGGTCTCGGGGTGGCGGTCGGGGCGGCGCGCCTCGGGCGACTGCGGCAGGGCGACGAGAAGGGCGGCCTCGGAGACGGTCAGCCGGTCCGGCTCCTTGCCGAACCAGGCGAGGGCTGCGGCGCGCACGCCCTCGATGTTGCCGCCATAGGGCGCCAGCGTCAGGTAGCGCGCCAGGATCTCGTCCTTGGAGAGCCGCCGCTCGATCTGCCACGCGCGAAAAGCCTGCCGCGCCTTGGCCCACAGCGAGCGCTCGCTGCGCGGCTCGATCAGGCGGGCGAGCTGCATGGTGATTGTCGAGCCGCCGGAGACGATGTGGCCGTTGGCGACGAACTGGCCGGCGGCGCGCAGGATCGCCAGCGGGTCGATGCCGGAAAGCTGCCGGAAGCGGCGGTCCTCGTAGGCGACCAGCATGTCGAGGAAGCGCGGGTCGACGCGGCCGAGGTCGGCGGCGAAGCGCCAGCGGCCGTCGGGGGCGGCGAAGGCGCGCAGCAGGGCGCCGTCGCGGTCGACCACCTCGCGCGACAGCGGCGCGGGATCGAGCGGCGGCGGGAAGGCGCGGTCCAGCGCCAGCGCCGAGAGGACCGCCACGCCGGCGAGGGCGAGGGCCGTGGCGGACAGGATGCCGGCGCGGCGGAGAAGCCGGTGGTGCGGGCGCGAAAGATACCCCCACCCCTTACCCCTCCCCACAGGGGGGAGAGGGATTCTGCGCAGGTTGCGCCCGATGATCGGAAGCCAAGCGCGGCGTCCGACGCTCCCCTCCCCCTTGTGGGGAGGGGTGAGGGGTGGGGGTATGCTCGACGGGTCGTCGGTCATCTTCGCGGTGCCGATGCGAGGCGGCGCATCACTTCGCCGCCTCGACCTCCATCATGCCGGCCGCGGTGCGGGCGGAGAATTCCGGCCGGTACATGTCCTCCACCTGCGCGGCGGGATGGACGTAGACGCCGGGGGTCACGGCGCGCACGACATAGGCGAGCGTGTAGGTGTTCGGCCCGCCGCTGCTGTCGAGGGCGGCGACGAAGCGGTCGTCGCGGAACTCCAGATGCGCGGCCTCGGTCTCGGGCAGCCAGTCGAAGTTCGACAGGTCGGCGCTGTTGACCAGCCCCGGATTGTCGATCTCGAGGCCCGCCGGCAGCGGGTCGGTGACCAGCGTGCGCGCCGGCCAGTCGTTCTGCTCGGTGACGTTGAGGACGACCACGAAGCGCTCGTTCTGCCGCGCCTGCTGGATGTCGGCCGGCGAGCCGTCGAGATTGTAGTATTCGCGCGTGATCTCGTAGCCCTCGCCGCCGGCCGGCAGCGGATCGGCCGGAGCGGCGACGGTGGTGACCACCGCGTCGACCGGCGAAGCGCTGCGGTTGACGATCGAGACGGGCGTCGCCTCGATCTCGCTGCCGTCGAGGCGCTGCGACCAGCCGCCCTTGTGGGCCTCGCCGTTGACCTCGACGTCGATGGCCGCGCTGCCCTGGCTGAGGGCGCGTGCGGCGAGCAGCATCCAGGCCTGCTCCTGGGTCGAGGTGTAGCGGTCCCCGGTGCGCACGCCGGAGGCGTAGGAGACCAGCTCCGGCATCAGCCCCGGCAGCGGCCGCGTCTCGGCGGCGAGCGCCAGCATCGCGGCGCCGTCGCGCAGCGCCGAGCCGTAGTCGGAGCGGTAGTAGTCGGTCTCGCTGGAGCGGGCGAGCTCCAGCGCCGAGCGGAACGCCTTTTCGGCGCGCAGCGTGTCGCCATAGAGCGCCAGGCTGGCGCCGATCTGGGCGCGCGCCATCGGCGTCGAAAAGTCGCCCAGCTTGGTGTCGGCGTAGTAGCGCAGGTCGCCGGCCGACGCCCGGCCGTTGCGGGCTAGGACGTAGAGCGTGTAGGCGATCTCGGGGCCTTTCTCGGTCAGGTCGACGTCGTAGCCGAGCGAGTTCTGCAGATTGTCGAGGGCGATCCGCATGCCTTCCGCCGGCACGTCGTATTTCTGCTCCCGCGCGCGGGTCAGGAAGTCGCTGACATAGGCGTCGAGCCAGAGGTCGCCGTAGCCGGGGCCCCACAGGCCGAAGCTGCCGGACGAGGACTGGTAGGAGACGACGCGGCGGATCGCGTCCTGGATGCGGTCGTGCAGCGCCGGATCGTCCGCGAGGCCGGCCTGCTTCGCCAGCTCGCCGACATAGAGGAGCGGCAGCGCGCGGCTCGTCGTCTGCTCGGCGCAGCCATAGGGATAGCGGTCGAGCGACAGGAGCAGCGACGGCACGTCGAAGGCGGCGATCGGCGTCACCGACAGGCTGATGGACGCGCCGTCGAGCAGGCTGCCGGCCAGCAGCTCGCCGTCCACCGTCAGCTTGCCGCCATTGGCGGCGAGGTTGACGACGTGGCGCGTGGTAAGGGGAAGCGCGCTCGGCCGCACCGGCAGGGACAGGAAATGCGTGACCTCCGTGCCTTCGGCATGCGCGAGCCTGACGGTGATCGCGCCGTCGCCGGTGTGGTTGGCCGTCAGCGGCAGCTCCACCGTGCGGCGCGCGCCGGCGGCGAGCTCCAGCGCCTCGGCCGGGGCCTCGACGGCGAGCACGCCGTCGGTCTCGACCGAGAGCCGGTACTGGCCGGCCGGGCCGTCGGTGTTGGCGATGTCGAGCCGCAGCGTCGCGGTGTCGCCGGGCGCCATGAAGCGCGGCATGCCGGCGGTGACGACGACCGGATCGCGCACGATCACATCGGCCGTGCCGCTGCCGACGGCATCCTTCGTCCAGGCGACGGCCATCACCCGCACGGTGCCGTTGAACTGCGGGATGTCGAAGGAGACGACCGCGCGGCCGTCCTTGTCCATCTCCACCGGGCCGGAGAAGAAGGCGACCAGCTTTTCGGTCGGCGGGCTGCCCTCGATGGCCATGCCGCCGCCGTCGCCGCCGGTGCGGATGCGGCCCATGGCGCCGAGCGAGCCGTCGATCAGGCGGCCGTAGAGGTCGCGGATCTCCAGCCCGAGGCTGCGCTGGCCGTAATACCAGCCGGCCGGGTCCGGCGGCGTGTAGCGGGTCAGATTGAGGATGCCGACGTCGACGGCGGCGACCGTCACATAGGCCTTCTGGCCGGCCGTGCCGGGCGCGATGACCGGAACTATCAGGGGCTTGCGCGGCTCGGACTTCTGCGGCGCCTCGATGGCGACGTCGAGCTTGCGCGCGCCGGGATCGACCTTCAGCCATTTCAGGCCGATGGCGCGCATCGGCATGCGCGTCTCCTGCGCGTCGCCGGGGCGGAACAGGGTCGCCGTCACATAGGCGCCGGCGCCCCAGGCGGCGTCGACCGGGATGTCGATCGTGGCGCCTTCGGCCGGCACGGACGCGTTGAAGGTCCTGTAGAGCCTGTCGGCGCCGACCGTCACCAGCAGCTCGCCGGCGAAGCGCGGCGAGACGTTGAGTCTGGCGGTCTCGCCCACCCGGTAGCTGTCCTTGTCGAGCGCGATCTCCAGCCCGTCTGGCGTCTCGGTCGAAGTCGCCTCGACGAACCAGCCGGCCGAGAACTCGACGCTTGTCGCCGGGCCGGAGGCGTCGGGGCTGTCGACCTCCAGCCGGTAGCGGCCCCAGGTCACCGGAACCGTGATCTGCGGCTCGGACGCGGCGGTGGCGTCGATGCGGCCGTCGGCGACCTTGGTCGTCACCGTGATCGGCTCGTAGTTCCACGAATTGTTGGAGCGATACCACTGGTAGTGGCGGTCGATCTTCTCCAGCCGCCAGGAGAGGTTGCGCATGTCGGTGCGCTCGGCCTCAGGCGTCACCACGATGACGCGGAAGGAGGCCTGCGAGTTCTCGGCCACCTGCTCGCCGGAGAATTCGGGGCGGATGCCGATCATGTCGGTCCCGGGCGCGATGCCGACGTCGATGTCGCGCTCGACGGCGCGGCCGCCGCCTTCCTTCATGCGCACGGTCACCGTGGCGCCGAGCAGGCGGGTGGTCGAGGGCACCGCCTCGATCGTCACCGGGAACGAGGCCTTGCCGTCGTCGTCGGTGACGGGCAGGTCCTCCAGCGCGGTGACGTTGCCGGAATCGTCGTTCTCCTCGTCGGCGAGGCCGAATTGATAGCTGGGGAAGTCATCCCATTCGCGCAGGGTCGAGATCGAGACCTCGCCCTCCAGCGACAGGCCGGCGGCCGGCGCGCCGTAGAGGAAGCGGCCGTCGACGCCGATCTCGGCCGTCCCGCCCACCGCCACCTCGTCGGCGTCGGTGGAGAGGTCGAACTCGATGCGGTCGGGCACGAAGTCCTCGACCAGGAAGCGGCCATTGGCGATGGCCGGCTGCTTCGGGTCGGCATGGACTTCGAGCGTCCAGGTGCCGTGCATGGCGTTGGGCTGCAGCGGCAGGTCGAGCGCGTAGCCGCCGAGCGCCTCGCCGCGCGCGACGATGCGGCGGTCCTCGACGCCGTCGGGGCGCGAGAAGATGAAGGTGAGCGGCAGGTCGGCGACGGCCTCGGCGCCATCGTTGCGGGCAAGCGCCGCGACATGCACCGTCTCGCCGGCGCGGTAGATGCCGCGCTCGGTCCAGGTGAAGACGTCGAGCGCGCCGGGCGCGGCGCGGCCGGTGACGCCGCGGTCGGACAGGTCGAAGCCGGCGCGCGTCATGTCGAGGAAGACGAAGTCGGCGTCGCCGTTCTTGGCCAGCAGGGCGGCGGGCGCCATCGCCTCGGTGCCGCGCGTCAGGCCGGCCGTGAAGGTCGCCTTGCCGTCGGCGTCGCTCGTCGCGGTGCCGAGGATCTCGTTGTTCTTGGCGAGCAGCGTCAGCGTTGCCCCGGGAAGCGGCTTCGCGGTCGCGAGCGAGCGGGCGAAGACCGTCAGCCCGTCCTGCCCGGCATAGGTCTGGAGGCCGATGTCGGAGACGACGAACCACTGGGTGGCGCGGCCGTTCCAGCTATCCGGCTGGTCGCCCTTGGGCATGGCGACGAGCACGTAGACGCCGGGCTTGCGTTCCTTCAGCGCCTCGTCGACCGGGAAGGAAGTGACGATCTCCTTGTTGAGCTCGGAGGCGATCGACAGCTCGCCCTTCCAGACGGCCTCGCCGAGCTGCTCTTCGAGGTTGGAGACGTCGTAGCCGTCGAGCGCGCGCAGGAACTGGTAGCCCGAGAGAAGCTGCGCCAGCGCGCGGTCGCCGACGCGGTAGAGGCTGACGTCTGCGGTCTCCGTGTTGACGCTGACCAGCGGGATGCCGCGCCGCGCCGTCGAGGGCAGCACGAAGTTCTCGCCGGTGAAGCGGATCGAAGGCGCGCGGTCGCGCACGTAGATGTTGAGGGCGACGGGGGCGAGGATGTTCTCGCCGACGCTCGACGGCACGCCGTCGCGCATCAGGATGTCGTAATACTTGCCGTGCTCCAGCCCCTCGACGCAGACCTGGCGGTCGCTGACCGTGACGCCCTTGGGCGCGGCGCCGTCGACGGTGAAGAACTTGGCGTAGTCGACGCCGGACTTCACCAGGTCCTCGGAGAACTGGATGCAGACGCGCGGGCTGGCGGAATCGGCGTCGACCGTGTGCTCGACCACGCGGAAGCCCTTGCGGGCGCGCAGATCGTCGAAGGCGGCGCGCACCTCGGCGCTGTTGGCCAGCTCGAGGCTCGCCTTGTAGCTCTCGATCGCCGGCCGGTAGAGGTCGCGCTTGTCGAGCGCGCGGGCGAGCAGGGCGAGGGTCGCGGCCCGCTCGTTGCGGCCGCGCGTCTGGCGGTAGGCGTTGAGGGCGGCCGACGTGCCGTCGCGCTGCAGGCGGGCGCGCTCGGAATAGTCGTTGGTATCCACGCGCAGGATGGCGTCGGCGAGCTTGCTCCACACCGTGCGGTCGTCGGGCGTGATCTGGAGGGCGGAGCGGTACTTGTCGACCGCTTCGGGGAAGGCGGCCGTGCGGACGGCCATGTCGCCGCCGGCGATCCAGACGCCGACGCCCATCGTCTCGTCCGGTTTCTCGGCCGACAGCAGCTCGGCGCGGTAGCGGATCGCTTCCTTGCCGACATAGTCGGGCAGGAACGAGAGCTCGGCCGGCGCGCCGAGGTCCGGCTCGCCCGAGATGCTGACCACGCGGCCGGCGACGGCGCCGGGGAAGGGGTTGATGCGGCTGAAGTCGGACTTCAGGAAGCACCACTTCGCCTTGGTGTTGTAGGTGAAGGCGCGGCACTGCTTGTCGCCGATGCAGGTGGTCTTGCACTGGTCGAGCGTGACGTTCTGCACCGTGCGCAGGTCGAAGCCGAAATAGTCGCTGTCCGGCGTCGTCACGACCTGCCGTTGCTCGGCCATTGCCGGCATTGCCAGCCCGAGCATGAGCATGAACGATGCGATGAGATTGGCCGCGCGACGTGACATTCCGCTCCTCCAGACGTGGGACGCCCCGAAACCCCGATCAGGTGCTACCGGCCCGCTCTTGTCAATCAGGAGGAGACGCCAGCCCGCGGGTCAATTTTGCCCCCCGCCGTCGAGATGCTATTGCGTCGGGCGGCGGAATGCCGGCGCCTTCGTTGCGGAAAGGCGCCCGGCCCGCGCAAGGAACGACGCGATTGTGGCCGCTTTACGTTACGTCGGGTGGCGGAAATTGAGAGAGTTTTCATTACAAGTTCAGGATTTGTGGTTAGTTTTGGGTAATGCGACCTGACGGGGACAAGCATGGAGATGCCACGGAGCGCCGCCGGAGCCGGTTTCGGCTGGCGGCCGCCTGCGCGCTTTCGGCCTGCCTCGGGGCGGCTCCCGCGCCCGCCTTCGCCTTCGACCTCTTTGGCATCCACCTGTTCGGCAAGAAGGCCGAGGACGACGTCGTCGACCCGCTCAGCTACACGCTGACCTTCGAGCCGGGCACGCAGGACGGCGATCTCGCCGGGGCTCTTGAGGACGCCTCGGTGATGAAGGCCGACGAGAAGCGGCCGGTTTCCGGCTCGCTCGGCCTGCTCGCCAAGGCCCGCAACGAGCGCGAGGCGTTGGTCGCCGCGCTCTACGCCGAGGCGCGCTACGACGGCGTCGTCAACGTTTCGATCGCCGGCAGGCCGCTCGACGAGATCCCGCTCGACGCGCAGTTCGACCGCTCGAAGCCGGTGCCGGTCACGGTCTCCGTCGAGCCGGGCCGCCGGTTCGTGCTCGGCAACGTCCGCCTGACCGGCGACGCGGCGAGCCTGATGCCGGCGAGCTACGGGCTGATCGCCGGCGGCGAGGCGGGCTCGACCAAGATCCTCGAGGCCGAGAGCAAGATGGTGCGCTCGCTCAAGGAGGAGGGGCGGCCGCTCGCCCGCGTCGCCTCCCGCGAGATCGTCGCCGACCACAAGAGCGGCACGCTCGACATCACGCTCGACTTCGCAGCCGGGCCGGTCGCCGGCTATGGCGACACGCGCGTCGAGGGCACGGAAAGCGTCGACACCGGCTTCGTCGCCTACATGGCCGGGCTGAAGCCGGGCGAGACCTATTCGCCGCAGGAGATGGACGACGCGCGCGAGCGGCTGATCGCGCTCGACGTCTTCAACAGCGTCTCGGTCAGGGAGGCCGACGCGCTCGACGCGGCCGGCCGGATCCCCGTCGACGTCAACGTCAGCGAGCGCAAGCACCGCTATTTCGGCGCGGGCGTCACCTATTCGTCGACCGACGGCGGCGGCGTCGAGGGCTATTGGGGCCACCGCAACCTGTTCGGCCGCGCCGAGAAGCTGCGCATCGAGGGCTCGATCAGCCGTATCGGCGCCGGCACCAGCTTCGGCCAGCTCAACTACAATGCCGGCATCATGTTCGAGAAGCCGGGCGTGATCGGGCCGGCCTCGAAGTTCATCGCCAGCGTGAAGGGCAATTTCGAGCATCCGAACGCGTTCGAGAAGCTCTCCGTCGATGCGCGCGCCGGCGTGCGCTACGAGCTGACGCGCAGGCAGACCGTGTCGGGCGAGGTGCGGCTCGAATGGTCGCGCATCACCGACAGCTTCAGCCCGGTCGTGCCGGTCAGCCATCTTCTGGCCAGCATCCCGCTGCAATACGTCTACGATGGACGCGACAACAAGCTCGACCCGACGCGCGGCGTGCGCCTGCTGGTGGATGCCGAGCCGGCGCACGACTTCTTCACCGGGGCTTCCTTCGTGAAACTGCGCGGCGAGGCCTCCGCCTACAAGGCGCTCGATTCGGAGAACCGTTTCGTGGTGGCCGGCCGCATCGCTGCGGGCACCATCCTCGGCGCGCCGCTGGCACAAGTGCCGGCCGACCGGCGCTTCTACAGCGGCGGCGGCGGCTCGGTGCGCGGCTACGGCTACCAGGGCATCGGGCCGCTCGACCCGGCCGGCGTGCCGACCGGCGGCCTGTCCTTCGCCGAGGCCTCGGCCGAGGTGCGCATCCGCATCAACGACAAGTTCGGCGTCGTGCCGTTCGTCGACGCCGGCACGGTGTCGGCCGGCACATCGCCCAATTTCGGCACGACGCAGTTCGGCGCGGGTCTCGGCATCCGCTACCTGACGCCGCTCGGGCCGCTGCGCATCGATGCGGCCGTTCCCTTGAACCGGCGTCCGGGCGATCCCAGCTTCGGCGTCTATGCGGGCATCGGTCAGGCGTTCTGACCGGAGGCGGAATGCGGTTTCTGAAGCGGTTCTGGAGATATGCGCGTTACGCGCTGCTGGCGCTCGTCGCTCTCGTGGCGGGTGCGGCGGTGGTGCTGACGCTGACGCAGGCTGGGCGCGGCGGGCTCGCCAACCTCGCCTCCTCGCTCGCCTCGGGGCCGGACCGCACCGTGCGCATCAGCGGGCTGGGCGGCGTGCTGTCGGGCCATCTCAGGGTCGCACGCGTCGTCGTCGAGGACGGCGAGGGCGCGTGGCTGGCGCTGCGCGACGTCGAGGTCGACTGGTCGCCGCTGTCGCTGCTCGGCCTCACCTTCAGCGCGGAACGGGTGCATGCCGGCCGGGTCGAGGTCGCGCGGCTGCCTCAGGCCGGCGAGACGAGCGATAGCGGCGGCTCCGGCGGCCTGCCGGTGCAGCTCGACATCCGCGCCATCGACCTGCCCGACATCGCGCTCGGCGAGCAGCTCGCCGGCTCGGTCGCGCGGCTCGCCGCGACCGGCAGGGTCAGGG
>ERZ778022.2551-NODE-2551-length-18945-cov-5.662202_pt1 | contig 18945 bp, 13 predicted proteins | sample MGYA00375752_ERZ778022 | MGnify/ENA primary metagenome ERZ778022 (study PRJEB29350, sample SAMN05389826) | bioreactor metagenome | isolation source: Thiocyanate bioreactor | place: South Africa: University of Cape Town | collected 2014-04-04 ... | reverse complement strand
GTGATTTTTTCCAGGTGAGGCGCACCGCAAACCACGAGTGGGTAGAGGTAGAAATGGGTTCGTAGTAGCGGCTCCTTGGTGGCACGTAATTTGTGCAGGCAGCGCACATCCACACTGTGTTGAGAACTGTGGCGGTACCGGCTTCATTGCGCGATTCATTTGTTTACACGCCCGACGCTAACACCCCTCTCCCTCCCCTCCCCTCTCCACCTCCTCGTTATACACACTCGCACTCAACCTCATCGACCTGCAAGCGGCTCACCATCATGGCGCCCAAGGCTTCCAAGTCAGCAGCAGCTGCGGCCCCGGCCCCAGCACCGGCCCCGGCCCCGGCCCCAGTGGCGGCGGCGGCGGCAACAAAGAAGAAGACGGCGGCACCTGCGCCGGCACCTGGGCCGGCACCTGCGAAGCCGGTCGTAGCGGCGGCGGCAGCGGCAGGGAAGAAGGCGGCAGAGACCGTGGTGGTGGCGGCGCCCAAGGCGGCGGCCGCTGCTCCTGCCCCTGCAGCAGCGGCAGCAGCGGCGGCGGCAGCACCGGCGGCTGCGACGCCGGCTCGCGTGGCAAGGGAAACGGTGCGCAAGCGTGGCGCGCTGAACATCAACCGCCGGATAACATAGCAACTGTATCCTCCACCCCACCCCACACCCACCCCCACCCACCACTAATTGCAGGTGGAGCGCGCGGCGACGGCGCTGCTGAAGCATCGGGCGGCAAAGGGAGTGGCAGATAAGGCGGGCAGCGGTGCCAAGGCGGCGCTGTTTGGCGGCGATGCGGTGCCGCTGTTTGTGTCCCTCACCCTGAAGCGCATCCCTGGCCGCGCCCACGGCCGCTCCACACAGATGTGCGTGTGCAAGCGGGCGAGTAGGCGGGTTGGTCACGCACGCTCACACGGTTGCCCACTCAACGCCCCCCACCCCCACCCCCCAACTGCAGCCGCCTGCCGCACAGCCTGCTGCCGCCGGCGGCGGGCGTGGAGTGCTGCATCATTGTGAAGGACCCCGCCAAGGAGTTCAAGGAGAAGCTGGCGGCGGAGCCGGTGCCCGGCTTCACGCGCGTCATTGGCGTGAGCAAGCTGCGCACGAAGCATGCGCAGTTCAAGGACCGGCGCGAGCTGGTGGCGTCGTACGACGCCTTCTTTGCGGACGCGCGCGTGGTGCGCATGATGCCGCAGGTGTGCGGCAAGCTGTTTTGGCAGCGCGGCAAGATGCCACAGCCGGTGGACGTGGAGGGCGGCGCGTGGCGGGAGCGGATGGCGGCGGCGCGCGACTCCACGTGGGTGCCGCGCGGGCCGCAGCACGTGTCGGTGCGCATCGCGCGCAGCGACATGACGCCGGGCCAGGTGGCAGACAACGTGATGGCGGTGATGGAGCGCGCCGTGGCGGCGCAGCCGGGCAGCTGGTCCAACATCCAGCGCGTGGACCTGCACGCCGTCAACACCCTCATGCTGCCGCTGTACAAGTCGCTGCCGCGGCCGCGCCTGATGGACGAGGGCGACGACGATGACTCCGACCTGGAATCCGAGGAGGAGGACGAGGAGGAGGAGGAGGATGGTGGCGCGGCGGCGGGCGGCGCGGGCACCAAGCGCAAGGCAGCGACCGCTGCCGCGTCTGCGTCCAAGCGCGCGCGCTCCGACGACGAGGACGACGACGATGAGGAGGACGATGAGGAGGAGGACGATGATGATGACGACGAGGATGAGGATGACGACGATGAGGATGACGAGGATGACGAGGAGGAGGAGAGCGAGGAGGAGAGTGAGGAGGAGCCGGCGCCAAAGGGCAAGGGCAAGGCAGTTGCACCCAAGGCCGCTGCTGCGGCTGCGGCACCAGCACCACCGCCGACCGGCGGCAAGGGCAAGCCTGCACCTGCATCTGCTGCCAAGCCTGCGCCCGCATCCGCTGCCAAGCCCGCGCCCGCATCTGCTGCCAAGCCCGCGCCCGGGCCGGTTGCCAAGCCTGCGCCCGCGTCGGTTGCCAAGCCTGCGCCCGCGTCGGCTGCCAAGCCTGCGCCTGCCGCTGCCGCCGCCGCGTCTGCCAAGAAGGCGGGCAAGACGCCAGCCAAGAAGTAGGCGCGACCACTAATTATCATAGCTGCTATGGCCGTCGTTAAATTGTGCTGCATCCCGCCCCCATTCCCGCCGACGCGTCAGCGCGCCAGGAGGCCAGCCAGCCAGTCATCCTCCGGCGACAGGTCATACAGGCAGGTTGGCAGGCGGCGCGACGAGCCATCGGGTGCTGCTGCTGTGGCTGCCGCGTCGTCACAGCAACCCGTGCAGCTGCACACGGCGGCATCAAACGCAGCCTGCAGCTGGTCTGCGGCAGACTGCACCACGTCCGTCACAAACTCGCACTGCACACATGGGTGGGTGGCGGCGGTGCGTGTGAAACACATAACACAATGACGGCGAGCGCGCCAGGCAGCACGCTGAACGCACCCGCTCGTGGAGGCTGAGCGGCTGGACAACATAGGTCTCCGCCAGGGTGGGCGCGGAGGGCGCACACAGGCTGGCATCGGCGGTGAGCGATACGCGTGTGGCCGCGCGGCAGGCGGCGCACCGCGCCTCCCCGTTGCCGGCGCCGGTGCAGCCGGCGGCGGGCAGTACGGGCCGCGGATAGTGGTCCCGATACAGCGCCTCGTCTACTCGCCACTGCAGCGCTTTGTCCTCACCATCGCAGCACCCCATGACGCGGGAGCACACGTGAGCCTGCGCCGGGGAGGTGTGGTGGTGGTGGTGGTGACACATGTTGCAGTGTGCGGCGCCGCCAGACCGCATGGCGCGTACCTTAAACTGCGCCTCTACCGCTGCCGCGCCACCGCCGGCATGCATGGCGGCGGCGTAGCGCGGGCAGTCGTGCCACCCAGGCGCCGCGCTGCAGTCCACGCTCACCCGCACACCCCACGCCATGCTGGTGCACACAGGGCTGCAGAAGCTGGCCCGGCACTGTGCCGCCGCCACGCTGCACAGCTCGGGTGTGGCATCACGCAGGCGTGGATCGCACTGGCAAAACGCGTCCATCCCGCGCTCGCACGTCCACTGCGGCGGGGTGGCCGCGGCGGCCGCGGCGCTGTTGTCAGGGGGTCGCCTGTCGCCGGCGGCCGTACCCAGATACGCCAGGGCCATCGCCAGCGGCAACACACGCGCCGCAGTCAGCACCCCCCGCGGTGCCATGCCGTCATGTGCAGCGCCGCCGCGCCGCAGTCTCCCGCCTTGCTGCTACCAGGACTGGCAGGCACGCAGGCTGCCAACACTGGCAACACAGTTGGAGCGAGGTGCGATGCAGCGAGAAGGGCCAACGGCCGACGACTTTGTAACAAATGGAACAGTTGATTGGCGCTTATTACCGCGCAAATATCATAGCTGGTTGCATAAACATGTACAATTTCATCACACTCGCGCACTAATTTTGCATGCTTACGGTGTAGTTGCGATATTCCTGTGTTGTAAACTTCAGCCTGCCCACACCGGCTGCTGCTGCCACGACGGGTGCGCGCGAACTCGACGCGAGGCGAAGCGGCAATAACAACGCGTGCAAATGGACGGCAAGAGCGGGAAGCAACCGTGCCGCGTCTGTGGAGTAGGGGGGTTGCTGGCGCCCAGCTGCCAGTGTTGGGTGGAGCGGCTGTGGGAGATAGAGGTGACGGCAGCGCCGCTGCCTCGTGTGCTGCCTCGCGCCCTGCCGCCGGCGGAACAGCCGGAACGACCAAGCGACGACGGCGCGGAGTGTGCAAGCGTGCGCGAACCCCTGCTGGTTGGCACTGATGATAGTGGGGAGAGTGCGGTTGTTGATGCGGAGGACACCATTTGGGCAGCGGCGGCACGTGGTGACGTGGCAGCAGTGGGAGCGTTCCTGGATGCACCGGGCGGCGCGGCGCTGTTAAATGTGGTAGTAGAGGAGGAGGCGGACTCCGCGCCACCGCTGGTGCTGGCGGCCTTTACGGGACAGCTAGAAGTGGTACAGCTGCTACTGGCGCGGGGCGCTGATGTGGAAGCAAACGCGCGCGGTTCAGGGTGGACGGCGCTGCTGGCTGCCGCAGCGCAGAACCATCCTGACATCGTGACCCTGCTCCTGCGCGCCGGCGCGGACGCCACCGTTATTGACCATTACTACGCTAACGCGCTGATGTATGCAGCAGATGACCACCTAGCGCGCATTGTTGCCGCATTGAAGCACCGTCCGCCACCTCCGCCGTCGCCGCTGCCACCGTCATCACCACTGCCGCCGCCAACGCTGCCACCATCGCCGCCAACCGCCGCGACGGCTTCCAGTGTCCCTGACATTCCACCGCCTGATGTCGCGCCCACTCCCGTACCCCAACCTGTTCCAGCAGCAGCAGAAGCCGTGCCATCTCCGAGTGCGCATGACATCCGGCGGGATGATGGCGGTGGTGGCAGTGACGGGGATGTAGATTTGGAAGACACCATCTGGGCGGCGGCGGCGCGAGGGGACGCCGCAGCGGTGGCTGCGTTCCTGGATGCGCCAGGCGGCGCGACGCTTCTAAATGCAGGCGACGAGAAGGATGAAGAAGCGCCGCCGCCACTGGTGCTGGCATCATTTGCAGGCAACTTGGAGGTGGTGCACCTGCTGCTAGCCCGAGGCGCCGACTTGGAGGCAACCACCCGCGGCGCCGGTTGCACAGCGCTGGTGGCGGCGGCAGCGCAGATGCGCCCCGCTGTCGTGGCGTGCCTGCTGCGCGCCGGCGCGGACGCCTCCGTCATTGATAACTTCTATTCGAGTGCGCTGGCGTATGCGGCAGACGGCGGCCTCCTGGCGCCAGCAGACGTTTCGGCGTTGATGACGGAGGTGGCAGCTCCAGCTCCCCTGCTGTCGTCGTCATCGCCGACTCGGCTGTCGTTGCCATCGCCACCGCCACTGTCGCCGCAGTTGATGCAGCCGCTGCCGTCTGTTGCTTCCGTCAGCGTGGCTGCTGCGCCGGTGATTGCCGCGCCCACGGCACCTGTGACACCTGTATTGGCAGCTTGTGCGCTGCCGCGTCCCACCACGCCGCCACCAGCACCCGAACCTGTGCCCGTCCCGCACGCTAACGGCGCCTCGCTGGTAGAAGCCCCTTTGCCAACGCCGCCACCGCATTCCATGCGGATATCTGCATCTGTGCCTTCGACTGTGTCGTTGCCGCCTGCGTCTCTGGCGCCTGCGCCACCTGCGGCACCGGCGGCCGCACCAAAACTGCCGCCGCCACCGTTGCCGAACCCCGCGCCGCCTGCTGCACCCGCTACCACCGGCGCAACCGTTTGCTGTGCGCCGTCGACCGGTGACCGCAGTTGCGTGATCATGTAGGCCACTTACTGCTTGCACTGTAATGTTGTGTCGTTGTGCCAACCAACAAAGGTCATGGCAGGGCAGTGCCGCAGCGCGGGCGCCGCGACCGTTGGCGGTTGGTCAAACCACAACACCACCCAAACACATGGAGTGAAAATATCGATGCGCGCGGGCGGCAATAAATGCACTCCGACAGCAGTGCTGAACCGTGTGGTGCAAGTGGATTGCGACAGCTGCACAACGTGACGCGTTTGTAAATCCGCAGGGATATCGTTACCCAGCAGCCAGCACGGCCCAGCACCCCAGAATGGAGGGCGGCGAGGGCGAGGAGGTGGCGGCGTCACCGCCCACATCGCCGCCGCTGGCAGGCGGCGGGCTGGAAGACGACGGCATGGAGCGTGTGAGTGAGCCCGACGCCGGGTCGGATGGCGGTGGTGGCGGCGAGGAGGGCGCGATTGATGAGGATGAGGGGGAGGATACCATCTGGGTAGCTGCGGCGCGAGGGGATGTGGCGGCGGTGGCAGCGTTCCTGGACGCACCAGGCGGCGCGGCGCTGTTGAATGCGGTGGATTACGAGGAGGAGACCCCATCGCCGCCGCTGGTGCTGGCAGCATATATGGGCCAGCTGGAGGTGGTGCAACTGTTGCTGGCGCGGGGTGCCGATGTGGAGGCGAAGAACCACGGCCCCGGGTGGACGGCGCTACTGGCGGCCGCGGCGCAGAACCACCCCGACGTTGTGGCACTGCTGATCCGCGCCGGCGCCGATCCCAATGTGCCGGACAACTACTACCGTACCGCGCGCATGTACGCTGCCGAACACAACCTGACGCAAGTCCTGGCGGTACTGAACGGCGACCTCCCGCCGCCGCCGCCGCCGTTGTCGTCGGCCGCCGCTTCCACCGTGGCTGCCGCACTGTCTGCCGCCGCACCTGCCCCCGCACCCGCGGTAATTGCACCTGCGCCTGCCACACCTGCGTCCCCTGCCGTAGCTACGCCGGCAGCTGATGCGGCCTTGCCGCACCCAGTGACACCGGCGCTTGCGGCCTTGCCCGCCGCTGATGCCTCGCCCGCCGCTGCGCCGGCCGCCACCACACCCGCGCCAGCTGAGCCGCCAGCGCCGCTTGCAACGGGTGTACCAATTGTGGATGCCCCGCCAGCACCCACGCTGCCGCCGCCTGTCGCTGTGAAGCCATCGCCTGCGCCGTCACCAGCGCCCGTTGCAGCACCGCCACCCGCGCCACCGACACCCGCACCACCGACGCCGGCCCCCGCGCCGGCGCCGCCCGCGCTGCCGGCGCTGCTGGAGTTGCTGCAAGCCATCCAACACGGCGACCTGGGGCGCGTGAAGGTGCTGGTGGAGGGAAACCCGGCGGCACTGCTGTCCACGCCCGACGTCAACGGCAACCTGCCGCTCGTGGTGGCGGCGTGGAGCGGCAATGCGGACGTGGTGCACTACCTGCTGGCCAAGGGCGCGGCCGTGAATGGCGGCAACCCCAAGACGGCGTTCACGGCGCTGCATGCAGCCGCGCAGCGCGGCTACGCCCCAATTGTCAAGGAGCTGCTGCGCGCCGGCGCGTCCCCGACCACAGGTACGCTGTTGAGGTGGTTGTTTTGTTGCCATTGTTGTACCGTACACACAACGCTTTTCACCCCTCCCTCTCACACACCCAAAACGCAGTGTCAGAGGGCATGACGCCCATGCAGTGCGCCGCCAAGTTTGAGCATGTGGATGTGATGCGCGAGCTGAAGGCGACTGCCGCGACGGTGGCGGCGCCTGGGGGAGGCAGTGGCGGCGGGGGTGGCAGCGCTGCACTCGCCCGAAGTGGCGGCGGCGGCGGCGGGGGTGGTGTGCCCCCTGCCGCCATTGCTGCGCTGGTGGTGGCGCTGGTTGCCATCCTAGCAGCGTACCTGTGGCTGGGACGGGGCAAGGCCGGTGGTGACGCACCGCCCTCCACATAAACAACCGCTGAGCCAGAGTGTATTCAATACTATCTGTGGCGCGTAGGCGTGTGCGACGCCTGCGCCGCGATTTGAAAGCACGTTGAGTTACGCGTGCGCGCTGGCAGTGGCAGCCGAGGGGGCGCGACCAGCTGTCGCTTGCGAGCCAGTGGCCAGGCTTGCCCAACCCAGCTTGATATGCAGCGGTGAGCCGCGGCGGTGCTGTCACGTGGACAAGAAATGCCACACGATTCTGCCGGTTGCAGCAGCAGGAACAACAACAAACAGCAAAAGCACAATGGGGTCACGTGCCTAGCTTGCGCTCCAGCGGGTCTGGCGGCGGCTTGGCGGGCATGGTGAGCGACAGCAGACCGGTGTTGATGGCGGCAACGACGCCCACCGACGACGCGCCCAGCGCCATGATGAGGCCGTAGATCTCTTGCGTGGACACACACGCCGCCATGTTCTGCGCACCGGCGCACTCAAACTCCACGCCGCTGAGCACGATGACGCCCACAATAATGGCGGCGCCGGTGTTGAGCACGGAGAAGAGGGCGTACAGCTGCAGGACGCGGCGGGCGCCGCGCGCGGCGGCAAAGAACGTCTCCACTGAAAAAATGATGCCCAGGAAGCCCTGCACCATGGCGGTCACGGAGCGGCCAAACAGGAGGGTGGTGACAAAGCCAATGATGGCAATGACGCACGTCGCCTGCACAAAGGCGGCGGTGCGCGGACAACAGCGGCGCGCAAAGCGGGCGCAGCAGGGGTGCGGCCGCGTGCAGCACGCGCAACAGCAGGTGGCGCAGCACGACGCCGAACCGCCCGCCCCACTACTACTGCTCTCTCCACTGCCGCCGCTGACGCCAACCCCTCGGCTGCCTCCACCCCCGCCGCCACCCCCACCGTCCCCACCGCCACTACCATTTCCGCCAATCACGCCGCTGCTGCGGCGTTCAGACCCCACTGGCGGCCCTCGTACGAGTGCCATGGTGGCGCGCTACTACTCGGCGTGTGGCCGCGCCGCGCTTGCCGACCGCGCCGACGACGATGACGACGATGATGATGACAGCGGTGTCGGCGGTGCCGCTACCACGCGGGCAGGGTCGTCCAGCCCCAGCAACTCGCGTACCAGGCTGTTGCGCCGCAGCGCCACCACCCACGCCGTCCAGCAGGCACACGCAATGGCGGCGATGCACAGCACCGTCACCAGCACCCCATACGCTACCAGGTACACCACCGACACCTCTAAGGGTACAGCAGACGGTTCACCGACGTCCGGCAACGTCGATGGGGTGACGGCAGGCACAACCTCTGCTGCGGTGTCAGGCGTCGCACTGACGGACGCACGGCCCTTACCCGACTTGGTGGCAGCAGCGACCGCAGCGGTAGTGGTGGCGACGAGTATTAGGGCAGCCGCAGTCAGGCGGGTAGTGAAGGCGAGAGCGGTGCTGCCAGCCGCCGCCGCAGCCATCGCTGGGACAGTGGAGAAATGGCGTGCGACAGGGGGAGGCCAGCAACTATGTAAATGGGCGGGTGTATAACCTGGTGCAATAAGCTCGCGTGCCGTGCAACAATTGTGGCGCCGCACCGTCGCGCGCGCATTATCTCGTGATGCAAACGCCGCGGATTTGACCGTGGCTGCTGCGTCCGTTGGCAGCTGGCAGCAGCTGAGGAGGAGGAGTGGAGAGGGAAGGCGAGTGTGATTCACTGCGTGAATGTACTGTGGAGGAATGGGGCGCAGCAGAACGTGCAATTGATTTATTGCAACGTAGGGCGTATGCGGTTAGTGAACAATAGTAGAAGGGAGTGGTGGTTGAGGGAAAGGAGTGCGATCTTATACATAATCCACCCCCTCGAACCCCCTACCTCCATTCCACCGCCTCATTCGCCCCCTCGGGCCCCCTCCACATAGCTGGGACACCACCACCATGGCGGCGCCAGCTGCTCCACCTGCAGCAGCCGCTGCTCCGTCCACGCCTGCAGCTGCAGCAGCTGCTATGGCCAGTGACACGGGGGCGACGGCAGCGGCGGCGGGGATGAAGCGGAAGCGGGTGGAGTTTGCGGCTGACGTGCCGTCCCCACCTTCGCTGCCATCAGCAGCAGCCGCCGCCGCGGCAGCAGCGGGTGGGGCGGCAGCAGGCGGGAGCGCAAGTAAGGCGGCGCGCGTGTCTGGCGGCGGTGGTGGCGCGGCAGCGGCAGCGGCGGCAGCAACAGCGGCAGCGGCAGATGATGAGGACTATGAGGACGACGATGGCGAGTGGGAGGAGGAAGGGGGGGGGGGGGGGGGGGGTGGGGGGGGGGGGGGTGGTGGGGGGGGGGGGGCGGGGGGGGTGGGGGGGGGGGGAGGGGGGGGTGGGGGGGGGGGTGGCGGTGGCGGCAGCAGCGGTGGTGCGCGCACGGAGACGAAGGCGCGGCGCATGCGGCGGGCACACGCGGTGGATTTCCTGCAGGAGTACCGCGTGGGGGAGGGGCTTCATGACACGCACATCTTTGAGGTCGCCAAAGCGATTGCGGCGGAGCTGAGCGTGCCATTTGTGGACGCAGACAAGGCGGCGGCCACCAAGGACGCCGCCAAGAAGCTGGCGCACACGAAGGCGGCGCTGCAGAGCGTCGAGGTGGAGTTGGTGAGCCGGCCCAATGAGCCGGCGTTGAAGGGCCGGCGCACGCAGCTGATTGCGGCGCATGCGGCGCAGGAGGCGGAGCTGCGGCGCGCCATGCAGCACGAGGAGGCCAACAAGCGGTACTCCATGATTGACCTCGTGCTGCGCGTGCGCCTGCTGCGCGACGCCAGCGACATCAACGAGCGCATCGCGGCGGCGATGGGGAATGACGTGCGGTACGTGCCGCCGCCTGTGGTGCGCTGCCCCTCCTGCCGCAACGAGGACGAGACCAAGTTCACGACGGACTCCAAGTCGGGCGACATGACGTGCACGCAGTGCGGCACCATCGTGATGGAGCACACGCAGTTTGACGGCGACTGGACGCGCAACTTTGAGGGCGAGGAGGACACCAGCTCAATCGGCCCCGCACCCAACCCGCTCCTGTCGTCGCGCTACAACCTGAAGACGGGCTTTGCGCTGTCGCGCGGCGTGTCCAAGGCTGACCTGCACCGCCTGCGCCTCATGCAGGAGCTGGTGGAGATGCAGCACGCGGACGGTACGTACACGCAGGAGCACCGCACGCGCGTGGGGTACAAGGACAAGCAGAAGGTGTTGGTGTTCCGGCAGCTGGACAAGGCAGGCGAGCGGCTACGGCTGGCGGAGTCTACCATTGCGCGCTCGCACGCCATCTTCTCCGCCTTCCGTGACAACCGCGAGCACGTGACGCGCGCCGACGACGTCGTCGCCGCCTGCCTTATTGCCGCCATGGAGGAGGCGGAGTACGAGGCGCGGCATGCGGCGGCACTGGAGGCGCTGGCTGCCTCCGGCGGCACGCTGCCGGTGGTTGCTGGCGCCGACGCCGATGCTGTTGCCAGCAGCAGTAGCGATGACGCAGCAGCCGTAAGCGCCGCCGGCGTGCCCGACTCGGTGCCGCCGGCGATGCTTATTGGCGCCGCCGCGCCGTACCTGCCGCCGTCAATGCCGCTGCCGCTGCCCGCGCCGGTGCTGACGCTGGAGGCTGCCATTGCTGCCACGCCCGCCGGCGCGGCGGCGGCGGCGATGGCAGCAGCGGTGAGCGGCCCAGCAGAGACGGCGCGGCGCGCGGAGCGGGAGCGGCTTGCCGCAGAGGGCCGGCAGCGCCGTGCAGATGCCGCCCGGGCACGCGCGATGGCGGCGTTGGCAGCAATCAAGGGCAAGGGGGCGTCTGCAGCTGCTGTGCGCGGCGTGCGTGGCGGCAACGGGTACGAGGAGGACGCCGGCGGCGACAGCGATAGCGAGGCCAGCCCGCCGCGGCCGGAGCGCGAGGACGCCGTGGTGCCTGTGTTTGTGGCAGCGATGGCAGCCGACCCCGCTGCCAACACGCTGACCTCCGAGTACCACCAGTCGCTGCTCAACGACATTGCGGCGGCGCCGTTTGTGAACCCCGACTTGGACGGCCGGGAGGAGTACCGCGCGCCGTCGTAACAGTGTCTAGTAATTTAGGTTGGTGCTTGCGCCTTCAATTCACGCAATGACATCTAGCACATTCACTGCGTCATGACCACGCCGCAAAGTGGTCCTCCAGGAACCGGGACTTGACCAGCTCTGGGTGGCACAGGGTGACTGACTTGGGCACCACAACTGGCGGCACAGACAACGCGGCCGTCGACCCTGCAGCAGCTGCAGCAGCGGCGGCGGCGGCGGGGGCAGCTGGTGGTGGTGTGGCTTCTGCCGCCACCTCCGCACTATCTGCTACCTCCGGTGCTGCCGCCGTCGCCGCTGCCACCGCTGCTGTTGGTGTCGCCGCCGCTGCACTGGCAACACCGTCAGCGGCATCACCGGCGCCGCCCGCCACCGACTCGGCCGTCCGCGCGCGTTTCCGGGTGCGCTGCAATACCGTGCCGCGGCGAAACATCTCTGGCAGCTTGGCGTAGTTGATGCCAAACCGCGTGTGCAGCAGCTCGTGCTTGTGCTCTGACAGCGTGCCGCGCAGCTCCGTCGACGCCGCGTCGGGTTTCAGGCCACCTGGCAGCGAGGGGGGGGGGGGGGGGGGGGGTGAGGGAGACGCAATACCTGGTAACACTATGTGGCTCGTGGCCCCCCCCCCCCTAACGCACCTATTTGAACCAGCGCCCAGAACGCCTCGTTGTGCAGCGTGTTTATGTGCGTGTCAACCTGGCGCCACCGAAAGTAGTCCGCCACGATGGCCGCCGTGGGGTACACGACGCAGCGCGCGTCAAAGGAGGGCGGGTAGCGCAGCGGCGTGCCAGGGAAGAAGGTGGGCCAGTAAAACACGAAGGAGGCGGCAAAGAGGGACGCGATGCCGGTCGCCAGCTTGGCGGCACGCCGGTTGTAGGTGGCAGCGCTGGGCGGGAACACAAAAGAGTATTCGTCGCTCTCGCCAAACGCCAGGATGACGTCGCCCCAGTCGCGCATGACCGCCGCCGCCGCCTGGTTCATGAGCGCCAGCCCCCGCACGTCATTTGGCTTGATGTATCCGTGCTCCGCTGTAAACTTGGTGAACCCCTGGCCATCCACCCGCACCACAATGTACGTGGACGGCAGCAAGCTGTCCTCCTGCACATGGCGGTTGGTTGCGGAGGTGCGGGGGTGGGGGCGCTCGATTCCAGGTTTGTCCGTCCTCTGTCATCCACTGCAATACTACCACAGTACAACCACCACCACTGCTGCTGCCCACCTCTGCCCACCGCCACAGAGCCACCGCCACAATACCACCACTACAGCTGCTGCTCCCCATCGCAGTGCCACCACTCTCAACAGGTGCCACCATCACATCAGCAGCAACAGCACGTGCCCGCCAACCGCGCCGCTACGCACCAGCTCGAACCGGCGGGTGTACTCATATTTGCTCTTGGCCATGGTGCCGCACGGGAACTGCCCTATTCCAAAGTAGGCAGTAAGGGTGCCAAACTGGCGTAATTACGTGCTCGCGCACCGTCCCGTTGTATTATTTCTAATTACGTGAAGGCGCTCGTGGTGCAGCCGTTGGCGCGTTGCTGCGGCTGGTAACTTATCATAGCTGCTCTCTCACCTCTCCAGTCTCACGACAGCGACAACACGCGCTGTGTTACAATGACGCGGCCTAGGGTGACCATTATTTGGGGGCGTGCAGTGCAGCTGTGCAAACAAACAAAGCACGAGGGTGCTCAGCGGCGTTCTATTTGCAAACAATAATCAATTGCGGCAGGATGGCAGCGGCAGCAGCGGCGGGAGCCACACCGGTTGAGGCGGAGGCAGCGGTAAGGGTGGATACTGCTACTGCGGCGGGGCTGGCAGCCATACTAAGGCGCGCTGGCGCCATTGTTGACACCGCTGCTACAGCGGTTGCAATGGCAGCGGCTGCGGCAGGAGCAACAAGAAAGAAGCGAGGCCGCTGTATGCTGGCGCCCCATGATTCAGACGCACTTGTTCGACACGCGCTTGCAGTGGCCGCGCAGCTGCGAAGTGCATACCTTGTAGATGTACCTGGCGGACACGATGCCGGCCTACTGACAAACATACTGAGCGGCATTCAGCGTGAAGCGGGCGGGTACCCCGCCCTTGTCGCAGCCGCCGCAAACCTGAGCTTGCTGACCGCCTGCGGGTCGCAGCTGTTTGTTGTTCACCGCGGCCTCCTTACCGCCCGGATTGCTGATGAGCGCGCGCGCACCACACTTGCCGCCCCTATTTGTTGTGTGGCCTCGGCGTGCCGCACGCCGCATTGGGTGGCGACGTCGCCCGCGACTGCGGCAGCGTGGGATGCAAGCCTGTCCGCGCTTGACGCCGCGCTGCGGTCGCCCGTGCGTGTCGCTGGCATCGATACCTGCGACCTGCCCGACGATGCGGTGCGAGTGGACGCCATTGCGCTGGTTGGCTGGCTGCTGGAGTACGGCGTGTTGTTTGACACCACGGCGTGCGCGGTAGCGGCCGATGCAACACTGGACGCCGCGTTGCCGCGTCCACACTGCCTGTCGGGCGAGCCGCTCACACGCTGCACGGTGGCCCTTACCCTGCCGGGCGACGCGGCCCCTGCGCCCACGTTTGCCTGGTGCGTGCCCTCCGCGCTGTGCAGCTCATCATTGCGAGAAACGTTTGTATACAGCCCGGAAGCTGGTTGCAGCGAAGCGTGCCGTACAACGGCGCGTCGTGCGCAAGCCGCGCTGGGCGTCCCGGCCGATGACACCAAACCTGCGGTGCTCGCCGTGACAGCCAGGGTGGCGCAGCTGTGCGCCACCACCATCACGCTGTAGCAACAACACACCAAATTAATATTTTAATGTTCTCGCGGCTTATTAACTCAGGCGTACGACGGTGGCGTCGGTGTCAGCGGCGGGTGGCAGCCGGCGCCTGCTGGCGGCACCGGCAGCGGTGCCACGCGCGAGCGCGGCGCGCTCCCGGCGGTGCGCATGCTCCTCGCTGGCAAGCGCCGGCTCGGGGTTGGTGCCGCCGCGGGTGGGCGGCAGCCGATCGGCGTACAGGGTGGCAAGCGGCGCCAGCGGCGGCGCGCCGCGCCACTCGTCGGACGGCGCCACCGGTCGCCCTGCCGCGGCACGCCGCCGCATGAAGTGCTCGTGTGACGTGGCGGCACGCGCCTCGGAGCGCTCCATCCAGTATACGAGGCGGCCTTCCGCCGCCAGGCGGTCCACCCCTACGCGCGCCACCCAGCTGCCATGCTCCTCTGCCGAGCCCACGCCCGGCCACTCGCCCTGTGAGATGCGCCAGCACACGGCGCGCAGCACGTGCCCCAGCACCGTGAGCGACGTGACGCCGGTGGCCAGCGCGGTGGCGGTGGTGGTGGCGGGCGGCAGCAGTAGGGAGCGGATCTCTGCCAACCGGAACGCCGCCAGGCGGTAGGCAGCTGCCGGTGATGGGGTCGCGGCTGCTGCCGCCGCTGGTGCTAGTACCCGCGCCGTTGGCGGCGGCGATGACGACGTCAGCGGCTCGGTAAGGTGCAGCGGCGGCTCCTTGCCCTCACGCTGCCACAGCCGCCGCATGACGCCCTCCTGTGCCGCCCGCCGTACCGCCGCGCGCGCCGTCTCCTTGGCGGCCGCCTCGCGGCCCATGTCGCCGTACATGCTGCTCACCGCCGCACTCACGCTGGCCGGCATGCACTCCACCGGCAACCGGCTCCGCACCCACTCCAGCGCGGTGAGCTCCATGGGCGACACGGGGGTGGGCGAGGGTTCGCAAGACACGGCAGGTGCCACGCCCGGCGCCACCTCGCCGGCGCCGGCGCCGGCGCCGCCGGCGTGGCGCGGGTGTGGGGCGGTGAGGCCGGTGAGAGGCGTGGCGGCGGGCGTAATAGACGGCGACGCAATCGGGTGTGGTGAGCAGAAGGCGGAAATGCGAGGTGCCAGGGTGGCGTCAAAGAAGGCGGCGCGTGCCTGCGCACCGGCGTCACGGAGCAGCGCAATGCCAGGCGCTGCGGTGGCGGCGGCCAGGGGGTCTACATGCCGCGCATCATTCAACCGCGCCTCCCGCTGCGGCGCCGACACCACCGGCACGGCGTCGTCTGGCACGCCGGGCGGCTGGCGCAGGGTGACGTAAGAGGCGGCGGTCCAGTGCACGTCGCCCTGCACCAGCCCCCACGGCGGCGCGCACGGCAGGCGCGGCATGATGGGCAGCAGGAGGGCAGCGGGGATGGTGTCGGGCGGCAGGTGCCCTGCCAGCACCGCCAGCGCGGTACCCATCATGAACCGGATCTGGTGCAGCATGAAACCAGAGGCATGCAGCCGCACGCGCACCACCGCCGTGCCGTCTGCCAGCGTGTCACGCAGCGCGGCGCACGCGTACACCGTGCGGGTGCATCCCTGGTCTACCTTCCATGCCGCCAGGCTGCGGTAGCCTGCGACATCAATGCCCTCAATTGCACTGCCGCCGCCGCTGCCATACACCGCCGCGTGCAACCGCGTGAAGGCGTTGTCGGACAACGCCGCCTCTGCGTCATACTTGCGCTCCCCGCCCGCCTCCTCACCCTCGCCACCCTCATCGCCAACGACGCCACCGTCACCATCACCACCACCCGCTACCGGCCGTGCCGGCTGCACACCAGACTTGGGATGCACGCCCAGCGCCTGCCACAGGTTGGCGTCACGCGGCCGCACATGCGCGGCGCGCACGCGTGGCGACGTGAAGTTATGGAAGCTATGCACGCCCGTGTACGCCGCCAGAATGGCATTCAGCGCGGCCACGCCGGCGTCGGTATCACGCCCCGGCGCTGCCACCGCGGCGACCGGCAGGTAGTAGTCATACACGCGGCTGGCGGCGTCATGGTGCGCGGAAAACGAGGACGGCACGTGCACCGCAGACAGGACGCGGATGTAGGGCGGCAGGGCGGCATTGACGGCGGCCGCCACGGAGGCGGCGTGGCGCGTGTCGTCGTACGCCGCCGCCGCCGCGCGCACCTTCACCGTCACGACGGCGCACGTGGCGTGCACGCCGCGGTCGGTGCGCGAGGCGCGTGACCACAACAGCGTCTCAAACTCGCCCGCATTGCGCGGGTCCACCACACGCGCCGCAAGTAGCGCGTGCACCAGCACGCCGTCCACCGTGACGCGGCCCGGGATGTACTGCGACCCCACAAAGTACGACCCGTCGTACGCCACCACCAGCGCCACCTTCTTCTTGGGCAGCCGCTGCTCGGTCGTTGTGGCTATTGATGAGGGGCTGGAAGCGGACACGTCCACTGGCACTGCCGCTACTGGAGCTACTGCTGCCACTGGAGCTGGTGGCGATGTGACACGCGCAGCTGTTGCAGCCGCTCTTGACGGGATTGCTGCTGCCGCTGTTAGCGGCGGCGCTCCTGCCGCGCCTACTACTGCACCGCTTGGCCGTGCCGCTGGCAGCCAGCCGCCAGCGCGTGAGTAGTAGTAGCAGCGGGCTGTCGTCGCCCGCCACAGGCTGCGCTCCACCGCTGCCGCTGCCGTCAACATGGTGGCCAGTAAGTAGGTCACGATAGCGACCTGGCAGCCGTTTGTGGCGGCAGCGGGGAGGTCGGGGTTGGCTTCAAAATTAGTTGGTATGCTGCCACCTCCCACAAGAATAAACTCCACAACCCGCCGCATACCCCCACTGCCCCGACTCTTCCACCCGTATATTTGCTCCCCACCCGCCTTCAGCCGTTGTCCGTGTCACCAACTAGCAGCTGGCAGCAGCGGTCAAACAGCAACAGCAGCACAACAGTAGTAGAGTGGAGAGGAGAGAGTAGAGAGTAGAGAGGATGAGAGAGGGGGTGATGAGAGGTGTGATACCCATCAAAACCATAAATCAAAGAGGCGGGTGGGGCAATATTACAACGGGTAAGTCGCAGGCAACCCGTTGATTTGTACCAACTCGTGTACTTGTTTGATTGCGTTCCCATTTCCATTATCATTATTTCATCGGTCCAACACCCCCCTCTCTCCCCTCTCCCTCTCTCTCATCACCCTCGCTCTCCTCTCACACACCCCCATCTCTCACACCTCCGTGCCTCTCTCTCGCATCTGACGGCTCTTGCTGCTAGCTAGCTGCGAGCAGGCAGTAGCAGGTAGCAGCAGGCAGCAGCGGCTGCCCTCTACCCCTCTTAGTGGGCTTCCCTCCCTTCTTTCCGGGCTACCCTCTACATCGATCACTGACATCCTAGAGTCACACCTCCTTTGACCCGCCCCCCCGCCCCCCGCCCCCCACGCGCCGCCGCCGCCATGGATGCCGACGACGCGCTGGCGCTGCAGCGGCGACTGCAGCTGCGCGGCGGGCGGGGCATCAAGGTAGACTCGACCGATGCCGGCGACGCGGTGCTCGTGTCGCCGCGATCCGCCGCCGCTTCTGCTGGTACAACGGCGCCAGCACCCGCACCCGCGTTTGCACCCTTCTCGCCGTCGCTGGCGTCGGTACATGCTGCTGTCGAACCCGCTGCCGCCGCCGCCGCTACCGCTGGGGGCGGCGCTGCAACAGCGCCCGCCTCGCCACCCAGCTCACGTACCAGTCTGGCCACACTTGCGTCGCCTGGCAGCGCCGCCGGGGGCCCGATGTCGTCACCAGGGCCGGCACGCATGGCGGTGGCAAGCGGTGGGCGGCGCAGCAGTGGCGGCGCAGGGGGCGGCGGGTTGTTGGTGGGTGCGTCGCCGTCTTCGAGTGCCTCTGTGCCGCCGCTGATGGGACTGGCCAGCCGCGCTGCCTCGCTGTCACGCGCCGACAGTGCAGTGGCGGACGGCGGTGGCGGCGGCGGCGGCGGTGGTGGCAGCGTGCTGCTGCAGCGGTCGGTGGTACGCGGCCGCCACCGCAAGGGGTTGGACATTGTGGGCGACAGCGAGCTGGGCGGCGGTGAGGGCGGCGACGACGACCTGGCGCCGCCCGACTCGGCGCACCCAGACCGCGCGTCGCCATTTGATGCTGAGGGCGGCAGCGGGCCCAGTGGGGCCGCTGTGGCAGGCAGCGCGCGGTCGGGCATTGCGCGCACGCTCAGCACGTCCAGTGACAGCGCGCTGGCGCCCGGCAGCGCGCCAGCTACCCCCAAGTCGCCACGCACGGACGTCTTCCTCACCGGCGTGCTGTCACACCACTACCTGTTCTCCTCGCTGGCGCCCTCCGAGCTGGCGGAGGTGGTGAGCGCCATGCAGCCGGTGCCCGCCGCCTCTGGCGAGCTGGTGCTGCGTCAGGGCGACGTGCTGCACAACGCGTTCTACGTCGTGGCGCGCGGCATGGTAGACATTTATGGCGCGCCCGACGCCGTCGCGGTGGAGGCGCTGGCATCACCACAAGGCGGCGGTGACGGCGGCAGCTTTACCGGCGTCAGTGCAGGTGGCACACCGGTGCGCAGTCCCGCAGCAGTGTTGGGTGGCGCGTCGCCGGCAAGTTTTGGGGCGTCCCCAGCGGCGGCAGCAGCAGCGGCAGCGACCGGGCCAGGCGGCCTTGCGTTCCTGACGAGCGTGTGCGCCGGTGGCACGTTTGGGGAGGCAGCGCTGATGTACACCGCGCCGGCAGACGTCACGGTGCGCACCGCGCTGCTGTCGCTGCCAGCAGGTGGTGCCAGCGGCACGGAGGCGCGTGCCACCAGTAGTGCGCCTGCCTCACCTGTCACGCCGCGACGGCTGCTGTCGGGCGGGTCGCTTGCGACGCCGACGGTGACGCCGGGCAGCGGCGGTGGCAGCGGCGGCGGGAAGGGGCGGGAG
>ERZ778022.2544-NODE-2544-length-18957-cov-4.865834_pt1 | contig 18957 bp, 15 predicted proteins | sample MGYA00375752_ERZ778022 | MGnify/ENA primary metagenome ERZ778022 (study PRJEB29350, sample SAMN05389826) | bioreactor metagenome | isolation source: Thiocyanate bioreactor | place: South Africa: University of Cape Town | collected 2014-04-04 ... | reverse complement strand
GGCGAGGCCCACGCGCATGTCCGCCGCGCCCGCCGCGCCCGAGCTGGCCCCGCCGACGCCCTCGCCCGCCGCCGAGCCGAAGTTGCCGTGCAGGCCGAGCGCGCGGCTCCAGGTCGGCTTGGGCGAATAGCGGGTGAGCTGCGGATGGGTGCCGACGACGTGATAGCCCTCGTTGAAGGCCTCGATCGCGACCTTCCAGTTGCAGGGGAAGGTCAGCCACTGCCGCCAGCGATAGCGCATGTTCTGAAGCTCGAACGGGTCGAGGTACTGCTTCACCTCGCCGAGGAACTGGTCGAGGCTCTCGCTCTCCGGGTCCATGTTGATGAAGACGTAGCCGCCCCAGGTCTCGGCCTTGACCGAGGGCAGGCGCACGTCCTCGGGATCGAGCTTGTCGCAGTAACCTTCCTTGCGGACGATGCCGAGGTTGCTGCCGTCGAGATTCCAGGTCCAGCCGTGGAACGGGCAGACGAACTTCCTGGCGCTGCCGCAGCCTTCGACCAGCCGCCGCCCGCGATGCTGGCAGGCGTTGTGGTGGGCGACGATCCGGTCCTCGGACAGGCGGGTGACGATCATCGAATCGTCGAGCACGTCGTAGGTGACGTAGTCGCCGACGTTGGGAATCTCCTCGACCCGGCAGGCGACCTGCCAGACCTTGCGCCAGAGCTTGTCGCGCTCCTCCCGGGCATAGTCGGGCGACAGGTACGCCTCGGTGCCGATCAGGACCGGGGCTTCCGCCGCCTCCGGCTTCGGCTGCGCAATCGCGTTCATTCTCCCTGGCTCCTGTACCCGTGCGGACGATCGTCCGGGTATCTTCCAGCCCCGACGCCCGAGCGCAACGGGGCGGCGGGCCGCAGTCATTTGCGAGGGCCGTTTCAGGCAAGCCGCCGCTCCCGCCCCTGTCAGCTCGTCACGCTGAACTTGTTTCAGGGTCCATTTCTCCCCAAGAGCGGACGGACCCCGAAGGCGAGATGGGTCCTGAAACGCGTTCAGGACGACGGCCGTGGGATTGGGAGAAGCCTGCCGATGAAAGTCGCGATCCTGCAAAGCAGCAAGGGCATCGATACGATCCGCGTGGTCGAGCAGGACGTGCCTGCGCCCGGCCCCGGCGAGGCGCTGGTCCGGCTGACCGCGGCGACGCTCAACTTCCGCGATCTCATCATGGCCAAGGGCCTGATCCCCGGCATCGCCAAGGCGCCCGAGCTGATCCCGCTGTCCTGCGCCGCGGGCGTGGTCGAGGCGGTCGGGGCCGGCGTCGAGCGGGTCCGGCCGGGCGACCGGGTGATGCCGACCTTCACCCTGGGCTGGATCAACGGACCGCAGGAATCCTTCGCGATGCTCGGCGGCTCGGTCGATGGCGTGGCGCGGCAATATGCGGTCTTTCCCGACCACAGCCTGGTCCACCTGCCCGACGAGATGGGGGACCTCGACGGCGCGACGCTGGCCTGCGCCGGATTGACCGCATGGTCGGCGCTCACCCGCTTCCGCCCGACCGCGCCCGGCGAATGGGTCCTCGCCCACGGCACCGGCGGCGTCTCGATCGCCGCCTTGCAGTTCGCCAAGGCGATGGGCGCGAAGGTCGCGATCACCTCCTCCTCCGACGCCAAGCTCAACCGCGCCCGCTCGCTCGGCGCCGACGTCGCGGTGAACTACCGAACCACGCCGGACTGGGGCGCGGCGATCCGCCGCGCCGTGGGCGGCAACGCGATCGCCAACGTGATCGACACGGTCGGCGTCGTGCAGTTCGCCGACAACGCCTCGCTGCTGGTGGAAGGCGGGCAGCTCTCGGCGATCGGGATGCTCGGCTCGGACTTCACCTGGACGCAGGACGACCCGCGCCTCGTGCCCATCGCGGTCGGCGATCGCGACGGGCACGAGGCGATGGCCCGCTTCATCGTCGAGCACCGCATCCGCCCGGTGGTCGACGCGGTCTATGACCTCGACCGGCTCCAGGACGCCTATCGCGCGCTGGAGGGCAACGCCTTCTTCGGCAAGGTCGGGGTGAACCTGCTGTAACCCTGCCCGAAAACGGGAGGGATCAGCGCGACCGCGCGGCGATGGTCGCCATCTTCGCCGCGTCGAGCACCTTGAACATGGCGTCGGCCATGCCGACCGTCCGGCCGCCGGCCTCGAACAGTCCGCGCACGAACAGCAGTTGCGAGGTCTGCCGCACCAGCTCGGGCTTGCAGGTCAGCAGCACCCCGATCGGCGCGGCGGCGGTGAAGTGGAACTGGAGCTGGGCCGTCGCCATGGGCGCGCCGCCGATCGCCTCGCCCGCCGCCAGGCCGAGCGCCATGTCGGCGAAGGTCATCAGCGCCCCGCCGTGGACCATGCCCATGTGATCGTTGGCGACGGCCGGCGTGGTGAACAGGCCGATCTCGCGCGCGCCCTCCTCGCCGCGAAGCCAGATCGCCCCGAGCGCGGTGGAGAATTGCCTGGTCGGCAGCTTGCGCCAGCCGGCGGCCGTCAGCTCCTCGTCGGTCACGCGCGGGGTCAGAGCGCCTGGTTGCCGAGCCCCGCGGCGTGCTTGGCCGCGATCCAGCCGAAGGTCATCGACGGGCCGACGCTGGCCCCCGCGCCCGGATAGACCTTGCCCATCGGCGAAGCGGTCGAGACGCCGCAGGCGTAGAGCCCCTCGATCGGCTTGCCCTCGGCCGTGAGCACGCGCGAATGGACGTCGGTGATGACGCCGCCATAGGTGCTGACGTCGCCCGGCACGCAGTCGACCGCGTAGAACGGAGCCTTCTCGATCTTGCCGAGGGTGCGGAACCGCTCCTCGCGGCGCGGATCGCCCAGCCACTGGTCGTACTTGCGCTCGCCCCGGTGAAAATCCTCGTCCACGCCCTTGTCGACCATCGCGTTCCAGCGCTCGACCGTGGCCTTCAGCGTGGCGGGATCGACGCCGATCAGCCCCGCCAGTTCCTCCAGCGTATCGGCCTGCTTGAGCCAGCCGCTTTCCGCCCACTTCTGCGGAACCTTGCCCTGTCCGGCTCCGGCCAGCGGGTAAAGCTCCAGGTACTGGCGGTCGAACACGCCCCAGCTCGGGATCGCGGGAACCGTGCGGTTGCGCACGACCATGCCTTCGCAGAACTCCTCGTAGGAGCCGCCCTCGTTCTGGTAACGCACGCCCGACTGGTCGACCAGGATCGCATGGGGCTTGGCCGTGACCGCTTGCATGCCGGGCGCGACATAGTCGCTGTCCCAGCCCGGCGCGCGGGTCATCTGGAAGCCGACCATCTGGTCCATCTGCGCAAGCACGCCGCCGATCTTCTCCATCGCGCGGTGCATGTCGCCGGTGTCGCTCTCGTTGGTCATCGACCATTCGGCGCGGGTGCCGGGCATGTACTTGTCGCGCATCTCCTGGTTGCGGGCGAAGCCGCCGGCATTGACCAGCACGCCGAGCCGCGCCCCGATCCGCCAGGGCTTGCCGTCCTTCTGCGTGACGACGCCCGTGACCTTGCCGTCCTCGACCACCAGCTCGTCGACCGGGGTTTCGAGGCGGAGGTCGACCCCGGCCTTGAGCACCTGCTGGAGCATCCGCCCCTGCAAGGCCGCGCCCGCCGTCGTCCAGCGCTTGCCGGTCAGCTTGCCCCACATGATCTTCGAGCCGACCTTGGCATAGAACCCGAGCTTCTTGCCGCCGCTGAGGAACGGCAGCTTCATGCCCTCGTCGAGCAGGGCGGGGACCGGCAGGAAGCCAGGGCGCAGCTTCGGCTCCCACTCGCCCAGCTCGGCCGTGTTGAACGGCAGGGCGATGACCGTGCGGCTCGTCTTGCAGCCGCCGGGATACTCGTCGTAGTAGTCCGGCCAGAACTTCGACCCGCGCGCCAGCTTGACGCCCTTCTTCACCAGGAACTCGATCATCTTGCGCCCCTCGGTAACGTAGGCGCGGCGCTTCTCCGGGCTGGTACCGGGCTTGTCCGGGCCGTCCCCGACCAGCGAATCGAGATATTCGAAGCCCTTCTCGGCGCTATCTTCGCCGGGTTCCATGAAGGGGTTGTCGGGCAGCCAGATGACCCCGCCGGACTTGGCGGTCGTGCCGCCGGCGAACTTCGACTTCTCCAGGACGACCACCGACTTGCCGGCCTCGCGCATCAAGAGGCTGGAACTCATCGCGCCTGCCCCGCTGCCGACCACGACCCAGTCGAAGGTCTCATCGAAACCCGCCATCGAACACTCCTCTCATCCTGTTGCGGGCGGATATTCCGGATGGCACCGCGCATTGCAAGCGCCAGCGCACCCAACCGGCGGCCCGCCGTTCCATATCGTGGTGGCGGACGCGGATTTCCTCTGGCCTCGTCCTGCGATCGTCCTATGAGCGGCGCAAACGGAGGACATGCGATGCCGGATACAACGCTGCCGAACCTTGGGACGATCGCGCTGAGCCGCAAGGGGCGGCTGCTGGTGATGACGCTGAACCGCCCCGATTCGCTCAACGCGGTGAACCTGGAGCTGCACGACGACCTGGCCGAGGCGATGGCCTTCGCGCAAGGAGACAAGGGCTCGGACGTGCTGCTCATCACCGGCGCGGGCCGCGCCTTCTCGGCGGGCGGTGACCTCGACCACATCTCGCGCAACGCCGCCGATCCGCGCCTGTTCGATCACGAGGCGCAGGTCGCCAAGCGGATCGTCTATACCATGCTCGACATCGACAAGCCGATCGTCGCCCGAATGAACGGCCACGCGGTCGGCCTCGGCGCGACGCTGGCGCTGTTCTGCGACGTGATCTTCGCCGCCGAGGGCGCGAAGATCGGCGATCCCCACGTCGGCCTCGGCCTCGTCGCGGGCGATGGCGGGGCGGTGATCTGGGCGCAGCGGATCGGGCTCGGCCGGGCCAAGGAATACCTGATGACCGGCGAGTTGCTGACCGCGCAGAAGGCGGCCGAGATCGGCCTGGTCAACCACTGCGTCCCCGCCGACCAGCTCGACGAGGCGGTCTACGGCTTCTGCGACAGGCTGCTGGCCGGGGCGATGGGCGCGATCCGCGCGACCAAGGTGCTGACCAACCTGGAGCTGAAGCGCGTCGCCCATGCCGTGATGGAGACCGGCATCGTCATGGAATCGCTGAGCGTCCGCAGCGCCGACCACCTGGAAGGCATCGCCGCGCTCAAGGAAAAGCGCAAGCCGGCGTTCGGGAAGTAGCGGAGCAAAAGCCCCCAACACTCCCGTCGACCCGGGCTTGACCCGGGGTCCCGCTGTCTACGGCGAGCCCCGCGCAACAAGCGGGACCCCGGGTCAAGCCCGGGGGGACGGGGTTGGAGGTGGTGTCGCAAATACGGCCGGGACTTACGCCCCGACGCGTTCGCCCAGCTCGCTGAACAGCGCGGTATAGACCGTGCCCATGTCGTTGGCCTCGGTCTGGGTCAGCTTGCCCTCGGCCGAGGCCTTGCCCACCGCGCCGAGGAACTGCATCGGATCGTCGATCTCGATGTCGTAGATCGCGAGGTACTGGTTGGTGTCGGAGCCCATCAGCTTGGCCACCAGCTTGTAGCGCTGCGCGCCGACGCCGCCCGGCATCGAGATGATCTCGGGCAGGTGCTTGTTCTGGTACCAGTCGTGGAATTCCTCTTCCTTGCCGGCGACCGGGGTGCTGAGCGCGACGAGCTTGAACTTGGCCATGAGGGTCCTCTCCTAAGCGATTTCGGCGGCAGCTTTCTCATCGCCCGGCGCGGTTTCCAAGCGAAAAGCCGCGAGCAGCGCTTCAACGCGGGCGCGATATGCGGCGACGCCGGCCTCCTTGACCGGGCCGTAGCCCGCGGCGAGCGCCGGGGCGGCGGCGATCTCCGTCGCAAGGGCCAGCTTCCCGGCGGTCATCCCCTCGGCCAGGCTCCGCACCATCGCCTGGTACTCGCCGATCAGGGCGCGTTCCAGGCGGCGCTCGGCGGTATGGCCGAAGGGGTCGAACGGGGTGCCGCGCAGCGCCTTGCCCCGGCGCAGCAGGCGGAACAGCGGGAGGACCCAGCCGCCCACCGCGATCTTGCGCGGCCGCCCGGTGCGCGGGTCCTTGCCCAGCGGCAGCAGCGGCGGAGCGAGGTTCAGCGAGAGCTTGAGCTTGCCGGAGAAGGTGTCGGCCAGCCCGGCCATGAAGGCCGGATCGGTGTAGAGCCGGGCCACCTCGTACTCGTCCTTGTAGGCCATCAGCCGGGCGAGGCCGCGGGCCACCTCGATCAGGAAAGGCTCGGCGTCGAGCCCCGCGAGCCGGCCGGCGATCTCCTCGACGAAGCCGCGATGGCGCGCGGCATAGGCCGCGTCCTGATAGGCGGTCAGCAGGGCCGTGCGGCTCGCCAGCATCGCTTCGAGCGTGCGCGGCTCCTCCGGGGCTGCCGCATCCTGCCCGCTCAGCGCCCACAGCGCCTCGGGATCGATCGCCGCGAGCCGGCCGAGCGCCAGGGCGTCGAGATTATCGCGGACCTTCACCCCGTTGAGGCGCACCGCCTCCTCCAGCGCGGCGATCCCGACCGGGAGCAGGCCGCACTGCGCGGCGAAGCCGACCATCATCAGGTTGGTGTAGATCGAATCGCCGACCAGCCGCGTCGCCAGGGTGCCGGCGCGGATGGTCTCGACGTTGGCGGCGTCGATCCGCTTGGCGATGGCCGAGACGAACCGGCTGGCCGAGAGGTCGAGCGACTGGTTGGTCTGGAACTCGCCGGTCGGCGCAACATCGGCATTGGCGACCAGGCGGGTGTCGGCGCGCGACAGCATCAGCACCTCGGGAGAGGAGCCGACGACGAGATCGCAGGCGATCACCACGTCGGCCTGGCCCGCCCGCAGCCGCGCGCTGGGAATCGCCGCGACCGCGTCGGCGACGCGGATATGGCTCGTCACCGCCCCGCCCTTCTGGGCCATGCCGGTCATGTCGAGCACCTTGGCGACGCGGCCCTCGACATGGGCGGCCATGGCGATCAGCGCGCCGACCGTGAGCACCCCGGTCCCGCCAATCCCGGTGACGAGCAGCGCCCGCTCCCCGGCGAGGACCGGCGGGTCCGGCACCCGCTCCATCCGCCGCGCCAGCTCCGCGCGGTCGAAGCCGCGCCGCGCCAGGGCGCCGCCGCGGACCGTGACGAAGCTCGGGCAGAAGCCCTTCACGCAGGAATAGTCCTTGTTGCAGGTCGACTGGTCGATCCTGCGCTTGCGGCCGAACTCGGTCTCGATCGGCTCGATCGACAGGCAGTTCGACTGGGCCGAGCAATCGCCGCAGCCCTCGCAGACCGCCGGGTTGATGTAGAGCCGCCGGTCGGGATCGGGATAGTCGCCGCGCTTGCGCCGCCGCCGCTTCTCGTTGGCGCAGGTCTGGTCGTAGACGATGGCCGAGGTGCCCTTGACCTCGCGCAGCTCGCGCTGGACCGCGTCGAGGTGGTCGCGGTGGAGCACCCGGACGCCGGGCAGCGCCTGCCGGTCGAACCGCTCGGGCTGCTCGCTCAGCAGGACGACCGGCTTCACCCCCTCGATCGCCAGCTCGCGCACGATCTGCTCGACCGTAAGCGCGCCCTCGGCGGGCTGGCCGCCGGTCATGGCCACGGCGTCGTTGTAGAGCACCTTGAAGGTGACGTTGCTCCCGGCCGCGACCGAGGCGCGGATCGAGAGCAGGCCGGAATGGGTATAGGTCCCGTCGCCGAGGTTCTGGAACATGTGCGGCGTGTCGACGAAGCTCTGCGCCGCGACCCAGGGCATCCCCTCGCTGCCCATGCCCACGGTCTGCATCGTCCGCCGCGCGGGCATGAAGACGGCGAGCCCATGGCATCCCGTCGCGCCCATCGCGTTCGAGCCCTCGGGGACCACGGTGCTGGTGTTGTGCGGGCAGCCCGAGCAGAAATAGGCCGGGCGGACCGCCTCGGCCTTCAGCGCCGCGCCCTCCAGCCGGCACAGCACCTGGTCGCGCGAGCGCGCCTCGTCGCCGAGCAGCCCGTGCGCCGCCAGCCGCCGGACCAGCGCGCGCCGCACCGCGCCGGGATCGAGCACCCCCACGGCGGAGAGCAGCGGCGTCCCGTCGGGCTCGGCCTTGCCGGTCAATGCCGGCGCGTCGGCCGTGCCGTAGAACACCCGCGCGAGCTGCTCCTCGATCAGCGGGCGCTTCTCCTCGACCACCAGCAATTCGGCGCTGCCGCCACAGGCGGCGCGGGCGAAGGCGGGGTCGAGCGGCCAGACCAGGCCGAGCTTGACCACCCGGAGGCCGATGTCGCGGCACTTGCCCGCGTCCAGCCCGAGGTCCGCCAGCGCCTGGCACAGGTCGAGCCAGGCCTTGCCCCCGGTGACGATCGTCAGCCGCCGCCGCGGCGCGTCGTGCGTCACCCGGTCGAGGCCATTGGCGGCGGCGAAGCGCAGCGCCTGGGGCAGGCGGTGCTCGACCACCATCCGCTCCTGCTCCAGCGCCATCGAGCCGGGCCGGGCGTGGAGCATCACACCCGCCGGGCCTTCCGGCATGGCGATCGGGAAATCCGGCTCGGGCAGCGTGACCGTGGAGGTCAGGTCCAGCGTGTCGGTGATCGTCTTCATGCCCACATAGAGGCCGGAATTGCGCGACATGGCCCAGCCGAGCTGGCCGTAGGACAGGATCTCGTCGGTCGTCGCCGGATAGAGCACCGGGACGAAGCCGGCGATCAGCGTATGCTCGGACTGGTGCGCGGAGAGCGAGGACTTCGCCGCATGGTCGTCCCCGGCGAGGACCAGCACGCCGCCCTGGGCCGAGGTCCCGCCGAAATTGTCGAGCTTAAGCGCCTCCATCGCGCGGTCGACCCCGACGCCCTTGGCGTACCACAGGGCGAAGACCCCATCGACGCGGGGGCGGCCGAAGGCGGGCAGCTCCTGCGTGCCGCGCAAGCTCGTCGCCGCCAGCTCCTCGTTGAGGCCGGGCTCGAAGCGGATGTCGTGCTCGGCCAGCAGCGCCTCGTTCGCCCAGAGCTGCGCGTCGAGCGTGGTGATCGGCGAGCCGCGATAGCCGGTCACGTAGCCGGCGGTCCTCAGCCCCGCCGCCCGGTCGCGCCGCGCCTGGTCGAGCAGCAGCCGCACCACGCCCTGGAGCGAGGAGAGCATGACCTGCCCGGAAGGCTGGCTGTACTTGTCGCCGAGCGTGACGACGGTCTTAGTCATGGGTCGGCTGCCTCAGGGAATGCGCGGGGCTTCCCCTCCCGCCCGCGGGAGGAGGAACAGGAAGGCCGTTCTACGGAACGCGCGGACAAAGGCGATGCACCGTCCCGCCCCGCCAGTTGACCCCCAGGGCAAGCGCCGCGCCTATTGCAGCAGCGGGGCCTCGGCGACTTCCTCGTAGCCATCCGCCGGGTTGAGCAGCCCGCCGTGGACCTCGCTGCGGAACTCGCGCGGATTCACCTTGAACACGCGCTTGAACATGCGGCTGAAATGGGCCGGGCTCTTGAAGCCGACGCCATAGGCGATCTCGCTGATCGAGATGTCGCGCGGGTCGCTGGCCGAGAGCCAGGTGCGCGCCTTCTCCAGCCGCTGCTCCCAGACCAGTTCGGAGAACGAGGTGCCCTTGAGCCGCAGCAGGAACGAGAGGTAGCGCGGCGAGATGCCGCAGCCCTTGGCGACCATCGCGGTCGAGAGCTGCGGGTCCGAGAGGTGGACCTCGATGAAGCGCAGCACCTCGGCCAGGCGGCGGTCGGCGATGGTCTGGCGGCAGGGCGCGGCCTCGTCGCTGGCCTTCACCGCGTTGCCGATCAGGCGCAGCGCGGTCTCGACCAGGGTGCGGGCGGAATCCTCGGCCAGGCCGCCGTCGTCCTCGAACACGTCGGTCAGGATGTTCTCGGCAATCGCCATCTCGGCCCGCGCCACCGGCATGAACAGGCCGGTGCTGAAATCGTGGGCGATATGGGCGCGCAGGATATGGGTCGGCACGGTGACGTGCAGCACCTCGTGCACCGCCTCGCTGTCGGTGCGGCACTCGATGAAGAACGGGCTCATCGAGCGGGTGATCGCGAAATCGCCGGGATTGGCGACCTTGTTGCCGCACTGGTTGGAGAAGACCAGGCTGCCGTGCTTGACGAACCACAGCACCGACAGGTCGGTCGCGTCTTCGCGGATGTGCTGGCGGGTGCGGCGGAACGACAGGTTCGTCGCCGAGCGCTGCTTGATGATCGAGATCGGCCCGACCGCCTTGCGCTCCGAGCGGACGTCGATCACCGAGGCGTCCTCGATGCGGAAATCGCCGCGATAGTATTCCTGGTCGCGCTCGCCGCGGAACAGGTCCTGGCATTCGCGGTAGTTCTTCCGGTCGAAGGAAAACAGCATTTCGGCCATGTCGAGCATTCTCCCGCCTTGCCCCTAGAGGCACGCCGATTCGCGTCGGCTTATTGACTGGGACGGTAATGACCTGGCGCGAAGGCTCCAAGCAGGGGGTGCAGGGGCATCTGCATTTGATGCAGATGGGTGAGCCGTCCTCCATACGCCATGCCGTCATCCTGAACTTGTTTCAGGATCCATCCCTCCCCATGCGAGGAGCCAGGGCCGGCAAGCCCAATCCCACGGCCAGGTCGCGCCACTCGGGATTCGCCTCGTTGATCAGGTTGATCTTCCACTGCCGATGCCAGCGCTTGAGCTGCTTCTCGCGCAGGATCGCCAGGTCCATTTGACCGAACAGTTCGAAATGAACGAGGCGACGGACCGCATATTGCGAGGTGAACCCCGGCAAGGTCCCCTCGCGATGTTGCCACATCCGTCCGAGCAAGTCCGAGGTAACGCCGACGTACAGCGTCCCGTAATGACCGCTGGCGAGGATATAGACGCAAGGCTGTTTGTCGCGCCCCCGCATGATCCCGACGATGTCGAGAAATGGATCCTGAAACAAGTTCAGGATGACGACAAGGAGAGGACAGGCGGGCGCGCGAGCGCCCTTAGCCCTGCCGGCCCTTCTTCGACAGGCGCCACTCGGGCGGATAGTTGAGGTCGTTGTTCTTCACGACCTTGCCGATGCCCTGCTGGAAGGTGCTGTCCTTGCCCAGGTTCACGTCGTTCTCGGCGTCGTCCTTCATCAGCGGCAACATGCCTTCGAGCCAGCCGGTCAGCAGCGAGCCGAAGTATTCGCCGCGGTACTGCTTGTAGGCCTCGATGAAGGTCTTCTGCGCGACGACCACGTCGGTCGGGCGGGTGATCGAGCAGGCGTGGGCGTACTTGGCGGTCTCGGCCTCCAGTTGGTCCCGCGGCACCACCGAGTTGACGAAGCCGGCGACCTTCAGCTCGTCGGCCTGGAACGGGCGGCCGGTGAACAGCATCTCGGAGAAGCGGCGCAGGCCGACCGTCTCCAGCCACTGCCACATGCGCGGACCCCAGCCGGCGTAGCGGAACGAGGGGTGGCCGAACAGCGCGTCGTCCGAGGAGACGATGATGTCGGCGTCGGCGCACTGGTAGAAGTGCCAGCCGTAGCAGTAGCCCTTGGCCTCGATGATCGAGATCTTCTTGAACTCCTGGAGCGGCCGGTTGCCCGAGCGCGCCTTGGCGTAATAGTCGGTCAGGCCGTGGAGGTAGCGGAACGAGCCCGGCGGGGGATACTTCACCGCCGGATCGTCGATCTCCAGGTCGACCAGGAAGCCGTCGCCCGGCTTGGGGCTGAGGTAGAGGTCGCCGTGCTCGTCGAGGTCGCCGCCCGAGCCGAGGTTGTCGCCCTCGCCGCGGATGACCAGGACCTTCACCTCGTCGTCGATGTTGGCCTTGTGGACCAGCTCGCCGAAGCGGGCGCGCATCCCGATGGTCGCGGTATTGTGCTTGTCGAGCCGGCTGAAGGTGATCGTCGCGATCCGGGTCTTCGGGTCCTTCTCGTAGAGGACGTGCTTCTCGGCTTCGCGTTTGTGGTCGGCGATGGTGACCATGGCGTCTGCTCTCCCGTGTGTATCGCCGGGCGAGTGCCATAGCAGGCAAGCCCGGTATCGGCAGGAGACGCACGCGCTTCGATATGGGATGCGCGGCGAGGTGGCGAGCGGACGCGCGATCGACTATGCAGGGCCGGTCCTCCTCCCGCCGCCGGGAGGGGAGTCTGGAGCGCACATGGAGAAAGAGAGCTTCTTCAGCCTCGACGGCCCGCTCGACCTGCCGCCGCAGGGCGGGCAGGTCCGCGCGGCGAACTTCGCCGGGCTCGCCCAGGTCGCCCGCTCGTTCGGCCGCGACGCGCGCGGGATCGTCGCCCGGCACGGGCTGGAGCCGCGCGTCCTGACCGACCCCGAGAGCCTGGTCGCGCCGCAGCAGGTGGCCGACGTGCTCGAATACTGCTCGACGATCTTCGACGATCCGCTGTTCGGCCTGCACCTCTCCACCACCCAGGACCCGGAGGTGTTCGGCTGCGTCACCGCGCTCTGCCGCTCGGCCCCGACGGTGCGCGCCGGCATCCGCTGCCTGATCGACTACCTGCCCGTGGTCCACGCGCCGGACTGCGAGGTCGTGCTGATGGAGGGCCGCGAGACCGCCGAGCTGACCTGGCTGGTCAACCACGACCTCGGCGTCAACGACCAGGCGAACTACCAGGCGGCCATGCTCAACGTGAAGCTGATGCAGGCGATGGGCGGCCCCGGCTTCCAGCCCGCCTGGGTCAGCCTTTCCGCCGACACCCGCCCCAGCGACATGCCCGAGCTGGAGAACGCGCTCGGCTGCCGCGTCCTGCCGCGCAGCGAGCGCAATTCGGTGGCCTTCCCGGTCCACCTGCTCGACCAGCCGGTGCCGAGCGCCAACCGCCTGCTCTACCGCCTGCTCGGCGGCTATCTGGAGCAGGTCCGCGCCTCGCGCAGCGAATCGATCATCGACCGGGTGGAGAGCTATATCCGCGGCAGCCTCGCCTCGGGCTCCTGCTCGATCGAGCGCTGCGCCGAGAAGACCGGCATGTCGGTGCGCACGCTCCAGGCGCGGCTGGCGGCGGAGGGCGCGAAGTTCTCCGACTTGGTCGAGGCCCACCGCGAGCGGTTGGCCCGCAGCCACCTCGCCCAGCGCCTGCTGAGCCTGGACGAGATCGCCGACCGGCTCGGCTACGGCGAGCAGACCAGCTTCGGCCGCGCCTTCAAGCGCTGGACCGGGATGACCCCGCAGCAGTACCGGGCCAACGCCGGCTAGGTCCTTCCCCTTCGGGAGGACCTCAAACCTTCATCACGATCCGCCCGGCGGTCTTCCCGTCGAAGGCGTCCTGCATCGCGGCGGCATAGTCCTCCAGCGCGTAAGTCTTGCCGATCACCGGCCGGAGCAGGCCCTGTTCGGCCCAGGCGCGCATCCGGGCTTGGGTCTCGGCCATCTTCTCCGGCTCCTTCTCGCCGAAGACGCGGAGCTGGACGCCGATCATGCTGGCGGTCTTGACCAGCGGCAGGTTGGTCTTGAGCGCGGAGATGCCGCCGGTGAAGCCGATCACCAGATAGCGCCCGTCATAGCCCAATGAGCGGAAGGCCGGGTCGGTCATGTCGCCGCCGACCGGATCGAAGACCACGTCGATCCCCTTGCCGCCGTTGGCCGCCTTGAGGTCGTCGCGCCAGGCCGGGCTGCGGGTGTCGATCGCCGCGTCGGCCCCGGCGGCGAGGCACGAGGCGCGCTTGTCCTCGCTGGAGGCCGAGGCGATCACCCGCGCGCCGAGCGCCTTGCCGACCTGGATCGCGGCGATGCCGGTCGCCCCGCCCGCGCCGAGGATCAGCAGCGTCTCCCCGGCCTGGAGCCGGCCGCGGTCGGTCAGGGCGTGGACGGCGGTGAGGTAGCTCGGCGGGAAGACCGCGCCCTGCTCCAGGGTCAGGGCCGCGGGCAGGCGGTTGAAGCTCGCGGCGCGGAAGGTGTTCGCCTCGGCGAAGACGCCGCCGAAGGAACTGCCCATCACCCGGTCGCCGACCGCGACGTGGCTCACGCCCTCACCCACGTCCTCGACCATGCCGGCGCATTCGCTGCCGGGAATGAAGGGCAGCGGCGGCGTGACCTGGTACTTGCCCATGGCGGTCAGCACGTCGACGTAGGAGACGCCGATGGCCTTCACCGCGACGCGGATCTGGCCCGGGCCGACCGGCGCGGGGGCGAAGTCTTCGAGGCGGTAGCTTTCCGGCGGGCCGAATTCACGGCCGATCACAGCGCGGGTCATCAGTGCTGTCCTCCATCGCAGCGGACGATCGATCCGGTCACGTTGACCGAGGCGGGGCTCGCCAGGAACAGGGCGGCGGTGACGATGTCCTCGGGCTCCGCCGCATGGCCGCGCGGGATCGGGATCGGCCCCTGCCCCTTGTCGGGCCAGGCCTCGACGATGTCGGTGCGGAAGGCGCCGGGCGAGAGCGTGTTGACCCGGACCTTGGGCGCATATTCCCAGGCCAGGCTGCGGCCCATCGCGTTCAGCGCCGCCTTGGACGAGCCATAGGCGACGACCTGCGGCAGCGGCATCATCGATCCCGAGGAGGTCACGTTGATGATGCAGCCCCCCTCCCCGTCGAACATCCGCTTGGCGATCTGGCTGGCGAGGCGGAACGGCCCCTTGAAGTTGAGGTTGACCACCGAATCGAACAGGGCCTCCGTCACCTCATGGCTCGGCATCCCCGGGCTCAACCCGGCATTGTTGATGAGGATGTCGACCTTGCCGGCGGCGGCATAGGCCTCCTCGATCAGGCGGTCGCACTGATCCCACTTGCCGACATGGGCCGAGATCGCCCAGGCCCGCCGCCCCAGCGCGCGGCATTCCTCGGCCACGGCCTCGCAGTTCTCCAGCTTGCGGCTGGCGACGATGACGTCCGCCCCCCGCTCGGCCAGGGCCTTGACCATCTGGTAGCCGAGCCCGCGCGAGCCGCCGGTGACGAGCGCGACCTTGCCCGTGAAGTCGAACAGCGGGTCCATGCTCAACCCCGCGCGTCGGGATAGCGGGCCAGAGCCGCCGCCGTGCGGGTCGGGATATGCTCGCTCGGGAACAGGCCCGGCGCGGGCGTCGCCTTCTTGAGATAGGCGCGGGCGAGCTGCGACTTGTGGACGTCGGTCGGCCCGTCGGCGAAGGCCAAGCCCATGCCGCCGCCGAACCAGTTGGCCAGCGGCATGTCGAGGCTGATGCCGAGCGAGCCGTGGATTTCCAGCGCCTTGCCGATCACGTTCATCCAGACCGAGGCCATGGCCACCTTGCACATGCCGATATAGTTGCGCGAGGCGCCGTGCGGCATCCGCCCGGCCTCGATCTCGTCGATGATCCAGGCGGTCTTGAGCACCAGGTTGCGGAACATCTCCAGCTCGATGATCGATTCCGCGATCTTGGCCTGGACCATCTGGTGATCGCCGAGCTTGCGCCCGCGCGTGGTGCGCGAGACGGCGCGCTCCAGCATCATGTCGATGGCGCGCTGGCACTTGCCGACCGTGCGCATCGCGTGGTGGATGCGCCCGCCGCCGAGCCGCGCCTGGGCGACCTTGAAGCCGCCGCCGCGCTCGCCGAGCATGTGGTCGAGCGGCACCTTCACCCGGTTGTAGCGGATATGGGCGTGGTGGCCGTTCTCGGGATCGGGCTCGCCGGCGATGGCGACGTTGCGGAGGATCTCGATCCCCGGCGTGTCGGCGGGGACGATGAACATGCTCATCCGCTCGGTCAGCGGCTTGTCGGGATCGGTGACGCAGATCACCAGCAGGAACTCGGCCAGCTTGGCGTTGGAGGAGAACCACTTCTCGCCCTCGATCACCCACTCGTCGCCTTCGAGGGTCGCCTTGCAGGTGAAGACGCCCGGATCGGCTCCGCCCTGCGGCTCGGTCATCGAGAAGCAGGAAACGATATCCCCGGCCATCAGCGGGCCGAGATAGCGCTGCTTCTGCTCGGGCGTGCCGAACAGGGCGAGAATCTCGGCATTGCCGGTGTCCGGCGCGGCCGTGCCGAAGACGGTCGGCGCCCAGGACGAGCGGCCGATGATCTCGTTCATCAGCGCCAGCTTGACCTGGCCGTAGCCGGGACCGCCGAGATGCGGGCCGAGGTGGCAGGCCCACAGCCCCTGCGCCTTGACCTGGTCCTGCAAGGGCTTGAGGTGCCGCCGGGCGGGCTCGTTCTTGGTGTCGAAGTTGGCGCTCTGGTCGGGCCAGAGCAGGTCCATCGTCTCGCACTCCTCGCGGACGAACTTGGCCATCCAGTCGAGCTTGGCCTGGAACTCGGGTTCAACGCTGAAATCGATCATGTCACTCTCCTGAACCTTGCCCGTTTCGGGAAGGTTGCGCCTCATTTCATCCGCGCGATCTCGGCGGCGGTTTCCTGGAACACGTTGTCGACGATCCGCGCGAAGAAACGGCCCGTCTCCTTGGGCAGGTGCCCCGCCTCGGCCGCGGCGACCTTGTATTCGAGCAGGCAGCCCGACTTGAACCGCGAGAGGATGGAGAACCAGCGGAAGTCCTCGATATTCCGCCCGGTCCCGGCGCAGTAATAGCGCGCCAGCTCCTGCTTGGTCGGGAAGTGCGCCGGGTTGTTGAGCGCGGTGGGGAACTCCTTGTCCGGGTTCTCCTCGTCGCGCATCCCGCCGGTGAACCAGGCGATGTCGATCATCGGATCGCCGATGGTCGACAGCTCCCAGTCGATCATCGCCGCGAGCCGCGCGGGCGGCCCCCACTGGAACATCATGTTGGGCGTGCCGACATCGCCGTGGATGATGCCGCGCACCTCCTCGGGCATCTTGGAGTGGCGCAGCCATTCCTCAGTCTCGGCATAGCCTTCGAAATGCCGCGGCTCGTAGCCCTTGTAGCGCTCAGGATAGGTGGCGAGCTGGCCGGCCCAGCCGTCGACCCGGCGTTCCAGGAACTTGCCGGGCTTGCCGTAGTCGCGCAGGCCGATCGCCTCGTAGTCGACATTGGCCAGCTTGATGAGGCCGTCGACGATCGCGAAGGGGATGCCGTATTCGTAGGGCATCCGGTCGAACGGCGGCTCGTTGTGAATCTTCTCGTCGCGCAGGTTGGGCGCCCAGCCGTCGACCATCTCCATGACGTAGAACGGGCGGCCGACCACGGACGGGTCTTCGCAGGCACCGTAGCAGATCGGGTGCGGCACGTCGGTCTGGTTGAGCGCTGTCAGGATGCGCGCCTCGCGCAGCACGCCCTTCTCCGCGCCCGGCGGCGGGACGGCCGGCGGGCGGCGCATGACCATCCGGCCCTCGCCGCGATCCAGGGTCAGCACCACGTTCGACGTGCCGCCGCTGAGGATCGCGGTCTTGAGCGGACCCTTGCCCAGCTCGGGGACATGGGCGTCGAGCCAGTCGGTCAGCGGACCGATCGGCGCCAGCTCGTCCAGGTTGTGCTCGATACCGCTCATGTGTCGTCCTCTCCTGCGCCCGCATCGCCGCGCAGGCGGGCTTCCAGTTGCTTGCGTACCGCGCGCACGGCGAGCGTCGCCGCCCGGGTCGCGTCGAGATCGAGGGTCAGTTCCTCGGCGATGGCCTCGGCCCGGGCGTCGGCTTCGCGCTTGAGCGCCAGGCCCTTGCCGGTCGCGCGCAGCAGCACGGCGCGCTTGTGATCGGGATTGGGCGCGGTCTCGACCAGCCCGGCCGCGACCAGCGAGTTCGCCGCGCGCTGCACGATCTGGCGCGGCTGGCCCATCGAGCGCCCGATCTGCGCCACGGTCGGCGGCCGCTGCGCCTCGACCACCGAGTTCAGCACCATCATCTCCGACTCGTTGAGCCCCGCCTCGCGCCGCGAGGCCGCGAAAGTGCTCTTGAGCCGGCCGCTGAGGCGCGTGACCTCGTCGACCAGGCCGATCAGCGCATTGCGGGAATCGAACGAGCCATCCATTCCTCGATCGTGTCATATTGACATGATCGTGTCAAATCGATTTCGACGGCCGAGGGCTTGGCCGCAATCCTTCGCCGTTTTGCGGGAGGCGCGAGAAAAGACTTGACAAACTGAACCATATGGGTTATATGCCCCGCCGTCGGATCGGTGGATGTCAACGCCAGTCCGACACGCAGCGGGTGCGGGGAGGCGGTCAGCGCTTCGCTTCCTGGCCTCTCCGCTTTAACGGCCGGCGCTCAGCGGACCTGAGTGTCCGTTCCCATGGCCAAGGACCTTGCCCCGAGGCGGCCGCTTGCGAGCCCGACCCGCCTCCTGTCCTTAGCCATCTTCAGGGCCGAGCCGGCGGGTTCTTCGCATAACCCTTCCGGCCGTTCGCACCGCCAAAACATGCGAAGCCAAGCCTGTATGGTTCAGGCACCTACCGCCGGCCGTTTCCCGCCTGCGTCCTCCCCTCCCGGCGTTACCCCGCAGTCGCCAGCGGGCGATGAGGCGTGCCTGCCTCCTTTCCCAACCTCCCCACCCCTCGTCGCCCCGGACTTGATCCGGGGCCCCGCTTCTTCCTGCGCGACGCCGGAAAAGGAAAGCGGGACCCCGGATCAAGTCCGGGGTGACGACAGGGGTGGGAGCGGGGAGGAGACGGGAATGGAAATGTCGGCCCTATCCCAAAACGGGAAGGATCAGGGACGCCTCACGGCAATGTCGGCTTCTCCGCGCGCATCCGGAAGGTGGTGACGGGCTTGCGGACCTGGACGATCAGCACGCAGACCACGCCCTCGGGCTCGAAGCGCAGCTCGACCGGGCGGCCCAGCTCGTGGGCGACGATCTTCTCGATCAGCTCGGTGCCGAAGCCGCGGCGGCGCTCCTCGGGCACGGGGGGGCCGCCGCGCTCGGTCCATTCGATCCGGGCCAGCTCGGACGAGATCATCGTCCAGTGGACCCGGAGCCGCCCCGAGACCACGCTGAGCGCGCCGTACTTGGCGGCATTGGTCGCCAGCTCGTGGATGGCGAGGCCGAGCGAGAGCGCGTCGTTGGGGGCCAGCTCCACGTCCGGGCCCTGGAGCGCGATCAGGTGGTCGGCCTCCTGAGTATAGGGCGCCAGCTCGGCCGCGACCACGGCGCGGATCAGGGTCGTGCCCCATTCCGACTGGGTGAGCAGATCGTGCGTCGCCGAGAGCGCGCGGATCCGGCCGTTGAGGCTCTCGGCGAAGCTCTCCACGTCGGTCGCCCGCCGCCGGGTCAGGGCGATGATCGAGAGCACATTGGCCAGCGTGTTCTTGA
>ERZ778022.2539-NODE-2539-length-18971-cov-4.748678_pt1 | contig 18971 bp, 18 predicted proteins | sample MGYA00375752_ERZ778022 | MGnify/ENA primary metagenome ERZ778022 (study PRJEB29350, sample SAMN05389826) | bioreactor metagenome | isolation source: Thiocyanate bioreactor | place: South Africa: University of Cape Town | collected 2014-04-04 ... | reverse complement strand
GCCGGACATCAGGGCCGGGATGCGCTCCGGGAAGGGCGTTTCAACGATCTCGGCGGTGACACCGAGGGCCTTGGCCAGATCGTTGCAATAGTCGACGTCGAAACCGATCGGGTTGTTGCTCTCGTCGCGCGCGCCCATCGGCGGGAAGTCGAGAACGACGGCGCAGCGCAGCGTGCCGGACGAGATGATGTCGTCCAGCTTGTCGGCCTTGGCCGGGCTGGTCAGAGCGGTGGCGGCAACGAGGCCGAAGGCGAGGACCGAGGTCTTCTTCATAACTCTCTCCCTGGATTGGTCTGGCAGTTCACGCGGGCGAAGGCCGTCCTTCGCCCGAGGCGCAAACCGGGCCACAAAATACAATTAATATACAAAAAGTATATACCCGAAAGGAGAAAAAAGCAGAGGCCGGGCTCTCCTTGCGGAAAACCCGGCCCCTGTCCACCTGACGGATTGAATCAGTTGAGGAAATCGTCCGGGAGCAGGCCTTCCGGCATGTTCTGGTAGCTGACGGGACGCAGGAACCGGCGGATCGACATGGTGCCGACGCTCGTCGCGCCGAAATTCGTCGAGGCCGGGTACGGGCCGCCATGCACCATGGAATCGACCACTTCCACGCCGGTCGGGAAGCCGTTGACCAGCACGCGGCCGGCCTTGCGCTCGAGGATCGGGCGCAGGCGCTTCGCATCGTCGAGGTCGCCTTCATCCATGTGGATGGTCGCCGTGAGCTGGCCTTCGAAATTGCGGGCGAGTTGCTCCATCTCACCGACGGAACCGACGCGCACGACGAGGCCGAGCGGGCCGAAGACCTCCTCGGAGAGCGCGTGGTCGGCGAGGAACTGCTCGCCGGAGATCTCGAAGAGGTTCGGCAGCGCGTTGCGGCCGGTGGATTCGGTGGTGAAGAGCGGCTTGACGGTGTTGCGGCTTGCAAAGCGCGCCTGTCCGTCCTGATAGGCCTTGGCGATGCCGTCGGTCAGCATGGTCTGCGCGCCGACCTTGCCGAGGGCTTCGACGGCGGCGGCCGTGAAGCGGTCGGCATCCGGACCGTCGGCGACGATGGCGATGCCCGGATTGGTGCAGAACTGGCCGGCGCCCATGGTGAGCGAGCCCGCCCAGCCCTGGCCGAGGCCTTCGGCGCGGGCCTTCATGGCCTGCGGCAGCAGGAACATCGGGTTGACCGAACCGAGCTCGCCGAAGAACGGGATCGGTTCGGGGCGGGCGGCGCAGAGGTTGAAGAGCGCGCGGCCGCCGGCGAGTGAGCCGGTGAAGCCGACGGCCTTGATCAGCGGATGCTGCACCACGGCCTCGCCCACCTTTCGGTTGCCGCCCTGGATGAGCGAGAAGACGCCCGGATGCACGCCGGTCTTCTTGATGGCGGCCAGCACGGCCTCGGCGACGATCTCGCCGGTGCCCGGATGGGCCGAGTGACCCTTGACGACGACCGGGCAGCCGGCGGCGAGCGCGGCGGCGGTGTCGCCGCCGGCCGTCGAGAAGGCGAGCGGGAAGTTGGAGGCGCCGAAGACGGCGACCGGGCCGAGCGGCCGCTGGATCAGGCGGATTTCCGGGCGCGGCAGGGGCTGGCGATCCGGCAGGGCGGCATCGCGGCGGCGGTCGAGATAGTCGCCCTTCTCGATATGGTCGGCGAAGAGGCGGAGCTGGCCGGTGGTACGGCCGCGCTCGCCCTGGAGGCGGGCGACGGGCAGGCCGGTCTCCTCGGTACCGATCTCGGTGATGGCATCCGCACGGGCCTCGATCTCGTCGGCGATGGCGCGCAGGAACGAGGCCCGTTCGGCGCGCGAGGCATAGCCGTAGCTGAGGAAGGCGTCTTCCGCGGCCTCTGCGGCCTTGTTCACCAGCTCGACCGTGCCGACGGCGAAGTCGTGCGCCGGGCCATGCGCCGGCGAGGAGGCGAACGTGCCGTTGCCGTCCAGCCATTCGCCTGCGACGAGGTGTTTACCGTTCGGGGTGAAAGCCATTTGACGTCCCTTTCTTGCGGAATGATGCTCGCCCGATATAGGAAACGGCGGGGCGAATTGCACTTGTAGAAATCTTGTATACTCTATGTATGCAAATGTTCAATCGCCAACCTGCCCCGGGGTCGGCACCAGCCTTTGAAGAGACGAAAGATGACGCAAACCACCACTCTGTCGATTGCCGCGCTTCAGGAGCGGGTCGAAGCCATCTTCCTCAAGGCCGGCCTCAACGCCGTGCAGGCCGGCGCGCTTGCCCGCGTCATCGTCGCCGGCGAGCGGGATGCCTGCAAGTCGCACGGCATCTACCGCATCGAGGGCGCGTTGCGCACCGTCAAGGCCGGCAAGGTCAAGCCGGACGCCGTGCCGGAACTCGACGCCAACGAGGGCTCGGCCATCGTCAAGGTCAATGCGAAGGGCGGCTTTGCCAATCCCGCCTTCGAGCTCGGCGTCCCCGCCCTTGCCGACCGCGCGCGAAAACTCGGCATCGCCGCGCTGGTCATCAACGACTGCACTCATTTCTCCGCGCTCTGGCCGGAAGTCGAGGCCGTGACGAAGGCGGGCCTTGCCGGCCTCGTCATGTGCCCGAGCTATGCGACGGTCGCACCCACCGGCGGCAACAAGCCGCTGCTCGGCACCAATCCCTTCGCCTTCGGCTGGCCGCGCCCGAACGGCGCCCCTTATGTCTTCGACTTCGCCACCTCCGTCGCCGCCCGCGGCGAGATCGAGCTGCACCGCCGCGCCGGCAAGCAGCTCCCGGAAGGCTGGGCGATCGACGCCGAGGGCAACCCGACGACCGATCCGGAAGCGGCGCTTGCCGGCGCCATGCTGCCCTTCGGCGGCCACAAGGGCTCGGCCATCGGCACGATGATCGAGCTCCTCGCCGGCATCATGATCGGCGACCTGACGAGCCCGGAAGTGCTCGACTATCTCGGCACGACGACCCTCGCCCCCTTCCACGGCGAGCTCATCATCGCCCTGTCGCCGGAAGCCTTCGCCAAGGGCCGCCCGGGCGATCCCTTCGCCCGCGCCGAAACCCTCTTCGAGGCCATCGTCGGCCAGGGCGCGCGCCTGCCCTCCCAGCGCCGCTTCGTCGCCCGCACGAAGTCCGAGGCGGAAGGCGTCACGCTCACCGCCGCCGAGATCGAACAGCTCGACCGCCTGCTGGACAAGGGGCTGGACGCGGTTTCCTGATTGCGCCCTCCCTTCGCCTGCCGCCAAAAGAAAAGGCCCTCCTCGCGGAGGGCCTTTCAGTTTTCCGGCATGCCGCGCCCCACCCGCTGTCGTCATCCTCGGCCTTGTGCCGAGGATCTGCCAACGCATTGAAAGAATGGAGACGTTGCAGATGCTCGGGACAGGCCCGAGCATGACGGAGGAGAGGTTCCGACACCTATGTCAGGAATCAAGAAGGCCCTCCTTGTCGAGGGCCTTTCTCTCATTTGGGAAGGCTTGAAACTCAGACCTTGTATTTCTGCACGGCGCCCGGCAGCTTGCTCCATTCGGCATACCAGGTGTCGAAGAGCTTGAGCTGGGATTCGACGTAGCCGCGCTGGCTGTCGGAGAGGGCGTCGGTCTCGTAGAAGTGCAGCGTGTATTCCTTGTCGCCCTTCAGGACCATCATGTGCTTGAAGTAGAGGACGAGGTCCGGGCCTTCGTCGAAGGACGAGAGGACGGCAAGGGCCGATTCCAGTTCCAGCGCGCGGGCGCGGGCATCCGCGTCACCCTTGGCGGCGGCCTGTGCGAGGGCGCACATGTGCAGCACTTCCTTCGGCAGAACGCAGCCGATGCCGGTGATCGCGCCGACGGCGCCGCAATCGACAAAGCCGGTGAAGACGCAGGTGTCGACGCCGATCATCAGCGAGACGTCGTCGTCGCGGCTGGTGATGTTCTCGGCCGCATAGCGCATGTCGGCGGCACCGCCGAATTCCTTGAAGCCGACGAGGTTCTTGTGGTCCTGGCGCAGGGCGAAGAACAGGTCGGCGCGGGTGGCGAAGCCGTAATAGGGGCTGTTGTAGATGACGGCCGGCAGGTCCGGGGCGGCCGACAGGATGGCCTTGAAGTGGTTCTTCTGGGCGGCGACGACGGAGCCGCGGGAAAGAACGCGCGGGATGACCATGAGGCCCTGCGCGCCGACCTTCTGGGCGTGGGCGGCGTGCGCGACGGCCGAGGCGGTGTTGACGGCGCCGGTGCCGACGATGACCGGGATGCCGGCCTTGACGAGGCGCTCGACGCCTTCCATGCGCTGCTCGTCCGTCAGAAGCGGCCAGTCACCCATGGAACCGCAATAGACGACGGCGGACATGCCCTTCTCGATGAGTTCCTTGCCCTTGCGGACCAGCTGGTCGAAGTCCGGCGTGCGGTCTTCCTTGCAGGGGGTCATCAGGGCGGGAATGACACCGGAAAAAATCTTGGCCTTCATGTCGATCTCCTATGGACGGTTCGGGCGGTCGGCCGGCGCGGATGTCCTCAGCCTCCCCTCATGGCAATGTATAACAACTTGTATTTTATTTGTCGACAAGAAAAATACAACGCATCACAGCGGGATGTCCAGCCGGTCGTCGCGGCTGAAGAGCTTCTGCACCTGCGTGACGATCTGCTCGGCGTGGGCCTTGCCGAGGCGGTCGGCCTCCTCGATGTCGCGCGCCTCGATCGCCGCGACGATCGCCGCGTGCTCGTCCACGAAGCGCCGCGGGAACTGCTCCTGATAGGACTGGTAGTAGAGGCGCAGGATGCGTCGCGCCTCGTCGAGCAGCCGGCGGAAGAGGCTCGTGAAATACGGGTTGCGGCCGGCCTCGGAGATGGCCGCATGGAAGGCCGCATTGGTCGCGATCATCGCCAGCATGTCGCGCGCCTCGACGGCCTTGGCGTAATCCTCGTGGAAACCGCGGATGACGGCGAGGTCCTCCGCGCGATGGTTCTGTGCGGCGAGGCGCGTCGTCACGCGATACATCAGAACCAGCGCGTCGAAGAGGGTGTGAAGGTTGAGGAAATCGATGTTCGACACCATGGTCGAGCGGTTCGGCAGCGTCTCGATCAGCCCCTCCCCGGCGAGCCGGACCAGCGCCTCGCGGATCGGCGTTCGCGACATCTTGAACCGCTCGGCAAGCTGCACCTCGTCAACCGGGCTGCCGGGGGCGAGCTTCAGGTCGAGGATCTCGTCGCGCAGAAGGTCGTAGACCATTTTAACGCCGGAGCCGCGCTTGCGTTCGGGCAGGATACTGGAATCGGTACCGGTCATCGGAAATCCTCTTGTCGACAAAAGAAATACAATTGTATGCCTGCACTATCAATCGCTTAAAGTGGGCATTTTGACGAAAGCGCCGTCAAGCCGTCCCGGGCGCCGATCGAAAAGAAAGGGCGGGAAAACCCGCCCTTCTCATGTCCGCTGCTGCCGGAGGAACGTCATCAGCGATTGCCCGGCGTCGAGGACATGATCGCGGGTCAGTCGCGAGGCGAGGTCCGCATCGCCCTTCTCGCAGGCCGCAAGGATCGCCTCGTGCTCGCGGCCGGCCCGCGGCATGCCGTGGGTGAAGGTGAGCTGGGCGCGCAGGTAGCGGTCGATGCGGTCGAACGACAGGCCGACATTGTGCAGATGGTAGGGGCGGTGCGAGGCCTCGTAGAGCGTGGTGTGGAAATGCCGGTTGATCTCGCCCCAGCGGTGCGGGTCCGTTTCCCGGTCGAAGGCCTCGCAATAGCGCCGCGCGCGGTCCAGCGCCTCCCGGTCGAGATTGGGCACGGCAAGGCGCATGACCTCGGCCTCGATCAGCGCGCGGAACTCGAAGATCTCCGCGATCTCCTCGATGGAAAGGCCGGCGACGACGGCGCCCCTGTAGCGCCGGGTGGTGATGAGGCCGTGCTGCTCCAGCCGGGACAGCGCCTCGCGCACCGGGATACGGCTGGTGTTGAACATCCGCGCGATCTCTTCCTGCCTGAGGCTCTCGCCCTCGGCAATGTCGCCCTCGATGATCGCCTTGCGCAGGGACTCGTAGACGATGTCGGCCGCGGAAGCGGCCTGCCTGACATCGACGGCGGCAAATCTCATCACGTCCAACCCCTGATAATGCAGGCCATGGTCATAGGTCGAAACCGCAAACGGGGCAACCGAGCGGCTCCGCCGCGTGCGAAAGCCGTATTGTATATTGGATCCAATCTTTCTATGAAAGGGCCACCGCGCCAGCGGTGAAGCAGCCAGAAACCGGAGAGAAAGCCATGCGCAGCAGCAAGGTCATCCACATCGTCTCCTGCCACGCCGAGGGCGAGGTGGGCGACGTCATCGTCGGCGGGGTCGCGCCGCCGCCCGGCAAGACGCTTTGGGAGCAGCGCAATTTCATCGCCGAGGACAAGACGCTCCGCAACTTCGTGCTGAATGAGCCGCGCGGCGGCGTCTTCCGCCATATCAACCTGCTCGTGCCGCCGAAGGACCCGCGCGCCACGATGGGCTTCATCATCATGGAGCCGGAGGATACGCCGCCGATGTCCGGCTCCAACTCGATCTGCGTGTCCACCGTGCTGCTCGACAGCGGCATCGTGCCGATGGTCGAGCCGGAGACCCGCATGGTGCTGGAGGCGCCGGGCGGCCTCGTCGATGTCGTCGCCGCCTGCCGCAACGGCAAGGCCGAGCGCATCACCGTGACGAACGTCCCGTCCTTCGCCGACAGGCTGGATGCGACGCTGGAAGTGGAAGGCCTCGGCACGCTGACCGTCGATACCGCCTATGGCGGCGACAGCTTCGTCCTTGCCGATGCGCGCGCGCTCGGTTTCGCCGTGACGCCGGACGAGGCGCGGGAACTGGCCGAGACCGGCATCCGCATCACGAAGGCGGCCAACGAGCAGCTCGGCTTCACCCATCCGGAAAACCCGGAATGGAACCACATCTCCTTCTGCCAGCTCACGCTGCCGGTGGAAGAGCGCGACGGCGCGCTGCACGGCCGCAACACGGTGGTCATCCAGCCGGCCAAGCTCGACCGCTCGCCCACCGGCACCGGCTGCTCGGCCCGCATGGCCGTGCTGCACGCCCGCGGCCAGATCAAGGTCGGGCAACCCTTCTCCGGCTATTCGATCATCGATTCGCGCTTCGACTGCCGCATCGTCGGCGAGACCACCGTCGGCGGCCGCCCGGCCATCGTGCCGGAGATCTCCGGCCGCGCCTGGATCACCGGCACCAGCCAGGTGATGCTCGATCCCGACGATCCGTGGCCGGCCGGCTACCGCCTCGCCGATACCTGGCCGCGCAAGCAGTAACGGCCGATGCGGCCGGCCGGAAAATAAATCCGGCGCCGCTTCTCCCGTCCATGCCCGGAGCCATCGCCTATGGAGCCCGACGTGGCCGCACTTCCCTTCTCGCCGCGGGGAGAAAGTGCCGGTAGGCGGATGACGGAGACGCCGGAGGCAGGAAAAATCAACGGTTTTATTCGAGATGCCCCCTCTTCGGGCCACCTTCTCCCCGTGGGGGAGAAGGGAAGAGCGGCAACGCCCAATCCCATAGGCGGCAGTTCAGCGTCCATGGCGGACGGACCATCGCTCAGGAAAGGAAACCATTGCCCCACCCGCGAGGGGAGAGGGAAACTTCGGAACAGGCAGAATGGCTTTGACCTTTCCGCACAATCGCGATAATCACCAAGTCATCAGATGACCTGGTGATTATCCATGCAATCCCTCAGCAAGACCAATCTAGCCGACACGGCGGCCGAGGCGATCCGTGCCGAAATCCTCGGCAGCCGCTGGGCCGTCGGCGACAAGCTGCCGAACGAGGCGACGCTTTCGGCGATGCTCTCCGTCAGCCGCGGCACCGTGCGCGAGGCTGTGCGCGTCCTCGTTTCGCAGGGCATCCTCGAAACCCGGCAGGGCTCCGGGACCTATGTGCTTTCCGCGGCCGACACCACCCGTCCGCTCACCATGGCCCGCCGCGCGGGCCTGCGCGACCAGTTCGAGGCGCGTCTCGCGCTCGATGCGGAGGCGGCGCGGCTTGCCGCTCTCCGCCGGACACCGGCCGTGATCACCGGGCTGCGCGCGCGCCTTGCCGAACGCGGCAATTCCGACGGCGGCGACAAGGCGGCCTTCATCGCCCGCGACCTCGCCTTCCACCAGGCCGTGATCGCCGCCTCGCAGAACGCGGTGCTGGCCGGCATGTACGATTTCTTCTCCGCGCTGATCTCCGAAACCATCGAGGCGAGCCTTCGCGCAGACCTTCCCGAACCCGACATGGCGGCCCACGCCGCCATCGTCGACGCCATCGAAAGCGGCGATCCCGACGCGGCGGATGCCGCCGTGCGCCGCTTCATGGCCCCCGTCCTTTCCGCTCTCGACCGGTTGCTGCTTTCATGACCCATCCCCTCCCCGACGATCCCGGCTCCATCGACCTGATCGACGCCGAAGCCGACAGCGTGCCCGCACCGGAACCGCATCGCCCGCCCGGCACGGCGGCGCGCATCCTGCTCGGCGCCAGCCTCGTGCTGATCGCCTTCAACCTGCGGCCGGTCTTTTCCAGCGCCTCGGCGCTGCTGCCGGAGATCCGCGACGTGCTCGGCCTTTCGCCGACCGGCGCCAGCCTGCTGACGACGCTGCCCGTCGTCTGCCTCGGCCTGTTCTCGCCGCTCGCCCCGCGCCTTGCCCAGCGCTACGGCACCGAGCGCACCCTGCTCGGCGTCGTGCTCATCCTCGCGCTCGGCACGGCGCTGCGCGGCCTTTCCTCCATTCCGCTGCTCTTTCTCGGCACGGCGCTGGCCGGCGCCTGCATCGCCGTCGGCAACGTGCTGCTGCCGGGCCTCGTCAAGCGCGACTTCCCGGACCGGGCGGCGCTGATGACCGGCTGCTACACGATGGCGCTCTGCGCGGGCGCGGCAAGCGCCGCGGGGCTGACGCTGCCGGTGGAGCACCTGCTCGGCGGCTCGCTCGGCGGGGCCTTGGCGATCTGGGCGCTGCCGGCGCTGCTGGTGGCGCTACTCTGGCTGCCGCAGGTCCTTGCCAGCCGCCGGCAGGTCAAGCGCACCGGCTTTCGCGTGGAGGGCCTGTGGCGCGACCGGCTCGCCTGGCACGTCACGCTCTTCATGGGCCTGCAATCGGCGCTCGCCTATTGCGTCTTCGGCTGGCTGGTGCCGATCCTGCGCGAGCGGGGGCTGGACGGCGTGACCGCCGGCGCCATCGTCTCCGTCTCCGTCATGGTGCAGGCGGCCGCCTGCCTCGTCGCGCCGCATCTTGCCGTGCGCGGCAAGGACCAGCGGGTGATCAACGTCACGCTCTGCGCCCTCGCCGTCGTCGCGCTTCTCGGCCTGCTCTTCGCGCCGCTCTCCACCGTCTGGTTCTGGGCCGTGCTGCAGGGCATCGGCCAGGGCGGGCTGATCGCGGTGGCGATGACCGTGATCGTGCTGCGCACGCGCGATCCGCACATGGCGGCGCATCTTTCCGGCATGGCGCAATGCGTCGGCTACCTGCTTGCCGCCATCGGCCCGCTGATCGTCGGCCTCATCCGCGGCTGGACGGGCAGTTTCGGCTGGAGCGCGGTGCTCATCGTTCTGCTCGGCATCGGCGCGGCGATCAACGGCTGGTTCGCCGGGCGGGCGCTCTACGTCAATGCCCGCACGGTGGAAACGTCTCCCTGACGGCGGACGGTCCCGGTCTCCGTCACGATCAGGTCCATCGGGATGTCGTGCATCTGCGGATAGATCGTCGGGACCCGCGCCGCGCTGTAGCCGATGCCGATGACGCGGGGCCGCGCCGGCATGGCGGCAAGCGTGCGGTCGAAGAAGCCGCCGCCATAGCCGAGCCGGTAGCCGGCCGGATCGTAGCCGACGACGGGCGCGATCACGATGTCGGGCAGGCACGGCCGGCTCTCCGCCGGAACCGGGATGTTCCAGACGCCGCGCGACAGCGCCTCGCCCGCCTGCCAGAGATGGAACTCCAGCGGTTGCCCCTTGCCGGTCACGACCGGCAGCGCGGTGCGCCCGCCCCGGCGGGCGACCGCCTCCAGGAAAGGGCGTAAATCCGGCTCGCCGCGAAACGGCCAGTAGGCGCTGACGACGCGCCCCTCGACATCGCCGATTTCCGCGAGCACCCCGGCGGCGATGGCATCTGCCCAGCCTGCCCGCGTCTCTGCGGGCACGTCGAGGCGCGCGGCGATCAGCCGTTCCCGCTCGGCCTTGCGCCAACGGTTCACATCCGTCCATGCCTGCAGGTCGAGCGGTCCGGGCAGGCCGGAATAGGCCGGATCGACCTCGTACAGGAAACAGGCCGGCGAGGCGAAGGTGCCGGGAATGTCGTCGTCGGCCATTGCATCCCTTCCTGGTTGCTCAGCAGGCCGAAAGGCCCGCATCGAGCCCGGCCAGCAGATCATCGACATGCTCGAGCCCGACGGAAAGCCGCAGCAGCCCGTCGCTTATGCCGGCCCGGGCGCGGGCGTCGGCGCCCATGTCGACATGGGTCATGGTCGCCGGATGCGCCACGAGGCTTTCGACGCCGCCGAGCGACTCGGCGAGCGTGAAGATCCTGACCGCCCGCACGAAGCGCCGCACCGCAGGCTCGCCGCCGGCAAGTTCGAAGCTCATCATGGCACCGAAACCCTGCTGCTGTCTTGCGGCAAGCGCGTGATCGGGATGGCCGGCAAGGCCGGGATAGTGCACGCGAGCGACGGCGGGATGGACGACCAGCCGTTCGGCGATCGCCATCGCGTTCCGCTCCTGCCCCGCCATGCGGGCGAAAAGGGTGCGAAGGCCGCGCAGGGTCAGCCAGGAATCGAAGGGCGCGGCGATGGCGCCGGTGACATTGGCCCAGTGGCGTAGCGCCCGGGCCTCCCCAGCATCCGCGGCGATCACCGCGCCGGCGATGACGTCGGAATGGCCGTTGAGGAACTTCGTCGTCGAATGCAGCACGTAATCCGCGCCGAGCGACAGCGGCTTCTGAAGGGCCGGCGACAGGAAGGTGTTGTCGACGGCGACGCGCGCGCCCGCCGCCCTGGCGAAGGCGGAAAGGGCCGCGATATCCACGACGCGCATCAGCGGATTGCTCGGCGTCTCGATCAGCACCAGCGCCGGATGGTCCCAGAGCCGCGTCCTGAAGGCTTCCATGTCGGACTGGTCGACCAGCCGCAGCCGGATCTGGCCGAGCCCGGCGCGCGCCTTCAGGAGCCGCATCGTGCCGCCGTAGCAATCGTGCGGCGCCAGCACCAGGCTGCCGACGGGAAGCCGCCCCACCAGGAGATCGACGGCGGCCATGCCGCTCGGCGTCAGCACCGCGCCCGCGCCGCCTTCCAGCTTCGCGATCGCTTCGGCCAGAAGGTCGCGCGTCGGGTTGCCGACGCGGCCATAGTCATAGGCGCGCGGCGTGTCGAAATCGGCGAACTGGTAGGTGCTGGAGAGATAGAGCGGCGGCGCGGTGGCACCGGAGGCCGTATCGTCGGCCACGCCATGGGCCGCGGGGACGGGCTGCGGTTGAACCTCGTTCGCCGTCCGCTCGGGCATCGATGCTGCTCCTCTTTCACAATCGTGAAAATGGCGGCGATACGTACTTGTGACAAATGAATTCTATTGCGGTTTGACTGCAAGATTCTTGCAGTCAACCGAAAAGCGCTGTGTCGGCTTCGCCAAGGAAGTCGGCAAGCACGGCGGCGTGGTTGTATTGCCGGTTGCGCGAACCGTAGAGCAGCGTGACCGTTCCCGCGGCGACCCGCTCGCGCAGCGCTTCCACCGCAGGGTTTTCCCGCAGTTCCTCGCAGTAGCGCTTGCGGAATTCCACCCAGCGCTCGGGCCTGTGGTCGAACCATTTGCGCAGGGCGGGCGTCGGCGCGACGTCCTTCATCCAGTCATCGAGCGCCGCCTTCTCCTTCGAGATGCCGCGCGGCCAGAGGCGGTCGACGAGGATGCGCTGACCGTCGTCAGGCCCCGGTTCGTCATAGACACGCTTGATCTGCACGGCCATGGCTCAGCCCTTCCGCCTGCCGCTCACCGTGCACTGAAGATCGGAAAGCAGGCCGTCCTTCAGGCCGTAGACCCAGCCGTGGATCGAAACGTCGCGGCCCGCCTGCCAGGCCGCCTGCAGGGTCGGCGTGCGGGCGAGGCGCTCGACCTGCGCGGCGATGGAGGCCTCGCAGAGCCGGTCGAGGTCGGCATCGCTCCACCCCTCGCATTCGCGGCATTCGAAGCGCCGGTCCGCCACGTCGCGCACCGGCTGCAGCCAATGGTCGATCAGCCCGAATCGCTCGCCGCTGACCGCCGCGCGGATGCCGCCGCAGCCATAGTGCCCGCAGATGATGATGTGCTTCACGCCGAGCTGGTGGACGGCATATTCCACCACGGAGAGCATGTTGAGATCGGCCGGATGGATGAGGTTGGCGACATTGCGATGGACGAAGACCTCGCCCGGCTCCAGCCCGGCGATCACATTGGCCGGCACGCGGCTGTCGGAACAGCCGATCCACAGATAGTCCGGCTGCTGCAATTGCGTCAGGCGCTCGAAATAATCCGCCCTCTCCGCCTTGCGCTCGGCGGACCACGCCTTGTTCCTGGCAAGAAGGTCTTCGATCATCGCGGGGCCTCGCTCGTTCGGGATCGACGAGCTATCCGCGCCTATCTGGCTTCTGTCAAATCGACACGGCGTCGCACGGGGCGTTCGGCCGCATCGGCGCCGGGCGGCTTGACTTTCCCCGTCCGCTCACCCCATCATAAGGGCATGATGACCACGCACGACCTTGCCCGATTTCTGAAACGGTTGTTTCCTCTCGCAGGATACTAGCCCCCGGCTTGGTCGCGTCGCGCCCCGGCCGTGGGGCGATAGCGGTTCCGTGAAAAAACGAGAACCGCGCCAGACCAGCGCGACATGACCCCCACATTTCCATTTTCCGCGTGCCCTTCGGGCCGCAAGACCTATGTCGCGAGAGTGCCATGACCACCAAGACCAAGGCCGTTCGCCTGCCCGCCATCACGATCGCCCGTTCCGAATACGCGCGCCTTTCCAACCTTGCCGACATGCTGGCCGAGCGCGATCCGCACGCCGCCGAGCAGCTTGCCACGGAGCTCGACCGGGCGAAGGTCGTCGATGACGCCCGCATGGCGCCGGGCGTCATGCGCATCGGCGCCACCGCCGAATTCCAGATCGACGACGAGGCGCCGCAGACCGCCGAGCTCGTCTTCCCCGGCGATGCCGACATCTCGCGCCAGCGCATTTCCGTGCTGACGCCGGTCGGCGCGGCGCTCCTCGGCCTTTCGGCGGGCCAGTCGATCGAATGGGCCGCGCGCGACGGGCGGGTGCGGCGCCTCAGCGTCATCGCCGTTCACGCCGGCGCGCCGGATGCCGCCCGCGCCTCCTGAGGGCCGCGTGATGAAATTCCTGTCCTTCTCCCAGTCCGGGCGCATCGGGGGCTGCCTCGTCGCAGGATCGTGACCCCCTGCGCCGCACGCGCGGCCAGGGGGGCTCTCCACCACGAACCTTGCAAGCCCCGCCCGAAACGGCGGGCAGGATGGAGAATGACGATGAGACGAGATCCCGGGATGCTCACGGCGCGCGACAGCTACGTGCTGGAGAAGCTGCTGAACGGCTGGCCGCCGCTGACGGAGGAATGGCTGGCGCTTCTCAGGCGCAAGCTTTCGACGGCACGCCTGCCGCTCGGCGCGCCGATACCGGCTGGGCTGGCGACGGTCGATGCGCGCGTCGCCTTCCGCTGCGCGAGCGGGCTGACCGACAGCCGCACCCTCTGCCTTCCCGGCACCTACGCGCCCGGCAGCGCCTTCCTGCCGGTCACGACGTTCTACGGCCTTGCCCTGCTGGGGCTGCGCGAGGGCGAATCGCTGCGCTTCGACCGGCCGGAGGGACGGAGCGACTGGATCGTCCTGGAAAAGGTGCTGTTCCAGCCGGCGGCGGCGCAGGCCGCGACGGAAGAACCGGCATCCGAAGCCCGGCCGACGTTCCGGCTGGTGGCCGGCGGCCTCGACGGGCGGGCCTTCGTCGCGGCCAACGAGAACGGCCCCGGACCGGGTCCGGGGCCGTCGGCGGCCTGAAGCGAAAGGACGATCAGATCACGCCCTGGGCGCGCATCGCCTCCGCCACGCGGATGAAGCCGGCAATGTTGGCGCCGAGCACGTAGTTGCCCTTGGCGCCGTATTCCTCGGCCGTCCCGGCGCAACGGTCATGGATGCCCGCCATAATCTGGCCGAGCCGCTCGCGGGTCTGTTCGAAGCTCCAGCTATCGCGGCTGGCGTTCTGCTGCATTTCCAGCGCGGAGGTGGCGACGCCGCCGGCATTGGCCGCCTTGCCGGGGCCGAAGAGCACGCCCGTCTCCTGGAAGGCGCGCACGGCTTCGGGCGTCGAGGGCATGTTGGCGCCCTCGGCGACGGCGATGACGCCGTTCTTGATCAGCGTGCGGGCATCCTTGCCGGTAAGCTCGTTCTGCGTGGCGCAGGGCAGCGCGACATCGCAGGGCACGTCCCAGATCGACCCCTTGCCGGTGGCAATGAAATGCGAGCCCTTCTTCGCACGGGCATATTCGGACAAGCGTTCGCGGCGCACTTCCTTGATCTCCTTGACGAGATCGAGGTCGATGCCCTCCTCGTCGAGGATGTAGCCGCTGCTGTCCGAGCAGGCGACGACCCTGGCGCCATAGGCGATCGCCTGTTCCATGGCGTAGATCGCGACATTGCCCGAGCCGGAGACGGTGACGCGCTTGCCGGAGAAATCCGTGCCCTTCGTGGAGAGCATCGCCTGGGTGAAGTAGACCGCGCCGTAGCCGGTCGCTTCCTTGCGCACCAGCGAGCCGCCGTAGCTGAGTCCCTTGCCGGTGAAGACGCCGGCTTCGAAGCGGTTGGTCAGGCGCTTGTACTGGCCGAACATCCAGCCGATCTCGCGGCCGCTGACGCCGATGTCGCCGGCCGGCACGTCGGTGTACTCGCCGAGGTGGCGGTGCAGCTCGGTCATGAAGGACTGGCAGAAGCGCATGATCTCGAGGTCGGACTTGCCCTTCGGGTCGAAGTCCGAGCCGCCCTTGCCGCCGCCGATCGGCAGGCCCGTCAGCGCGTTCTTGAAGATCTGCTCGAAGCCGAGGAACTTGATGATGCCGAGATTGACGGAGGGATGGAAGCGAAGGCCGCCCTTGTAGGGACCGAGCGCCGAGTTGAACTGCACGCGGAAGCCGCGGTTGATCTGCACCTGGCCCTTGTCGTCGACCCACGGCACGCGGAAGATGATCTGGCGTTCCGGCTCGCAGATGCGCTCGATCAGCGCGTCCGCCAGGTAGCCGGGATGCTTGGAGACGACCTGCCCGAGGCTTTCCAGCACCTCGCGCACCGCCTGGTGGAACTCCGGCTCGGCCGGGTTGCGCTGCAGCACCTGGGCAAGGATGGGTTCAAGCTTCTCGTCGACAGTCGCCATGGCGACACTCCTTTCGTCTCTCGGTCTCACATTTCCTGGATGGGGCGGCCGGTCTGGCGCCGGCCGGCCGGATGACATCGTCCGGGCATTTTCAGATACCCTGCCCGTGGCCGCCCATCAGGCCGGCCATACCGGTCCGGGAAAGGCTTCGTGCGAGCGTGGCCAGAAGATCGGTCTGGGAGATGATGCCGGCGACGCGGTTCGCCTCGTCGAGCACCACCACGGCATGGATCGTGCCGTCCGTCAGGCGCGGCAGGAGACCGATCGCCGGGTCGGCGGGCCGCACGGTCGCCGCCTCGGAAACGGGAAGGGGGGCGGACGGCGCCATGGCGGCAAGCTCGCGCAGGCCCACCGTGCCCAGCAGCCTCTCGCCGTCGAGCACCGGCAGCGTGCGGATATCGTGGCCGAGCAGCAGCGCCCGCGCCTCGTCCGCGCTTGCACCAAGCTGGATCGTCACGACGTCGCGCGACATGATGTCGGCGCAGGTGAGATCCCCGCGTTCGCGCAGCAGCGCCTGGAGCTCGACCTGCCGAAGCAGCGCGTCGAGGTCGGCGCGGCTGATGTCGAGCGTCTCGTTGAGGCTTTCGATGGCCGCGTCGATGTCCTGCGTGTTGAAGCCGACGCGGAAGGCGGGCGGCGGGTCGGCCGTGTTGTGCGTATTGACCGGCGCGACCGACTGCAGGTGCGGATACTGCCGGCCGGCGAGCCGATGGAACAGCATGCCGACGCCGACGAGGATGAGCGAATTGATCGCGACCGGCACGAGCGGGAACCAGAAGCCGGCGCGCGTGACGGCGGCCCCGCCGATGACGGCGGTGAGCGCGGCGGCGCCGCCCGGCGGATGCAGCGAGCGTGTGAGCGACATGGCGAGGATGGCAAGCGCCACGGCAAGGCCGATGGCGATGGCGGGATCGCGCACGAGCGTCAGCACCGCGACGCCGACGAAGGCGGAGATCGTGTTGCCGCCGACGATCGACCAGGGCTGGGCGAGCGGGCTTGCCGGTACCGCGAAAAGCAGGACGGCCGAAGCGCCGATGGGCGCGACGATCAGCGGAAGATGCGCATCGTTGCCCATGACGAGGCCGCAGACGAGACCGGTGATGCAGATGCCGATGAGGGCCCCGAGGCAGCCGATCAGGCGCTCCTTGAGCGTGGCGCCGGCCAGAATGGGGGTAAACAGCCGAAATTTGGACAGAATGCCCGTTTTCCGGGCATCGTGCTGCGATGGGGCCACGATAATCCTGATAAGAAGAAGGCAGATGATTATTTTCTAGGCTTATGTGCCGATCACGCCGATCACGCAAGGGCGCAGCCGGAAGATTCTGTCTTGCCGGAAAAGAAGCGGGGTGACGCTGTCCGCGGGCAACAAAAAAGCCCGGCAAGGCCGGGCTTTTTGATATGTTCCGGAAAGTCCGGAACGGGAATTTGGTGCCCAGAAGAGGACTCGAACCTCCACACCCTTTCGAGTACCAGCACCTGAAGCTGGCGCGTCTACCAATTCCGCCATCTGGGCGACGGAGAGGCATGTAGAAGGAGCGCCCGCCGGTGTCAACAGGCTTTTTGAAGTTTTCGCAACAGCTTGGCGAAAAGCGCATGGCGGGCGAAAGTGCGCGGCGGCGGCAGACGCCCCGATGCGGCCGTCAGCGGCTCATCGCCCATTCGCGAATGCGTTCGAGGCCGGCCTCCAGCAGTTGCGCGGCGGCGGCCTCGTCGGCGGCCTCCACGTAGCAGCGCATTTCCGGCGCGTTGCCGGAGGGGCGGAAATGGATGACGCTCCCGTCTTCCAGCGTCACGCGCAGCCCGTCGACATCGCTCGTCTTCTGCGGCACGCCGATGGGCGCGAGGAAGGCGGCCAGGCGGCCGGCGCCCGAGCGCAGCTCGGCCATCAGCGCGGCGCTCGTCTCGACCGGGAAGTTCTCCAGCCGGTCGCTCGCGGCGGCCGGAAGGGAAAAGCCCGCGACGACCTGCGAGAGCGGCCGCTCCGCCGCCGCCAGCGCCAGCACGGCCAGCACCGGCATCAGGCTGTCGCGGGTCGGCAGCGGCGCGAGCGCCGCGCCGTTGACCGTGAAGGGTGTCGCCGTCAGCGTGCCGCCGTTCGCCTCGAAGCCCGCGACGGCCGTTTCGCCGGCGGCGACGGCCTCGTTCATCGCGGCGATGACATAGGGCGAGCCGACCCTGGTGCGCAGCACCCTGCCGGCGACCGCCGCCTCGATGCCGGAATTGGACGTGACGGGCGTCGCGACGGCCGTCGCGCCGAGGAAGCGGCTGGCGACGAGGCCGACGAGATCGCCGCGGATCGGCGTGCCGGTCTCGTCGGTGATGAGCGGCCGGTCGCCGTCGCCGTCGGCCGAGACGATGGCGTGCAGGCCGTGCTGGACGGCCCAACCCTGCAGCAGCGCGACGGTCTCGGGCGAGACGGCTTCCGTATCCACGGGGATGAAGGCCTGCGAGCGGCCGAGCGCGACCACGTCCGCGCCGTAATGGGCGAGCACCGAGACGAAGAGGTCGCGCGCCACCGTCGAATGCTGGTAGACGCCGACCCGCAGGCCGGAAAGGCTGCCCGCCGGCAGGAGCGTGCGATTGCGCTCGCCGTAAAGCGCCATGGCCGCGTCGTGGAGACCGTCTGCCTCCTCCTGCGCGCCGTCGAAGACCACGCCCTCGGCGCCGAGCGCGTCCGCGGCGGCGGTGATGGCGGCTTCGTCCGCCTTGTCGATCTCGCCGTCCGGGCGGTAGAACTTGATGCCGTTGCGGTCGGCGGGAATGTGCGAGCCCGTCACCATCAGGCAGGCGGCCTTGCGGCGGAGGCCGAGCAGCGCAACCGCCGGGGTGGGCAGTTCGCCGCAATCGCGCGGGGCAAGGCCCGCCTTGCGCAGCGCGGCGATGGCGATGGCCGAGATCGCGGGGCTCGAGGCGCGGAAGTCGCGGCCGATCAGGATCTCGTCGCCCGGCTGCGCGAGGCCCGCCGAAAGGAGATGGCGCGCGAAGGCCGTGGCATAGAGCGCGCTCGCCGGCCCCTCCAGATCCACCGAAAGGCCGCGCAGGCCACTGGTTCCGAATTTCAGGCTCATGCTGTCCCCTCATGCCTCTTGCGGATCGAGAATCCGGCGCTACATCCCGCCCAGGCGCGGTTGCGACCATCAATAAAACAAAATGCGTGAACGTAATGCAAAGCAGGGACGTGTCAGGGAAATATCCCGCCAGGAACAGTGAGGATCACATGTCGAAGATTCGTAATCTCGTTTTTGGGTGCGCGATGGGCATCGCCTCCGCAGTCGCGCCCCTGGGGGCGGCCGAGGCCGTCCCGCTCGCCGTGCCGGACATGAAGCTTCAGACGAGGAGCGACGTCACCAAGGCGCAGGTGGATTTCTGCATCGGCTATGACTGCGGCTGGGACCGCCCCTATTATCAGCGGCGCCACTACCGGCCGTATTACGGCTACGAGCGCCGCTACTATCGTCCGCGCTACGTGCAGCCACGCTATGAGCATCCGCGCTATGAGCAGCCGCGCTACTATGGCGGCGGGCGGAGCGCGCATGTGCGCTGGTGCCTCGACCGCTACCGCACCTACGATCCCGGCACGAACCGCTACCATGCCGGCGGCGGCATCTACCGGCTCTGCTACTCGCCCTACCGATAGGCCGGGCGACCTTACGGCCA
>ERZ778022.2535-NODE-2535-length-18978-cov-4.517888_pt1 | contig 18978 bp, 21 predicted proteins | sample MGYA00375752_ERZ778022 | MGnify/ENA primary metagenome ERZ778022 (study PRJEB29350, sample SAMN05389826) | bioreactor metagenome | isolation source: Thiocyanate bioreactor | place: South Africa: University of Cape Town | collected 2014-04-04 ... | reverse complement strand
CATAAGCTCGCAATCTCAAACCTGAGCATGTCCGGTCTTTTGGGGGCAACTCCACGTGAGCGTGCCCAAACCTTTCTTTATCGAGTTACCGCTGCCAGAAATTTCGCCGTTGTAGATGATGCTATTGGAGCGGTCGATAATTAGAGTTGCATTATTGACGATGTTGCCGCCGTAGGCTCCACAGGTCCCGCCATTGCCGAAACTAAGAGTGCCCGACTCAATGATTATGCCGCCTTCGAAACTGCTATTTCCGGTGAGCGTTAGTAATTTATCCCCCGTCGTAATGAGCCCACCACGACCAGAAATAGGTGCCGCTAACGTTACATCGAAAACTGTGGCACCGATCGTTCCGCCGCCTTCTCCGAGCGAAATTTGGTCGACAGTGCTGTCAAATGTCGCATTCCACACACCAGCTTTGGACAGTTCCAAGTTTTGAACGCCCTGCATCATGCCGGTCAACGAAGCATTTTCGATTACAACGGTCGTATTGCCATTCCCGTCTCTGAAATCTTCATCGAAGATGTTCCCTTCAACTGAAGACCCGCCCCGGATCGTGAGTTTCACCTCACCGTCCGAGCCATCATTTTGGCGACTTACTTCAAGAAGCGTAAGATCCTCTGTGTTGATGATACGAGACTCGCCATCAACCATAATTTCCTGGGACATCCCGCTTTCGAAAAACGTTGCATCGAAAGTCCGCGCACTCGATGTGACTGTTGAGTTGAACAAAGTTGCTGAAGCGTCGTCGATCATGACGAAACCAACGCCGTTTTCCACCGTCAACTTGTAGTGGTCGAGTGTAATGGAACCGCCGTCAGCAACTTTTCCGCCGGTGCTATTCATCCCCGTAAGAGTGCCGCTACCTCCGGTCATTGTAACAAAAGGTGAAACCTGCTTTGGCGACACACCGGACGCCGCGAGCCCTATGACGTTTTGGCCCGCCATATTGATCTCGAGATCTTCGGCGCTGATTTGCCCGCCAAATGAAGCGCGCAAACCGACTACTTCGATGAAGCTATCAGGGACACCATCACCCGCTACATTGAGCTTCCCGCCGTCGATTGTGACTACAGCATCTTCAAAAGCGAAAACTCCATTTCCAGAGCTTCCTGTGGTCGAGATATTCACGTTCGTTGCGTCAACATCTGTACCGCTTCCAACCGCAAAGATACCAGCAGCTGCACCGCCAAACGTCCAGATATTCGTATCTGTCAGGGTAATCGAGGATCCACCGATGGCGTAAACACCACGTCCATTGTATCCTTCTGTGGTGATCGCGCTATCGGTGATCGAAATGGTGGAACCATCGTTAGCGTAAAGCCCGTGGGAGCTATGTCCTTGCGTCGTGATCGTGACGTCAGATAGGGTCACCGTGCCCTGATGGTCTGCCGTGACCGTTGGATCTCCGTCACCAGTGGTTGAAATGTCACCTCCGGTTACGTTGATCGTCGTACCTATGGCATTGACAACGTTCTCATCCGCACGCGCGATCCCAGGAACGCAAGACAGAGCCAAAACGCTGGCACACACACTTGAAAGCAGCAGGTCTTTCAGTGAGTGAGAACGGCTTTGACCAACTGTACTGATTTTCATGAGCGTCTACCTTAACTAAAGCTTTGATTGAATTCGAAATGAGCGTGTTGTGCAGGATGATCCCGAGTGGTCGGGTTCAAGGCGGAGAGCCGCACGAGGGGACGACACCCGCCGTTCCTCCGGCAGTGACTTCGTCGCGGAAGCCCCGGATTTTGTTTCGGATGGTGCGAATCGACACGCCGAGTACTTCCGCCATTCGGTTTCGATTGAACCGATGCTGGCGGAGCGTCTCCAGGATGAGGTTGCGCTCGATGTCGTCGAGTACATGTCCATCCAAGCTTGCGGTATGGCCTGGGGCTGAAGACCAGAGCGGGCAGCCGTTTCTCAACGCACAATGAACGATGAGCTGATCGAGCAGCACTTCTCCATCAGCCGTAGTTACGGTGTAGGACGATGTTCGAGCTGTTATTGTCAGGACATAGAGCCCGGCCGCCTCATCAAAGCTCAGGACCGCGTCATCGCCGCTCTGAAGATGGGGTTCGGTATCGGCGGCTGTTTTGCAGACCGACCTCTCGCAGCAGTGCGGCTCTGAGGCTGTTTGATCGGGCGTTACGAGACCGCTCAGACTGCGCTTCCCGAAAGGGTGCGAGACACGCGGCCGTCCTACAGCTGGAGCTTCATTCCCACGCCTTCCAAAGGGTCGCACCATCGTCATTGCGCCCCCGCTAAAAGAACGAGAGTGACCGAGATGACTGCAGCCGCGAACACCAGTCCGCCGGCGTAAGGCACGCCGACAAGGAAAAAACTACCGGCAACTGCTGCCACGCCAGCGATGGCGATGCAGGTGAGTGCGCCTATCGGACGAAGTCTGCGTGATTGAGACTGTCTTTCCTGGGCTTCGCCGAACAACTTGGTGAGCGCGAAAAGAATGACGGCCCCGGCAATCCAGAGCACAAAGAGATGAGCGGCGATTGCAGTTAGTTCGAGAGCGAATAACGCGCCGCCGAGGAAAACCGTCAAAACGATTATCGATTGCGAGAAATGACGTAGTCTGCGTGCTAAAAGGAAAGCGCGCTGATGCGATGAAGGAGTTACCGAGTCCCGGCATTTCAAGCGGTCGCACGTTTCGGGACTATCGGCTTCGGGAGTCTCGCTCATGAATTGACCTTTGCCGAGTAAGACATCGACGAGCCTTGCGTAGCTGGCCCACCATTCCCGTATTGCTGCGCCATGACGCCAACCGAGCGCCGCTGCATGCTCCGGCACGTCACAACCAAACAACTCGCCCACGCCCTCTGGCACGCAGTAGAAGAGGTCGTCGAAACCGGCCGAAAGCGCAGCCTCATAAATCGACACCAAGTCGCACGCTGCATCGGACGGAAGGCCAATCTCCGGATGGTCAAGAACCTCCCTCGCACGCATCCGGCAGTGATGGAGCTGCATCCAGGGAGAGTCGTTCGGCGCCTGAAGGGGGCGGATCAAAGACAACCGCTGAATGACGCTTTGCGCATCGTCAGTTGGGGGCCTTTCGTACTTATGAGCGAGACCTGCCAGTGAGGTGCCCGTACAAAGAACTGACGAACCCGAGAGCACGGACCATTTGGGAAGAGCGTGCGACCTCATGGCTGCGCCTCCCCAAAATTCGAGGGGGTGCGTGCTACAGATGCGGCTATGTGATAACCCTGTACCCAGCGGACGCCTGACAGGTGAGCGAAGGAAACATCATGTTCATCCTCAACGCCCTCAACGACGACCTGCGCTGCAAGGTGGGCGCAGAGTTGAATTAAACGGACAAACAGCTCGCAGCCAAAGACCTGGCTGCGGGATTCGCGCAAGCAGGACCGATCGATCTTGATGACGTCAGGCCGCAGGGCCACCGCTTGCGCGATTGACGTGTGGCCTGCACCAAAGTCGTCGAGCGCGACTTGGCATCCAAGTTGCTTGAGGCATGAGGCGAACGACTGCGCCAACAACAGATTGGGAATACTCGCCGTTTCGGTGATCTCGATGACGAGGCGTGAAGCGACGTGTGGTCGCTCCGCGAGCGCAGTGTAGACCGATTGCCAATATTCATCGTCGACCGCGCTTAGTGCCGAAATATTGCATCCGATCCGCACTGCGGGATTGGTGTGCAGCACATCGATCGCCATCAACACCACATGCCGGTCAAAGATCCGCGTCAGACCCAGTGTTTCGAGAGAGGGTATGAAGGCGCCCGGAGAGATATTCCGGTTACTGCCATCGAATGGAATCATCCGTGCGAGCGCTTCCCAGTAGAGAACGCTTTCGGCATCAACGGCGCGAACCGGCTCGAATTCGAACGTGAGGCGACCCGACCGTATCGCCTCATGGGCCGCGACAGCCTTTTCCATGTGTTCTCGAAAGACGAAACCAACAATTCGATCCGCCGGGCTGCATATCTGCGAACCTTTAGAGCTCACACAAAGCGCGAGGAGTACGGCAACTCCCTCGATGACAACAGGCTCGCTTGCCAGCGCCACAAGCAAAGCCTCGACGCGAGCGCCAATTTCTTTCTCGGCAACAGGAAGATCGATATCGATGAAGCGCCGAAGACCATCCGCTCGGAGAGAAGTGCTGCCTTGGCCGAAAGCCTCAGCGACCGAGGCGGACAACGCGCGTACCGCCCGGACAGCAAAGTGCCAGCCATAAGCGTTGACGATGTCGGGATGGTTTCTCACCTCGACACTCAACCGCGTCGCAAGATTGCTGTCGGGCTGACAATACATCGATGAAACGGTGTCGATCGTCATTCGACACCCTCGCGCGTGCCCTTGATCGAAACGCCGCGCGCCCACCAGCCCGCGAGCAGGCCCAAGGTTAGGGCCGCAAAGACGCCCACCGCCAGCCTGAGCTCACCTGCCAGGAAGAATCCAATTATAGCGCCGGAAACACCGCCTGCGCTGATTGAGATGACAACCTCGGACCGCCCGTGATGCCGGCTTTCCACCTCATCGACTGGAAATTTTGGCACGTGCCGGGTCATAGCGACACCTCAACGCGAAGCCACAATGACGCGCATGCTTTAACTCGGGAAATCGTGACGGCAGAACGGCCGAAACGAAATCGCCTGGAGCAAATTAAGTTGTTGTTTTTGATGAATATATTGCCAGTCAAAAACGTTCGATTTGGGCAATAAGAAGATGATTATACGATTCCGCGTATTTCCGACTTCTCGGCCATTGGAATCGTTAGGTTTTTAACTCGATGAGCTGCTGGGCGGACGTACCGGCAAAAAGGAACCTTAATGTCAACATTTGAGACGGGAGATTCACCCCTTTTGCCGCGTAAGGCGTGGGGTCTGCAGCTCTTAAACCGTCTTCATCTTCTCACACAGACAAAAGAGGTCTCAAATGATTATCGGATATGCGCGCGTTTCGACGGAAGATCAGAAACTCAATCTGCAGGTTCAGGCGCTCGAACAGGCCGGATGTGACATGATTTGCGAAGATTTGGGTCAAACGGGTTCGCATTTTGGTCGAACGGGTTTGCAGAATGCGCTGAGTGAGCTCAATCCCGGCGATACGCTTGTTGTATGGCGGCTGGACAGACTTGGCCGGTCTTTGTCAGGCCTCGTTAAACTTGTGGACGAGCTGGGTCATCGGCAGGTTCATTTTCAGTCTGTAATGGAAAAGATCGACACGACTTCTCCTGGAGGTCGATTTATGTTTCATCTGATGGCGGCGCTGGCGGAATTCGAGCGCTCGATTATCAGTGAGCGTACTCGTGCAGGAATGGCCGCGGCGAAGGCGGATGGTCGGCAACTCGGGCGTCCTGCAGTCCTTACACCTGAACAAGTCCACGTTGCAAAAAAAGAGATTGAGCGCGGCCGCGCCAGCCGGAAAAGAATCGCACGCGACCTCAAGGTTTCGCCTCGCACGCTCCAACGCCACATCAACAAGCTCACACCCCATAATCCGGGCTAGGCCCGTATCGGTGCGTGCAGGCGGCAGAAAGTCTTTAGAAGACGACAATAAAGTCCTTCAAAAAGCGCCACCTCCCGAAGTAAAAATTTTACGATACGATTTTTTATTCTTACCACGCACCCAGATAAATGATTATCTGCTGGTCGCCTGTCCAGGTGCCGGAATTGGTGACCGACAGATCAGTATCCCACCTCCGACAGGGTAGAAACGGAACAGGCACGGTCGCTCAGCACCAACGTGCCGGCATTCACGCCTGCCCCTTGAACAGTGTCTCGATCCCGACCGTCGCCACACGATGGTTGGGGTTAGGAGGACCATGATCGTAGGGTATGCACGTGTATCAACAGAAGAGCAGCGTCTCGACATGCAGGTCGAGGCCTTGCGGACATTGGGTTGCAACAGGATCTACGAGGACCACGGTTGCTCAGGATCACGCTTTGATCGTGATGGGCTCGATGCGGCGCTGGCAAGCCTCAAGCCCGGCGGCACGCTGATCGTATGGAGGCTCGATCGGCTTGGCCGCTCGCTCTCGGGACTGGTCGACCTGATTGACCGGCTTGGCAAGTCCAGTGTTCATTTCCGGTCGGTCATGGAAAACATCGACACCAGCTCGCCCGGTGGACGCTTGATGTTTCACATGATGGCAGCGCTTGCCGAGTTTGAGCGAGCGGTTATCAGTGAACGGACCCGCGCAGGACTTGCGCAGGCTAGGGCTCGAGGTGCGGCATTGGGTCGACCCAAGGCTTTGCAGGCAAACCAACTCGAGCAAGTTCTGCAAGCAATGCACTTCTACAACGCAAACATCCGCAAGGTTGCAGAGCGGTTCGACGTGTCGGAGCGGACCCTCCGTCGTTACCTGGGTCAGTTTGCAGGAAAGCTGCAGTCAGAGATTCAGCCCATGCTGCCGCCCTGGTTGCCAGGACACCGAGCCTCTATCGACAATTCCGACAACCTCCCGGCCGAGCTGGCGGTCAATTACAGGGCGCCAGGGCACGAGCGTGAACTCGTGACTCCTTTCGATGATAGCGAACTTGCCATCGGAGAGTTGGAGAGTGCCGGAGAACGTTCCCGTCAGGGTTTCTCCATCGACTACCGCCCGGAACCGCAGTTGTTTTTCTATCGCGAGCTCTGCGCCGACCCGAGCGATCTCGCGCTCTTGAAGGGTAGCGATCAGGTTGCTTCGATAGCGAACGGTCCCGTCTTGTTGCCGAGCAGCATCCCCTCGTTCAATCAGTCTCTCCTGTCGCCGTATCATGGCCTCACGCACATCGCTGCCGAAACCGTGATTGGAGAGTTCGGCGGCGTGGGATCCGATGAGACGCCGGTCGAGCCAAGTGGGACCGTCCGACGCGATCTGCCGCTCGAGATCGAAATTGGAGAGAAGACGGAGATTGGCGCGGCCACGACCAGCGTCGTAATCGGCGGCCCTTGCCGCGAAATCGTGGGGGATACGCCACGTATCTGCGTCGATGCGCTCAGCGATACCGACGCGACGCAGAGCCTCAAGGCGCCGCACGTGCGCCTCAACAAAACCTTTCTCATCTCCACCTGGGACTTTTCCGTGGAAGCGAGCTTGCTCGACGTGCAGGCTCGGCCGGTAGACGCCGTTTTCGGCCATTCCGGCGATCGTTTGATCTACCGGGCGGCCGAGCTTCGTTGAGCTGATCTCAACGATGCTGCCCAAGCGCACGCTTTCCTGGCGAGCCGCATCGAATCCAGAAACATAGTGTGTCCGCCCGTCGGTGCCATCGATCACAAGCGACAGGCTCGCGCCGAGCTCGTCGTTCAGGTGTCTGTCGATGACACGACCGATGATTTGCGTTGGCGGTGCAGCATCGTGGATGACAAGGCTTAGCGGGTCGCACTCCCTGCCTTCCGCTCGCAGTGCTTTCTGCATGTTTCGGATAATGTCGCCTCGCTCACCCAGCTCGCGCAAGGTCGCTTCCATTTGCTCGCCAAGCTCCCAAACGTTCGGAGCGTGCTCTGTGGCAAGCCCCATTTGGCCGAGTTTGCTGAGGCGCCGCAGTCGCAGCGTCCGATCCGCTTGGCTGGCGAGATCATGCGGCGAGGGACGCAGGTCGATGAAGCGGCAATCCGCCACATCGATCAACGCCCGGTCTATGCTCGTAAAGCGGTCGTGATCGATTTCAGCGATCAGCTTGCGGCGGTGTTCGATTTCCGTGACGGGACCGAGTTCCAGCGTCGCCAGTTCGCTGCCGCGTTCGCGGATACCGTTGGCAAGATAGTCACCGCTGATGACAAGGTTTTCGCCCCGATCGTCTGTGCCTTTAACAATGACGTGGACGTGGGGATGGCCGGTGTTGTGATGATTGACCGCTACCCAATCGAGTGAGGTACCGAGGTCGAGTTCGACTTGCGCCATCAGTTCCCGCGTATAGCTCGTGAGGTCAGCTAGATTGGTGGCGTCCTCGGGAGAGACGATCAAACGGAATTGCCGTCTGTCGCCCTTTCCCCTTTCGAGGAAGGCTTGTTCGTCTGCCTGATCCTCGCGCGCAGAATAGAGCTGACCCCGCTCACCTTCCCGCGAGGTGCCATCACGCTGGATGTAGCGCAGATGTGCAGCCGCTTTTCCGGTGCGCCCAGCATTCTCGACGTAGCGCGCCTTGACCACTACGCGGCGCATTCCCGGTGCGCTGTGACGCCATCCACCAGCGAGGAGACGCGACCGGACAAAAGCTGAGCCTCGACCCCGTTTGACGCGGGGGCCGGCCTGCCTTCGCGCGATTGTTTTCCTGTCATTGGAGGGGCGCGATAACGAGGGAGACGTGAGGGTTGTAGCGCTCTTTCCATGCTGGCGGGAAAGCGCCTTTGCTTTCGTCAAGAAGCTTTTTGTTGGGCCCACATTGTCGCCGTTGGTGCGGATGCGGCCGGGTCTCACTCTGAACTTGGGGTCGTCGTTGTTTTTCATGGCATCGATCCTGCAAGAATGAGCAAAAACTGCAGAACAACCTCCCGGAGTGCCATCGAAAGCCCGGCGGGCGTTGGCATTGCAGACTATTGCGGCACTCCAGCTAAGGAGAGCGTGGTGCCGCAACACGCGTCCCTAAACAGTGTGCAGACAAGGGCTTGTCCCGGAACAGGGCCTGGCACAGTGCCAGTTCCCTTTATCTTGCCCTCCCCTTTCCGCACCCTTTGCGCCCTTCCCCTCATCGAAAGTTATCCACTCGTCGCCCATAGTTGCGGAGCGAAAGGCATCACGAATGACAGAATGGTGAGCTTCATGGATTGGAGCCCGCTCTCGACCGGTCCGCAAACAGTCCCTCGGAGCGTGGTACAATGGCTGAAACGTCGCGCGAGTTCGTCGACGGAACGACAGCTGTTGGAAGTGTTGAATCATTAGCCTGCGGATTGTCGTGAGATGATTGCCGGTGCTGCTCGCCATCGGCACCGGGGCCGCGCTCCGATGGTGCAATAAACAGCGGTGCGCGGGTCCAGGAAAGTTGATCAACCGTCACGGTGGTGACGCTGCCGCCCGCATTGCCGATGTCAATGTTTGGCGCAACACTGGCGAGATAGGCTCTCGTTTCCGCTGGAAGCGGACGACCCTTGAGTGATGCCTCGTAACGGCCTGGGCCAGCATTATAGGCGGCAATCCAACCGGGCGAACCGTAGCGGTCGAACAATTCACGAATATAAGCAGCGCCAGCGATTATGTTGTCATGAGGATCGAATGGATCATTGCCGAGACTGTGACGGATGCGCAAATACTGCCAGGTGGCGGGCATGATTTGCATCAGCCCAATTGCGCCCTTGGGGGATATTGCGCGATGTCGCCCGCGGCTTTCAGCATGGAGGATTGCCGCGATCCATCCGACCGGAACATCAAAACGCTTCGCCGCGACTGTTATATGATCGAGGTAGAGGTTGCCGCCTGATGCGCGGGTGATGGGCGCGGCCTCTGCCCGGACGAAATCCGGTATCGTCGTACAGTGCAGAGCGCACGCAAGTACGATCGTAGCGCTTCTGACATGCGATCCCTTCGCGAATAAAGGCGAGTTTGCCAGCGTGCTCACTGCCGTCAAGGATGCGTGCGCCGCACCGATCTTCGATCGTCCTTGACCTTCGCTGCGCGCGCCGGCCGACGGAAAGTCGAGCGGGGCGGAGGGATGATACGGCTTAGTCGCGAACAGAGGGATGAGCTTTTTCAGTGTATTCACACAGGCGGAAGGGCTGAAATTCCGCATGGTTTCAGTCCTTCGCGTCGCGCTTGACCGGGCGTGTCCAGTGAAGAGACCATTCATTACCAGTGTCACGATCGCAGAACAGATTTGCGCGGATCGGCTGCGGCAAGGCGGGGTCGTCAATGACGACTGCGATGTAGTCTCCTGCCCTTTCGCCAGTGCGTTTCCACGCGGCCCCAATCTCCTGAAGGAGTTCCGTGCCTTCGCTGGCAGCGATGTGAACACGGTAGTCCGGCGCGCTTTCAGCGTCGGAAGCCTCGGCCGCCGCGATGACGATGTCGCGCACGAATGTGAGCGTCTGGATACGACCGGAAAACCCGGACTGCATGCGAATGAACTTACCGATTTGAGGCATGATGACTGCTCCGGCGGTGTCAGGGAGTAGCCTCGGCGCGCACCGCTCGCACCGATGGCGAAGCGGTTTAATGTGCGGCTGCGCGCCAGATGTACCTGCCGTCACCGTCATCGACGGTGTAGACGGGGCTTACCTTACCGAGGATGGCGCGAGACCGGATCGTGCCAAAATAGCGGCCATCCAGGCTGTCCGGCACGCTGCGGTTCATCAGGAATATCTCCCCTTCCGCGACGCGTTTGCAGCCGCGCCAGACGGGCAGCGGTCGACCTTGTCGGTCACGGTCGAGAGCATCGCCGACCGGCATTTCGTCTACGGTTACCGTGCTGTCGGCCCGGCAGACCTGCTGACCTGGAAGCGCGGCCACATGTTTGATCAAGGGTGTGTCGCGCCCGATATATCCGCGTCCCACCATGAAAGCGGCGAGCAACTCCTCGGGCATGAATGCGACCAGGTCGCCGACCTTCAAAGCGCTCGGCGAATTGATGACGTATAGCCCGATCGGTACACTGGCCGACGCGTTCCAAATGAGATGGTGCGACGTTGGAAGGTAAGCGGGAATAGAAACGCCCATCACGGAGGCAGACGTCATCAAAAAATAGGAGAAGCGGCTCATCGCATCGCCTCGTCCAATTTGTCATCACGTCCTTGTGGTCCGTTTTGTGATTGGAGCATCACTGAGCGGCGCTTGAGCCAAGCCTGATGACGGTCGAATGTGTACGGTCTCGGCGTTTCCCCAGCGACAATTCGATTGCCAACATGTCGCCAGTGGTCTGGCGCAACGTCGCAAGCGTCGAGACCAAGACGTTCCACGGCATCGATATGGCGAAGCACCTGTTCTACCTTCGGCCAGCCGGTGATTTTCAGAAGTATATCGCCGCCAGGGCGAACGAACGGCAGCGTTTGATGGGGCTCCCCTGACGCGACGGCGCGCACGATATCGATCCTGGAGATGATCGTGCCATAGTCATTGGCCGCCCACCGGACGAAGGCGAAGACGCTGCCCGGTCGAAAGGCAAGAACGCGGCGACGGCGGTCGAGAACCTTTTCGTCAGCAGGACGACCGAACCTGATCCAGTGTTCGACACGCTTTTGGAGGTGGGTCAACTCGACACGCGTGAAGTCATTGGATGCTGGCTCGCTCCGCTGCGGTGCTGCGGACGCGCTGGAAGCTGAATTGCTTCTCATGATTGCTCTCCTTCAACCGCAGAGATTCCTCGCTCGAGGAGCTCACGCAGCAAAGCTGAAGCCGTCAGACCCTGCCGGAATGCTGCGATCTTGATCCGACCGCGCAATTCTGGTGTCACGTCGATCGTGAGCCGCGCGGCTAAGTTGGCGTTTTCGGTGTCGTGCAATGGCTGCTTCGCGGGCATCGACCTGCCGTCGTGTTTGGGGCCATCCCTCTTCATTGGAACGTCCTTCCGGCCCTGAGAGCGTTGATCGCACCTACCGAGTTAGTGAATTCTGTTGAGGCACGGTCCTCAGCCATTGGCACAGAGTCCGCCGATGTCTGCGCCCATTCTCCAAAGGTAACTTGCGTGAGAAGTGACCTGCTCAAACTGCAGATCTGATTGGGGTGCGGGACGACCATCACGCACCTCGCCGGTTAGCACCGGCACTTGCCTTCGTGCGTGCGCGCGTCAAAGAAGAAGAGTTATATTCTTTGTTAGATTCTAAGTTAGCGGCCGAAATCTGCGTTTCGGGCCAGAGCCTTAGCTGCCGCTCGTGCGCCTGAAATCCCGACGGTGCTGCGCCCGAAGTCACGATACCCTTTGCGCCGGAAGTCACGAGTGTTTCCACAGCGTTGTTCACAGGCACTGTGCGGGAGTTCGAAGGAAAGATTTGCAGCATTTCACCACGTCCGTCGCGCCAGATGTCGATGCGATAACCGGGAAGCGGCTGACGGGAGGCTATTCTGCGCAAATCCAATGCGAAATCGGAGATGCGCGCAAGGCTACCTGACTTCTGGTGTAGGTGAGCGATCTCGAACAACCAACCATGTTTCTGGTGGCCGGCATGCTTGCGAGCGACGCGATAGAGCCAACGTTCAATGCCGCCGGTCAATTTGAAATATAGCGGATCGATTGTGAGGACCAGAGACCGGTCAACGACTCCGCGATAGAACCAGTCGGGCAAAACAAACTCCATGCCCTCGACCCTTCCATTACGCGTAGTCAGCTCTTCCCATTCGTTGATCCAGGAGAATTGATGCCGACGCCAATGCTCCCCTTGGCGGATCGTGGTGCGAACTACGGTCGATTGCAGACGGGCCAGAGCACCTTTCAACAACCGATATTCGCGGGCACCGGTTGCGCGGCCGACCGCTTGCAGGAGTTGATAAGGTGTGAAGCGCAAAAAACGTGATGTCCGCAGTTCCCGGTTTTCGGCTTCGACAATCTGCGACGCCGCCCATATGAGCACGTCGGCATCCCATATGGTGGCCATCCCGTGTTCGGGAAGCGCGTGAACCTCGACGCGTTGATCACCGACTTCGTAAAGAATGGGAGCGACGCGTCTGGTTTTGGCGAGTGAGAAGAAAGGACGCTCCATAAGGTCACGCTGATCGCGAGGGCTTGCGTCGCCGGTGGCAATCACAAAAGGATCGAGCCGATGGCGCTCGCTGTCGCTGGTGAGGCGATGGCGGCTCTGATGAGGAAAGCCTGCCATTCACCGGGACGCCTTTTCGGCTGCCGTGAGCGGGCGGGCTGGGAAAACGCGTGTCGCGGTTATCTCTGAAGCCGACTTGCGAATGCCCGCTGACGTCCAGGCTTGAATGTCGTCTAAAGAGTAAACGATACGCCCACCGATCTTTCGGTAGAGCGGACCGGTCCCGTAGGTACGGTGCTTTTCCAGGGTGCGGATAGAAATTCCAAGAAACCGCGCGGCATCGGGTGTGCGCAGGTATCTGGGTGGAAGTCCCGTTTTAGGGTCAATCATCGTCGGTTCTCCGTTCGTTTGTATCGGGCCGTCGGCTGCGACGGCGGGATATGGCGAACCATGGCGGAGAACCGGCAGATGCGAGCGGGCCGGATTTGCCGGGTCGCGATTCCGGCCCTCAAAGCGGAGCTTGAAGCGACGGCGCTTTTTTAAGGTCAGGCTTGGGGGCTGGGACGCGGAGCGGATAGCGTAGAAGATCACGATAGCCGCCGCGCCTGTAGTATTCGCCGTCGTTGATCAAGCGCCGCGTCCGGTTTCGCCGTGGATCGTTTTCCCAATCCGCCTTACTTCCTCGAAAGCCGAGGAGCGCCTCGGCGATCTCACGATGGCTTGCACCGTCGCTACGGCCATCCATGGCTCGCAAGATGAGGATATGGCGGTCGCGGGTCTGAGCTGGAAGATCGTGTGAACGTTTCCCGACGGGCCGACCGGTCAGTGCTCTCCATAAACGCAAAAGCGCTTCAATGCGAAGCTCGACGAGCGCGTCGAGGGGCAGCATGACGAAGTATCGGATCGCCTCGCTTGGCGGCGCACTTGCGCTCCAGAACTGGTGCGTTGCATCGGCGACGCGCCAGATCGCGTGCCAGGTTTCATCGAGGTCATTGCGAACATCGAGATCGCGTAAATTTGCGAGGCTTATGGGTACTGCGGCTGGGTCGTCCACTGTGGATGGATCCGCACGCAACTGGAGAGCGGCTGGCATTAGATCGGGTCGCCAGAATGGGGAGCCAAGATTTGCCGGTTGCGCTGGATCAGCCGGGAAATCGTAACCCCCAGCGCTCGCAGAATGCATTTCGGGTCGCCTCGTCAAGGCTGGCAGTAGCGCTTACGAGGCGGAAGGCGCGCTGGTATTCGGGATCGCGCCGGAGATATTCCCAAGCAAAGCCAGCAGCGGAGATATGCTCATTATCGGCATAAGCTGCCGGCGCGCGCCAATTAGAACTCGACATGGCGTCACCTTTCACTCCTGCACCTGTTACGCGGCGCTGGAGTGAAGCATCTTGAACACCCATGGGTCAGTTTAGGAGATACTGTTTTCCGATACGTTGATCGTGCAACACAATCAATGTCGGTAAGGACTCTCAGCAATCCGTGAGAGTGTGTCGCGAGCCGGGCGGAGCCCGGCGAGCGGCGTTTTCTTCAGCGCATTAAGCCTTGCCGATCCGCGCGTGCGGATCGGCGCGAATGTTGGCATCCACAATCACTGCGAGGTCCAGAGCCGTGCGACCGAAGTGCGGCTTCACGGCTCTTTCTGAAATCAGGCAGATTTGATCCGCTCCATACCTTCGGCCAGCGTCCATAGGGCACGATTGAGGCCGACGTTCTGATCGATGCCATTGATCGCGCGCGTCTGGCTCCGTCGGATGCGCCCGTCAGCGGTATGGCGACGACCCTGCAAGCCGCCGCGAACGAGGTTTTCCTGAATGACGTTGAAAGTCTGCCAAAGGCTTTGCCCGATATCCTCTCGACGGCGCGGCTGGATGATCTGGTCTGGACGTATTGGGCTTTCCTCTTCGCCATAGCGGGCGACGAGGCTCGCTTCGGCAAGCACAATCTGTTCAGCGGGAGAAAGAGCGGTTTCTTTCATGGTTTCGGTGGCATCGATCAATCTGGGGAAATCTTCCGCAACGGTATAAACACCCTCGATAATCTGATCCTGAATGCGACCTGTGTGGGGAACGCGCACCTCCTCAAAACGCTCACCAGCAATCATGGAATTTGTGCAGACGAAACGGAGTATTCCTGCAAACATCTGGTAGCTTGATGTTCCGTCATGCGAATTGACGATGATGACCTCTGCCGCCTCCGGCTTACCGATGCCGTCATCCCTGCGCAGGCGCAACATGTGTTTGGCGTGACCGATGCGGTCGCCGTCGCGAGGCACTGCCTGCGCCGCGAAGAATGGGAACCACCCTTCACGTCGAAGGCCTTCCACAATGTCTATGGTGGGAACATAAACGTAGCGCTCGGATCTGCTGCCATGTGCTTCGCGTGCGAAAACGGACGGTACGTGGCGGAAAAGCGCTTCGTTGTCGAGAGCTTCACGGCCGCTGATCTGATGGGAGTTACGGCCGAACCGAGTGGCGAGGCGATGAAATGTCATGGTCCTATTCCTTGTTGGCTTGGGTTGGAGCGCAGCGCTGCGCTGCAACCCTGGCCGTCGCCGAGACCGGGGGGTGCAAGGAGCAAGGGCGACCGGAACGGAGGGGGATCGCCCGACCTGCACGGAACGGAGGAACGACGTGGAGGAAGGTTGGGGATACCGTTCCGGCCGAGCGAAGCGATCCCTTGCGCCGCGCCGGGGGGCAGAACCCCCAAGCTTTGTGCGTCAGTGATCGAAGCCGAATGGCGGAAACGCGACCATGGCGTGGTTCCGGCGTAGCCGAGAGCGCGTCTCGTAGAGGACGCCAATCCCTCGTGAAATTTTCGTCGGTAGTTCGCTTTCGATATCGTTCTCGCACCGCTCACGACACTTCGGAAGCAAGGAACATGTGCGCCTTTGTTCTCGGCCACAGACGAAGTCGGCCGTCTCGTCTCAACACCCCCCGGTTTATCGCTCTCAAATGGAGCAAGCGCTCATTCGATCTGCAGCGTTATTCCAGCACGAGGCGATCGCAATGCAAACCAGGAAACTGCAACCAACTTGATCTGCTGTGTAAGGCGGGTGCCGCGTTTGGCGCCAGCCGTCGCAGCCACCAGAGGTGCGGTTCAGAGCATGGGAAGGCCCCGCTTTCGCGGGGCCCTTGGAACCGGTGTCAGTTGGTCGAGCGGCGGCGCGACCAGATGAGGGCCAGTTCCTCTCCCTCTGTTTCGACCAAGCTTGCGTAAATCGGACCTGGGAATGAAGGATCGTCCAGCTTCACCGAGAGATAAGGATTACCTTTGTCTGATTGCTTCTTCCATGCGGCTCCGAATTCTATGGTTCCGGTGAAGACCCGGAAATCTGGGCCGCTTTCGTTTTCGCCCTCGGCCGGGACAAATTTGACTGCCTTTACGTTGAGGTTGAGGGTCTTAACCGAGCCAGTGAAGCCGTTTTCATTGCGGGTGAATGTTCCGATCGTTGCCATGATGTGATGTCCTTCTGCTTTCCGAGCCGCGCCCATCGCGGCCTCGATAGCGGTCGTTCGACCGGGGACGATCGGCCTGCACCCCTGCGGGGCCGTAACGGAGTGGAGGGCGGCCGAAGGCGGCCTTTTTGGCGGGCAAGGAATGCCGCGTAGCGGCAGGGGAAAAAGGCAGCCAGCGAACGTTGCGGGATCAAGATCGAGATTGAGCTCTCGCGAGATCGTTCTTCGGTCAGACCAGCTCTATCGAGTCCTGCGTGGACGTGGGTCTGACAGCAGGTTGCGGGGAAATCGCGTCGTGCCCACGATTGGATAGCTCTCTCAAGTTGGAAGAAGAACGGCTTAAAAGGGTTGCTTCCGGGGCTCCCTCTCCACAACATGATGCAGACGAGACAGCTCAGCGGGCAGCAGAATATGACGCAAGCCGCCAGATGCTTGTTCCATTCTCTTCACCAGTTGTGCCTAAAGTACTCAAGGTCAGCTGGAAGAACCATCAGTGGAATTGAGCGCGCCTCGTTTGGCGGCCTCGAAGCTCGCCATTCTCAGTTTGCGGATAGGGTGGTTTGGGTTTCGGTCGTGCCGGAGAGAGAAACCCGGGTTCTTCCTGTCTGCTGATTGTCTCGCCGTGTGACTTCCGTGCCATCATGCCCGAAAGCGTGGCCTGAACATGCGGCAAGCTCCGCGATCTCCGCAAATGTCAGAAGCCAATCGCATCAGTGCAGACATACCAGTGAGGCCGCCGCCGAGCAGGCAAAAACCTATGCGCCAGGCGTCAGACGACACCGCCTCGGTGGTCATCCCATGAACAAGCGCAAAACCGGCTGCACCAGCAGGCAAAGCAAAGACGAGCGCCAAGCCGAGGCGCACGATTGTCGGACGTAGCACCAGGATGAGTGTCACCAGCAACCCGTAGGTCGCGATTCCTGCCGCAAAGCCGACAGTGCAGGAACCGACGAATGAGGAGCTGGAAGCATAGGCGGATTGCGCCACCTGTAGACCGAGCATGAATGGCAGCGCGTAAACCGCAAGTCTCCACACAACGAAACACAGACCGATCAGCAAAACGAGAGCCAATAATGGAAGCACTATCATGGCATATCACTCCTTCGCCGATGGCCTTCGTGGCCGTCGGTCAGGTCGCGCGGGGATTGCCCGTGCGACCGAAAATTTTGGCGGGATGGACACAGTAAGACCGGGGCCGCCTGCGCGGCCCCGGCTCGATGCTCACTCAGCGGCTTGCATGTACGCGTCGTGTTCTGGCTCGATAAGCTCTTCGTTCGCTTGTGACCACTCGGGGCGCTCTGTACGCAGAAGCGACGGGAGCCAACCTGTTCCAGCAAGAAGATGTTCGGCGGCCTGAGCCATTTCAGTTTTCTTCATGCCTCTCAGTCGGTCCGCCACGCCATCGCCATGCGCTTCCTTCACCGCAGCGAGAATATGAGCCTTGGTGATGCGACCAAGATAGGCTCCAACAGTGGGGGTCCAATGGGTTGACATGTCGAGCATGACCGCGCTTGCCAGTTTTGCGGCCGTATCGTTGGCCCGGCGCTTCGTTTGCTCCCAAGGCAACCTGACAGCGTTGATCGTGAGCGAAGCGCAATGGGCCAGCAGCGCCATGAGGCTGGCATGATCAAGACCGGCGACGAAGGACCAAAGGTCAGCAATATCGCGTGGCATATCCACCGCCCATTCCGCATGACGATCTGCGAGCATCTTCGCGGCTGCCGTGTCCTCGATACCGTCGGCGTAGGTAGCAAGGTAGGCGCTAGTGGGACGGATTTCGAGGCAATGCGCTTCGCCGCACCCCCTATAGAAGGTCTGCGCCGCTAGCGTGTGGACCACGGCGACCAATGCCATTTCCGGCTGCTCTCCTACGATAAGGCGAAGGCCAAGCGTATAATGCGCGCTCAGATCGCGAATTAGCAGGTCCGACAATGGCTTCGTGTCGTCTACTGCATCCTCGGCCTCCATTGACGTGTCCGAATCCTCGCTTTCGTCAGCGTCTTCGTCCTCAATAATCTCGCCGTCACCGTTGACGCGAACACCGTCGATCACTGCCTCACCATCCTCGCTGAGCTCCGCCGCCTCATCCTCGGGGCGAATAAAGCCACGTTCAATCCGCGCGGTGCCATCATGGTTGAGAATGACGAATACGCCGCCGCGCATGGTGTCCTTTGCATCGTAGGCATGGCGTTTCGCTTCGAGCCGTTCGATCAGCGTTTCGAGTTCGCCAAATTGTTGATCCGCATGGTCCGGAAGTTCGTCGTAACCCTCGTATTCCGACGAAAGCCGCACGTAGTCGTCTTGCGCAACAGCGTAGGCGGCCTCATCTTCCTCGGATAGGGCTACTGCGTGCGGGTAAGTCCGGCGCATGCCGTGTGCATGGGGAAAATCAATCTGGACCGAGGTCCACTTCCAACCCTCGGCTTCCTGCACTTTGGCAGCAATGCTCTCCAGCTTCTCAGCGACGAGTCTGTCCAGTAGTGCGGCATCTTCGAAATATCCTCCCTGATCCTCCGTGAAGAGATCACGGATAACGCTCCCGCCAGCCTCCATGTACGCTTCCACGCCTACAAAGCGCGCGCGTCGATCAGACGCGGCTACATTCATTCTCGTCAGGTCTCGCCGAATATAGGATGGATCTCGATTGTAGGAGAGGTTTTCGAACACATGCACTTGGCGATCGTGGTCATCGGTGATCGCAAACGCCATCAACTGGTCCAACGACAGACCGCCTTCGCGATAGACTTGCATCAGCTTTGGGCTAATTGCGCCGAGACGCATCCGTTGTTTTACAACATGAGCTGTGACCCCAAAGCGCGCTGCGATTTCCTCCGCGCCCCACCCACGGTTCTCGGCCAACTCGCGGAAACGCTCGAACTGGTCAGCGGGGTGCATCGCTTAGGTTATGCATCAAGTGTCCTTTTAGCTGGAAGATACTGATT
>ERZ778022.2528-NODE-2528-length-19012-cov-4.810941_pt1 | contig 19012 bp, 16 predicted proteins | sample MGYA00375752_ERZ778022 | MGnify/ENA primary metagenome ERZ778022 (study PRJEB29350, sample SAMN05389826) | bioreactor metagenome | isolation source: Thiocyanate bioreactor | place: South Africa: University of Cape Town | collected 2014-04-04 ... | reverse complement strand
CTGGGACCCGAACGCACCCGCGACCGAGCTCGACGCCGGCGTCGAGCCTGTAGCCGATGGCGGCGCGAGCGCGCGGCGCGGCGCATGGAAGGCGGTCGCACTCGATCCCCGAGGCAACATCGACTTCTATCAAGCCAAGGCCTCCGGCAGCGCGGGCGGTCAGGCGCAGGTCATGTGTCGCGACCGATACTGCCTGCAGACCTTGCACGCGATGCCGGTCGACGGCTCTCCAGACGAGCTCTCCTTTTCGGTCTTCCCGGTCGTCATGGTGGCAGACCGCGCTGTCAACGCGATCTGGGGAAGTCGCCCGGACGATGTCTGGCTCGTCGGAAAACAGGGGTCGGTGAGCCACTTCGACGGGACGGCATGGTCGGTCTCTCGGATCACCAATACCGATACCCCGATCGCGCGTCCCATGTACTCCGTGCACGGCATCACCGACGGCACGCAGAGCGACGTATGGGTCGTCGGTAACAACATCACGCTGCACCGGACGGTCACGCAATGACGCGGTCGCGATTCATTCTCCTCGTGTCACCGCTCGCAGGGCTGCTCGCGACGTTGCCGTTCGCGGGCTGTTCCAACGAATCGTTCGTCGGACCGATCGAGGCGCCGGCTCCGGATGCGGATGCCGCGGACGCCTCTGACGCCGGCGAAGTCACCGAGAGCCCGGATGCGGCGAGCGACGTCGTCGATGCGACCGCTCCCTTCGACGCCGCTCCGATCCCGGTCCAGTGCGGCGGGCCCTCCTGCGTGATCGCGCTGGCAGCCGGCGCCGAGCACTACTGCGCGACGATGCACGATCACTCGGTGCGCTGCTGGGGCGACACGAACGCGCTCCCGCTGCCTGCCGATGGCGGCGCCGAAGCAGAGCCAGGCAAGCCAGTGCCCCTGCTCGAGCTCGGCTCCGTCGTGGATCTCGCGGCGGCGAACACTGGAACGTGCGTCGTCTCTGCCAGCGGAGCCGTCTCGTGCTGGAGCGACTGGCAGCGCACGCCAACGACTGTGCCCGACATCCCAGCGGCACGGCGCGTGTTCGTGGGCCCCGACGGCATCACTCGCTGCATCCTCGACGCCTCGTCCGAGCTGGTCTGCTGGGGCGAGTCCTGGTCGCTCGGGCAGGGGCTCCGCCAGGTGCAAGGTGCCAAGCCGCTCGCTGTTCGCTTTGGACAGGAGGTCGGCCTGGTCGCCCTCGCGGATGGCAGGTTGGTCAGCTGGGGGTACGGCCCTCAGCTCGCGCACCAGTATGGGGGTGACGAGCCGAGGCAAGTCTTCGGCCTGATCGACGCTGAGGTCCTTGCTGTCGGAAGCGGTCATGCGTGTGCGCGCACCGGGACGGGGGAGCTCTCTTGCTGGGGGCGAGGGGGCAGGGGCCAGCTAGGGAGCGGGCTTTGGCGCGACGAGGTCACGCCCACGCCCGTCGCGTTGCCGGCATCGATCGCCGTGGTCGACGTCGCCACTGCCGACCAGCATACGTGCGCGCGAACCACGACGAGCGACGTGTACTGCTGGGGCGGCGTGAATGCGCGCGGCGAGCTCGGGCTCGTCGCCAAGCAAGGCGTCTATGCGCCGACGCGCGTCATGCTTCCCGCAGGCCCGCCCGTCGTCGCGGTCGCCGTCGGCAATACTTCGTCGTGTGTCCTGCGCAGCGATGGCAGCGTGCTGTGCTGGGGCGACAACACCCGTGGCCAGCTCGGGCGTGGCAGTCGTGACGAGCGACGCCATCCCGAGCCGCAAGTCGTCGTCTTTCCGTGAAGGGAATCGAGATGTGGTCATTCCGCCTCGCGGTAGCGAGTGTTCCTCTGGTGGTCTGTCTGGCCGCGTGCAGCGCCAAGACGCGAGATCTCGGGCCGACGTCCGGTGTCCTGGTGACCGACGCGGGAGCGCCGGAGCCGGCGGCGTGCGAAGGGCGCCGTTGCTCACGCGACCTGCATAGCGTGCTCGACAATTGCACCGGCGCGGTGCTCGAAGCGTGTTCTTCGGACAGCGGCTGCGCAGACGGCGAATGTGTACCGGCCTGTAGCAGCGCGGCCGGCGCGCAAGGGTCCATCGGCTGCTCCTTTGCAGCCGTACCGCCGGACGTTCCGGCGGACAAAGCTCCAGGCTGTTTTGCAGCGATCGTGTCCAATACCTGGACCACGCCGGTGCACGTCACTGCCGAGCTCGCCGGCGCGCCGCTCGACGTGTCGAAGAGTGTATATCGGGTCACGTCCGGCCCGGACGGAGCGCCCGTCTACGAACCGCTCGACGGCGTGATTCCGGTAGGAGAAGCCGGCGTCGTCTTCCTCGCGCAGGGGCCCGACCCGACCGGCACTGCCACACCGTGTCCTCCGGGCGTGAAGGAGGCCTACTACGGCGTGATCGTGAACGAGCACCGGACGAGCATCTACGACACGTTCAAGCTCTTCACCGATCGCCCGGTGGCGGCTTACTCGATCTTCCCGTACGGCGGCGCGAAGAGCTTCATGCCCACGGCCACGTTGCTCTTGCCGACGACGTCCTGGGGCACCAACTACCTGCTCGTCGACGGATGGAACAACAAGCGTGTCGACGATAGGTCCTTCGTCCAGATCGTCGCGCGAGAAGACGATACCGAGGTTCTCGTTCGCCCGCGGGTGGACATCACCGCGAGCTCGTCGACGTCGCCGGTCCAGTTCACGCCCGCCGGAGAGGTGAGTCGCACGCTGCTTCAGCGCGGGCAGGTCCTCGAGATCTCGCAGCGAGAGAGTCTGGTCGGGAGCGCGCTCGAAGCGAGCCGCCCTGTGGCGGTGTTCGGGGGCAATCCGTGCACGTACCTTCCGGCGCAATGGGCTGCGTGCGACGCCCTCCAACAACAGATCCCGCCCCTGAGCCAGTGGAGCTCACGGTACTCGGCGGTCCCCTACCGCACACGACGCACGGCTCTCGACGGCCTGGAGATCAGCGAGAACGTCCACTACCGCATCGTCAGCGCGCAGGACGGAACGACGCTGCACTACGAGCCGACACGTCCGGTCGGCGCTCCGCTGACGATGCAAGGTGGAGAGACCGTCACGTTCCGAGCGGACTATCCGTTCATCGTGCGCAGCCAGGACAACGATCATCCGATCTACGTGGCGGTGTACATGAGCGGGACGGTCAATCCGAGTCCCTATGACGGCGAGCCCGGCTACAACGTCAACGGTCAAGGTGACCCTGACTTCGTGAACCTGATCCCCGACGAGCAGTTCCTGGATCACTACGTCTTCTTCATCGACCACACCTACGCGAACACCTCGGTGACGTTGGTGCGCCGCAACGACGGGCAAGGCTTCCAGGACGTCGACGTGGACTGCGTCGGGACCGTAGGCGACTGGCGGCCGCTCGGTACCGACGGCAAGATCGAATACACCTGGCTGGTGCTCACGAAGGACGGCAAGGGCACCAGCGTCGGCGGCAACACCTGCAAGTACGGCCGCCACGAAGCCTCGAGCACCGGCGCGTTCGAGCTCTACGTCTGGGGTACCGATTCGTTTGCGAGCTACGGCTATCCCGCCGGCGCCGGCAGCCGCCCGGCGACGAAGGTCCGCGTCGAGGTCAACTGACGTCGGGTGACCGGACGGAGCGGCGTTACGTCGCGGTGGAGCGACCTCGTTCGATCCGCACACCGGTTGTCAAGCACACGTTCGTTGACTTGAGGTGACGGTGATCACGCTCTGCGGATCATCGCCAACACGTGTCTGCTGCTTTCGCTTCGTTCCGAAGCGGCGATGGATCTAGGTTGCAGGGCCAATGAGAAACACTTCGTACGCGATGGCTATCGCCATCGCCCTTCTCTCTACGCAGCTTGGTTGCAAGAAGCTCGCCCAGACCGGCGCCCGACTCCTGGATGCCGGCGGCGAAACCGCGTCGAAGGAGGCCGCAAGCGTCGACGAGGACGAAGCGCTCAATGGTCTCGTCGATTGCTTGAACGGCCTCGACCACGCCATCTCCAAGAGCCTCGAGCGGTACACGAGCTGGTTGCCGGACGCGAAGGAAGGCGCTCCGCAGCCCGGGCCCACGGGCAAGGAGACCAGCGTCTGGGGGCTCTACAAGATCACCGATCACGAGATGACCACGTGTGACAAGGGGCTGAAGCTCGCGAGCGCGAAGCCTGAATTCAAGGACACGTCGGAGAAGTTCAAGGCGGTCGCCGACAAGATCGTTCCGGTGATCAACGAGGCGAACACCTATTACGACCGCAAGGACTTCAAGGATGACAAGTTCGCCAAGGGCAAGGAGCTGCACACCAGGCTCTGGCCGCTGGCCGAGGAGTTCTTCAAGGTGTCGCACGACTTCCGCGCGATCGTCGTGAAGGCGAACGACGTCCGGATGGAAGCCGAGCTGAAGGAGGTCGAAGCCCAGCACGGACGAAACCTCCTCTTCCACAAGCTCAACGTCCTGAAGCACGCCAAGGCGAGCGTCCGCGTAGCTACCGAAGAGAAGGCCCCGCTCATCGAGCTCGAGCCGCTCATGGTCGCGTACGAAAAAGCGGTCGAGGAGATGAAGACCTACGCCAGCTCGCACAAGGACGAGACCGGAAAGGTCATGATGTGGTCCATGTTCGAGAGCAAGGTCGAGGACTATCTCAAGGTGCTCAAGGAGCGCGTGCGCCGCGTGCGCGACAAGAAGGCCTACACCAGCAGCGAGATCCGGATGCTCGAGTCGGGCTCGGGATGGATGGTCGAGGGCAGCACGGCGAAGGTGAGCCGAGACTACAACGACCTCGTGAGCCGCTCGAACTCGCTGCGCTTCTGATCCGAAACGGCGTTTCGTCCAGCCCGGCTCTTTCACCCCAATCGCTTCACGGATTGGTGTGTGGAGCCGGGTATCGCTCTCGGGCTCTAAGCGCGCGTCGCGGACAGATTGAGGCGGACGTAGTCGAGCTCGAATGACGGGGCGACGCGCGCGACGACCGCGTCGAGGTAGCGCGCGCGGAGCGCGTCGTAGGGGAGCCGTGCAAGGTGGTGGCGGAGGACCACCGTACGGACGAACTCGCGAAAGGTCGGCTCATCGGCGAACGGCGTCGGCGCATCCTCGAGATTGCACGCGACATCGACGAAGCCCGCGCGCTGCAAGCGTGCGGCGGTGGCGTCCGGGCCCTGGAAGTTCCACGCCGGCTCGAAGTCGACGAACCATTTCGCGAAGGGCTCGTCGAGACAGACACGCTCTGCGTGCGCGTGGAACCGCTCCAGGTTCCCTGCGCCGCCGCACTGGGCCACGAGGCGCCCTCCGGAGCGAAGACATCGGTGGATGCTCGCGAACAGCCGATCGTGATCGTGCAGCCAGTGAAATGTGGCGGTGCTGAAGACCGCGTCGACGGGGACGTCCGAGACGAACGTCGTGAGGTCGGTGCAGACGAAGGTCACGCGGTCACCGAGCTCCGCCAGGCGCCGCCGTGCCTCCTCGACCATGTTCGTCGAGCGATCGACCGCGATGACGTGCCCGCGAGGCAACCTCTGCGCGAGGACGCCGGTGAGCCGACCGCTGCCGCAGCCCGCGTCGATCACCGTCTCTCCTCCTTTGAGCGGAAGACGCTCGAGGACGCGAAGTCCCCACGCGAACTGCGGATCGGAGAGGCGCTGGTAGGCCTCGGCATCCCATTCGTGCGGTGCGCTCATGATCGGAGAGCATACGCCCGTTGCCAGCGCACCGATGCTCGACGATGTCGCCATCGGGGCGATGCATCGCATGCCGCTGCGCTTCCAGCAGTCACGACTGCATGTGCTTGCGACGCCGGACGCGCGAGAGTTTTTCCTCGGGTAGAGCGGGCTCCTCCGCGAGCTCGGCTTCAGATTCGTCTACGTATTCGGAGGAGACACGTTGCCCCTCACGCCCTCGCGAGCAGCCGGTCGTGCCAGAGGAGCATCTCGATCGCGCCGGGGCCCCGATTGAACGGGTAGTCGTGCACGCCGGGCACGTCCTCGAAATCGTGCTCGAGCCCCGCGGCACGCCAGGCGGTCGAGGCGGTCCGGAGCGCCCTTCGGAAGTAGTCCTTGTCGCTCGTGAGGAGGCGAAGCTTCAGGCTCGGGTTCTTCGAGCGCGCAGCGCGCGCGAGCTCGGTGAGCTCGGGGACCTGGTCTTCGCCGATCGCGGCCTGGAGCGTCCCGAGTGCGCCGAAGGCCTCCGGGTTGCCGAAGCCGATCCGGAGGGCGAGCGCGCCGCCGAGCGAGACGCCGTCGATGCCGATCGACGAAGGTGTACCGAGGACCGGCAGCTCCTTCTTCGCGCGTGGCAGCACCGTCTTCATGAAGTACTCGGAGTACTCGCGGATCTGGGCCGGCTTGCGGAGATCGACGTCGGGCGAATACGGGCAGACGACGACGAGCCCCGCGAACGGTCGCGCGCGCAGCGCGTCGTTGTGCGCGGCGAGTCGCTTGGCCTCGACCATTCCCTCGAAGTCCTGAGTCGTGAGGGGCGGCGTGCACACGCGCTCGATCGCGCGAAGGAGCGCGTAATCCTTCGGCCAGCCCATCACGCCGAGCGCGGGGCCCTTGTTCGCCTCGCCGCGACCGTGGAACGCGAAGAGCATCGGCAGCTTCTCGTCCGGCTTTGCCCACGCCGGGACGATCGCCACCGCGCGTCCGTCTCCGGGCAGCGTCCACGTCTCCGTCTTCACCTGGCCGCGCGCGCCGACGCCGGCGTCGGTGATCTCGGGCTTCTCGGGGACCACTGCTGGAAGGACCGTCGCGGCGATCGTCGAACTCGCAGAGGCTGCTCCGGACACGCTCGGCGCGCCGCTCGCGTCGCGGTCGCACCGCGAGCAACCGGCGAGCGAGAGACCGAGGAGGAAGGACCTGCGCCCGAGCACGCATGCACGGTAGCACGTGGCTCTGCGGAGCCTCGTGCTTCCGCGCCTCGAGTCAGGAGCTCAGTCTTCGGGGATCTTCGGCGTCTGGCCGGTCGCCGTACGCACGAGGTCCACGAGGCCCGGATCGGTCGACATCTGATCGCGGAGCACCTTCTTGATGTCCTCGAGCTCGGCGGGCGAGAGGCCCTCGAGCCCTCGCGTCGCCTCGTCGACCTTGAGGTCGACGTAGCCGTCGACGTCGATCTCGCCGGCCCGGAGCCGCGCCAGCGCCTGCGAGCCCTGCGCGGCCTCGGCGGCACCGGCCTGCCAGGCCTGTTTCGTCGCGTCGGGACGCTCGACCGAGAACGCCTTCTCGATCGACCCCTTCTTCTCGACCGACCCCGAGCCTTGGGTCTCGGGAGCCGCGGGCGGCGCGCCGCCCTTACCGATGCGATCGATGCCCATGAGGACCTCCTCACTCTACAGCAGGTCGGCCCGGATGCGCGACAGGCGCGATCCGGGCCAGCTCTTCGATTGCCGTCGACGTGCGGTCAGCGGATGTTGCCGATCGCCGTCTTCACCGTGTCGTGCTCCGCCTTGAGGACGTTCGAGAGCGTCGTGAACTGGCGATTCTGGGCGTTCACGCTCTCCTGCACGCGCAGGTAGTAGATGTTCATGTCCTGGCTCTGCTGGAGCGCCGCCTCGATGCCTGCGGCGTCGCCTCCCGGAGCACCGGTTCCGGTACCCGAAGGCGTGACTCCGGGCGCACCCAGCGCGCCGGAGAGGCTCGGGGGGGTGGCCTGCGCGCCGGCCACGGTCGGACCTGCTGCGGTCGACATCCCGCCCGACATCGGGCTCATCGGAACGCCGAGCGCGGCGCCTGGCCCCGTCGCGCCGCGGACCGCGACCGCCATCATCGGCGAGCCGGGCAGCACGCGCATCGCCGACTCCGCCGAGCGCACGACCGTGTTGGAGAGGACCTCGCCAAAGCGCGACGCGCGGGGTGGGGTGGGGGTCACACGGGGGGACGTGCTCGCAACAGCGACGTCGGGACGCGCGGAAATCGTACGGGGTTCCATGGCTCGAGTGTCTCCTTGTGCCGAGGGCCTCGGATCCCCGATGCCCGTTGTGCGGACCCTCATCGGCCGCGCGGCGTAGGAGTTGCCAAGAAAGTTGGGAACCCCCTCACGGGCTACAGCGGAGGCGACACTCCATCAGTGCGTCGAAGCGGCAGTAGTTCGACGAGAGCCCGGGCAAGATGCTCTCCGGGCCTTTGCAGCTGAAGCGGCAGCCGTTCTGGCCGGGCTCGGCGTTGACCGCGTAGCCGTCGGTCGAGCACCGACCGTCGCCGCACTCGGCCTTCTCGGTCCTGCACGACGCAACCACGTAGTCCGGGGGGCAGGTCCAGTCGCGACGTGTCGAAGCGTAGTCGGGCTTCCGACCCGAGCCGCTGTCGACGTGCTCGTGGCGCTTGAAGTCCGCCTTGCCGGTGCGCACGCGCGAGACGACGCGGACGCTCTGTGTCTTCGGAGTGACCGGCGCGCTCCCATCCCGCGGGTAGAACTGGAGCGTGTCCTCGCGTGTCTGGGGCTGGCAGCCCGCCGTCGGTGCCGTCGGACGCCACGTGAGCGGGACGTCGACGCTGCCGAGCGCGGGGATCGCGAACGTTTGCTCGCCGAGCGTGGCGCGGAGGTCGAGCGACGCCCGATTGACGATGTGAACGAGGCGGGTCTCCTCGCGACCGTGAGGGACTTCCCCGAAGTCGAGCGTCTCGGGCGAGACCTCCGGCACGGGGAAGGCGAACTTGCACACGTCGGCGAGCGGATAGACCGCGTACGCGATGGGCACGGGCGTCTTCACGCGGAACGTCAGCGGCTTGCTCGTGTCGGTGCTCGATGCACCGTCGAGCCCGTCGACCTCAAGGCCGCCGACGACGGTCTGCGTGATGCGCGTGTCTCCCGCAGCGACGCGCGCGCGGACGAAGTCGAGCGCGCGGCCGCGCAGCTCGCCGGCGCGCACGCTCATCTCGTACGAGATCAGGCCGCCCATCTTCACCGAGCCGACGAAGTGGGTCGCGCGCCCGCACGTGCAAGCCGTGCCGCCGAACGCGACATCGTCGGAGGCGTTGAAGAACTGGGGATCGAGGTCGCGTACGAACGCCAGTGCCACGAGGCTGATCTTGCGCTCCGTCGTCTCCGCCCCCGCCGAGAGCCACGGGGCGAGATCGGCGTCCGCCGAGACGAGCGCCTGATCGATCGCGACGCCGATGTACGAGAAGTCGATCGTCGAGGCATCGACCTTGTCCGCACGCGCGGCGCGCTCTGCTGACTGCGTTCTCGAGCTGGCGCACTGGGTGGGAAGCACCGTGAAGGAGCCTGCTTCGCCGCGCTGGACGCCACGACCCGGCACCATCGCGCTCGCCGGATCGAGCAGGTATTCGTGGCGGACGTTGCCGAAGGCGCCTGCCGCCGAGAGGAGCCCCTGCGCGCGCCCGCACTCGGGGGAGTCGAGCCCGGCGCACGCACCCTCGTGCGAGGCCTTTGCGCTCGGCTTGCTCGGATCGATCGGCGCGGGTGCGGACGGGCATGCCGCGAGGGCGAGCGGGAGGGCGAAGAGGGCGAGCACTGCAGGGCCGCGCTCGGATCTCGTGGTCATCTGGTTTGCTGGGTCCACGCGATGCGGGCACGACGAGCGCGCCGGTCGAGCGCGTGAGGGCCCTCGTCGTTGAAGTAGAGCACATCGTCGTTGAAGACCATCGCGATGTCGAGTGACGGCGGACCGTCGAGGGCGAGCAGCGACGAGACCTTCGGCGGCGACGCGACGAGGTCGACGGCGTCGAGCGAGATCACCTCCGGCGTGCTCCGTGCGACGACGGCGCGGAGACTGGGGCGCGACTCGAACGCGACTGCGGTCGCCGCGCCTTCGCCTGCGAGCGGGATACGTGACGGCTTCGCGCTGGGCTTTCCCACCTCGTCGAGCGTCGTCCAGAAGGCGCCGTAGCCGCTCGTGTTCGGCGTCTCCGCGCCCAGCGGAGCCTCCTCGATCCACGCGACGTGCATGCCGTTCGGTCCGAGCGCGAGGCGAGGCGTTCGGGAGTGCGCGGCCGTCGGAAGGAGCCGCTGCTCTTCGAAGAGGCGCTTCGCATCGTGCATCTTCACGGCCGAGACGAAGATGTCGGCGACGCCGTCCTTCGGGCTCTCGCGGGAGTCGGCCCATGCGAGCCATACCGCGTCGCCGTGGGCGAGCGCGACGAGGTCGCTCGCGTCGCCCGGCGCCTTCGTGATGCGCTCCTCGCGAGCGACGCGCGTGAGATCGGGCGAAACCTTGGTCGCGTAGACCTCTCCGCGACCGTCACGACTGTCGACCCATGCGACGATCCATCCGCCGCCAGCCCACGTAATCGTCACGTCGGCCGCGTCGCCCTTCGTCGTGGTGAGCTGGACGTCGTTCATGCGCCGGCCGCGTTTGTCGATCCGCGTGACGTGCACCTCCGGATCGCCGTTCTCGCGAGCGACCCACGCGATTGCGCCGCCATCCTCGGGACTCGAAGCGCCCGCGATCGCGACGCTCCCGACATGGAGCGCCTTGTTCGAGATGATCGACGGTGTGGAGACGGTGCCGTCGTCGCCGACGATCCGTGTCGAGAGCGTGAAGGGTGTGGTCTTCGCCTCGTCCGCCGTGCTTCTTCGGGCGCCGTCGGTCGCCTTGGAGCTCAACATCGCGACGAGGTTCGCCTCGCCGAAGCGTGTGGTCGCGATGTCGACGACGGTCTCGCCGGAGGCGATGGCCGTGATGTCGGTGATGTGCGGACCGTCCTTCGGGGGGTCTTCGGGCCTCGGCGGCGGGGGCGCCACGTTGGTTCGCGGGCGGAGCGTCGCGGTGCGAATGCGCGACGGCGTTCCCGGCGGGCCCGGGGACGCGGCGAGCGCGAAGCACGAGTCTCCGTCACACGTCAGGCCCCAGCCGAGCGTCGCCGGATCCGAGGTGAAGGTGAGCGGCTCGCGCTGGACGACGGTGCCCTTCGCGTCCGTACGAAAGAGCGTCGCGACGGCATTCGCGTTGAGGCACGCGGCCGAGTCACGCTCGCAGTCTGCGGTCGTCGCCAGCGCCGCGAACCCGGTCGACGTCGCGGCGAGCTCGGGCTGTCCGCGGCCGACGACCTCGAGCGAGAGCGGGCTCCGATCGAGGACGAGGCCTTTGTCGACACGCGCGACGTGGACGCGTCGCGTCTCGCCCTTCCGGCGTGCAGGGGCCTCGAACATCACGGCGACGCCTGCAGGACCGCGCGTGAGCGCGAGCAGCGACGCGCCTCCTCGAGCCTCGGCGACCTTTCGCGGAGGCTCGACGACGTTCTTGTCGTCGATCGCGGCCATCGTCACGGCCGGTTCGGTGGCCCCGCGGTCGGTCCACGCGAAGACGAAGCGCGAGCCGTCACGCACGACCTCGACGTCACCGCTGACGATCGGCTTCGTGGTCACCGTGACCGGCGGAGCAATCTCGCGTCCTTCGGCATCGAGGCGGTGGAAGGAGAGGGCTCCGCCGGGGCGCGCATCGCGGACGAGGCGGTGCTCGGTCGGCCTGGCCTTCGGATCCGCCGGCGCGGCCTCGACGGTGGAGAGGCCGACTCCTCCCGGAAGCTCGAGCGCGTGCCAGCCGACGACGCCGCGTGCCACGCGCGTCGGGACGCCCTGCACCTTGCCATCGGTGTCGACCGCGGCGGCGATGAGGTTCGCGTCGCTTCCGCGTGTCTCCTCCGCCCACATGCAGAGCGCGCCGTGGTCGGTGGGGATGACGTCGACCCAGATGATGTCGTCGTTCGTCCGCGAGATCTCGACGGGCTTCGCGCGCGGCATGCCGTTATCGCTCACGGCGACCGCCCACAGCGACTTGCCGCGATCCGTGAGCGACGTCCATGCGATGAGGAAGCCCGGCACCGGACCGCGCAACGGCCGGACCACGAGCATCGTGGTGTCGACCGAGACGTGGGCGGCGATGGTCTCGCCGCCGCGAGGCGTGCCGTCGGGAGCCACCGGGACCACCACGACGCGGCGGCCCTGGCCTTCGGCGACCGTCACCCACGCAACGAGACCGGCCGCGGCGAGGCCCGATTCGCGTCGCGCGAAGAAGGGACCGAGCGTCCGCTCTCCCACCGACGCGACCATGTGGCCGGCGACCGGAGGCTCGACCTTGGCCTTGCGCGCGACCGCTGCGCGCCGCCCGTCATCCGTCCCGACCGGGGACAGCGCCTCCTTCCCACCGCAGGCCGCGACCGCGAGCGACAGCGCGAGGGTCGCGCGGAAGCTTCGGGTCACTGCACGAGCTCCTGGTACGTCTTCGTGACGGTGATGACGCCCGCATGGCTGCGCGGGAACTGTGCGCCGTCGAGCGCGCGCTGCACGCAGCGCTTGAGCTCGTCGTCTTCTTTTCCCTTCGAGGTCACGCCGAGGAGCCGCCCTTCCATGTCGATCCCGAACGAGATCGAGACACGCTCGCGGGCCAGGTTCTTCCGCACCCGGAACTCGCGGACGCACGCACCGATCTCCGAGCCCTTCTTGTCGACCTCCGCCGAGATCAACGTGGTCGCCTCGGCCGGCGAGCCTGCAAACGCGCGCTCGGCGCTCCCGGCGTCGGCCGTCGCGTGCTCGTCCGCGTCGCTCTTCGGCGCGGCATTCTTGCTGGAGGCGGGGTCGGGCTTTCCACCGCCGCAGGCGCTCGCGAACGAGGCGAACGAGCACAGCGCGAGGATCACCGCGAGGGGAGCATGACGAGATGCAGAAGCAGGGCGCACGATCTCTACCTTCCTCCCCGAACTCGCGAGGAGGCTACCACGTTCCCTGCATTCGCCATTCGGCGAGCCTCGGTTCCCTGCCGTTCGCCATCCGGCGAGCCTCGGCGACTTCCGTGGCCTCCGTCGTCCAAGCTGGACGCCGTCCTCGTGGGGCCGCTGCGTTCGCCGTGCGGCGAGCCTCGGGCCCGGCCGCTAGGAGCGCGTCGCGCGGATGTGCCGCCTGCGAACCTGCGTGCGGCCTAGCCGCTGAGAAGCCGATTGATGTGACGCCGCTCCCAGTCGAGGGCGCGGTCGTAGCCGCGGAACTGACGCTCGCGCTCGAGGAACTCCGGCGGGTGGAGGACGCGACGTGCGATCTGCCCCTTCGCGGATGCGATGTTCGAGCTCGCCTGGCGCGCGTTGCCGCGGGCCGACGGGATCATGTGATGGAGCATCTCGTGGTAGACGACGTACGCGACGAAGTAACGTGGCACCCAGGCGCGATCGAGCACGGGATGGATGCGGATCAAGCGCTCGAGGCTCGAGTAGCTCCCGAGCTTGATCGCGCGGCGCGGCGCGTCGTTCTTCCGCGTCGTGCGCCGGCCCCACGTGATGAGCGCGTGGCAGGCGTTGTCGAAGTAGCGCGCGTTCAGGTCGTTGAAGAGCGAGAGCAGGTCGTGGTGCTCGCCCTTCGCGTGGAGCGGGATGGCGCGTGCCCGGCGTCGAGCGAGGCGAGCGCCGTTCGCCTCGATGTAGTGACCGACGAGAATGCTCGCCGCGCGGTCGTCACGCGTGACGTAGCGCACGAGCGCGTCGACCACCCGGGGCGGCGCATCCAGGAACATGTGGTGGACGCGGGCGTGGAGGACGCCGTTCTTCAGCGCGTGTGAGATGATCGAGTGGCGGTTGTCCGTGATCGAGAGGACCACCGGACGACCCGGGCAAGCTGCCTTCAGCCGCCGCTCGAGCGCCTGGCGCGCGCCCTCGTGAACGAACAACTGCGGCGCCGCCGAAGGGAAGACGAGCGCGAGCTGCGCGCTGAGCCGCTCGGGGACGCGAATCGCCGCCGCGGGCATCGGCCCCAGCGAGCGGCCCCGCCCGACCGAGCTCCGAGCGGCCCCCGTGCCGCCGCGTGACCAGCGCGGAGCCAGCCACTGATCGAGCTCGGGGACGCAGGTTCGCGCGCTCATCGGGGGGTCTTATGCGGGGTAAGGGACAGGTCCCGAGGTGTCAAGGAACCCCAATTTATCCTGTATTTACCGCCACATGAATGCGGGGTCAAATCCCCCCAAATGGCCCGAATCCGGCGTAAGGAAGTGTCGTTAGGCCATGTTTGGATGACCCTACGCGGAAGTGCTTGACCGGGAGCCTCCGGAGGGGCAGCGCCGCAGCACGGAGCGTGGCCGGCGTGGTCAGTCGCGCTGCCAGTGGAGCGACTTCGGGTCGAGGATGAAGCGAAGCGCAGCGCTCACGCTGCTCGCCGATCGGCCGTTGGCCGCATCCGCCGGTGTTGGCTCGACCTTCACGCCCACGACCATCGACTTGAGCATCCCTTGCTCAGGGGCACGGTTCACCAGGCGCGCTACGAGCATCGAGAGGTCGGGTTCGTGGCCGACGATCATGGCGCGCTTGCGGCCGCTCTGCACCAGCTCGCGGATCAGGCCGACCGCATCACCTCCGGGCGCCATCTCCCGCCGGATCTCGACCGCGCCGGATGCACCGCCGGGCTCCTTCGCCTCGCGGACCCGCTTCTCCAGATCGGTCACAGCGGCGACGATCTCCGCGGTCTGGAGCGCACGGACGAGGGGGCTCGCGATGATCGTGAGCGGCGCTTCGTCTGCTGCCAGCAAGGCGCGCGCGACGGCGCGGGTTCGCTCTCGGCCTGCGGGCGTCAGGGCACGATCTTCGTCGCGCCCCGTCGGTGCGTTGTCCTCCGCAGGCCCGTGGCGCATCACATAGAGCTTCACGCTGCGCATCCTATCGCCAATCGACGTTCGGCCGTCCACCCATCCACCGAATGGGGAGAAGCTACCGCCACGGAGAACGCGGGCGGGCTCCAGTGCGAGCTGCTATCGTCCTGCCGATTCATGCGTGCACGGCAGTGGTGGTCGTGCCTTCTTGCTCTTCCGCTCACGTGTCTCGCCACGACGGGGATCGCTGAAGGCGCCGAAGAGCAACCGCGATCGCTGGTGCTTCTCGAGTGGACGCGGGGCCGGGGGGCAGATGCGTGTCCTTCGGAGTCGGAGCTGATCGAGGACGTCGAGCGCTCGCTCGCGCGTCGTGCATTCGCCGACCAAGCGCACGCCGATCGCGTCCTTCGCGTGGAGATCCAGAGAGCCGATGCTGCGCCTCAGTGGCTTGCACGGATCGCGCTTGCGACGCCGAGCGGCCGCCATCTCGGGCGCCGTGACCTCACGATCGACAGCGAGAGCTGCGAGGAGGCATCGGAGTCACTCGTCCTCGCGCTGGCCCTCATGATCGATCTTCCGCCGACTCCGGAGGAGCTGGCGGACGAACGAGAGAGGCGTCGGGTGCCCTGGCACTCGACCGGGAAGCTCGGTCCGAGCGCGGCCGTCGACATGAGCTCCTCCGGAGGCGTAGGAGGCGGAGCTCATGCGTCCGTCGTTCTCGTGCCGGGGAGCTTCTGGCCTCTGATCGCCGATGCGTTCTTCTGGGGCCAAGGTGAGTCGGTGCCCGAAGGGCGAACCGTGCGGCTCTTCCGGACGATGTTTGGCCTCGGCGTATGTCCGCTGACGATCCCGGCCGGACGCTTCGTGATGACGGCGTGCATCGGACCTCAGGCTGAGCTCGCCGTCGCGTGGGGAAGCGGCTTCGGCAAAGATCGGAGCGGCATGGCGGTCAGGTTCGGGGGCCTGGCGCAGGCGAGCGCAACGTACAGGCTCGGGGAGCGCGTCCACGCCTTCGCCGCGATCGGCTTCGCGGCGACTCCTCAGCGGAGCGACTTCACGGTCCTCGACGACCGTCGGGTCGAGCGGTCCCTGTACCGCGGCTCACCGGTGACGGGGATCGGCTCTTTCGGCGTCGCGCTCGATTTTTTTTGAGAGTGACCGCACCGTCATCGCACTGCTCCCGGGAATGACCTGGGCTACAGGAGCGACTGTTCCCGATCTCGGGGACGCATCGGCGGTCGACGCGGACGCGGTCGACGCTGTCGCCATGCAAGCTCACGCCGCCGCTCGCCAGATCGTTCGACAGTACGGCGCCTTCGTGTGGCGGACGCTTCGGTATCAGGGCGTGGCGGAGCGGGACCTCGAGGATGTCAGCCAAGAGGTCTTCATCATCATCTTTCAAAAGCTCGCGCAGCTCGAACGGTCGAGCTCGATTCGAGCGTGGATCTACGGGATCTCCGTCCGCGTAGCCGCCGGCTACCGGCGGCGTTTTCGCATCCACCGCGAGGTCCTCGTCGATGAAGTCCCCGAGCTCGCGGCGTCGGCGGACAGCGGGGAGGCCGACCGTCTCCATGCGCGTCGGCAGCTCGCGCAGGTCATCGCTCGTCTGGACGAGGACAAGCGCGCGGTCTTCGTCCTCTACGAGATCGTCGGCTGTCCCGTGGCGACTGGGTACTCGCGCCTCGCCGCCGCGAAGAAACAAGCGCTCGCGATGCTCTCCAGAATGTCGAAGGAATCGAAATGAGCACCAGCCAAGAAGAGGAACAGGCGCTCGAGCGGCTCCTGCGTTCGGGGCGGAGCGATCCCGACGATGCGCAGCTTCGTCGGCTCGAAGATCGGTTCGACAACTGGCTCGAAAACGCTTCGCCGGCATCGAAGGGCTACGCGGCTGCGAAGGCGACGCGCGGGATCCATCGAATCCTTCCGTTGATCGGTGCGTCGCTTGCGGTGCTCGGCATCAGCGTCTTCGAAATCTCGTCGAAGGACGATCGCGTCGCGAGCGTGAAGGAGGAGCGTCGTTCGGTCGTCGCATCCGAACGCGTGACGTTGGCGAACGAGCCGACTCGCCCCGCTCGTCTTTCGACGCACGAGCCCACGCTCCTGCCGACGACACGTCCGCCCGTTCGCGTCGTCGCTCCGCGCGAGCTCACGGGGCCATCGAAGGAGCCCGCATTGCCGGCGGAGCCCGCATTGCCTGTGGAGCCGACGTTGCCCGTGGAGCCCGCTCCCCCGAGTCAGCTTCCGGGCGAGCCCGCCGTCGCCGAAAAGAGCGAGACCGAAGTGAGCTATCTGCGTCGCGCGCGCGCCGCGCTCAAGTCGGATCCGGCGCAGGCGCTGGAGCTCGCCAACGGCCATCCATTGCGATTTCCGCATGGAGCGCTCTACCAGGAGCGCGAAATCGTCGCGATCGACGCGCTCGTCCGGCTCGGACGAAGGGGCGAATCACGCGCGCGAGCCGACGCCTTTCGCGCTCGGTATCCGAGCTCGGCTCATCTCACCCGTCTCGACGCACTCGTCGGAGGTTCACCGTGACGAGGATTGATCGATTGAATGGCAAGGCCGCTGCGGTAGGCGCGGTTCTGCTTCTTTGTATATCCGCTGCCGCTCCTTCGGGTTGTTCGCAGTCGGTTCGTGTCGGCGAAGAGATTCCGTCCGACGGCGGAAACGTCTTCGTCGTTCCGGAGGCTGACGCCGCGGTCACCGGGGAAGAAAACGACCTCAGGTCCTATTGCCCGTCGAACCGGTGTCCCCCGGGCCACACTACGTGTCCGACCTCGCAGTTCCTCTGCGATGTCGATCTCCTCACGGATCTGAACAACTGCGGCGAATGCGGGAACAAGTGCCCGTCGAAAAACTCCATGTGCGCCGACGGCCGCTGCGTCTTGAGCTGCAACAGCGCGACTGAGCTCGACTGCGACGGCGTTCCGGACAACGGCTGTGAGGCGAAGCCTCTTAGTAATGACAATTGCGGATACTGCGGGAATAAATGCCCCGCAGACAAGCCGTGTATCGACCGTGGGCTTCTTACTTCTGATTTTCAGTGTGGCTGCAAGCCGGGCGAGCTCTACTGCGGAGGGCTCTTCGGCAATCCCGACCTCGGAGAATGCCTCGAGCCGTCCCACGATGACAAGAACTGCGGTGCGTGCGGCAACGCCTGTCCGCCCGAAGGTGACGGGACCCGCGAGGCGCAGCCGAACACGTACTTCGGCTGCTTCGAGAGCGCGTGCGGAAAGCTGAAATGCAAGTCCGGCTGGGGCGATTGTGACCTCAATCCAAACAACGGCTGCGAGACCAACCTCAGTAACAACGACGACAACTGCGGAACGTGCGGAAATCGATGCCTGGACGGCATGACGTGCGATCTGATGGCACTGGGCATCGCCGGGGCCATCCCGGCGTGCATGTGCCCCAAGGGAACGACGTTCTGCGGGGCTACCGTGACCCAAGGCGGCGTCGAGGTCGAGAGAATGGGCAACTGCCGCGATCTCACTTCGGACCCGGACCACTGCGGCGCGTGCGGGGCCCCTTGTCCCCGCGACGCGCCGCACGCCATCGCGGCTTGCGTCCACGGAAGTTGCGACTGGTCGTGCAACTCCGGCTGGGGCGACTGCAACGGCAGCCGCGATGACGGTTGCGAGACCAACCTTTCATCCGATCCGAAGAACTGCGGTGGGTGCGGGGTCGTCTGTGACGGCATCGCCGGTCAGGCATGCGTCAACGGTCAATGCATGGTCGAGCCGTGCGACGAGCTTCGGGATGCTGGAGGACCGCCGCGATGAAGACTACCTGGTTCATTGCCGTCACCGGGACTGTGTGCGCGCTCGCCATACTGGCAGCATGCGCGACCGACGGTGAGACGCCCACCTCTCTCTCGGACGACGCGAGCACGCCTTTGCCGTCGGCCGAGCCCGACGCAGGTGGTGACGCAGAGACCGGCGAAGACGCCTCGGTCTGCGCCGACGACTGCGAGTACTACCCGGACGCGTGCACTGACGACGCGCTCTGCGAAAGTCCCCTCTTCGGCGCAGTCGCGACGCCGGAGATGTTGGATGTGCGCACTCACGTTCGAGCGATCGCGGGCCGGTCGCCGACCGATGCATGGCTGGTCGGTTCCGCCGGCGCGGCCGCACACTTCGATGGCACGTCCTGGAAGCCGTCCGTGACGGACACGCAGTATTCGTTCCTCGCGCTCTGGGTACGCGGCGAGGCCGAGATCGCCTTCGAGAATCCGAAGCGCTTGTACACGCGCAGGCTCGATACCGACGCGGGAGCTCCATCCGCTGGTGGTTGGTCGCTCTTCGGCTCTGCGAAGCTTCATCCAGCCTGGGCCGAAGGGCGCGTCTACACGTCGTGGGCTCACGCGGAGTCGACGTCACTCTGGATCGGCGCGACGACGCAGCGCCGTGGCGGCCTCTGGCGATTGCGGCGGGCCGCCGACGGAAGCTTCGCCCTCACGCCGGCGACGCTCGACAAGTGCGGGTCGACCGTCCCGTGCGGGGTGGTCTATGGAATCCACGGTCGCTCCGCCGACGAGGTCTGGGCCGTCGG
>ERZ778022.2520-NODE-2520-length-19072-cov-6.045959_pt1 | contig 19072 bp, 4 predicted proteins | sample MGYA00375752_ERZ778022 | MGnify/ENA primary metagenome ERZ778022 (study PRJEB29350, sample SAMN05389826) | bioreactor metagenome | isolation source: Thiocyanate bioreactor | place: South Africa: University of Cape Town | collected 2014-04-04 ... | reverse complement strand
TATCTTCTGCAATGTCCTGCACCAGCGGCATGAGCGCCACCGCCCCCTCCTCGCTCCCGCCCGCCAGTGCCACCAGCCGTGGCGCACACCGCCACCCTGCCGTGGCCGCCGCCAGCGCCTCCATTGTCGTCGATGGTGGGGCTGCTGTCGGTATAAAATTTGTGAGCACCTGATTTATTCACAACTCGCAAACACGGCGGCGCAGCCACCCATGCAACAATTGATGCAGCGCTGGTAATGCGCAGCGTGTGCGTCGTGTCGGCAGTGGCAAACATGCATCGTCGAGGGTGGCTGCGGCAGTGGCAGCAGTTAGGCGGGCAACAACAAAGATACGCGCCCGCGCATCTGGTCACGCAGACATCCGCGCATCATACATCATACTGAAGTTACAGGGGCAGTTCAATAAGGGGGCCCGAATGGGGGCCTGTGGTCAAGTGTCAATGGGGCGCGCGCCGCGAAGGAAGGAGTGTGTGTACCAGGCGGGGGGTGCGGGGGGCTGACGACAGTGACTGCCGCGCCCACCCGCACGCCCGCATGCGACACAACGGTAAGAAGGCTCGCAGCGCACACACACAAGGGTAATATGATACACAGTTCTCATGCGTCTGCCACACGCAACATGAGGGGCCGGCAAGCGGGCGGTGCCGCGCGGGGGAGGGGCACACGGCGCAACGACGAGCGGCACACACACTCACACACACAGACAGTCAGATAGAAGCGCCAAACCAAGAATGGCGGCGGCAGCGCGCACGCGCGGCGTTCTGTACGCGCGCACACGTGCACGAGGGATGATGATGGTGGTGATGACAATGATGGGACTTGGGACTTGGGGAGGCAGGATGAGCAATACACGCAGTGGGGACGCGGGCGCTACAAGGATGGAGGCGACAAAATGACAGTACCAGGTACCGGTAAGGGAAGGGGCTACAGGGCTGCCGCTACCGCTACAGGTCGCTGCACAATGCTACCGGGCAGCATGGCGGGCTGTGGCAGTAAGCTAGGCGGCAGCGGTGGCAGCGGCGGCGTAGTGGGGCCGTGCGCGGGTGAGGCAGGCAGCCACGTGGTTGCGCTCACGCTGCGTACCCGCGACACCGGCAGGAGCGGCGGCGACAGCGGCGGCAGTAGTGAGGCATCCTGCCCGGCACCAGCGACAGCAGCGGGTGTAAAGCTCGGGCTGCGGATGACACGGTGCGTCATCAGCGGCGACAGCGGCGGCGAGGACGGCGGGCACGGGCTGCCGCTGGCGGCGAGTGCACCAGGCACAGCCGACCAGTGTGGCACGGCATGCGACATGAACGGCGCCTTGGGGTGGGCAGCGGACGAAGGCGGCGGCGGCGACTGCGACGGCGGCAAGATGGTAGACACGTCGTAGTCCGCCTCGTCAGTGGCAGGCTTACCGCTGCCGGCCCGCCACCGGCGCAGCCACAGCAGCAGTGCGGAAGAGGCAGAGGCAGCCACCAGTGCCACTGCGGCAATGAGGGAGCGGGTGGACAGCAGCGACTCTGCCACCGCGACGACCGCGGGCAGCGACGCGTCAACGCTGTCGTCGGTGGCGGCTGCGCCGGACGCCATGCGGCGCGCGGTGCCCTCCAGCGTTACCCGCTTGCCAGCGTAGCAGAACGGTACAGAGGCGGTGGCGCCCGGCGTGAAGCGGCCGCCCTCGGTGCGCAGCACATGGAACTCAATGACGTGCGCCTCGGCGCCGCCCCACAGCGGCAGCGCCGCCAGCGGCACCGCGACGGTCGCAAACCGCTGACCAGGCTGCCACACCGCCGTGTACGTGACAGGGCGCCACGACGCGCCGGCGGGCGGTGCACCCACGTACGGCTTGCCGGCCAGTGCCAGCCGCCCCGTGGTGGGTGCGCCCATCATGATGACGGCGCGTGACGTACCAATCAGGTTGCCCGCGCGCTCCATGTCCAGCGTCACCACCGCGTGCACCAGGTCGTCGCGCGTGAAGCAGCGCAGGGAGCCATTGGACGCCAGGTAGGCGTCGTTGGAGGACGCAAACGTCAGGCGGGCGGTGGACGTGCTGGGTGCGTCGTCCTCCAGCATGTCCACCACCACGGTGGCGGCGTCGCCCTCCGGGGCGGCAACCAATGCCGGCGTGACGGCGGTGAGCGTGACGGTGAAACGGCGGCGAGGGGTAATGTCAGCGGCGTCTGCCACCAGCGGCACTGCCACCTCGCCCACCTCCACCCCGTCACCCAGGGTGACGGTGCGCGTCCCTGCCATGAAGTCACGCCCCGCGGCGGCGGGCGTGTAGTACTCCGTGCCGGGGCGCGCGTTGAGGGGGATGGACGGCAGCGTTGCCGGCGCCATCGTCACCGTCACCGCGCCGCAGCTGCCACCCACCCGGCGCAGGCGCACCACCGCGGCGCGCGCTGACTTGGCCACCGTCACGGTCGGCGTGTCAATCACCAGGCGCCCGGGCAGGCAGGTGACGTCCTCGCCAATAGCGATGCCACATCCGGCCGACCCGCACCAGAACGTCTCCCACGACGCCAGCCCCTTCTGCCCGCTCACGGTGGCCACCCACTCCAGCAGATGCGACTTCAGCCGCCACTCACCGTGCGACGCCTTGGTGGTGCCCGTCATCGTCGGGCTGTCGTGGCCCGCAATGGCAATGGCGGAGGGCAGGTGGCCGGTCCAGTCCTGGAAGCGGTACGCCAGCCTGGCGGACTCACCCGGCGCCAGGTCCAGCCCCCAGGCAAAGCGCAGCGGGTCATTCACAACGTCCTCCCAGAAATGCAGCGAGTTGCGCGCCCACGACAGCGTGACGGACGAACCCACAGGCACCACGGTGGACCACCCGCCGCCATCCACCCCCGGCCCGTCACCGTACGGCACGTTTGCCCACAGACCGTCGCCCAACCCCACGCGCATGTTATGGTGCCGCAGGTTGTGCGGGTAGGCGGCGGCAATGCGGAGGCGGCGCAGCGGCAAGCCGCGGCACGCCACCACTGGCAGCACGCCACCGACGTTCCAGGACGACGGCAGGCGGCTGCAGCGCGCGTGCAGGTCTGCGCCGCTGCCGCCGCGCGGCGTCAGGTATGCCGGCAGGGCGTCACCGTCGCCCGCCACGCCAGCAAAGCTGCCGTCCAGGTCCTCAATGACGGCAGCGTCAGGCCGCGCCGCGCCCAGCCGCGCCTGACTGTGGTCCCACCGCGTGTCCACAAAGGTGGACTCGTAGCCGGCGTCGCCGGCAGAGTAGGCGTCGCAGCCGGCGCACGGTGCCACCGCGGGGGACGCGGCGTCATTGAAGCCAATGAAGGTGGCGCCGTCCACCAGCAGGCCAGTCGCAGCAGGCAGTGCCAAGCCAGGCGCTGCGCGGCGGCTGCGGCTGCGGTCAGCAGCGTCGGTCAGTGCAAGTGCAACCACCAGCGGCCGCACCAGCTTGTTGGCGTGGCGGCCGCCCACCAGGTGGCCACTGGGCGCCGGTGGCATGGAAATGCCGCCGCCGCCGTTGCCAATTGCCACCGCTTCCACAATCTCCAGCGGGCCACCACCCTCCCACATCAGTCCCACACCCTTGTTGAAGGCAGACGTCAGGCGCGCCATGGCGGCGCGTACCGGTTGTGCAACCGTCGACTGCGACGACGCCGCGCAGCCGCCAGCCGTGGGTGTGTATGCAGACAGGCGGATGCCGTCACCGGCATTGTCACGCGCCAGCAGGTCGTCCGCCGGGCGCAGCGGCGCGGTGGCTGCGCATGCCGGCAGGCGAATGCCCGCCGCCGCGCTGGACGTCAGGAGGAAGCCGGTGGACTCACCAGCGACGGCGCGGCAGGCAGACACCGCCACGGCGGGTGACCCCAGCAGGAAGCCGGCGTCTGCGTGGCGCTGCACGACACGGGAGCGGCGCGTCCCGCTCACCAGCACGTCCGCCAGTACCACCTCTTGCTCCACGCCGCGCAGCACCGCCACACCAGCGCCAGACGCCGCCAGCACGGCGGCATGCGCCACCGTCACGCCATGCACGCCGTCAATGGCAATGCCGTCGCTGCGTGGGTGCGACACCAGCACGCTGCGCACCGCCATGCCGCCGCGCGCGTGCCGCGCCGGCCACGCGCCTGCGGCACCGGGTGCCACGGCGGTAAACGACAGCGCAGCATGGCGGTGCGACCCCAGGCCCAGCAGCGCCGCGCCTGCCAGCGTGAAGGCGGGAGAGCGCGTCCCGCTGGTCGCATGCGGCGCCAGTACGACGACTGCCGCGCCAGCCGCGCCGGCGGCGGAGCCGTCCAGCGTAATGGGGTAGTCCAGCAGCACCGCCTCGCCGCCCACGCTGTGGCGGTGGCGCTCATGCGTGGTGATTACCACGTCATGCGCCGCCGCCACGGGTGTCGCTACCCACAGGCTACGGCCGCTAGCGGTGACGGCGCGCACCGCCACCTCCTCTGCCACCGATCCGCGCCCGGCTGCGGTCAGATGCAGGCGGCTACCCGGCCGCCACGTCACACCCGCGCCGCCCACATGCACCTGCGTGTCGCCCGCCTCCATGCGCGTCACCAGCGGTGCCCACACCGGCGATGCCGTGGCACCCACCAGCGCCAGCCGGCCGCCAGGCAGCACAAACAGGCCAGAGTGCGGCAGGGTGGCACCCGCTGCTCCAGCGGCGTGCGCCACCGCGGCATGCAGCGCGCGGAGGGGCGTGAAGGCAAAGCGGACGGAGCGGATGCGGGGCGCGTCTTCCGACCCGCCCACCAGCTCGCCGCCCGCCGCCACCACCACCGCGCCCGCCGTCAGCGTCAGGTCGGCGCGCGGGTCCAACACCAGCGACCCGCGCACCACAAGGGAGTGCATCGGCGGCGGCGAGACGTCCAACAGCAGGGTGGTGCCTGCTGGGATGACGACCGCGTCGCCAGCGGCAGGCACGCTGCCTGCCCCCCACGAGGCCGCCTGCGACCACAGCGGCGCGTACGTGAAGGTGAGGCCAAGGGGGCGCAAGTCGCTGGGCGGCACGATGCCGTAGCCAGCGCACGTCACCTCCACGCCGCCATGCGTCGCCACGGCGGGCAGTGCCGCCGCGTCAGCCGGTACCGGCGCCGGCCCCGCGCGGCAGATGATGGTAGTGGCATGCGCCTCCACCACGGCGCACAGCACGCCCGCGAGGGTGACGGTGACCGCCGCTGCCTCGCCGCCGCTGCCGCACTGTAGGCCCGTGCCGCTGATGTGAACCAGGTAGCCCCCCTCCCGGCTGCCCACGTCGGGAATGACGGCATGCACGCTTGGCGCCACGGCGTCGCCGCTGGCGGCAGCGGCCCCCGCTTTGATGATGGCGCTCGCCGACGGGGCGGACGACACCAGCCGCCCGCCGCCCTCAACCGTCGCCGCCACCTCCACGGTGCACCATCCCGCCGTGGCTGCGGCTGCAACCGCCGCTGCACGCGCCGCCACCGCGGCCGGCCAGTCAACCCGCGTGTCAACCTCCACCGCCACAGTAGCAACCGCCGCGGCGTCCTTGCCGTCGGCTGCCGCCAGCACCCAGTCAACTGACACGGTGCACGCCGTGTCCTCACCGCGCGCCAGGCTGGCAGCATCCAGCGCCAGCAGTGGTACCGCGGTGGCAAGCGTGGTGGCCGCCACTGGGCAAGCCTCCAAGGTAACAACGCGCTCTGCGCTGCTGCTGCCGCATGCGACACGCGCCGTGACGGCGGCACACCCCAGCACATGGCGGCGTGTGTGCAGTACGACGCGAGAGGCGACCAAGGAAGCGGCTGCCGGCAGGCGAATGGGGCTGCCAGTGGGCGTCGCAGCGGACGGCACGCCAGCGGCGTTGGTAGACAAGTGCAGCGCAATGGTGCGCGTGGTTACACTCGGCACCGACGGCACGTCAGCGCGGCGCAGGGTGCAGTGAAGGGAGGTGGCATCCGCAGCCGTCGCCGTGACGTCGCAGGGCACGCCACACACGGACACATTCGCAGACGACGGCAGGTGGCTGCCAGTCACCACGATGGCAGCGCCGCCAGCGGGCGACCCCAGTGCCGCCGTTGCCACGGCGTCCACACGGCCGCCCACCACCACGCGCACGTGTGCCGGTACCCATACATCGGCACCGTCGGCGCCGGCACCCAGGCGCACCACCGGCACGTGCGTCCCGGCTGGCGTGGCAGCATGCAGCGTGCAAACGATGGTGTCGGTGGACGCGCGGCGGATGGCGCACGGCATACCACCCACCGTCACCGTCACCGGCGTGCCAGTGGCGGCCAGGTGGCGGCCTGTCAGCGTCAGCGCGGCGGTGTCCAGCGCCGCAGCGGTCAGCATCGGCGACCCCGCGAAATGATACACAAAGTTGCCACCGGCAGCGCGCGGCGGCGTCCCAGCCGCAGCGCCAGCATCAGCAGCCGCAACGCCGGTGCGCCAGGTGTGCGTCACTTGCGCAACCAGGCGGTCGGTGGTGGCTGCCGTGGTGGCGCGCGCGGGCGGCAGGCGGCAGTACAGGCGGGTGGAGGATGCGGGCTCAGTGCCGGGCGGCGCGGGCACCAGGGGGCAGGGCACGCCACCCACCGACAGCTCGCTGGCTGCCGGGTCAAACCCAGAGCCGCTCACCGCCGCCACAATTCCGCCACCGGCAGGCGCCGCCGGCGGGTACACGCGCTCCACCACCCCCGGTGCGCGGCCCAGCGGCACCACTGCCACCGCGGCGGCGCTGCCAGGCAGCAGGTGCAGCGCCATGCCGGCGTCGCCAACCCGCGACCGCAGGGCGGTTGCAGCAGTCCAAGCAGCCGCCGTCACGGGGATGTACACCGCGCCACGGCTGCCAAACTCCAGGGCGGCGGTGCTACCCACCACGCCGCCGCCAGGTGCCAGGAATGTGACGCTGCCACCGGCTGCCGCCAGGGCGGCGGCATCTTGCGCATGTACCTGCAGGCGCTGGTTAGGCACGCCGCCCGCCAGCAGCGGTGACGCGTCCCATGCCAGGACGGGCGTGCAGGTGGCAGACTGCTCGTACGGGCCCACACGCAGTGTCACCACGTGGCCGCCAACCGAGCGCGCCGCGGGGTACGTCAGTGTCAGTGTCAGGTCGCCGCGCATGGGCGGCGGCAGCGGCGAGCCCGGCGCGAGTGGCGCGGGCGGCACGTCACACACAATGTGGCTGGCATTGGCGCCTGGACGCACGATGCACTCGCTGGCATCCGGCAGCGCCACGGTCACCGTTGCACCCGCCAGCGACCCCCACGCACCCACCAGCGTCAGCGTCGCACCACCCGCCACGCTGCCACATGCAGGCGTCACAATCGTCGAAGCGGGTACGACTCCCAGCACCAACGGCGCGCCCGACAGGCCGCCATGATTGCGCCCCGCACGCACAGGCGCCGCATCGTGGTCATGGCCATCTGCCAGCACACGCCCGCTGCCGCCGCTGCTCGCAACCGCCGGCGCAAACCGTGGGTCGGCAACCAGCGCGTCTGCCATGTCGGCGTGGCTGACCGCCACGCCCTTGAACGGCACGTACACCGACACGGCGGCGCGCGGGTTGGGCGCGCCACCGGCATCCAGCACGCACGCCAGCAGCACGTCGGAGGCATCCAGCACACGGCACAGGCTGCCGCCCACATGCACCACCGGCAGGACGGACCGGCGAGTGGACACGCCTACCGGCATGAACCCGGCGCCCGCCACGTACAGCACGGCGCCAAGCGCCGCCTCGCCGTGCACCGCGGAGGTGGCGTACACGGCCGGCGTGGCGGCTGACGATACCAGGAGGGCGGGCGCCGCCGCAGTCGGCGCGGCGGGCACCGGCAGCGTGGCAGACAGGACGGTGATGGGCAGGGTGGTGGTGTCGTGCGCCGCGGCGTGCAGCCGCAGGATGGCGGTGGGCACCAGCGGCGTCGTCCACACCGCCAAGGTGTCCAGCGCCACCACTGCGTCCGCGTCCACGCCCTCGGCGCCGAGCGCCAACCCACCGGCACCCACGCGCAGCGGCCAAGTACGGTCGGCGGCAGAGTTGGGGACGTAGGTGGCTGACAGCACAACCAGCTCGTCCGCGGAGCTAAAGTCGGATGCCACCGCCAGCACCTGGCTGCGACTGCCCGCCGCCACAAGCGCGGTGATGGGCAGCCAGGCCGACGCAGGTGCGGCGGGGATGGGCACCGACACGACGCTGAAGCCGGCCTTCAGGCCATGCACGCGGTAGGTGTGCAGGTCGGTGCAGGTGTTGGGGAAGGATAGATCATTGAGGAAGGGGTCGATGGGGTGGCGGCTGGGGCGTGACACAGCAACTGCAAACACCACGACGCCGCAAGACGGCGCCAGACCCACAAACCAGCCGCGAGCCGCATACGGCGCCGCTGCGGATTTGGCACCCTGACCATGCGTGGCAGCGCTGCCGTCAGCTGGCAGCGACGACGAGTCTGCCAGGCGCAGCACGGCACCCTTTGGCAGGGTTGCGCGCAACGACACGAGCGCGTGAACCGTGAAGCTGTCCTCATTGTGCTGCCGCGTGTACGGCAGCGCCACGGTGACGCCAGCAGGGAAGCCGGCAGCCGCCGCGCCATGCGCATTGCCAGCGCCCGCCGTGTATGACACGTCCCCCGTGCTGACGCCCGCCAGCGGCAGCCCCGGTGCCGTGTGGCTGAACAGGGAGGCGGGGCGCGCACCATACTCGCCGCCCGCCAACCGCGCTGCCAGCGCGGGCGGCGCACACACCACGCCACCATCCGCGTCCCACCGCGGCTCCACCACAAATGCGGTATCGCCGTCCGCCTCCACGTACAGCACGTCCGCCTCAGCGGCGGCAGGCGCCTGTGCCCCTGCTACCACCGCGCCGCAGCCGATGGTCACGCGCAGCGGCGCGGCGGGCCGGCTGTGCAGGCCGCGACCAGACAACCGCAGCAAGCGGCCGCCAGCCAGCGAGCCCACTACGTCACGAGACGCCGCAGCGCCCGTGGTGGTTGCAGACGCCACGGCTGCGCGCAGCGGCGCTGACTCTGCCATTGCGCCCGACACTGCCGCCACCAGCTCCGCATGTGACAGCTGCGTCCAGTCATGTGCCGTCGCGCTACCCCCCGCCGCCGCCGTCGACGCGCCGCTGTTTGCGCGCACCAGGCGCGGGCGGCCGGCAGCGGCAGAGGCAACCACATCGTGGCCTGGCCATGACAGGAGGGCGGCAAGCGCGTCCACGCCGGCCGCTGGCACGCCAGGCGGCAGGTGCGGCGCGTTCAGCAGCTCACTGACGTCCACCACGTCCACGCGCGTCACCTGCGACACGTACGCCAGCGGAGTGGCAGACGCTGCCGCCAGCACCGTGTGCCCAGACGGCAGGCGTACCGCCACAGCAACGGAGGCGCTAGGGCGGGCGGCGGCGGCAGCGGCAGAGGGCGGGGTGCAGCGCAGCTCCATGTGGAAGAAGGGTGCCAGCGGCGCGCCTGGCACCACCGCGTCCTCCACCCGCACGCCTGCCACCACATCCAGCCAGGCGCCCGTTTCCGCCTTGATGCGCACCGCCAGGTCAGTGCACGGCGCGGTACCCACCGTCACGCCCAGCGCCGTGCCGCCGCCGTTGCTCACCACCGCCGTCACCTCACTGACTGCCACGTGCGTGAGCAGCAGGGTAAGCGGGATGCCGCCAGCCAGTGGCAGGGAGGCAGGGCGCACCGCAGCCACTCGCGCCGCGTACGCCGGCACCGCCAACGACGTCCAGTACCGCACCAGCGCCGACACGGTGATGAGATCATCGTGCAGATCAGGCGGCGGCGCCACACCGGCGCCACGCAAGATGGCGTGCGCCGACGTGGTCAGCACCAGGGAACCAGTAGCTGCCACACGGTTGGTGAGGGTGGCAGGTGAACGGCGCGCGTCAGCGGGCAGCGCTGGAAGCCCCAGCCGCACTACCGCAATGCCAGGCGCGTCAGGGACGGGTGTCAGAGACAGCACCTCCACCGGTACCTCCACTGTTGAGCCCGTCGTTGTGGTGGTGGCGGAGGGTTCCGCCGCCAGTGTCAGGCGCGCAGTCAGGTCGGTGGCAGCGCCCGGCGGCGCCCACATGCGCACAGTCACTACGGTGGGTGCCACGTCAGAGGCGTCCAGCGTCTGCCGGCTGCCTGCCGCAGCAGCAGCCGCGACCGCCGCCGCGGTGGCCGACGCGCTGGCAGGCGGCAGGAGGGCTGGCGTCAGGGAGAAGGCGGTGGCGGGCGTGTGCAGCACGGTGGCGGCGCCCTTGCCCGGCACAAACACCTGCCAGCCGGCGGCAGGCGCATGCGGCGCGGTGGCGGGATCGTTCGCCTCCGCGTCGCTGCCGTCCGGCAGCAGGGCGCACAGGATGCAGGTGTCGGTCGCCGCCTGCATGGCGCACCGCAGGCCGCCAAAGTGCACCACGTAGTCACCCGCCGATGCAGGTGCCATGCCCGTCGCCCGCAGCGCCTCTACCGCGCCGGCGTCGGGGCCCAGCGCTACACCTGACAGCCGCACAGTGGCGCCCATGGTAGCGGTAGCGGGCTCCACCGCCACAATGACGGGCGTGGCGGCGGGGTGTGGCAGGTGGACGCAGGCGCCGGGCGTGATGCACAGAGTGGGTGCGCCGGCAGGCTGCGCGCGCACCTCCACCAGCGGCGCCAGGCCAGGGGTTGGCACGCGCAGCGCGGCGCCGCCCAGGCTCATTGGCGACAGCAGCGTGCCGCCCGGGTATGCCAGGCGTACCTCGCCTGCCGTCCGGAGGCCCGTCAGGCCCGACTTGTCCAGCCGCAGCGTCAGGTTGTCGGACCCACCCGCGGCCGCACCGCCGCCCAGCGACACCAGGTAGGTGCGGTTCATGCACGTACCGCCGCCCGACACGCGCACACGCACGCCGGCGGCGGCGGCGGCGGGCGCCAGTGCTCTCGCCACCTCACGCGACGACGCGCCCACCCGCACGCCCACCCACGCTGACGCGCCCAGCGCCAGGTGGAACTCGCCGCCCAGCGGCGCGCCACCTTCGCTGATGCGCGTCAAGGTAACCAGCGGCGCGTCGGCGGGCGACTTGGCACGCGCGCCCCGCGCCGGCGTGCGGCCGCTCGCCTCCGCGGGCGCCAAGCTCAAATCCACGGCACGCAGGGAAAAGGTGGCGGCGGCGTCGCCGCACGCAACCAGCGGGTTGGGCGGCATGCGCCACGTGATGTCAAACGTGTGCATGGCGCCGCCGCTGCCCGCTGCGGCAGCGCGCAACACCGCAAAGGTGGCAATGGGTGCGGCATCCAATGCCGCCAGCCACGCCGCGGTGGCGTCGGACGGCATGGAGTGCACGGCGTCGCGAGCGGCGGCAGCAGTGGTGGACAGGGTGGGGAATGCCCACTGCGTGGCAGCCAGCGCGGTAGAGTCCTCTTGCGGCTCTGCGGCCAAGCGGCGGACAACGGTGACGGGGCTGCTGGACAGCGTGATCTCATCCAGGCCCAACGCGCCACCCGATGCGTCCACCTGGCCCAGCGGCGGGCCCACCGCCAGGGCGGTGACACGCAGGCGGCTGCGCGTCAGCCGCGCCACCAGGTCGGCCGCCGGGCTACCGCTGCCGTCGGCGTCGCGCGGCAGCAGGTGCACGCAGGTGTGGTGCCAGCCGCCGTCGGCGGGTAGGGTGGCGGTGGCTGCCAGCGGCGCGGCGTCCGTGTCCACCACGCCGCCATTCAGCGCCACGGTGAGCCACGTGTCGCCGCCGTTTAGCGCCAGCAGCAGGGTGGCGTGCGTGGTGGGCGGCAGGCGGGCAGCGAAGCACAGGTAGGGGTGTGCATTAATGTCTACGCCGCCGGTGGCGGGTGACAGCGGCGGCGATGCGGCGTACGGCTCCGCCAGGTGGAGGGAGCCGCGGCCGCAGAATGCACCGCCATACGCGGCGTCGGGCAGCAAGCCGGCGCCGCCCCGGGAGCTCCAGTTGCCACCCGCACCGCGGTCCTCAAACGACGCCTGCCACGCCATCCGCCAGGCGGGCGACCCGGTGGCGGGCTGCTCGTACAGAAAGTCGCACTCCACGCCCAGGAAGGAGTCCAGCGCCGTGCGCACCGCCGCCTCCGTGGCGGCGGCATGCAGGAGCGGAGAGCGGCGGGTGAAGCGACCGCCTACCGTGGCGTCAAACGCAAAGAAGCCGGCGGAGGCGGCAGGGCTGAGCGTGACGCGGTCCGCCAGCGCCGGCCGCGCCGCCGACACGCTCACCGCAAACAGGCGGTCGTGCGCCGCGGCGGTGGTGGTTGACGCGTGCCCCCAGCTGTGGATGCGTGCCGCCACCGACACGTGCGCGCCCTCCGCCTCCCCCCGCCCGCCCACCTCATGCTGCACCTCCAGGTAGTACGACGCGCCGCCAATGAGCGTCAGCGGCGCGCTGGCCTGGCTGGCGGTCAGGAAGTAGGCGCGCAACGGCACCGGCACCGTGACGGTCGCCACGGTGGTCAGGTTGACCAGGTCCAGTCCCAGCGTGCCGTCTGCCACCATGCCAGCCTCTTGCGGCGCCAGCGTGAGCAGCAGGCGGGCGGGCGTATCAGCGGCCAGGTACAGCGTGTAAGTACCAGTGATGGCGGGCGTGAACACGGTGGCCAGCACCTCAAACGTGTCGGCCCGCACCGTCACACCGCCATCCGCCGCTGCCGCTGCCGCTACCGTCGTGGTGGACGTGGAGGCAGGCGACACCGCCGGCCGGGCGTCACCCGTCACTTCCAGAACCGGCAGCAGCGTCGCCGCGGTGCCGGCGGGCGTGGTGGGCGTGTCACGCACCTGGCTGGTCATTGATGACGATGCCAGCGACTGCGCCGCCTTATACGCGGCGTACCCGACTGAATACAGCATGCTGGCGCCGCGGCCCGTGGCAGCGCCGGCGGCCGTCACAGCGCCGGGCGTGGAGCGCGGCAGTAGCAGGCGCAGGACACCAGGCGGGCCGCCGTAGAAACGTGGCACGGTGGGTGGCGCGAGGTAGGCGGCGGTGAAAGTAGCGGCAGCGGCGGCAGGCGAGGCAGGCGACGGCGGCAGGACGGGCTGGTGCAGGCGCCCCGCTGCCAGCGGGATGCCTTGCGCCTGCAGCCGCTGCGCCGTCAGCACCGTGTTCCGCAACGGCCCCTGCGCCGCCAGCGCGTGTGCGTACCGGCGGCGCACGGGCGCCGTCGGGTGCTCGCCGTCCGTCACGGTGGCGTCTGACTGCAGCAGGTGGTGCAGCAGGTCAGGCGGCAGGGCGGGGCGGGTGCGGCACAACGTGGACGTGCCGTTGGCCGCCAGCACGTCACACGGCTGCGATCCAAAGGAAATAGTCGCGCCCGCCGGTGCACCTGCCACCACGACCAGCGCACCGCCCGCTGCAGAGCCGGTGCGGGGCGTCACTGACAGCAGGGCGGGCACCACCTCCTGCTGGAACAGCGTGCCGTCTGCCGCCACGCGCAGTGCGCTGGCGGCAACGCGCACGGGCGTGCTCACGCCCCGCGCATCCACCACCGCCACGGTGTAATTTGTGAGCCCCGCGGCCTCCACCACGTTTGCCGGTGGCGCGCACTCCACCCACCCGGTGGTAGCCACCGCCACCGCCACCTGCCCGCCCACCTGCGACTCAGCGCCGCCGCCCACCAACACGCACGGCGTGCCGTCACCCGCCGTCACAGTTAATCCAGCCGCATCCAGCGGCACGCCGCGCAGCGACAGCCGCCGCACGCTGCCCGGCGTCACCACTGCCGGCTCCACGCCCACCAGCCGTGGCGCGCCTGCCATCAGACTCATGCCCTCTGCCACTCTCGCCGTCCTCCGCCGCCGAGCAACTGCAGTAGTTCGGGCAGGGAGTGGGAGTGGGTGTGGGTGAGGCGGGGGACGGGGTGGGGGCAGGGTGAGGACGCTGGTGCGCAGAGGGCGGGGCCACGGACCAACTGGTGCAGCAGACGCAGACGCGGACGACACAGCAGACGAGTCCGCTTGCACGGCGGCGGCGGCGGCGGCAACGGCCGCCAGCAGCGCCACGACAGCCACGGCGCGCGCCATGGTGGCCACGCTGCGGCCGCCTGTAGGCGTCAGCGCCCCCGACCAGGGGCGTGCGTGTGCCCGGCGCCCCGGTGGCCCCGATGATGGAATTCCGATCTAGGCGCGGCGGCAGGGCGCTGGCAGATGGCAGGTGGCAGATGACAGAAGATGACGCCGGCGTGCCCGATCTTTGCAAAACACCCGCGGCTGCAACGCCACAATTAGGGCAAACCACGCTGGCGCGCAGGCACAACCGCCACAGTTTATAATTATAGGTGCGTATTCTACGTCCGCGCCGCGCCGCCGCCGTGTGCGCCGCTGCCACCGCCCGTCACGCCGCCGCCGCCCATGATTCTCTTCTGGATCGTGGATTTCGCTTGCTGCTGCACCTGCAGAAGGGCGCAGCTGTTTCAAGTGCGCGCGCGTCCGTTACTGCTTGACCCAGGTGGTCTGACATGGGAGATTTTTTCCAACTGATCTTTCCCCCTCCACCGCATCGTACCATTATTGCGCGCCACCCTGCCGGCCGCACATTTACGTGCGATCGCCACCCAGCCACCCTCCGTGGCGTCGCCGCGCTGCGCGTGCCACATTTGTTCCACGCGCTGCCGATCTGGACGCATTTACATTGGGGTATAGTGGGGAGGCGAGAGGAGAGGAGAGGAGAGGGGGGGAGAGGCGAGGAAGAGGAGGAGGAGAGTGGTGAGGAAGAGGAGAAGGGAGAAGGGAATACATGGTGAAGGTTGTGTGAGGACCGTGAGGGGGGATTGAGGCAGGGAGAGGGTAAGGGGGCACCTGTAAGGGTGAAGGCGCCAGGAGTCTGAAAGGGTCGGTCGCCGACAGGTGCACGCGACAGCCACCATGGTACGTGTGCGGCGCGACGGTGGCTATCTGTGCTCCCCTTGCGACCCTCGCCACACCCCCGTTGTCCCAACCAACATTGCAGGCGGCGGCAGCGGCGGCGGCGGCTGGCGGCGGCGGCGGCGGCGGCGGCGCAGCGGCGGCGGCGGCGGCGGCAAGTGGCGGCGCGGGCAAGCTGAAGAAGAAGAAGTCGGACTCGCTGCCAGGCGAGAAGCTGGGGTTCCCCATGTACAATGCGCTGTCCGGTAACCTGCCGGTCATCTCCACCGGCTTTCACACGCCGGTGGCGGGCAGCATGATGTCCGAGGCGGCGCCGCCCACGCCGTACGAGTACATGTCCGGCAACCTGCCCATCATCTCCAAGGAGCTGGTGGGCGACGACGAGAATGAGAACACGCCCGGCTGGGTGGAGCTCATGGACCCCATCACGCGCCGCTCCGTACGTGTGCCGCCATGTTGTTTGATGTGTTTGTGTGTCCCGGCTGCTCGACGCCACCCCCACCACCACACCACACCAAACCAACCACCACATATAATTTGCAGTACTGGTGGAACATCTACTACCGGTCGCGCCGCGAGTCGCGGCCGGCGCCGAATGACGACGGGCACCTGGGGGCGCGCAAGGGCGAGGAGTACACACGCGCGCTGCACGCGCAGTGGGCGACGCAGCTGGCGGTGCTGGACCCCGGGTACCTGGCCAGCCTGCCGCCGCTGCTGAAGGAGGCGGCGCTGCGGGCCAAGAACGCGCCGCGGTCGCCGCCCAAGACGCCACGCGCGCTGGGCGGCAAGATACCCAGCATGCCCACATTTTTTGCAACCGAGGAGCCGGGCTCCGCACGGTCGTCAGCGGCGCCGAGCCCGCGTGGATCCGTGGCTGCGCCCGCGCCGGCGCTGCCGCCCGGCAAGCGGTGGGCGGAGCTGTGGGACCCGGCAGCGCATTGGCGGTACTACCTGGACCGTGAGGCGCGCACGACGACGTGGGCCAAGCCGGCGGGGTTTGATGACGACGGCGAGCCGTACGTGCCGGTGTGGCAGCCGGAGGCGTGGGACAGCGCGGCGGGCGCGCCGTACTGGGTGCGCACGGGCGACGATGCACGCGTGACCGTCGTGCCGCCGGACTTTGACAACACGCCGCTGCTGGCGGCGTGGCGCGCCGTGCCGGACGAGGGCAGCGGCGCCACGTATTACTGGAACCCCACCACGGGGGGCCGGCAATGGGAGCCGCCGGAGGGGTTCCCGTACGAGCAGCCAAAGGGCGACCCACCGGCGCCGCCGCCTAAGCCAGAGCCCGTGGCTGCACCAGCGCCGGCACCAGCGCCTGCGCCAGCACCCGCGCCCGCGCCGGCGCCAGCACCACCAGCACCCGCGGCGGGCGGTGCTGGTGCGGCGGCGGCGGCCGCGGCGGCGACGCCACTGAGCCGTACAGAGGCCATCACCATGATTGACATGGCGGCATGCGAGCTGGCGGCGCTGTCCATTGTGGGGGAGGCGGGCCACACGGACCCCGGCGATGACACCGTCATCTACCACAACTTCCGCGGCTACCTCAAGAAGAAGGGCGGCGGCACCTCCATCTTTGGCCGCCGCAACTGGAAGGAGCGCTACTGCGTGTTCTCGCGCGGCACGCTGTCCTACTTTGACTCGCAGGATGACTACGACCGCGGCAAGGAGCCGCTGAAGGGCGTGTACATCACCATGCGCTTGTGCCGTGTGGACCCGTGCGTTGTGTTTGGCCCGCGTTGGGCGTTGTGTTTCCCGCGCCCCACCCCGCACCCCCGTCACCACCACCCATCCCGCCCTGCCCCACCCATCCGCGCCGTGCAGGGTGAAGGACAACCCGCTGCAGTTTGCGCTGGTGCCGCTGGGCCCGGACGAGATTGACAGCGGGAGCGCGGAGGAGCCGGCGGAGGAGGAGAAGGGCAAGCCGGCGGCGGCAAAGAAGGACCCGCGCACCTTCAAGTTTGAGGCACCCAACGCGGAGCAGAAGGCGCGGTGGGTGAAGGCGCTGCGTGGCCGCCGTGCCGACGGCCTGCATCGCGCCGACAGCGGCGACTTTGCGCAGCTGTATGCCATGGTGGCATCGTCGCGCGCGTCGGTGCCTGCGTCGTCGTCGTCGGCCGGCGCGGCCACCGCTGCCGCCGCTGCTGCCGCGGCGGCGAGCGGCGGCGGTGGCACCACCGCGTAACGCTGCCCTTTTCATCCCATTTGCGCGTGCATGTGTGTATGCATCCTGATCCTGGCGCCGCCCCGCCCCGCCTCTGTACTGCTGCTGCTGGCGGGCGCCGCTGCCGATCCTCCCATTCCTCGTTCTGCTTTCGAGTGCCTGGCCTGCTTCCTTTCTTACGTTTGCGTGGGCGTGCGTATTGATGCCGGCGGCCGGCAGCGGGGTGTGGCGTGCATTCGTGATAGCAGCGGGGTGCCTCACCGCGCTTGCGTCGCCTGCCCTCGTCTCCCCGACCCAGCCTCCTTTTTGCGTATTGTATGTGTGCCCCGTGCGTGTGCCCCGCTCCTGCCGGTTGCGCGTCCCCTCCCCCTGCCGCCGTTGCCGCCGCGTGGCGCCCGCCCCTTTAAACTCTTTTGATTGAGACGGACTATCACTGACGTTTATATTTGTTGCGGCGGCGCGCCGCGCCCACGAATCACCTGCTGTTACGCACAACACACACGCACACAACCACGCCTACAAACAACGAGTGTACAGCGAGGACGCGCCATGCAACTGGCCGGGGACACAAGTCACAAAGGACGCACGCGATACCGGTCCGGTGATACAACAACACACGCACATGCACACACACACACGCACACTCACTACTACGGCGTCCCAGGGCGGCTGGGTGCGCCCGACGGCGGGTCACGCCGGTGCGGCGGCATGGGGACGGGGGATGATCGCACGGATGTTGAAGCAGCGGGGGCGGGCGCGTAGACCGTGGGGGAACCCGTCGAGGCCACCGCTACTAGCTCCGACAGCACCACGGCAGGTGACCGCAGCGGCGTGTGTGACAGGAGCGTGCCGGCAGCGGCCCCGCTGCTGCCGCCGCTGCCGCCACCCACCCCACCGCCACTAATGACCGCGCCGGCGGCAGCTAACCCAGAGCCACGGGCACGAAACGCAGCACCCGCGCCGCCGCTCCCCGTGACGATCCCACCGCCGCTCCCGCCGCCGCCCGTCAGCATGACGCTGGCACCGGGGGAGGAGTAGCGCGCCGGTGGCCTCCAACTGCTGCCGTCGCCGCTGCTGCCCTGCGTGGCAGCCGCCAGCCGGCCTAGGATGGTGGCGTGCGAGTCGTCCAGCGCGCGGCCGCTACCGATGCTACTCCCGGCGCTGATAATGCGGCCTGATGCGGCAGCCGTGGCAGCGTCCAGCGCATCGGGGCGGCCGACGGGCGGCGGTGGCAGCGACGAGCTGGCCCTGTGTACCGGTGACCTGGTACCGCCGCCCTCCTCCCCGCCGCCGCCGCTGCCGCCGCCGCCACTGCGCACCCACCGGCTCACACCCCGCGCCTCACCATCCTGCTGGCCAGGTGGCGGCGTCACGCCCGCGCTCCGGCTGCTGCTGCCGCGTAGGGAGGTGGTAAGCGGGAGGCTTCCAGAGGGCGAGCTGCCTAGCACCACATGAAACATGGGTGCCACCGACGCATGCGCGCCCGCCGCCGCCACCGCCGCGTCGGGCGTCATCCGCACCGGCGCGCGGCGGCCGCTGCTGCTGCCCGCCACGACGGGGCTGCTGGTGGTTGCTGGCGAGCTGATACCACCCGCGATGCCGCTCGTGAGCGAGATGGCGCCGCCTGGCGGCGCGCGGAATGATGACCACGACAGCTGGTGCACGTCTTCATGCCGGCCCCCCGCCGCCGCGGGCGGTGGCGCGGTGGCATCTCTACCATCGCTGCACACCGGGGCGGGCGGCTGCAGTGGTGGGGATGCAATTGCGGGTGACGGTGCGCGAGGGATGCCGCCAGCACGCCCGCTCGCCCGCTCACTACTCACTCGCACAGCTGGCGCCCCTGCCGCGGGCGCCGCCGACTGCACTGGCACGGGTGCCGCCACCACTTCGTCAGCAGCTTCCAGTACGGGTGCTGGCGGCACAGCGGCGGGCGCAGGTGCCGTGGCGTCGCCTGGGGGGGGCGCGGCAGCAGTAGCGCCCGCGTCCTCACCGCCAGCGTGCGCGCCGCCGGCAGCGGGGACGCCGTGCTCGCCCTTCCCAATCACCGACTCGCCTGCGGCACGGCGCGTGGCGCGTGCAAACGGGTTGGGCCCCCGCGCCGGTTTCTTGGCTGGTGCGGGCGCCGGCACGGCGGCCGCGGGCGCGGCGGCGCCACCC
>ERZ778022.2518-NODE-2518-length-19075-cov-3.837697_pt1 | contig 19075 bp, 16 predicted proteins | sample MGYA00375752_ERZ778022 | MGnify/ENA primary metagenome ERZ778022 (study PRJEB29350, sample SAMN05389826) | bioreactor metagenome | isolation source: Thiocyanate bioreactor | place: South Africa: University of Cape Town | collected 2014-04-04 ... | reverse complement strand
CAGACGAAAGTTGTGCTGGTCGAGCCGATGGCGCGAACGATGGCGTTGAGCTCGGCCCAGCGGCTGCCGGGCGAAGAGACGGCGAGGATGCGCGTTTCCTGTGGCGACGTCATCAGACGGCATCCTGCTTGCGGCGTTCCGCCGATGGCGCCGAATGGACCAGCGCCGGCACCGCGGCCACCGCGAGATAGGCCACCGGATGTGTCGCGGTGCTGTGGGCCGCCAGCTCAAGCAGCTTGTTGGCGAGAATCTCCTCGCTTCGTACGATCAGCACTTCGGCATCGAGGCGGCCTGCGACCGCTTTGCTCGATCTCCGATTGCCATGCGACGGGCAGTTGACGAGGATCAGGTCGAAAGCGAGGTCGCGCGCCAGCTTCTCGATGCTTTGCAGCAGGTTGGATGGCAGCGCGGTCCCGTCCCTACGATCGTCGATGACGACCAGGGAGTTGCCTCCCTTGGGCCGTGCCGAGAGGTCGGGAGCGCCGGTCAGCTCCGATATCCTTGCGAGAGGAAACCGGCGGGCCAGTGCTGGCGCGATCGGGTCGAGGTCGAGCAGCAGCGTGCGGGTGCCGGACGAAGCGTAGCGTGCCGCCAGTGCGTAGATGGCCTCGGTGCGCGCGTCATCGCTCGACAGGGTGGAAACACCAGCAAAGAACGACTTTGCTTCGGCGTTTCGCTCCGCATCGATGAAGCGGGCGATCTGCGCACTCATGGTGGATGCGCCGGTACGCGCCGGCAGGTTGCCGAGGCTCTTCCATGCAAGGCCGGCACGGGCGAAGCTCGGCCGACGGCGGGGAGGCGTCGTCGGTGACGGCGATGGGGCCGGCGCGGGATCGGTGGTCGCGGCTTTCGGAGCAGGGCCTTTCAATACCAGCGCCGCGGCACAGCCAATGGTTGAGGCCAGCGCGGCGGCGACCGCCAGAATGAGGCTTGCCTTCGGCCAGGTGGCGGAGCGCGGTTCTGCAGCGACGCTGAGCACTCGGGCATCGGCGTTCTGCATGTTGCCCAACTCGGCGGTTTCACGGGCCCGGCGCATGAATTCCTCGAGCAGGTTGCGCGCCACCTGGGCATTGCGCTCGAGCTGGCGAAGCTCGACCTCGTCGCGATTGATGCCGCCGAGGCGCGATGCCAGCGCCGTCAGCTCGGCTTCGCCCCGCACGACGTTCTGAGCCGCAAGCTCGGCCTCTGCATCGAGCTGAGCACCGGTGCGGCGCGCCTCGGCCTGCATCAGTGCCTCGAGGCCGGCCAGCTCTCCGGCGGTAGCGATCAGGCTCGGGTGCCGGGCGCCCAGGCGGACCTGTAGCCGATAATGTTCGGCGGAGAGCTGGTTGTGCTGCGTGCGCAATTGCGCGCCGGTTTCCGAGACCAGCAGGTCGTCGATGCCCGCGACGCCGTTCGCCAGCGCCAGCAGCTGGCGGGCCTGCTCGGCGCGATTGGCGGCAGAGCGCGACTGCTCGCGTGCCACCGACAGCTGTGCGGTCAGCTGGTCGATCTGGGACTGCAGCACGGTGGTGCCGGCGCCGGACGCCAGGATATCATGCTCCACCCTGAACTGCTCGACCGCCAGCTCCGCCTGTGTCAGTTCCTTCTGCAGTGTGCCGATGCGCTCCTCGAGCTGGCCGGTGACGGCCAGGTTGGCATCCGATTTTTCGCGCGCGAGTTCGATGAGGTACGCATCGACGATGGCGTTGGCGATGCGCGCCGCCTTGACCGGGTCGCGGGCGGTGAACCGCACATCGAGCACATAAGTGAGGCCTAACCGCTGTACCGCGACCCGCCGCCGGAACTCGTCGAAGGCGGCGGCCGGCGAAACCTCCGGCGTCGTGCCCCGCACGAGGGCGAGGAGTTGGGAGAGGAGACCCGGCCGGGAAAACTCGGGGTCTTCGGCGAGGTTCTCCGAGACAAAGACGCGTTCGAGAAGATTGCGCGATTCCAGCACGTTGACCTGGCTGGCGATGGCTGCGCTATCGGTGCCGAGCCCCGGCAGAACGGCGTTGGCGTCGGTGGTGTGTTCCTGACGTGGATCGACCAGAATCGTCGTCAGGGCGGTGTACTGAGACGGCGTTACCATCAGGTAGAGTCCTGCCAGCACAATGCCGGCGGCGGTGATCGCCACGCCCTTCTTGCGGCGCCGCCAGAGGGTCCGCAAATGCGAGCTGATATCGATCAGGCCGGTGTCGCGGATCATCTCGCCAGCGCTTTTCGGCTGCCGAGCGTCACTCTCTGTCAGGTTCGACATTTTATGGTCCAAGTATAACGTGGACCGTTCCTAGCACGCGCGCCCCGAGCGCTCCGCATAACCAAGAGTTAACCCTAATGCGTAAACTTTTATCTTTTGGATCGGCCGGTTCTTCTTGTTTGACACTGGATTGCTGTCTCTCCGCTCAGAGGTAGCGTTTTGCCTCGCCTTGAGTGACGTCTGCACGGTTGAACTGACTCAGCGGTTCCTCGCGGCTTGACGGGCGTGTCGCTTGCCACCTCTATGCCACGATGGGAGCGAGCGGGGCGGTGTGGTGTCAGAGCCGTTGGAACGGACCGATAGGCCAGCAGGGCTGACGATCGTACAGTTCAACATGACCTATGAGGGCTTCGGGCTGGTAATCGACTTCCTGTCGCGACATCCGCCCTTCGCGGATTTTGCTCTGAAGACGCTCGCCGAGGCGGTCAGGCGACAGCTGCATCTGGGCCACCACCAGGTCGCCCTCGAGGCGGGGACCATCGTGGGCTATGCCGGGTGGCTTCTTACGTCCGAGGCGATAGGCAGTGCGTGGCTTGCCGGGCGGGGCAAGCTGCTGCCGATCGACCCGGCGCTCGCCGACGCTGCGGCGCTGACCACCGTGGCCGTGCGCGAGCCCGCTGCGGTGCTTCCGCTCATGCGCGGCGCGCGGTATCTGAACCCGGGCAAGCGCATATTCTTCAGGCGTGATCGCGAGAATCGGGTCCGCAAAAGCGCCGTCATCAATCGACCGCCTGCGGACGGATCAATCGCGTAGCGGTGTGTTGCTTCAGGAAGACATATCCGGCCCAAGTCTGGGCGCGGCGGCCTGAAGTCATGCAGTAGCGTTGACAGGGTCGGCGAGGCATGTCTCTTAGGTAACTACTTGTTCATATATTGAGGGCGACTCGTGCTCGGTAGATCTGCCCTGATGAGATCGGTTTCGGTGGCTGCGCTGGTCGCGGCGCCGGGAGTCGCCGTCGCACAGGACGACGGGGATGACGTCACCTACAGCGTTGAGCTCGGGCTGCTGTTCAGCCCATTCCATATCGATGCGAAGGCGCTCGACAAGGTCGGCGTGGTCGATGTGGGGGCCATTGGCGGGCGTGCAGCGGTCTCAGTCGGCAAGCAGCTGGATCCGTTCTGGGATCTGCGGCTATCCGGATCGATCAACAAGTTCGTCCTTGGAACTGCCGAGAGAACGGCCTGTGACGTCGATTACCCAGCGGACTGCGGCCCGGTCGCCGCGACCGCGCGATTCGGGTTCACGAATCTGGATATCGAGGTCGGCTACACCCCGGCCCTATCCGACAATGGTGAAGTCCGCTTCTTCGCAGGCGTGCGCGGGCTGCACTACCACGACGAGCATTCAATCGACAAACTGGGCGAGGAGAGTCCTTTCTCTCCAGACTCTGCCAGCTACTTCGGCGCATTCAACGGCGTGGGTCCGCGTGTCGGCGCCGAGGGTGTATTTCGGCAGCCGGGTGACAGTTTCGGATTTTCCGGCCTGTTCGGCGTTGCCGCGCTCTATGGTCTTGAAACGCGCACGTCCGAAGTCGATGGCGATGTAGACGTCACCGAGCAGTATATCACCGTCTTCAATCTCGAAGGCTCGCTCGGGCTCGACTACTATCTCGACGACGACACCAAGCTCACCTTCGGCTATCGCGGCGAGGTCTTCTTCAACGTGGGGCAGGGGCTGAGCACCAGCGATACCCGGTTCGTGCACGGCCCCACGATCAAGCTGAGCGGCAAGATCAATTAGGGCCACGCTGCCGTATCGGGCCGCTGGTCGCCACAGGCTGCGCCGGAAGGCCGCCGGATCGCCATGCATAAGGTCGACCTGACCGCCGGGCCGCTGGCCGGTGCTTGGCGGAACAACACGATCGGCACCCTGTACGAGTTCGCCAAGCGCGCTCCCGGCACGTCTTTGCGCCTCAGCATTGGCGCGGAAGAGATTCTGCTCATTCAGGACGCCGAGACGACACGGCATATCCTGCGCACCAATGCCCGCAACTACGCCAAGAACTATGGCGGCTTCCTCGGTCTGTTCGGCGAAAGCCGGCTGACCAGCGATGGGGTGCGATGGGAGCGGCTGCGTGATCTTTCCCAACCCTATATCGGCGCGGCCAGGTCGGCGGACGTGGTGCGGGTCGCCAATCGTTCATTCGTCGGGGCGGTTCAGGATCTGCTGGATGCACGGGACGGTGAGGGGCGCGTCGATGTGGAACCGGCTGCGAACCGGGCTGCCGCCACAGTCGTCTCGGAAGTAGCGCTCGGCTTCGGTGCCTTCGACGTTGCTGCCACGATCGAGGATTTCCGTGCCATCCTGCGTTATGGCTCCCGCGGGCATTGGAACATCGGCGGCGCGCAGGTTGCCGACTCCCCTGCGGAGCGAGCGCGCTTCGAGGCTGCGCGGGCAAATCTCCAGCGGCGGATACGTACCGTGCTGCAAACGGCGGCCTCTGGCCCGGCGGGTCTCGTCAGCGACATCGGCGCGGCCGAAAGCGATGGAGTCGATCCCGTCAGCGAGATCGCGTCGTTGCTGTTTGCCGGTTTCGACACGACGTCGACGGCAATTTCGTGGGGGCTGTTCCTGCTCGCCGCGTCGCCCGACCTTCAGTCGGCGCTGCGCGCCGACGTACGCCGTGTCATGGGCGATGGCCCACTCGTCCCCGAAGCACTCGAGGCCCTGCCGCAGCTGGCGGCGTTTCGCAACGAAGTGCTGCGGATATTTCCGCCCATTCCGGCGATCGGTCGCACCGCGCTCGCCGTCGACCGGCTCGGTGATGAGGAGGTTCGCGCCGGACAGCCGGTGATGATCTCCATCATCGGGCTTCACCACGATCCCGCTCACTTTGCCGCGCCCGCCCAGGTGCGCCTTGCGCGCTATCCAGGCGGCAGGTTACCCAGAGAACTCACGGGCCATCATCTCCCCTTCAGCGATGGTCACCGCATCTGCGCCGGCGCCAGGATTGCCAATGTGGAACTGCTTGCCGCTTTCGCCATTCTGATCGACCGGCTGGTGTTCGAGCTTGCCGATACCCGGCCACTGGAGTTTGAGTGGGTTGCCAGCCTCAGGCGTCGGGGCGGTACCCACCTGCGGATACGTCCGGCGTGAGCCCGTTCACCGGTTCGATCGAGCGGCTGCTGCTTCCGATAGGGCCCACATTTGTCGAGCTCGGTATCCGGATCGTGGAGCCGGCGAGCGCGCCCGCTGCGACGATTTTCTGCATCCACGATTTCGACGGCAACGGGCTCGATTTCGTATCGCTGGCCCGGCATTTCGGCGAACGAGGCTGTCGTGTGGTGCTGCCGGACATGCCCGGTCGCGGCAGTAGCGCTGCATTGCCTCCCGGCGTGCCGTCCTTGCTGGGCCAGGTGGCAGCGCTGCGCGCGGTCTTCTCGCACTATCCGTCACACCAGACCGTCGTTGTCGCCTGCGGCTGGGGGGCTGCAATCGCTCTCGCTGCCCTGGCGGCCGCCGTGCCGGGCCTGCGCGGCTTCGTTGCTACCGATCTGCCGCTCGACTACTCGGTGAATGGCGATCCCCTGATCGGCCATGTTCGCGCGAATAGCGCCCGCGTCTTCGAGTCCGAGGCGGCCGCATGCCGCGCCGTGCTGCAGTCGCCTGCCTTTGCCGCAAGTGGCCTCAGCGAAGCCGATGTCTCGCATCGGGTGAAGCGCGATGACACGGGTTTTCGTTTCAACTACGACGACCATATCGGGGAGGCCGCAGGCCACTTCTCCACCGCGCGATTCGATCTGCCGGATGCGATGCGGCGGCTGCCTTGCCCAATTCTCCTGATGTCTGCGCAGACCGTCGATGGGCCAACGAACGATCGCTTGTCACTGCTGCAGCGCGAGGCGATCAACCTCCGCTACGTAGAGGTGGATACCCCAGGGAACCGGATTCTCCTGAACCACGTCGATCGTTGGGTCGTGGAGGAATTCGTTGCCACGCTGATCGAGTCTGCCTGACCCGTCTCGTTCGGCCGCCTTCGTAAAACTGTCATGCAATGACCGTAACGGCCGGGGCACGATCAATCAGCCTCGATAGACCATCACCTGATGCAAAGGTCAGCCCAGTCGGCCGTCTCAACGCACGGCCTGCGCCTGGACTACGGCGCAACCGCCGTTCTGCGCGGCATCGATCTGTCCATGTCGGCGGGGAGCACCCTCGCGCTGCTTGGCCCGTCGGGGTGTGGCAAGACGACCCTGCTGCGACTGGTTGCCGGACTGCTCGAGCCGACGGTGGGCGAAGTTCGCATCGAAGGGCAGGTGGTCGCGGGCAGCGGAACGTTCGTGCCGCCAGAACGACGCGGCCTCGGTATGGTGTTCCAGGACTATGCGCTGTGGCCGCACCTGACAGTTGCCGGGAATGTCGCCTTTCCGCTTGAGATGCAGCGGGTAGGGCGGGCCGACCGCGAGGGACGGGTCCATGCCGCGCTGCGACGGGTTGGCCTCGACCACCTTGCCGACCGCAGCCCTGGCGCCCTGTCCGGCGGCCAGCAGCAGCGCGTGGCCATTGCCCGTGCCATCGTCGCCGAACCGCGTATCGTGTTGTTCGACGAGCCGCTCTCCAATCTCGACCGCGAATTGCGCGAGACCATGGTGGGTGAACTGGCCGGTCTGATCCGGTCGCTGGGCCTGACGGCCATCTACGTGACGCACGACCATTCCGAGGCCTTTACGCTGGCCGATGAGGTGGCGGTGATGGATCGCGGGCTGGTAGCCCAACTGGCTGCCCCCGAAGTGCTGGTAGAGGCGCCGGCAACCTCCAAGATCGCAGAGTTCCTGCGCCTGGGCACGGTCGCCGCCATCCGCCGGCGTGCCGAGGGCTGGGAACTGGCGGGGACGTCGGTCCGCATGCCTGAGCCGCCGGTGGCGTTCGAGGGAGATAGCGCGGCCGTGCTCATTTCGCCGCGGGCGCTTTCGCCTGCCGCTGCCGACGCCGTGCCCCTCGGCGGCGAGATCAGCTCGGTGCAGTTTCGCGAGAACGGCTATCTGGTCAGCGTCGCGATCAGGACCGAGCACGCGCCAATCACCCTGCAGATGACAAGCAATTCCCGCATGCGCGTTGGGGAGCGCATCGGGCTGGAGATCATCTCCGAAAACCTTCGCTGGTTTCCAGCGGAAGTCGCCGTCACCCCCTAGTTAGGAACAGATCATGCTGATCAACACCGCTCGAGGCAGCCTTGCCGCCTTCGCTCTCCTCGCCATAACCGGCACCGCGTTTGCGGACGTGACCGTCTACACCGCCGGCCCGGCCTCGCTGATCGAGAAGCTCGCCGCCGGCTTCACCGAAGAGACCGGCATCAAGGTCGAGTTCTTCCAGGCCACGACCGGCCAGGTGATGGCCCGCATCGAAGCCGAAGCCGCGAACCCGGTGGTGGACGTGCTGATCTCGGCCTCCTGGGATACGGCCACCGATTTTGCCGAGCGCGGCTGGCTCGTGCCCTACACCAGCCCGAACGCGGCAAATGTTCCGGACTTCCTCAAGTCCGAGACTGCGGTGGCGCAGGGCGTCTCGGCGCTCGCCATTGCGTGGAACCCGAACAGCAAGACGCCGAAGCCGTCCGAGTGGGCTGACCTCGCCAAGCCGGAATACAAGGATCTGGTGAATCTGCCCGATCCCGCCCAGTCGGGCGCGACCTTCGAGCTCGTTGCCGCGCTCGAGGCCCAGGGGGGCACCAAGCTGTTCGAGGACCTCGCCGCCAATGGCGCGATCGTCGCCGGCGCCAATGCCGAAGCTCTCAATCCCGTGCTGCAGGGCGCCAAGGCCGCCGTGTTCGGCGCCGTCGACTACATCTCGTTCAACGGCAAGGACAAGGGCGAGTCGATCGAAGTGATCTTCCCCGCCTCCGGCACGGTAATCGCGCCGCGCCCGGCGATGATCCTCAACTGGTCCAAGAACCAGGACGACGCCAAGAAGTTCATCGACTACATGCTCTCGGACGCGGGCCAGGCGATCGTCGCGGCGACCAATCTGATGCCGGCGCGTACGGACGTTGCGGCCAACCGTCCGCTGATCGGCGACCTCAACATCCTGACCATCGACACCGAAGCGGTCTATGCGGGCCGCGAGGCGACGCTGGCGGCTTTCGCCGAGATCTTCCAGTAAGGGTTGCAGCGAGCATGTCGGCGACACGCACCCAGCCGGTCAATCCGGCGGTCCTCATCGCGGCTTTCGGGCTGGTGATCGTGGTTGCGGTGCCCTTCGCCTTCATCGTGCTCCAGGCGATCTTTCCCGAACTCGGGCGCGGCTCACTGGCCGCGCCCTTCTCACGCATCCTCGACGTTCTGGTCGATCCCAGGCTCATCCGCATGACCGGCAATACCGTGCTGCTCGGCGTCGGGGTCGTGATCCTGTCGTCGCTGATCGCGGTGCCGCTGGCCGTGCTCCGCGCCCTGTTCCGGGTTCCGGGGGCGCTGCTCTGGGACGTGCTGATGCTCGTTCCCTTCATGATCCCGCCCTATATCGCGACACTCGGCTGGATCATGGCGCTGCAGCCACGCGGCTACGCCGAGCAGCTCTTCGGCTTCAACCTGGCGCCGTTCCTGTTCTCGATCTGGGGCATCATCTTCGTGATGACGCTCAATACCTTTCCGGTGATCTATTTCGCCGTGTCCCGGACCGTCGAAGCGGTGGGCTCGCGCTATGCCGATGTCGGCCGGGTCTTCGGCGCCTCCGCCTGGCGGTCGTTCTGGCGCATCACGCTGCCGCTGTCGACGCCGGGTCTTGCGGCCAGCATGCTGCTCGTCTTTGCCATGGCCATCGAGGAGTACGGTACGCCCGCCGCGCTTGGCAGGCGTGCCGGCTTCGACGTGCTGGTGACGGGAATCGACCTGCGCGTTTCCGACTGGCCCATCGACCTGCCGGGTGCCGCCATGCTGTCGCTGGTGCTGGTGGTCATGAGTTTCGGCGCGTTTCTCATCCAGCGCTGGATCCTCACCCGCCGCTCCTACCAGATCACTACGGGCAAGCCCCAGAAGCTGGAGAAGCGCGCGCTCGGTCGCTGGACCGTCCCGGTGGTCCTCGCCTTTGTCGTGGTGAGTTTCCTCGCCACCGCCGTGCCACTGCTGGCCATCCTTGCCACCGCGCTGTCACGTACCATCTCGGGCGGGCTGACGCTGTCCAACCTGGGTCTCGTGAACTTTGCAGCCATCCTGGCGGACGGGCCGGGGGCCTTGAAGGCGCTGACCACGAGCCTGTCGCTAGGGGTTGCGGCCGCGCTGTTCACGGGGCTGCTTGGCGCGCTCTCGGCCTATGCAGTGGTGAAGACCAGCATGCGCGGTCGCGGGCTGCTCGACGTCCTCACCATCCTGCCCAATGCGCTGCCGGGGATCGTGGTCGCGGTCGGCCTCATTCTGGCCTGGAACCAGCCCTGGCTTCCGGTGACGCCGTACAACACCGCGCTGATCCTGCTGCTGGCCTACTGCTGCATCCTCCTGCCACAGCCGGTGCGCTACGCCACCGCGGCCTTCCACCAGGTGGGTGACAATCTCGAAGCGGCAGCGCGGGTGTTCGGCGCGGGGCCGATGGTGGCCTTCCAGCGTGTGCTGCTGCCGCTGATCCTGCCTAGCCTGCTGGCGTCGATGCTGCTCGTGTTTGCCGTCGCCACGCGCGAGCTCGTCGCCTCCATCATCGTGGCACCGGTCGGGCTTCAGACCATCTCCACCTACATCTGGCGCCAGTTCGAGCAGGGCTCCGTCGGCCTGGGCATGGCGATGGCCTTCGTCACGATCCTCATCACCACGCTCTTGCCGCTGATCGTGCTCAGCCTCCTGGGCAAGCGCGGCAGCCTCCTGTAGCGCCCATGACGGACATTCGCATCGAAGCTATCTCGGGTGCTGGCGGCAAGTCTGCCGCCTGCTTCCTCGCCGTGGTGAATGGTGCGCGCTTTCTGCTCGATCTGGGGGAGGGGCCCGCACCGGGTCAGTTCCCGGACCTGTCGACCGTCGGCAAGGTCGATGCCGTGCTCGTCAGCCACGGACACAACGATCATATCGGCGGGCTGAATCTGGTGGAGCAGATTGGCAATCCGCCGATCTATGCCACGGCGATGACCAGGGCATTTGCCGGGCATCCCGCACTGCTGACGGCGCGGGAACTTCCGCTGACCGGCAGCATCGAGATCGCTGGTACGACGATTGAGACCGGACGTGCCGGCCACGCAGCCGGGGGGGTCTGGATGCGCCTCGGCGGCGACGCCGGCATTCTCTACACCGGCGACATCTGTCGCGAGAGCGTGCTCTATCCGGTCGATCCGCCGCCGCGCGCGGCGACGCTGATCTGTGATGCGTCATACGGCACCTATGACGACTCCATCGATCTAGCGGTCACCGCGCTGATCGACCTCGCGCGGCGCGGCCCGCTGCTGCTGCCCCTGCCGCCGACCGGGCGCGGGGTGGAGATCGCGGTCCTGTTGCACGAAGCCGGCCTGCCGATCGCGCTTTGCGACAAGCATCGCGAGGCGGTTCGGCAGATGATCGATGCTGCGCCGAACACGCTGGTGAAGGACGGGGCGACGCGGCTGCGAGCCATGCTCGCCGCCGCGGATACTCTCGACAAATCCAGCCCCGCCAGGGGCGTCATGATCGCCGCCAACGCCGCTGGAACTGCCGGCCTGGCGCGTGATTTGCTGCCGTCGATGGCAACAAATTCCAGTGTCACGATCCTCGTTACCGGCCACGCCGACGAGGAGACGCCGGTGCACACCCTGCTCGACAGCGGCCGCGCACAATTCCTGCGCTGGAATGTCCACCCGCGGCTGCAGGATCTGATCTGGCTGGACGAACTCGCTCGGCCGACGCACCGACTTCTGGCATTCTGCCCCTCGCACGTTGCCGCCGAAATCGAGCGCCAGCTGCTGGCCGCATCGGCCATGCGCCGTCAGTAACTGACCGAGGGCAAACGTCGAGGTTGTCTGCAGCGACGGGGCCGGCGCCGCAACCACGATAGCCGGCGGATCACCTGCTGGCCCACCACAGCATCCACTGGTTGTTTAATCTCTCCCGCCCCAGTGCGCCCACCGGTGGCAATTCCGCATCCGGGGTGAACGGAACAAACAGTTCGGCATAGTTGCCCAAAGGACTGGACACGAGGCACTGAACGGCCTTTCAGGTTAGGCTGCCTAATCCGGCTAAGCGTCGATCGGGACATATCCCGCCGCCACACCCCGCGCGTGACCTCGCCGCTCAAGAGCAGATACTTGACGTGCGTGGCCGAAGGGAGCCACGAGCCGACAAGTGGGCTCGACAATGAAACATTTTTCATCTACATAAAAAAATGTAACAAAGATCGTGATGCATGTTGAATATCCGACGGCGGCTTGAGGGGATGATGGATGGGGCCGCACTCGGCCATCCTGCCGCGTCGGAGCGTATTTATCGCGTCCTGAAGTCGGCGGTGCGCGATCTCGCACTCCGTCCCAATGAGCAGCTTATCGACTCGGAGATTGCCGAGGTGTTCTCGGTCAGCAAGACGCCAGTGCGGGAAGCGCTTGCACGCCTGCATTCGGAGGGTCTCGTCGAGATACGGCCCAAAAAGGGCACTTACGTCCGACCGATGGTTCTCGATGAAGTCATCGAGGCGATGAACATCCGCGAGGCGCTGGAAGTCGTCATCGCGGGGGGCGCGGCGCGGCGCATCTCGCCGACGCACAAGGTGCATCTTGAAGACAACCTGCGACGGCAGGAGGAAGCTGTGCGGGCAGAGGAGCCGATGGCATTCCATCGTCTCGACGAGCTGTTCCACGACGTTATCGCAGAGGCAAGCGGGTACACGCGTATCCCTGCACTCGTGGACTCCACGCGTGCCCAGGTGGCGCGGGTGCGCCTGCTTTCGGCGCCAATCCCCGGCCGGATCGGCGGGCTGCTCGAGCAACATCGCAGCATTGCACAGAAGGTGATCGAGGGAGATGTGCCGGGCGCCGGTGCAGCCATGCGGGCGCACATGCAAGACGTCTACCCACTCATCGAGCGCGTCTATTCAGAAAATCCAGAGGCATTCGGGTCGGCAGCCTGAGGACGCCCGCAGCTCGTTCCATCAAAACTCAGGCCAAACATCGGGAGGTATATCGTGACGCTTTCACGGAGAAGGTTCTTTCAGACCAGCGCAATGGGTATTGCGGCGGTTGGGGCCGCAAGCGGCGCATCGTTCGCGCAGGACGTGCGCAAGCCGCGCGTCGCCCTGATGCCGGGCCTGACCACCGACAGCTATTACACAACGTTGCGCGCGGGCGCCCAGGTGGCCGCCGATGCATTCGGTCTTGAGCTGATCTGGCAGGGTGCGCCGGACTTCAACCCGGTGACTCAGGTGCCGGTGCTCGAAGCCGTGATCGCTCAGCAGCCCGACGTGCTGCTCATCGCGCCGACGGACACTCAACAGCTGGTCGCGCCGCTCCGCCGCGCCCACGATGCCGGCATCACCGTCATCACGGTCGATACCTATATCGGGGATGGCGTCTACCAGACCGGTGCGACCGACTGGTCATTCCCGCTTTCCGCCATCGCCTCGAACAACATCGAGGGTGGCCGGCTCGCCGGCAAGGCGCTTGGCGAATCGGTTGGAGGCAAGGGCAAAGTCTATGTCGCCCACTTCCGCCCGGGCGTATCCACCATGGATGAACGCGAGGCCGGATTCAGGGCCTACGTGCAGGAGAACTTCCCGGAGATGGAAGTGCTGGGCACGCAGTACAATGACAATGATGCGAGCAAAGCTGCATCGCAGTTCGAAGCCGTTTTCGCGCGCACCCCGGATCTCGCGGGCGTGTTCGGCGCAAATGTCTTCTCCGCCATCGGCGCCGCCAATGGCGTTCGCGCCGCTGGCCAGTCCGGCAAGGTCAAGGTTTGTGCCTTCGACGCGCCCGAGACGATCATCGGCGATATCCGCGGGGGTCTTGTGGACCTCGCGATCGCCCAGCATCCGGCAGAGGAGGGGTTCTTCGCCGTCTCGGCGGCCGTCGCTACGTTCAACGGTCAGTCGATCCCGACCAAGATCTCGACTGGCTTCACCGTTCTGACGGCGGATAACCTCGACGATCCGACGTTCGCGAAGTTCATCTACAAGTGAGCAGCATTGGATGGCCGCGCATCGCGCAGCCATCCAATCTATTCCATCGTGGCGCTGAGCGCCGGGAGCCACCATGACATCGGCGAGCCGGAGTAAATCGGCATTTCAAATCATGGGCCAGTTCTGGTCCGTTGCCTTCCTTGTCGTCGCCCTGATCTCGCTCGAAATCTGGACGCAGATACAGTATGGGCGCACGTTTGTTTTCAGTGCGTACAACATACAGGCTATCCTGGTGCTGGCCTCCATCCCGCTGATCATCGCGATAGGCCAGACGTTCGTGATCGTTTCGGGCGGTATCGACCTGTCGACCGGCTATGTGCTTGGGCTCTCATCGGTCGCGGCGGCGCAAGTGCTCAATCTCGCCAGCCCGCACATGGATGCGCTGCCTGCGCTGCTCGTGGCCGGCGCAGCGGCCGTGCTCGTCGGGGCCATGGCGGGGCGCGTCAATGGGTTCATTGTGGCGACGCTGGGCGTGCCGCCGTTCATCGGAACGCTCGGCGTATTCGGCATCGCCCGCGGTATGGCGTACCTGCTTGCTGGCGGCGGTTCGACCGTCGCCGTGCGTAACCCCATTCTTGAAGCCATGGGCAACGGCTCGATCTTTGGTGTGCGCGCGCCGATCTTCTTTGCCGCTATCGTGCTCATCGTTGCCTACTATGCCCTGCGCCATCTCCGGTTCGGCCAGTACGTCTATGCCATCGGCGCCAATCGAAGCGCCGCCGAGCGCGTCGGAATCAACGTCAAGCGGCAGATCGCAAGCATCTACACCCTGTCGGGTGCCTGCGCCGGTATCGCGGCCCTCGGCTGCTGCGCCCGCTACTCGGCCGGAGCGCCGCAGGCCGGCGAACCGATGCTGCTCGACAGCATCGCGATGGTGGTGATCGGCGGTGCGAGCCTGTTCGGCGGATCGGGTACGATCATCGGTACGCTCATCGGTGCGTTGACCATTGCAACCGTCCAATACGGGCTCGTCGTGGTGAACGTCGAGCCATTCTGGCAGTTCATCACCGTTGGCCTCATCATCATCGCGGCGGTGCTCATCGACCAGGCAAAGGGGAAGTTCCTGTGACGCTGTCCCAGCAGGAAGCATCCGGCGGCATGCCGATCATCTCGTTGCGCGGGATAGGCAAGCAGTTCGGTGCCGTTCGCGCCCTCAACAACGTCGATCTCGAGGTGCGGGAAGGGGAGGTGGTCGCCCTTGTCGGCGACAACGGCGCGGGCAAATCGACGATGGTGAAAATCATGTTGGGCGTGTTCATGCCCGACAGCGGCGAGATACGGGTACGAGGACAGGTGCAGAGCTTCGTGACCCCCGCCGACGCGCGGGCGGCCGGGATCGAGACAATCTATCAGGACCTTGCTCTGGCCGGAAACCTCTCCATCGGCGAGAACATCTATCTGGGTCGCGAGCCGATGCGTAGGGCGTTCGGGTTCCTGCCAGTGATGGACAGGGAGGCGATGCATCGCGCCGCCCTCAATGTTACCACACATCTCGACATAGAAATCGCAAACCCGCGCCGGCCGCTTGGCAACATGTCGGGCGGGCAGCGGCAGGCCGTCGCCATCAGCCGCGCGATCCACTGGAATGCCAGGCTGCTGATTATGGACGAGCCGACCGCGGCGCTCGGTGTTCCCGAGCAGCGGCGGGTGATCGAACTCATCAAATCGCTGAAGATGAAGGGGGTCAGCATCATCATAGTTTCGCACAACATGAACGATGTCTTCGAGGTGGCCGATCGGATCGTGGTGCTGCTCCGAGGGGAGAACGCCGGCAACCTCGTTGCGGCCCAAACGTCGCACGAGGAAGTGGTTCAGCGAATGGTGCGTGGCGCGTAGCCGTTCGCCACGGTCAGCCCGAACGCCGCTCAGGATCGCCGCACAGCCCGGCCGTCAACGCAGCGCATCTGCCGTCAGAGCGCGAGGCCGCCAGTCCTACTGTTGCTGAACGAGGTGGTCGGGACCGACGGAAACGTAGCTGCGGACCGGAGGCACGAAGCCTGCTGCCTTGATCGGGTTGTTCAGCTCATAGCTGTCCGTGAGCTTCGCCTTCCGCCTCTTGGTGGGATCGGGCACCGGCACGGCCTCGATCAGCTTCCTCGTGTAGGGATGCTGCGGGTTGGAGAATATGGCGCGGCGCGGGCCGATCTCGACGATCTCGCCCATGTACAGGACGGCGACACGATGGCTGACGCGTTCGACGACGGCCATGTCGTGGGAGATGAAGAGGTAGGAGAGCCCCAGCTTCCGCTGCAAATCGATCAGCAGGTCGATGACCTGGGTCTTTATCGATACGTCGAGGGCGGCAACGGCCTCGTCCGCAACGATGAATTTCGGGTTCACTGCAAGACAGCGGGCGATGCTGATGCGCTGTCTTTGCCCGCCAGAGAACTCATACGGCAGTCGGTCCATCATGGCGACTTCCAGCCCGACCTGGGTCAGCAGTTCCGCGACACGATCAGTCAGCGCCTTGCCGCTCAGTCCACTGTAGAGGCGGAGGGGTTCAGCGAGCGCCTCCTTGATCCGCATGCGCGGATTGAGGCTGGCGAACGGGTCCTGGAAGATGATCTGCATGTCCCTCCGCAACGTGTTGAGGGCCTTCTTGTCGGCGGAGAGAACTTCTTTCTCCCCGTATCTGACCGACCCCGAATCCGAAGAGATCAGGCGCAATATGGCACGTCCGATCGTCGACTTTCCGCTACCGGATTCACCGACCAGAGAGAGGGTCTCGCCCTGACGCAGGGTGAACGACACGTTTTCGATGGCATGCACATAGCCGGATGGCCGGCCAAGAATTCCCTTGCCGACAGGATAGCGCTTGACGAGGTTGTTGACCTCGAGAAGCGGCGCCCCTTCCGACGCTCCAGGATCGTCCGACGGCGGACGGCGAGTGTCGCTCTCGTCGAAGGGCACCGGTCCATCCACGTGGCCAAGCGAACCCAGCCTGGGGACAGCCGAGAGAAGCTTCCTCGTGTAGGCGTGCTGCGGATGCGCAAAGACGCTGAGCGCATCGCCCAGCTCCACCTTCCGTCCCTCCTGAAGCACGCAGACCGTATCGGCAATTTCGGCGACGACGCCCATATCGTGCGTGATGAAGAAGATCGCCATCTCCTCTTCCGCCTGGAGGTCGCGCAGCAGCTGGATGATTTCCGCCTGGACAGTGACGTCGAGGGCGGTGGTGGGCTCGTCGGCAATGAGGAGTTTCGGCCGGCACGCCAACGCCATGGCGATCATCACGCGTTGCCGCATGCCGCCGGAGAAGTGGTGCGGATAGTCGTTTACCCGCGTCTTGGCGGACGGGATGCGCACCCGCTCGAGGAGCTGCACGGCCTGCTTGTGCGCATCGGCTCCACGCAGCCCGCTGTGCCTGATCAGCACTTCGGCGATCTGGCGTCCGACGGGCATCAGCGGGTTCAGGCTGGTCATCGGTTCCTGGAAGATCATCGCCACGTCACGCCCCCTGAGGGCACCGAGCTCCTGCTCGGAAAGCTGCATGACATCGCGCTGGTTGAAGCGGATCGCTCCCGTATAGCGGGTGTATTTTTCCGGCAGCAGACGCATCACCGACATGGCGGTGACGCTCTTTCCCGACCCCGAGCCCCCGACCATGGCAAGCGTCTGCCGTGGCCAGATGTCGAAGGACACCTCGCGCACTACCTTGTTCCATTGTGCCGCAGACCGAAAGGCGACGCCCAGGTTCTCAACCGACAGAATCGGCTGGGCAGTAGTGTCTGCGCTGGTGGAATCGGCCGTCTGACCGTTGTTCAGTTGTGCCATGGTCAACACTCCAGTCGACAAGTTCCGATGCCCTGAGCGGGCGGGCTCAGGCGCGGTCCCAAAGCGGGTTCAGTCCTGATCGCGGGTATCGATCCGGTCCCCGAGGCTGTCGCCCAGGATGCTGAGCCCCATGATGAAAATCAGGATCATCAGGCCCGGCCAGATCGTGAGCCAGGGGGCCTCAAGGATGTACGTGAAGCCGTCTCGCATCATGCCGCCCCAGGTTGCTGTAGGGGGCGGTACGCCCAGGCCGACGAAGGCCAGAGATGCCTCCGTCCGCACTGCCGAGGCCATCCACAGGCTGCTCATGATCAACATCTGGGACACGATGTTGGGCAGGAGGTGACGGAAGATGAGCCGCGCGTCGGAGAACCCCAGCGCGCGCCCAGCCTCCATGAACGCCTGTTCCTTCAGACTCAGCACCGGCGCGCGGGCAATCCGGGCGAAGGGAGCGACCGACGTCAAAGCGATGGCGATGATCAGATGATAAACTTCCGACCCGATCAGCGCGACGACGATGAGGCCGAAGATCAGCGTCGGGAAAGAGAGCAGGGCGTCCATCACCCGCATCACCACGCTGTCGATCCAGCCACCGTAATAGCCGCTGATCAGGCCGATGATGCCGCCCACGATCATCGCGAGCAGTGTTGAAAGTACGGCGACCTGCACCGAGATCTGGGCGCCCCAGATGATCCGCGAGAGGACATCCCTGCCGTACTGATCGGTCCCCAGCAGATGGTCGGGGCCCGGCGGCATCAGGGCCAGCATCAGGTTCTGCTTGTTGGGATCGACGGAAGTCAGGTAGGGCGCCGCAACCGCGATCAGGATCACGATGGAACACAGGGTGGCGCCCGTGATGGTGCCAAGGTTTCTCCTGACCCAGTGAAAAGGAGCGGGACCCGCGGTTGCGGACGCGTCAAGCATATCGTTCATGCTGTCACCCTTGGGTCAGCAATGCTGTAGGCGATATCGGTCACCAGGTTCACGAGAATGACGGAAATGCAGTAGATGGCCATCAGCCCCTGCAGGACCGTGTAGTCTCTCTGCGTCAGAGAATTCATGATCAATTTTCCGATGCCAGGCCGATTGAAGACGATTTCCGTAAGCACCGAATTTCCAATCATGGTCCCCACGTAGAGGCCGACGATGGTGATGACCGGAAGGGAAGCGTTTCGGAGGGCGTGGTTCCAGATAATGCTGTTCCGGTTCATGCCCTTGGCGCGCGCTGTGCGAACGAAGTCCTGCTCCAGCGATCCAATCATCGCGCCGCGGGTGATCTTTGCGACATAGCAGGCCATTACCCCGCCCAATGAGAGAGCAGGGAGCACCACCATGTAGAGGCGGCTGGAATAGCTCTCGATGTCCGGTGTGCCGATGACATTGAATATTCGCCAGTTTATCGAGAAGGCGAACAGGAAGATGATGGCCCAGACAAAGACGGGGAACGACAGCCCCAGCAGAGTCAGAAAACGGCCGATGGCGTCGATGAAGCCATTCCGATAGGTCGCCATGTAGATGGTGTGCGGCAGGGCCGCGGCGATGATCTCGCTCACCGGCTGCTTCGTCATCATCGAGACGCCGAAATCGCCGACCACGATCCCGCTCATGAAATCCCAGTACTGAACGATCAGGGGCCTGTTCAGGCCCAGTTGGGCCCGCATGGCCTCGGCAACCTGGGGCGTCGCCTGATCGCCGAGCATCGAGGTCACCGGATCGCCGGGCACCACACGGACCAGTACGAAAATCAGCGTCAGGACAATGAGAACCGTTGGGATCGAGGTCGCCAGTCGCGACAGGATAATTTTCAGCATGTGGCCTTCTGCACGTTTGGGAGCCCGCATGGAATGCTGGTCGAGACCAGCGCAGAGCCTGCGCTGGTCCGGTATGGAGTTGGGCGTGTTTCACCCACCATCGATAGTGAAGGTTAGCCCTTCGACGTCAGCTCATCGATGACTGGCACGCTGGCGACCGAGCCCTTGAGCTCCCAGCCGTAGGAGACCTTGTTATTG
>ERZ778022.2515-NODE-2515-length-19087-cov-4.040038_pt1 | contig 19087 bp, 21 predicted proteins | sample MGYA00375752_ERZ778022 | MGnify/ENA primary metagenome ERZ778022 (study PRJEB29350, sample SAMN05389826) | bioreactor metagenome | isolation source: Thiocyanate bioreactor | place: South Africa: University of Cape Town | collected 2014-04-04 ... | reverse complement strand
AAAATGTTCAGAGCCATAATTGAAAATTTTTCTAACCGGAGGATCAGCCCGGCCCATCATGCGCTCCATGCCATAAGCAGCGCCAATAAAATGACTTTTGTTGATACCTTCGGCACCGCCGGTCCCTACAAAAATATTTTTGTTGTAATTGGCCATGCCCACCACTTCGTGCGGCACTACCTGGCCGATGGAAAGAATCAGGTCATAGCCTCCCTCTACCAATAATTTATTTACCTGCACCGGCCATGGATAATCCACCGCGCCTTCAGAAACTTCTTTTACAAAATCAGCGGGTACCGTTCCCAGCGTTACCACATCATTACGCCAGTCGTGGTCGCGAAACAGGCTGCGCGGTGTTTTACCAAACATGTGAAATATTTGGTCGTCCGTCATAGGAGTCTGCGTGCCCAATGCCGGAAGTATGTCGGTTAATTACATCCAGGCAAATTCCGTAAGCTCACCCGAGCGGCTGGGTAACCTTGTATAATCCGGAGGAACGGCCAATACCTTATTCTTCTCACCCAATTGTTGAAGCGCTTCGTAAAGGCCGGTTTTAAGGTCTTCGGCGGAGAGATTTGTGGTAGTGGAACCGTTGGAGTAGTATAACATGATTTTATTTACTATTTGGCGATTTACTATTTACGATTTATTTTATCCTTCATTGTTGTTATAGAACTTATAATTATTTTCAGAAGTTCTGTGTTCTCACGCATAAGGTCTTGTCACAGTTCTTCTTTTATTAATCCGGCTTCAATGATTAATTCTGTCCAATACAATGTTTCGTCTAATTCTTCTTCTACTATTTTCAATTTATTCAAAAAGTCTTTTTGTGACTTTACCAAACATGCCACACGGTAATTTGCTGCCGGAGAAGTACCAGAACGTATAATTTGTGTCCCTAAAATATTCCCAACTCTGTTATTTGGAAGCTTTTCAGAGAGCTTTATGATTCTTAGAGCAAAGACTTTTAATCTCTTTTTCAGATCTTCGGGTACCATGGTCTAAAATAGTAAATGGTCACGAGTGAATTTGTAAATCATCAGATACAAAACACATCAAATCCTCCATCAACCACGGTCATTGTGCCGGTAACAAATTTTGACGCGTCTGAAACCAGCCAGTGTAAAGTCCCTAACAATTCCTCAGGTTCGCCAAAGCGGGCAAAGGGTGTGTGGGCGATGATAGCATTGCCACGCGCTGTAAATGAACCGTCAGGATTGGTAAGTAACGCGCGGTTTTGTTCGCTGATGAAAAAGCCGGGAGCGATAGCGTTTACACGCATCCCCTGACCGAATTTTTGCGCCAGTTCAATTGATAAATATTTTGTGAAATTAGTCACCGCCGCTTTTGCTGCGCCATAACCTACAACACGCGTTAACGGACGCAGTGCAGATTCGGAAGAGATGTTGATGATATTGCCCTGTTTTTGATCGGCCATTACTTTTGCAAATGCTAATGTAGGGATTACCGTACCCATCAGGTTCAGGTCCACAACAGTTTTAAATGCACTGATGTCGAGATCAAAAATTGTTTTGTCCGGCCCAATCGTAGCGCCCGGCATATTGCCACCTGCACCGTTGATCAATACATCAATACGGCCATATTTTGCAACCACATCGGCTGCATTTTGCTGTACCACTTCAAGATTGTTCACGTCAGATTGCAGAAAGACGGCTTCGCCTCCTTTTTCTTTAATGCCGTTTACAATGCCTTCGCCTTTTTCTTTATTGCGGCCAAGTACTACCATCTTTGCGCCCTGCTCGGCAAGGTATTCCGTCATTGATGTGCCTAAAACGCCGGTTCCTCCGGTGATGACCATTACGCGGTCTTTGATATCGAATAAGTTTCTCATGATATTTACTAATTTGTTATTTACTATGTAGCAATTTACTATTTCTCCTTAAAGCTACCTCCAAAAATAGTCAATTGTGAATCGTTAAATAGTAAATGTCTAAAGGTTAAATAATCTTTTTAAATGCCTGTCATAAATATTTTCTTCCACGCACCGGCCAATTATTTCAGCATTCTTTTCAAGCTGTGAATAATATTCATCACCCAGCTCGGCAGCAACTGCATACGCTACATGTATCAACTGACGGAAATTGCTGTTAAAATCAGTGTGGCCCGGAATATGACGCAATGTGTTGGCATATTTCTCACCATCCCATCCATTGACTTCTTCAATTGATGGCAGTTGTGAAGCGTCAATATCAATTACATCGGCATAAGGCGCACAAAGCGCTTCACGCCGGTCGTAGGAAGTAGCATAAATTTTCTTTGCAAGTTCCAATCCTTCGCCGCCGGATAAAGCCAGGCCGATCACTTCTTCAAGCCAGGTGGTTCCCGCAGTTTTTATGTGCAGGCCTTTATCGTGTTTTTTCAAAATTTCAAACATGATGGGGTAGATGGAGAATTTATCGCTGCCACTGTGCACGCTCAATTTCAAATCTTCAGGAAGGCCAAATTCTTTAACCGCAAAATCAATTACCAACACATCCTGCTCAAACTCTTTGGCAAACTGATCAAGATCGCCACGGTAATCAACGCCTTTATTAAACCGGCCTGTAAATTTAGGTGCGATGGTTTGTGCCTTTACGCCTTTGTCTGCCAGCATCTTTAAAATAAACAACAGGTACACCGGGGTTTGTGGTTTTTCAACTTCATCCATTGAAACTTCAGTAATGAAATTGCCCTCGCCCTTGTGCTCTAATAAAAACTTATAAATTTCTGATGCCTGATCGGTTGCCGCTAAAAACCGGGAAGCGATTTCTTCTAAAAGTTCGTTACTGACATTTAAAGGCTCATCAATACCGGGGATATTCAGGTTGCCCACATATTTTTGACAACTGTCAACAAATGCTTTTATGGCTTCATCCGAACTTGGTTTTCCGATAAAAGCAGCAACATCCAACGTAAAGAAATCAGCGTATTCTACAAAGGGCTGTACGGTAGAAAGGTTGATGTGGTCGGCATCAACAAAGTACTTTCCGGTAAAGCCTAATTCTTTTACGGCGTGATCCGCTTCGGCGCGAACACTTGCCGGTTCTGTATGCACGTAATGGTGCTCACGGTTTGATTTGTTCCAAACAGGAGAAATGTCTAACCCTGTTGCTACTGCTTTCATTACTGCTTTTAACTGCGCTACGCCCTGGTGGGCAAATCGGTCGCCAAGGCCGAAGCTGTATTTTCCTAAACGCATTTTGTTAACTAATTTTATTGATTTCCGTTTTCTGTTGTCGTTTGCAGATTTATATTGTGAAGTACAAGTGTGCGACGCAAAATAGATGATAGAAGTGCTACGCTGGCTTAATAATTACTACTTCCACGAGAAACCTTATCTCCTCACTCTCGCGTTGCCTTCCCAAATGCTCCAGATCATTTCTTCATCTGCCGGTTGGCCGTAATCAGTGCCGAAGGTAGTGGCCAGCGCACCACTTGCCCAACCAAACTGTGCCCATTTTTCAGGCTCCCATTCTTTAAGAATTGCGTAAAGCATACCGCCTACAAAACCATCGCCGCCGCCGATGCGGTCCAACACATAAATTTTGCGTGGCTCAATCACCTGCCACTCATCACCCGCCAGCAAAATGCCGCCCCAAAGATGTTCGTTGGCACTGATTACCTGGCGGAGTGTGGTTGCAAACACCTGCGCGTTTGAAAATTTAGACTTCACGCGGCCGATCATTTCTTTGAAATTTTCAATTTTTGAAGCGAGGTCCTTACCGCCTTCATCAGGCCCTTCAATACCAAGGCAAAGCTGAAAATCTTCTTCGTTGCCAATTAAAATATCTGAAATAGATGCGATTTCAGTAAAAGCTGCATGCAGTTCTTCTTCACGGCCTTTCCAAAAAGTGGCCCGGTGGTTCAAATCGAAAGAAATTAAAGAGCCGTGCTTTTTTGCAGCCCTTGCAATTTCGAGGCAAAATGTTTTTGTGTCGGGCGATAATGCGGCAATGAGGCCCGAAAGGTGTACGATCTGCACGCCTTCTTCCCCGAATATTTTTTCAAGGTCAAAATCTTTTACGTTTAGTGTTGTGCCCACTTCACCGGCGCGGTCATTCAAAACTCGCGGGCCGCGAAGTCCGTACCCGCTATCGGCAATATTAAACTGGTGGCGGTAGCCCCAGGGGCCTCCCTGCGGAACTTCGGGGCCTTCATATTCCATGCCGCGGCTGCGAAGGTTATGTTTAATGAATTGTGAAATTGAGCTGTCTTTAACAAACGACGTTAACACTTTTACCGGCAGCCCGAGAAAAGATGGTACGCTGGCCACATTAGGTTCGGCGCTGGTAGCCTGCATTTCAAAATGATTGGAAACATGTACCGGCGCATGATTTACCGGCGTAATACGAACTCCCATACTCGTTGGTACTAACAAAGCATACCGGGCATTTTCTTTCAGTTGTAGTGACATATTTGTAGTTATTTATTATTTGAATCGTTACCGTTGGTAAAGGCTAAAATCGACTGTAAACTTAAAATAATTTGAACGAACCCAATGAAATAACTACGCAAACGATGTCGAAGGAAAATTATTTTCCACCGATAAAATGACAGGCGGTAAATCCGGGCTAATCTGAGGAATTAATTTGATTCGCGTTTAGCTAAGTTGGCCATGGCCGCAGCGATGGTGGGGAATTCAAAATGAAAGTGATTGTCTAAAACTTTTTGTGCGCTTACGGTTACGCTCTTTAAAACCTCAATACTCATTTCGCCCAGCGCTAATTTCAATGCAAAAGTCGGGACGTGTAATTTGGTATAGAATTTCCCTTTGGTTTGATTAGCGAGTTCGGTAGTCAGGTGTTCGTTATTAACCGGGGATGGCGCCACAGCGTTGTACACGCCGGAGTAGTTATCGTTTTCCATGGCAGTGATGTAAAGGTTCACCAGGTCATCAATATGTATCCAGCTTACAATTTGTTTGCCGCTGCCCATGATGGAGGCCACACCTAATTTTAACGGTTTTTTAAATTCTTTGAAGGCGCCGCCATCATTACTAAGTACGATTCCGGTTCTTAAAATCACCAGCCTTTTGCCCAAATTATTAATGGGTTCAACACTTTGCTCCCATTGGTAGGAGGCTGTGCCAAGGTAGTCGTTATGGTGCGGGGAATTTTCTTTAAACGGATTGGGGTTCGGAATCCTGGGGTCGGGCCCGTACCAGCCAATGGCTGATGCGCTTATAAAAACTTTTAATTTGTTGGGTTTTTTTTGAAGGGTATTGCAAATCAGTTCGCCGCTTTTTACGCGGCTGTCAATAATTTCCTGCTTGCGTTCTTTCGACCAGCGTTTATCGGCCACGCCCGCACCCGCAAGATGAATAATATATTCTGCGTTTGAAACTGCGTCAATGTCAATCGTCTGTTTTTCAACATCCCATTCAGCATAAGCGATGCCTGCTAATGCCTGTGCTTTTGATTTATCTCTCGTCAGTATTGTTACCTCATAACCTTTCTGTAGCAAGGCTTTCGTTAAAGCTTTTCCCACAAGACCGGTTCCCCCGGTTATCAATACAGTTGGCATAATCGTTATTTTAAAAGTCTTGGCATTGCCGGGTTCAATCTCCCAATCTTGCTGTTAGTTCCTTATCAATTTTTTTAAATAAATGATAGGGTTTGTAAACCCGCCAATTATCTATCTCCATCAGTTCAACAAGTTGATGCAGTTTTGCACGCCGAAAATCATACTGCGTTTGCTCAGGCATGTTCAGGCAAACGACCCAACCATTTTCCTCAGTTAATTCTTCATACAATTCTTCGTAATAATCGCGGTCGCCGCTATGATAGTTAAGCACATTTTCTGCAATCAATATAAACTTAGTAATCCCTTCATCCATGAAATTTTCCAACACCTCTCGTTTCAGCGTCATAATGTCATTTTCCACAGCGTCGTTCCATTCGCCAATTAATTCCATAACGGCATATTTTTCTTCATAGTCAGCCATCAACACTTTTAAATACAAAGTGCGGCTGCCAAAATAATTCCACTGCGGGTGAATATAGAAATTGTAAACAGTATCAGTGTACTCAAATTGAGAATGCTCGACCCCATAAAAAGGCGAACGCTCATCCTCCTCGCTAATGTAAATATGCTGCCAATTATAAAAGGGTTCCAGTTCGTGCATTAAAAAAACGGGTTAAACTTGTAAGCAAATATAATAATAGCGAGCCAGTGACCGGATTGGGTTTTTAAATGTGCCACAATTTTTGCGGCGTTATTTTTATTGGAAAAAAATTATGAGGTTTTACCTGGTTCTAAAGATAAGATTTTGAGAGGAAATTATGCATATTAATCTGATTTTTAATTGTTTAAAAAAGTATTGTATGTTTTGGCATGTATTTTGACAGCTATTGCACAAACATTTAATTCGTAAAATATTTCGGAATGAAAAATATTAGGACGCTAACATTTGGTTTAGCATTTACAGGGATCGTACTTACGGGTTGTGATTCAATGAACAGAAGTCAGAAAGGCGCCATTATTGGTGCCGGTGGCGGAGCAGCTGTGGGCGCTGTGGTTGGCAAAGTTGCAGGAAATACAGGAATGGGAGCGGTAATCGGTGGTACAGTGGGTGGCGTTGCAGGCGCTATCATTGGTAAAAAAATGGATCAGCAGGCGCAGGAAATTGAAAAAGAAGTGGCCGGAGCTAAGGTTGAAAGAGTGGGAGAGGGAATTGTAGTTGAGTTTAACAGTGCGGTGTTATTTGGATTTGACCAGTCGACAGTTACACCTCAGGCACAGGGAACATTAAATGATCTTATAAAAGTTTTGAACAAATATCCTGATACCGATCTTACAATTGACGGTCACACAGATAGCAAAGGAACGGCAGATTATAACCAAAAATTATCCGAACGACGCGCAGGCAACGTAGCAGGATATTTAACCTCTAACGGGATCGCCATTGAGCGCATCAACACAAGAGGGTTTGGTTTAACCCAGCCTAAATATGACAACGCTACCGCTGAAGGCCGTGCCCAAAACCGCCGCGTAGAGTTTGCTATTACTGCAAACGACAAAATGAAGGCCGATGCGCAGCGTGAAGCGAGCATGTAAACAATTTTCCATAACATATTTCCTGAATTTAATTGTCAGTTGCGTTAAGCGGGGGACAAAACAGGAATTTCCTTTATTAAATAGAAATTATTTCAAAATTTTAAACATTAAAACATTTATGAAAAAAATTATTTTATCAGCAGTTGCAATCTTCGGGATGGTCGCTGCTAACAATGTAAATGCCCAGCATTTTAGTGAAGCAAAAATAGGTATTAAAGGCGGTGTAAATGTGGCGAACATAACAAATGCACAGGAACAGTTGGACGATAAAAAAGCTCTGACAACCTTTAATGCCGGCGTTGTTGCGGTACTGCCGTTATCTCAGACATTTGAAATACGCACGGGGTTAGATCTCCAGTCTAAGGGACTGCGTTCCAAAGAGAGCGGTGGGATTGCCAGGTATAATCCAATGTATTTGGAACTTCCCGTAAATTTAGCTTTTCAGCTTCCTATTAACGAAAGAGTTAAGGCCTATGTGGGAGCTGGTCCGTACGCTGCAGTTGGTTTGTTAGGCAAATATCAAACTGCAAACACAAGCTATGATGCTAAAAATATCAAATGGGGTAACGATGTTCCAGGCAATTCAGGAGATCCTAAAGGAGAGGGTTACATGAAGAGGTTTGATGCCGGGGCAAACATTATTGCCGGATTAGATTTTGGTAAGGTAGGACTTCATGCACAATATGGCCTGGGCTTAGCAAATACAGTTCCAAGCAACAGTTCCTATTTCGGGGAAAACAAAAAATTCCAACACCGGGTGTTAGGTGTTAGCGGAATATTTTATTTCTAAATAACATAGCAAAAGTTTAAGGGGAGGCTGGTATAAATTACCGGCCTCTTTGCTTTTTGAATCAATTCTTTACCTTTACCTTTTAAATTTATCATTTATGACACAAGACCCGCAACAGAACCAGTTGAATATAGAAATATCAGAAGAAGTGGCTGAAGGAACTTACGCAAACCTCGCTATTATCACACATTCCCATGCAGAGTTTGTGATTGACTTTGTGAACGTGATGCCCGGCACTCCAAAGAGTAAAGTAAAATCAAGAGTGATTTTTACGCCGCAACATGCAAAGCGTTTTATGAAAGCGATGATTGATAATATTGAAAAATTTGAGGCGATGCAAGGCATCATAAAAGATTTGGACGAAATGCAAATCCCCGTGAATTTTGGAGGGCCTCCTGCGCAGGCGTAAAAAATTTGACAAAGCGATGCCCGCTCCATAAGAGCGGGCATCCTAAAATATTATCAGAAAGATTTTATCCTCTTTTCCGTCTTGACCTCATTTCAGCATCAGGGTCGTAAGTGGGCAGTATGGGATCGGGTTTTTGCTTGATTGCGATAGCGATTTTCTCAGATTTTTTTGGGTTTTCTTTTAGCGTAACTGTTACAGTAACCGTTTTCACTGGTGGATTTTCGGGAAGTACTAAATCGTTGCCTTCAAATTTTCCGTAATCGGATTCAAATTTCAGTTCTTTTGCGGTGAGCGGTTTCCATGAGCCATCAGTCATTTTGCCATCTACATTTATATAATTGTGAACACCCTTTTTTAGGCTGTCAGTGTATAAATTATAATGGATTGATTCTACTTTTTGTGCTTTTGAAGCCATAAAACCAATTAAAAATAAACCTGTTACAAGAATTTTTTTCATTTAATATCGATTGTCACCTTAATGACGCTGCACAAAGAAAAAAGGTTTGTTTCGTATAAAAAGCTGTTGGATTATTTCTGGCTAATTGGCATCCTTTAAAGGTTTTCAACCGTTAAACGCGATATTTACTGATTTTCTAATTGTCGTTTGTAAAGCTGAATGGTGTTCTCAAACCCCAGATAAAGCGCGTCAGAAATTAACGCATGGCCAATACTCACCTCAGCCAGCGAGGGAATTTGTTGGGAGAAAAATTGAAGGTTTTGAAGGTCAAGGTCATGCCCTGCATTTAAGCCCAGCCCCAATTCTTTTGCTTTTTGTGCGGCTTTTATAAAAGGAGCAATTGCCTGTTGTTTGTTTTGATGATAATGACTCGCGTAACTTTCGGTATAAAGTTCAATACGGTCGGTGCCGGTTGCTGCGGCACCATCCACCATTTCTTCATCAGGATCAACAAAAATAGAAACCCTAATGCCGGCCTCTTTAAAAATTTTAATAATGTTTGCAAGGTAGTCTTTGTGCTCAATGGTGTTCCAGCCGTGATCGGAGGTCAATTGCCCAAGTGCGTCAGGAACCAGCGTAACCTGATCGGGTTTTACCTCTAAAACCAGATCAATAAATTTTTGCTCCGAGCAGTTTCCTTCAATATTAAATTCGGTGGTAATAACTTGCTTCAGATCCCTAACGTCCTGGTAGCGGATATGCCTTTCGTCTGGTCGCGGATGAACGGTAATTCCATCAGCGCCGAACCGTTGCGCATCGATTGCCATTTTCACGAGGTCAGGATTATTACCGCCCCTTGAATTTCTCAGTGTGGCTATTTTATTGATATTTACCGAAAGTTTCGTCATTTTTAGTATCCTCTTAAATTGGCTTTGATGGCGGAATCTTTTTGAGCAGGGGTCAGGTTGTATTGATTACCATAAACAGCATCTTCCCAGCCGCCGTAATTAATGTTGGGAAGCATGATAAATTTTTTCCCAAACAAAGCCGCAGCATTATCCACGTTGTTATTTCGTTCGGTGGTAGATTTTTTGTCCCAAAGCGTACTGAAGTCAGAAAGGTTATCTCCTATCAGCAAAACAATGTTGTAATTATCAGCAACAGACTGCCGCCTGCTTTCTTTTGAACCGGTGGTTTGCCTTAAAATAAGATGTTCGTTATCAGCGAATGGATAATTGTATTTCTTTAGATTGTTTAAAGTACTTTTTCTTTCCCTTTCATCCCGGTTGGTGATGTAAAAAACGTTTACATTTTTAGATGCGGCATAGTTAAAAAAATCGAGGCTGCCCGGAAGCGGCGTTGCGGCTTCTTTTTCTGTCCACTGGTACCAGGTTGCGCTTTCGTAATCCTTTCCCTGTAAAGCGCTGTGCACGGCGTAGGGGCTGTTATCTAAAACCGTTTCATCAATATCAGTAATTACTGCCAAAGGCTTGTTGCTGCCGATAGCCACGGCTTCATCAACTCTTTGTTTTGCAATATTATAGGCCTGGTAACATAGGGCATTGTATTCGGCAGCTTTCTGATGAAACAGTGATGACCATAATTTTCCATCGGTAACCAATTGGCTGGCAGCCAAAGTTTTTGCAGGTTTTTGGCCGGTTGAACAGGAGGCGAAAATTAGCAAACAAACCGCCCAAAAATAGTTTCGCATACACTAAATGTTTACAATCATCAAATGAAGGCTGCAAGGTACGCTATTTATTTTCATTCACTCCTTCCTCTAATTCACTCACCAACAGTTCCTGATTACCGGCTATCCAATCAGGCAGCGACTGTGCGGAACTTAACTCCCAATCCCCGCTGTCTTTGCTCAACCTGAAAAAAAGACGGTTGCCACGATCATCGGCAGTATCGCCATCGAATACATAATTACCGAGGTTATTGTTTTTTCTGAAATTAAATTCCCTAAGCCTGCCTTCAATTTTAACAAGGCGGGAGAAATGAATCATTTTATTGAACGAAATCATAATTAGTATTTATAATACAAAAATTGCGCTAAATATTGTACGGAGCCTTAAATAAATTTTAGTAAGAAATACAATATTGGCGACAGAGCCATTAAGCCGTCTAAGATAAAGTAAAAGAGGTAATCATTAGCGGTAGAGATTGCGGAATCGTATAAAAAATACGTTAAAAATGCGGGAACAATTAATATTAGGGGCATCCAAAACCCTGAGAAATAAGGATATAGCAACAAAGCGGTGGCAACGCTAAGCAATACCGCAATCGTAAAAATTGTTTTTACATAATTTGCTTTTAGAAGTGTTACGATGCTTTTTATACCAATGTTTTTGTCATGGTCTTTATCTCTTATGTCAAATAAAATGCAAATAGCAAAAATAAGGGTGAATCTGTTGGTCAAATAAAGCCAGTGCTCAAGTTGCCATGGCACATGTTCGGTTAATAGCGGCAATGCGGAAGTAATATATGCCCACATGGCAGCCAGTAAAAATGTTTTACCCCAAACGTGCTGTTTAAGGTTCTGGAAAAACGGCAACGGAATTTTGGGCGCCGAATACATCAAGGTTAAAAACACTGAGGGTAATATCCACTTAAAATTGCTGATCTCAAGAAAAAGGAAAACAATACTGCCAATGGCGCTAATCACGAAGAAGGAAAAGTGAAGGCGCTTGTTTGACGAAAGCCAGACAGTGCGACCTGCCGTAGTTTCAGTTTTTGTATCGGTTAAATACCAGTGTACGCTGTAGCTGGCGAGCGTGGAAAAAAATACAAAGCCCATGAATGCATACGAAACGGGTAAATGAAAAATATCTTTTGTGAACCTTACCATTAATACGGCACAACAAGCAATAAAAAGATTGCTGAAAATTACAAAGTCGAAAACTTTTTTATGAATGCGGGCTTTTGCCAAAGTATAATTTGAGTCCCGCAAAAATAATGATTGCGATTAATTATTTAGATTTGAAGCCAATGAGTGTTGACCAACAAATTATACAAAATATTTTCTCTGAAAATTTAGATTTCAGCGTTACGGCACTGGAATTATTCAGATTTCAATACGAGAATAACACCGTGTATAAAAGTTATGTTGATGCGATAAATGTGAATCCGTACGGCGTCAGGGAATTGTATCAAATTCCGTTTTTGCCTGTCAGGTTTTTTAAAACACACAAGGTTGTCACAACTGAGTTTGCTCCTGAGATGATTTTTGAAAGCAGCGGAACCACTGAAACCATCAATAGCCACCATTATGTTAAAGATCTCAATTTGTACGAAAAAAGTTTTTTTAATTCTTTTCAAAAATTTTATGGCAATATAAAAGACTGGTGCATTTTAGGGTTACTGCCTTCATACCTTGAAAGGCAGCATTCATCGCTGGTTTATATGGTTGAAATGCTGATAAAGGAAAGTAATCATCCTTTAAGCGGATTTTATTTAAATGAATTTGACGCATTGTGGGACACCTTAAAAACTTTAGAAGCCAACAAACAAAAGACCTTGTTGATTGGCGTAACTTTTGCCCTGCTTGATTTTGCCGAAACTCACCCGTTGCCGTTACAACATACGGCCATCATGGAAACAGGGGGCATGAAAGGCCGAAAAAAGGAAATGATAAAACAGGAAGTTCATGATGTTTTGAAGCGGGCATTTAACCTCAAATCCATTCATTCGGAGTACGGCATGACGGAATTGTTGTCGCAGGCTTACTCAAAAGGCAACGGTATTTTTGAAGCGCCGCCGTGGATGAAAATTTTATTGAGGGATGATGAAGACCCGCTAACGATGTCAGCAATAAATAAGGGCATTATTAATGTGATTGACCTGGCCAATATATATTCCTGTAGTTTTATTGCAACCGATGACCTTGGTATTTTACACCCTGATGGTAGTTTTGAAGTTACGGGAAGACGGGATAACAGTGATTTGAGGGGTTGTAGCCTGCTTGCATTATGAACCGCTCCAGGATTGCTTTATGTTTTCCAATAATTCTTCCCTCCCGGTTCTGTTAACCGCAGAACTTATGATATGGTTTGGTAATTCTTCCCAGGTAGTTTTTAAGGCGCTGAGAAACGAGTCCACATTTCGCTTTGTGGCGCCAGGTTTGTTTTTATCTTCTTTGGTAAAAATAATTGTAAATGGAACACCGCATTCGCCAAGTTGGTTGATAAATTCAAGGTCAATCTTTTGAGGCTCATGCCTGCTGTCGATCAATATAAACAGATTGACAAGATTCTCTCTGTTCAAAATATAATTTTCAATCATTGCCAACCAGCTTTTGCGTTGCTTTTGGGAAACTTTCGCATAGCCATAGCCCGGTAAATCAACCAGGTACCAACTTCCTTTTTGTTTTTCTCTTTTTTCTGAAGATGTAATAATAAAATGATTGATCAATTGCGTTTTGCCCGGCGCTGCAGAGGTTTTGGCCAGCGCTTTTTTATTGCAAAGCATGTTGATCAAAGATGATTTACCTACGTTGCTTCGCCCGATAAATGCATATTCCGGTTTATCGGCAGGCGGACATTGCGTGTAGTTTGCACTGCTTTTGATGTATTCTGCATTAATTATTTCCATAAATGTTTATAAAGATGGCCGCAGCCGTAAATGAAACGGAATGGCAATTTTATTTTTCTGCCCGCTTAATATCAGCCGGGCGGTTTCCATCCCCATTTTTTCAAAATCTGTTGATATGGTTGTGATGCCTTTTAATATTATTTTTTTCAGCGGCGTTTCATTGTAACTAATTACACCAATGTTTTTACCAATGCCCAGTCCGCGCGATGAGATCATTTCAACCAGCGTAACCAAATCATCCTCCATCAGGCAAATATAAGCGGTGCCCATTTTAATAGTTTCATTTTTAACGTCATGAACTATTTTTTCCGAAAAAGCAAAACGGGTACAAAATTTTTTAAAACCGTTTATGATCTCAGTGGGAAAGTAAGTGTGTTCCGGTAGGATAAGTTTCAGCGTTTTGTATTTTTTTAATTCGGGTAAGGCTTTTTCAAGCGCAACGTAAATATCATGTTCAAAATCTTCATACACAGCACTGAACTCACCGGTAACGCCGGGAACTAATTTGTCCAGAAGAATCAGTTTTTCCTTTGGTAGGGTGTTTAATATGTCGCAGGCATCTTTATCACTATCTAAAAAATGGGCGATAATTACAAAATAGTTGTAACTCGCATCTGCTTTGTCAATTAATTTTTTAAACAGGTTGAAATCGTTGTTGTAGATATAAAAATCTATCATAGCCTCATTCCCGAGCGTTTTTACAAAAGCATCGTAAATGATTTTTTTGTGCGTGCTCAATTTATTAAAGAGTAAAAAAATCCTTATGTCATTTTTAACCTCTCGTGCTTTTACGTAAAAGCCTTTGCCGGGGACAGAGCCGAGCACACTGATTTTTTTAAGGTATTTATAGGATTTTTCCACCGTGTCGCGGCTTACATCAAACTCATTACTTAGCTCATTAATTGATGGAAGCACTTCGTTTTGCTTCAACCTGCCTTCGCTAATGCCTTTAATAATACTTTGCGCCAGTTGCCGGTATTTGGGTGTGGCCGAGAAAACATCAATTTCAATATGTTTAAGAAAATTGCGCTGAGACATTGAATTCAAATATATAAAATAATAAACTGACTGGTAGCGGACTGCGTTTTGCATTTCGTTATTTTTGCGGGTATGTCGCAATTACCACACGATAACGTAATTCCGTATCAGCAATCGGAAAAAAGCAAGAAAGAACAGGTTACTGAAATGTTTGACCGCGTTGCGGGGAAGTATGATTTTATGAACCGCTTTCTTTCTGGAAGGCTTGACGTGGGTTGGCGAAAGAAAGCCATCAATACTTTAAAAAAGTATAATCCTCAGCAGATTATTGATATTGCCACCGGCACCGGCGACCTTGCAATCATGACTTACAAAATGCTCAACCCCGAAAAAATAACAGGCGTTGATATTTCAGTAGAAATGCTGAAAGTGGGGCAGCAGAAAATCAACAAAGCAAACCTAAACAGCAAAATAGTTTTACAACAGGGAGATTCGGAAAATCTTGGGTTTGCCGATCATTCTTTTGATGCGGCAACCGCTGCTTTCGGCGTTCGGAACTTTGAGAATCTTGAAAAAGGCCTTTCAGAAATTTACCGTGTGCTGAATAACGGCGGGCAGCTAATGATCCTTGAATTTTCAAAACCTAAATCTTCAGTCTTTGCTCCACTGTATAAATTTTATATGAACATTGTGGCGCCTCAATTTGCCCAAATGTTTGCGACGGATAAAGAGGCTTACCAGTATCTCAACAAGTCTTCCATTGCTTTTCCCGAAAGAGAAGATTTTTTGAAAATCCTGGAAAGTGTCGGCTTTAAGAAAACATCATATCAATCCCTCGCGATGGGCATTTGCTGCATTTACAGGGCAGAGAAAAGGTAAGTTGAAAAAGGTTGAAAGTTGAAAGATTTAAAAGCTATTTCGCTGGTTCCTTCAATAACCGAAACGCTTTATAGTTTGGGTTTGAATGAAGAAGTTGTGGGCATTACAAAGTTTTGTGTTCATCCTCAAGACTGGTTTCGCACTAAGGAAAGAGTTGGTGGAACCAAAAATATCCATATTCAAAAAATCAGGGAGTTGCAGCCGGATTTGATTATCGCCAACAAAGAAGAAAATGTGAAAGAGCAGGTGGAAGAACTTGCAAAAGATTTTGAGGTGCTGCTTACCGATGTAAACAATTTTGAAGAAGCATTGCAAATGACCCGTTCTGTTGGAAATGCAGTCAGTAAGGGGTTCGAGGCAGATCAGTTGACCGCCGGTATTGAAAGGAAGTTCTCAAAAATAAACCCTGCAGAACAAAAAACTGCGGCATATCTCATTTGGCAAAACCCGTACATGACCGTTGGCGGCGATACTTTCATTCACGAGATGATGAAGAAAGCAGGGTTTGAAAATATTTTTGCTGATACTAACCGTTATCCGGAAACTCAAATAAATGAATTGAAAGAACTGAAGCCTGAGTATCTTTTATTATCCAGCGAGCCCTATCCCTTTAAGCAAAAGCATATTGACGAACTACAGCAACAGCTCCCCGGAACAAAAGTTATATTAGTAGATGGTGAAATGTTCAGTTGGTATGGAAGCAGAATGTTGTTGGCGGCTGATTACTTCAGGAGGCTTCGTTTATCTCTGTAAGACACTTTCTGCAAAGGCAATCCTCATATTTTAATGCGATCATCTGCTGCGTTTTTTCGGTAAATGAAATACCGAAACACTGACACTTCAAAATGTCGCCGCTTTTACACGCAAAAGTCTGCCCGCAACGCGGACAAACTTTTATTTCGTGTTTATTATTTTCTTCCATACTACAAATGAAACCGCAAACCACCGTTGAAGTTACGCCCCAGGGTTGCATAGCCCACACTCTCCTGAAAATTTTTGTTAAGTATATTGTTCGCCTGTGCAAAAAAGGTAAGCCTGTTTTGCAAAACGCTGTATTGCACATAGGCGTCCCAAAGGGTGTAAGGGTTTAGTGCAACCACGCTTGTGGCATAGTTGTTTCTGGGGTCGGCAAAAAGTTCATAACGTTTACTATAAAACTGAGCATTAGTTCCCGCAAAAAGTTGAGGTGTAATCTGGTAATTCAAAGCAGCGCCGCCACTGTGTTTTGGCCGTCTGAATAAGTTATTATAAGTAGAATCTGTACCGTTGTTGTTTACAGTAATATTTCCCTCAACAAAGTTGTAAAACAGCTTCACCGAAAAATCGTCTGTAAACTTCATGCCGGTTTCCATTTCAAAACCGTGATCGTTTTGCCTGTTATAATTTACATAAACGAAACTGCTGTTGTATGTGATTACGTCTTTAATTTTTCTATTAAAATAATAGGCTCGTGCAGTAAACCGGTTCTGCAACAAATCCACTTGTAAACCGCCCTGCAAGGTGTGTGCTATTTCAGGCTTCAAGTCGGGGTTGGCGCCAAACTGACCAAACAGTTCGTTCAGCGATGGCGACCTGAAAGCCGTACCGTAATTTACAAATAGTTTTACCCGCTCATGAATCAGGTACGAAGGGTTGATGCTGTACGTAAAGTTGCTGCCGTATTTTGAATGTTGGTTCAGCCTTCCGCCCACTTCTACATTAAAGCCGTTAAGGTTTTTTAAGAAAAGTGAAAGGTAAGGGCTTGTAATATGTAAACTTGTATCGGGCACGGTTGGTGTTGGCAGTTTCATCGAAATTTGATCATTCCGTAAGCCCGCCAGAGCCATGAAGTAATTGTTGAAATGGTAGGTTCCAAAAAGCTCGGCAGTTTTTTTATAACCATGATAAGCAAACGAACCATACGAGAAATCATAGTCCCGCTTTACTTCATCTATGTTTAAAAGTGCTGTTGCGCTCCCTTTTGAATAGTCGTAAACAAACTGGCTCCCTGTTCCTAAAATGGAAGAAGTGTATGCATTTTTTGCGGGCATAAAAGCATCATCAGGTATCGATCCTTTGTAATAAGCGTATCTTAAAAACGGTTTTACATAAAAGTTTTTTGCGACGTTGCCCGTGATGTTCAGATTTACTGCATTCTGCAGCAGCCCGTTCCTAATACTCGTGTCACGCTCATTCAGGGCTTCCGAAATACCTTTGGTTTCGTTATGCACAAACCCAATGTTGTAGGAAGAATTATTAAAAGAGCCGCTAATGCCGGCATTTGCTTTAAGAGTTGCGTAAGTGCCATACGATAAGCCGCCGTATATATTTGCCGGTTTGTTGTATCCTTTTTTAGTAATGATGTTAATAACACCCGCTACGGCATCAGACCCGTAGAGGGTGCTTTGTGCTCCTTTTAAAATTTCAATCCGTTCTACCTGTTCCACGGGAATCATGCGTAAGTCAAACGCGCCGCCCACTCCCGTGGGGTCGATCACGGGTACACCGTCTAAAAGAACCAAAGTGTAACCATAATTAGCCCCGCTGAGGTACACTGACTTGTCTTTTCCGGGATTGCTGTTGGCCCCGGCAATGATGATACCGCTTTGCTGATTTAAAATTTGGGCAATGTCTTTACCGCCGTGTCTGTTCAGTTCTTCCTGTGTAATGATGGAAACGACTTTGCCCGTTTCGCTTAGTTTTTTAGGAAAGCGTGTAGCCGTCACCGAAACATTGTCGAGTTGTGAAATACTGTCTTGCTGCGCGTGTAGTAGTGTTGTAAATACAACAGCAGCCCCTACTAAAATTTTTCTTTTCATTAAAAAAAGTTTTTAGTTTGACTGCTTCCGGTAAAAGGATAATAGAATGAATTAAACGTTGCAGCTAGCCATACAAGTTTAAAGACACTGCTAATACCATACTTTTCTCCCGAAAGCTGAATATTGTTTCCCGATAGTTATCGGAATTCAGGCAGGTCTTCTGGCTTTGCCCGTTTTACTACCCTTCCCTTCTGAATTAAGAAAGTGGCATTTAGTAAAACGTTTTCAAAGACCCCCCTTCGGGAGGTTTGGGTGGGCATTACAGCTACGGGGATAGCGCCGGCCTTTCACCGGCTTCCCTATTATCCCGCCGTGGCGGGACCTGAACGGTTGCAAATGTAGGCAATGCTGATTAAAGGTTGAAAGATATTTGTGGGGGAAAGTAAAAAGCCGCTGATTTTTTAAATATCCGCAATCAATTTTTTAAAAGTTTTTTCCTAATCTCCCTATCTTCATAGCAATGAAAAAAGAGCTAAGGCTTTTCGATCTCACAATGATCGTAATTGGGTTTGTGATTGGAATGGGTATTTTTCGTACGCCGGTAAATGTGGCGGCTGCTTCACCCACGCCTTTCATTTTTTATATGTGCTGGCTGGCCGGAGGTTTGGTTGCACTTTGCGGCGCACTTACTTATGCCGAGATCGGTTCCCGAATGCCGGCCACCGGTGGTTATTATAAAGTTTTTGCACAAGCCTATCATCCATCAATTGCCTTTGCCATAAACTGTATTATTTTGGTGAGCAACGCCGCATCGTTGGGAGCGGTTGCGCTGGTGGGAAGTGAATATATTGTTGGAGTGATCATCCCGGCGTCAAAGGACCTCACATATTTGAGTATCCCCACTCATGCAACTCAGGTGCGAACAGCCCAGGTGATCGTTGCCATTGTTTGTATTGTGATTTTTTACGGGATCAACTTACTTGGCTTACGTATGAGTTCTAAAACACAGAATGTTTTAATGCTCATCAAGATCGGCCTGGTGGTTTTACTTATCGCCCCTTTATTTTTCGTTGGCGATGCGCAATCGGCTTCTCAGGCGCCTTCAATGGTAAGCAATGTTTCCCCGGGATTGATGGAATACATTAAAGCATTTGGTATTGGGTTGGTGGCCGTGAGTTTTACCTATGGGGGCTACCAGCAAACCATCAATTTTGGCGAGGAGGTAAAAAATCCTAATCGTAATATAC
>ERZ778022.2511-NODE-2511-length-19117-cov-6.548159_pt1 | contig 19117 bp, 34 predicted proteins | sample MGYA00375752_ERZ778022 | MGnify/ENA primary metagenome ERZ778022 (study PRJEB29350, sample SAMN05389826) | bioreactor metagenome | isolation source: Thiocyanate bioreactor | place: South Africa: University of Cape Town | collected 2014-04-04 ... | reverse complement strand
AAATTTCTGGTACGCCCACGGGGAATCGAACCCCGGTTTGCGCCGTGAGAGGGCGTATGCCTTAGAGGCTATCTATCCACCGCCGTCCACAGTTGTTTTTAATATGTTCTGCCTATGTTTTCATTTTAGCATGAACTATCCACCATTGTCCCCCATCGTTCCCGGATATATAATTGACGAATAGTTGACGGTTTTGAACAGGTGCCACATGGGCAGGACTATTCGCGAAGTGGCGTTGACGACGCCGAACGCCCGCAAGAGCCTTGCCGATGGCGTCTATTGGCGCGGGGTGAGTTCCGAGGTTCATCTAGGCTACCGCAAGGGAAAACGCTCGGGGCGCTGGCTGGTTCGTTGGCGTGTTCCCGGTTCCAAGTACAAGCAGGAAGGCATTGGGGCAGCCGATGACGGTATGCCCGCCGATGGTGGCGAGACACTGAATTTCGAGCAGGCAAAGGCCAAGGCCGTCCGCCACGTTGAAACCGAACGCAAGAAGGCAAGAGACGCAGGCAAGACGCCAATCCCGAGCGTCCGAGAAGTGGTTGAGGCCTATTCGGATGCGCGAAGCGCCAGGGCGAAGAAACAGGAGGGCGCGAGGCCGGATGATGCTCGGGGCAGACTGGCTTTGCATGTCCTTTCCCACGCCATAGCCGCCAAGCAGCTAGACGCCCTCTCCGACGAGGACTTGATAGAGTGGCGAACCGGATTGCCTAGCGACCTCGCCACTTCCTCTGTGCGCCGAATCGTCAATGACTTCCGCGCTGCGCTCAATGGCGTACCCGTAAAGGTGTTGAAGCGCTTGCCGGCCTCATATCTCACCACAATCAAGCTTGGCATGAAGTCAGGTGAGGCAGAGCCAGCCGGCGCGAGGGATGGTGCGGCTCTCCCTGATACTGACGTACGCCGGATAATCGAGGCAGCCAAAGTCATAGACGAGAGCGACCAGTGGGAAGGTGACCTTTTCCGAATGGTGGTGGTGCTTGCGGCCACCGGCGCCCGTTTCTCTCAAATCCAGCGCATGCGGGTTGGTGCCGTGCGGGCAGAGCAAAGCCGCCTCATGGTGCCTACGTCCCGCAAGGGCAGAGGGCAGAAGCGCGCGACACATACCGCCGTGAGGGTGGGGAATGACGTGATGGAGGCATTGAGGCCGGTAATTGCAGGCCGGCGTCCTGCCGAACCACTGCTAGAGCGCTGGCTACATCGCCAAGAGAAGTCCGAGGATGGCAAGAGGGGGGTATGGGTACGGGACACGCGGGGAGCATGGAAAACGTCTGCCGAACTCACGCGCCCTTGGGCATCCATCATCAAGAGCGCAGGACTACCAGCGGACACGGTTCCCTATTCCTTACGGCATTCCTCGATTGTTCGCGGGCTGCGGGCTGCGCTGCCTGTCCGTCTCGTCGCTCAACTGCACGACACCTCAGACAAGATTATCGAGCGGCACTATGCCGCCGCCATCGTCAACGCCCTTGATGACTTGGCCGCTGCTGCCGTGGTTCCGCTGATCGACACCGAACGCGGCAAGGTAGTGAAGCTGCGCGGATGAAATCACTTACGCCAGATCGCAGACCATCCCATATCTTGGACTTTGAGGCTATTGGGCGCGTTGTAGATCGAGTCAAAGATATGGATGCCAGCTTGGGGTCGGCGTACGAATTGCCCGCAACCACAAACTCGGTGGATTGGGGTCGAGTCCGGGCCGCGCGTGCTGACTTGGCAAGTTCTATCTCTTGGGCCTACACGCTCCGCGATGTCCACGCTGACTGGACCAGCGACAGCCGCGCGAAACGGCGATACACTGCACTTGAGCGTGTCCACCGGATGGCTCGGGAATTGATTGCGCTGATCAAAGATGACCAGTTGCCCCTCACCCCATCGTTGGCACCTCGTTTTCTGACCTCTGACGAGGATAGTTTCCATGTCGTAGATTTCTCCCAACTCATGGTGGGTTTGGAACGACTGCAAGAAGCCGCAAAGCAGGAGCGAGCGCGCCTCAGCAACGCCGATCTGCATGAGGCTGCTCCGCTTTCCCGTGTGGGAGGGGATTCAGCGTCCTTGGCTACTCCTGGCAATGCATTCATCTCGAGAATGGGGGAGGCGTTCAAAAAGGGTTTCGGGCAGGAAGTCTTGATCAAGTTTACGAGTGATCGCGAGCCTACTGGACCGTTCGTCAGCTTCGTGGAAGCCGTAACCCGCGAGATGGGAGAACCCATGACAGCGGAGGGAATCCGAAAAGCGTGGGATCGAGCAAAGGTTCACGGACAATCATCAGAAGAAAAATGATCCTTGTCCTGTGACGGCAGACAGTACGTGTGAATAATCGGGGACGCCCTGACACCAATTCGTTCAGGTGGCGTGACTGGCGGAAACCAGTCGGTTCCAAAGGAACCCTGCTCCCATGACCAAGCTGTCTGTTACTATCCCCGAGGCGGTCGCGATGACTGGCCTCTCTCGCACTTCCCTCTACAAACTATTTTCCGAGGGTAAGCTTGTCCGCCGCAAGAACGGCAAGCGCTCGCTCATTCTGGTCGAAGACCTTGAGCGCGTCGTCAAGTCTCTCCCGGAAGCGGCTTGAGGGAGAGGTCATCATGCGGTCTGAAATGCGAAAACCCGTCGCGGGCAAGGCGACGGGCTTCCAAAATCTCGAAAAGCTTCCCAGCAAGTTCGATGACCCGGAAGATAGCCCGAACCTCGCTCATCTTCAAGCATCCCGCATTCGGCAGCGTTTTGCGCTTTCGTGGCCGGTCGCTCGCCTGACTGCCGAGCTCTATTTCGGGAGGACAGCATGAGCGACACTACTCCCGTCACAAACAAGGCCTTCGGATCACAAGCCAAGTGGCGAGATAAGAACCCAAAGGCGGTGTGGGCGCAGGCAGCCTTACGGTCAGCGCTTAAGCGTGGTTTGGCCATAGCCAAGCCCTGCGAGGTCTGCGGGGCAGAGCCGGCAGAAGCTCATCACCCGGACTACGACAAACCGGCTGAGGTCATCTGGCTTTGCCGGCTTCACCACAAGGCAGAACATCGCCGCATGAAAGCGGAGCGTTGCAAATGAGCGCCCGCAAATTCTCCATGGTATCCCCGGCCATATGGCGGCCGGGGAGATTCCTTTCCCTTGGCGACCCAAAAGCCCAGGTGCTTTATCTCTATTTCCTCACCTGCGAGCATCAGAACAGCGCTGGTTGCTTCAGGCTGCCCAATGGCTATGCGAGCGCCGATCTGGGTTGGCCGACTGAGCAGTATATGTCCGTTCGCCAGATCCTCATCGACGGTGAGATGATCGCCTTCGACGCAGCAACCTCAACAATTTACGTTGAGCGCTGGTTTCAGCACTGTGCGGCAATGTCGGACAAACATGCGATAGGCATCCGCAGGGTGATCAGCGCAATCGAAAGCGACGTGATCCGGGAAAAGGTAGAGGCCGATTTTGAGGCATCCGAGGTGCTGAGAAAGGGAATTCAAAACCCGCTCGATGTGTCGTTCTCAAATGGCTCACACCTTCTCAAATCCAATTTCATGACAGGAAGGGCAAGATGATGGGAGCGATACCCTATCGGTACGCTATCGATACGGTACCGATAAACAGAAACGGAAACGTAAAACATAAAACGGAAACGGAGACCGAAAGGACACCGAGAAAAAAACAAAAAAAGAAATTTGAAACTTCCGCATTCGCCTCGCTTCAGCGGGCGCTATCGCGCCTCTGCTTTTCTGGTATTTTCGATGGAGTAAACCACCAGCGTCATGCGGTGGAAAGGACGCAAGGGGCTTGAGAGAAAGAGCGGTGGCAGCGGCAGTGCTCATCCTGCCAGCGCTTCGTGTTGGACGGGCCGTGTGATAGATAATCCAGAGCTTGCAACGTCCGGAAAGCAGCATGCTCGATTTAGGTGAAGTCCTCGACCCGTTTCGAAAACAGGTGATCGACATCAAGGACGCACTAGCCCGCGCCCGCTATCTTTATGATGGCCTCGACCTGATCTTGGAGAATGTCGAGGATCCGAAAGTCCGCGGAGCATCACAAGAGGTGTTTTCGTCCGCGAGCGAACGGATGGACACGATCGACGCGATGCTGGACGAGTTTTATCGCCAGTTGTCGTCGGCGGATCGGACGCTGGAGAACTACAAGGTCAATCAAAAAACATAATTGCGATGTCAGGCAGATGACATTCTCCATTCACTATAGGCCAAGATCGAGCGCAACAAAAACCCGCCATCAAGTGGCGACCCGTTGAGCGGCGTATTAGTCTTCGGGTGTGTTTTCCCACTTCGGCTTCATTTCTCGTCCCCAATTTTTGGGGTCTTCATCGTGCATTTTCTTCATAACGGCAGCGACATCGGGATGCTTTTCCATGACATGATCTGTCATTTGTTTGACCATCTCCTCCCAAGTCTCCGCCGAAAGCTCCTGATCGCAGGCGCCGCCGAGTTCGCGGCATGTCATCGTCTTCATCGACTCTCTCCCTGGTTTATGCGCCAACAACGACGGACGCCTTGCGAGGTTCCGAAACACTGAATCTCTAAGGGTTACCGCTATGGGTATGGGTTCTGAGGGTATTCCAGAAACAACTGAGAGATGAGCATTGACACATAAGTTGACCATTCGAACACTTGATGATGCGGACCGCATGATGGATCTCGTACGCGCATCTGCGAAACGTGCCCAAGCGTGGATTGCAGAACAATCTGGGGACCCGCTCGATCTATTGCGCAGTATGAAATTCGAACCGGTTGGGTTTCATCCTTTGGAAGACAGGGCACTGAATATCATCGAGCAGATCAATCAGACTTGGACCTATGCAGTCGCGATCGCAGCGGCGAGGCAACTCTTGGAGTTGCACCCGGATGCCGGCGGCCTCCAACTAGCTCCAGGGGCTCACGCCTCACTTGAGCTGGACATAATGAGCGAAATCCCAGGGTATCTAGGAGCAGAAACTTTTGCGGCCGTCACCCCTCGCAACAACGGCAAACTTGCCGCGGATCTTGCCAAACTCGCCAGAAGGCCCGAGCAGCACAGATACGTGTTTTTCATGTCACCGCTATTCCCAGGCAACAAACGTCGTCCACAATTCGAGCGGGACGGAATTGAGGTCTGGTCCGTAGACTTGTAGCCGCTTGAAACGAAAACCCTCGGCCGGAGCGGGGGCCACGTTCAGCGGTGATGGTTGGCCGCGAAATACATCTGCACTCTGCGCGGGGTAAAATCAGACGCTTCGATGCCGGCACGAATACGCTCAAACAACTTTTCCGACACGTCTGGCTTCGGTGTGTAATACCACTTCGTGACGAATTGAGTGATGCGATCACAGGGGAGAACGTCTGCCATTCGGTATTCGATGAAGGAATCTTTGGAGATCGAGGGATGCTCGCCGGCGGCGACCAGGCATGTGGTGTCGTGCTTTCCGCCATCCTTGACCGATGAAAACGATGCAACGCAGCACTGGTTGCCGTCACATGGGTTGGTCAAAATCACGAACAAATGTTGCGATGACCCGCTCGGGATAAGGAGCGTCGCCTTTTTCACGACGATGAATGCCACCGCGCTAACCCCGCAGGGTTACGTGCAGCTCTCGCTCAGCCATCACCTGATTTTCGAGGCCGGTAGGGTCGGCCTTTCCAAGCGCGGCAAAAACGTCCCGATAGCGAATCGGGAAAGATGATCCTTCCGGGTCGTGCCATTCGGGACAATGGTTGTGGGTGTAGTCCCGGATCGCGTACTTCGACATATGGCCGAACTGTTCCCAAGCTTGGTGCAAGGTCTTCAGTTCGGCACGGCTCAATTCGTCGAAATCATCATCGGTGAGGTCCTGATGCGTTGCCGATACGGCATAGTTCTCCCTGTCCCTGACAAACTCTCCCCATCCATCGCCAACATCTAGGCCGTTGATTTGGTTTAGGGTAATCGAGTTTACAGGGCCATGGTCCATCGAAACCAATTGATCGCGGAGCATCGATGCGTCAAAGGCATCCATAAACGCGCGGTCGGCCAGATAGATAAGCTTGACCAGCTTCAGTACAGGGATCGTTCCACCCTGTCTGATTGCGAAGTAAGCCGCAATTTGTGCGGCCTTCCGTGAATTGTACCAAGCTTGCATCCGTCACCCCCTATCCGACGATTGCGGCGCGAAGATAGCACATCGGGATATTAATGGAACAAAAGTGGTAAAGTTTCTGCCGGCGCGGCAAAGAACCCTCATCCGCCCGCCGTGCCGCTTCCATCACCCCTCATCCGGCCGCAACTGTGCCTCGACGATCTCTCGCGCTGCCTCATAGATCGGCTAATTGTGCGGACGATTAGCCGGGGGGCGCTGGCAACGCCTTTTGTTTCTTTGTGCGCTTGGGTACCTTGGGCCGAACCTTTGCGATGCCATCAGCCGCAATTTTCCGGAGTTTTGGGGTTACAAATTTGTCTGCGAGGAAGTGCTCTAAACTATCAACGAGTGGATCCAAGTCATTGAATTTGGGATTCCACCCGCGATGGGCCGACGCATTGCCCGCGTTTATTAGCACCTCAAAATCATCGCGCTGTGATGGGGTAACAATCCCATCCGACTCCATTTTTTTCAGTTTCGCCTCAAACGGGAGATCAGTTTCAACACCTAGAATTTCAGAGGCGACGTCAAAAGTTGTCCGAATCCCGATAGCGGCAAGAATGTTCAGATCGTGATCGAGGGCTTCATAGGCTTGCAGGAGACACGCTTCTAAATCTCCAGATTTTTCATGCTCAGCGAAGTTGCTTATCCGATCAAGCCAGTCAGGACGGTTGCGCTTAGTTCGTGCTGGCCAGCTTTTGATGTCCACATCCTGATGATATTCATAATCGCCATTTCGGTCGTACCCTACCGGATAACTCGATTCCGAATCCGTGAAATGAGATTCAGCGAACACATGATCGCAGCCGCAGCAAACCAGTAGATACCAATTCTTCCACCAGTCGTAGTTTTCTCCCTCACTTCCAGACGCGCGATGATAGCCTTTGATCTCGCAATTCCGCTCCCCCTTACAGTTCGAGCAGAACGCCTTCATCTTTGTGCCGATCTTGCTTTCAGTCGTCATTTCAACTCGCTTCTCACGACGCTCCTATATTCGGGGCCTGCTCATTCCGCTTCCGTCAGCCACGTCAAGCATTCCCAGCCACTCCGCCGTCTTCCTCCAGCGCCGCCACCAGCTCCAGATCACCAGTGCTGGTCAGATATTCCCGTAGCGCCAGCACGGCAGACGCTTCCAACTCGACCTGATGCAGGTTTGCGAACCGGCGCAGAGCTATGGAAACATCGCGGGGAAGGTCGAGGACAAGGTGCATTCTAAGCGGGTCTACGGGTAGTTCTTCGCTTTGGGCTTAGATGGAGCCGCGGTCGGCACCTCTGAAACCTGGCAGCCCTGAGCACGTTGCGATGCCTGGATAGCAATAACCTCGCCTTTGTGCTGGGCGATTGCACCTTCCTTGTCACCACCTGTAAGGCTGCTCATTGGAACGCCTATCAGGAACACGCCGACAGCGTCGCCGGCAACCGCCTGGCGTTGGTCTGTCTCAACGGCACGAAGCGCCGTGGCTGATTTTTGAAACTCAACTGTGAGCTGATCGCATGACAGGCCAGTATAGGCATTTGCCGGCATAGACATCGGAACAATGGCTTCCGGATTTTTCGCGCAACCGGCTACGACAAGCGCGGCACCTACCGCCGCCAACTTCCCTATTCTCATTCCCAAGCCCCCTCGGGAGTCGGCATTTCTGATCGTCTCGCCCGACTCCCCACCACAATCTTTCCACCGTTTCCTTTGTTCCACAACTGCTGAGTTGTAGCACTTTGGACGCAACGGGACGGCGTAGGACGATGCTGGATAGTATTATAACTATCTGATTTTATTTATCTTTTGTGGTCACATTGAAAGATGTCTGTGCTAGACTGCTTCGCAACAAACGGAGGCGGTCATGCGCTTTTCTGAACCGATGAACGAGGTAATCCGGGTGCGCGTTGCCAGCGACGAGAAGCGCCGGCTTGTGGAACTCGCCCGAGTGCGTGGCGTCAGCCTGTCCGATCTGCTGCGAGGTGCGGCCTCAAGCGACGCGAGGGCAGTAGCGTGAGTATCACCTACGCCCCTCCCATGACCCTAATGCAGCTATGGCGGCTCCACCGTGCCGAATGTCGAGCAGTTGGCTCCATCGTGGCAGACGCGCGCGCCGGCAGGTTGCCCGGCGTCGAAACGCTGCCAAGCGGCATTGGCTTTGCTGTGACCAATCAACGCGCGGCTCTCGCCGCCATGCGGAAGGCTGTCGCGTAATGGCTGAAATGTCGCTTGAGCAGCAACAGGCGCTTGCGATGGCTCGCGCTAGGCGTCGTCGCGCAGAGGCGGGCGCGGGCATTCAGGAAATTGACCCGGCAACAAGCCCCCGGTTCCCGGGCATCCCTGTTGAACAATCGGGCGAAGGCAGCAAAGGGCCTTGGACCAAGTACCAGCAAGAGGCGCTAGACGAACTCAACAGCCGCAGGGCTGCGAACGGTGAGGGGCCTTGGTCAAAATATCAACCGCGTGACCTCCTAGCTCGTCAACCGCGTGACCTGTTGGCGGGCAATTCGCAGTCCGACAAGTCCAAGCGGCAATTCACAATCACTGCACCCAATGGCAAAAAATATCGCGTTACGGGTTCTGATCCTGAGGGCGCTGTAGGTGCACTGCGTAAGCACCTCGGAGAAACCGAAACCCAGCCGGCCAAGCGCACAGAGCCGCTTCATCCGGAATTCGACCCCGCGAATGTTCCCCATAGAAACGCAGACCCGTCCCGCGTGACAGCGGCCCTTTCGAGTGCCGTCGAGGGTATTCCTATTGCTGGTCCCTATCTCCAAAGCGGCGTTGAGAATGTTGCTGCGGGCATCGGCTCGCTTATCGAGGACCGCCCGCGTTCCGAGGTCCGCGCGGAAATGGGCAAGATGGTTGACGATGCCCAAGAGGCCTATCCGATAACCAGCACGGCATCAGGCGTAGGCGGCGCAGTGGCAGGCACTCTACCGATGGTTATGGCAGCCCCAGCCATGTTCGGAGCCAGTGGTGGTGGTCTGCTGATGCGCACCATTGCCAGCGGCCTTTCCGGTACTGCTATTGGTGGTGCGGACAGTGCAGTTCGCTCCGGTGGTGACCCCCGAGAGGTATTGCGTGGGGCAATATCAGGCGGCGGCATGGGGCTGGCAGGCCCTCTCGCCGGAAAGGTCGTTGGCTCCAGTTGGCAACGCCTCCGTGATTTCCGTGCGGCGCGCGGGGCGGCAAAGGCCTCAGGCATGGACCGCAAGGTCATTTCGACCGTTGGTCGCGCCGTTCGCGATGACGGCCTTGACCCTGCCACCATTGGCCAGCGCATGAACGAACTCGGCCCTGATGCGATGATGATGGATCTAGGCCCGAACCTCCAGCGGCAGGGAGGGGCACTCGCAGCTACGCCGGGGCGTGGACAGGAGATTGTGCGGTCATCCATTGCCAACAGACAGGCTAACGCCGGCAATCGTATCAGCGGCGTTCTTGACGATGCCTTGGGGCAACCTGCCGATACGCTCGCGCTTGCCGACGACATTGTGACCAAGCGCGCCTCTGCCGCCAAGCCGCTTTACCAGAAGGCCTATCAAGAAGGCTCGGAAGGTGTTTGGTCGCCCGAATTGGAGCGGATGGCCGGAAGCCCCATGTTTTCCGAAGCAATGCGCCGCGCTGCCACCACCGGCAAGGACCGTGCAATCCTTGACGGCTTTGGCTCGTTCAATCCGCGTGTCACCGTTACCCAGGACGGCCGTATTTCCTTCAACCAGTCTCGCGCTGGTGGATCGCCGCTTTATCCTGACCTCCAATATTGGGACTATGTGAAGCGCAATCTTGACGACATTGCGGGCGAGGCCAAGCGGGCTGGACGGTCCGAGCAGGCATCTATCGCCACCAACCTTGCGACCAATCTGCGCGGCGAACTCGACAAGGCCGTGCCATCCTACCGCGCAGCCCGAGACGCCTACGCAGGCCCTTCGGCCATCATGGAGGCCATGGAAGAAGGACAGGGCGTGTTCCGCAACAGCTTCACGCCGGGCCAATTGCGTCAACGCATGTCTTCGATGAGCGAAGCAGAGCGCGAGGCGTTTGTTCAGGGCGCAAGGGCGCAGATTGCCGACGCGATGGGTACGGCTCGCAATGACGCCCTGTCGGCACGTTCCATGTTCCAGAAGGGCTATAACCGCGACAAGCTGGAAATGCTGATCGGCAAACCACAAGCCGAAAAGATGCTTCAGGCGCTTGATGCCGAAGCCACCTTTGCCCGCACCAGCGACGTTGTAACAGGCAACTCCGAGACCATGGCGCGTTCTCAAGCGATGAAGGAAATCGCAGGGGAGAGCGGCCCGCAATTCGGCTTGCGTGAAGGTTACATGTCGGGCGGGATGCTGGGGGGGCTTCGCTCGGCAGGCGTTCGAACTGGCGAGAAGTTGATTGATGCACTCGCCTCAGCAAGCCGGGAAGCACGCAATGCGGGTCTGGCTGATGCCATCTCCAGCAGCGATTTCCAGAAGATAGTCAACGCGCTGATGAAGTCACAGGCACGTAAGGTTCCGAATGAATCAATCGACCGTATTGCGCGGGCCCTGATGATTGGCGGCGGCACTGCTGCCACGCGGCCTTGAGGCGGGGTCGATCCACATGATGAACAACACCAATAGCATCATGAAGACGCAGCCGGCGAGAAAGCCGGCAAGTGCTTCAGTGGTGAAAAATGACGTTGCCCACCACAAGCCCCGATTCACGCCCACCAACACGGCAATGAGAATGGCGCTCAGGAGTGCTGGAACGAGATATCGGCTCATGCCGTCACTATGGAGCAAGTTCGATGGAAGGTGAAGCGGCAGCCGAGATATGCACTGTGATTGCCCAGCAGGTCCGTTCTATCCGTGCGGGAGATATGCCGGCCTCCGGGGAGCTTGGATATCTGATCGAGCGGCTTTGCCAGGCTCCTGCCTCGAATGCGGTCGATGCACTCGCCTTGATCGCCATTGCCAGGCGAGTTCTCAATGTCACTCTTTCCGATCTGTCTCCGCAGGAAATCGAGCAACCCAACAAATGCGCCGTTGCCGTCGCCAATGTCTTCGAACTGCTGAACAACGCGGTACAGGCGCTTGAGCTTCACACTGGATACAGCGCCGAGGGCTTCACCGGCGAAGCTGACGCAATCAACTAGGATACCTGATATGCCGTCCTTTTTCTTCAACGACCAGACACCGGCTCAGAAGGCACGAAACGCCTATCTGGAGTCCCGATATCGGTACGACAATATGGCCATGCCGAAGAATGTTGGCCAAGGCCTGAGTGCTTTGGGTGATGGGATTGAATACCGGTATCGGCAGAACAATACCTTTCCTGAAGCGCCCAGCCCCAGATCTGCAGTTGTAAATGCCCTTGTTGGCGAGCAACCCAAGAGCAACCCTTGGAGCAGGGCGCTTGAAGGTTCCCCACTCACCGCATTGTTCAATTTGGGCAAGAGCAAATTGGGCGGTGGGCTGTACTGATCGCCTTCCAATTGCGCTGAAAACAATCAGGAAGAATCGAAATGCTCGCGGTCAAAAGCAGGCTTGCCAGGTTAGAGAAGCAGATTGGTGCCGCATCGGGGCTACTGGTCGTTGTCAAGGCTGGGCCATCCGATGATGAGGTTTCGTCGCTGTTGAGCGAACGCGGAATAGACCCCGACAATCCCAACCATCAGATCATCATTCTTAGGACGCTATACGAGGACAAGAGCGGCAGATTGGCACCAGACCAGCCAAAGGCGGGAATCCTCTACACGATGAGCATGAATTGAGATGACGGCCCTTAAGTCGAGAATAGGCAGGTTGGAAGAACGCGGCATGGGAAGGGTTCCCCGCCGTGTAGCTTGTGCATTCTCTGGTCATCATGACGACGATACCATTCATGCGGCATTGATGGCTGCCGGGATAAATCCGGGCTGGGACGGCGCACTCGTAGTGCATGGCGCTAGTGCTGACCTGTCCGTCCGAATCCTCTCCAACAGGTAGCGGGTGTCATGGCGAAGATTGGCGGCGCACGACCAGGTGCAGGTAGACCGCGCGGCAGCGTCAGCAGCCGGCACGTCGAGATTGTTGCCTTGATGATGGACGGCAGGAAGACACCGCTCGAATATCTCATGGACATCATGACCGATGAAAACGCTGACGAGAAGCGCCGTGATTGGGCAGCGGAAAAGGCCGCAGCCTTCCTGCATCCTCGCCCTCAGCCAGTAGCGCGTTCGATAGAAGTTGAGTTGCCAGACACCAGCACCGTTGAGGGCATCACATCAGCGCTCAACGTCATCACCCAGGCTGCTGCCAGCGGTCAGATTGCCCCTGCTGAGGCGCAGTCGCTCTCAGCGCTCATCGAGGCTCAGCGGAAGGCCATCGAGACAGGGGAGCTTCTGGAGCGCATCGAGAAGTTGGAAGCGTCACAGCCAACACGGTAGCAATGATGCCGGTAGGGGCAGTTGCTCTCGGGCGTTGAAAAAAGAAGATTGCAAGTGTTTGTTGTTTGCCGATAGCCTAGCTTCGAAATTTCGAGCTGGGGGGCTCAATGCATTTGAATCGGGGGACTAGGGCCGTTGCGACGGTCTTGTTTGCGCTGCCGCTAGCGTCTTGCACGACTTCACAACAGGCACTGACTAAGAACCCAAAGGCGGTAAATACTTCAGCTCTTTGTAGATCGCTTGCCAGCACAACTGACGCACAGTTCCGGGTTGACCTTCTTGCGGAACTCTCGCGACGGTCAGTATCCATGGACCAGTGCGCGACCATGATAAAGCAGCAGAACCAGGCGATTGCTGCGGGCGTTGCACTTGCCGCTATTGGCGCAGCTGTTGCCGTGTGCGCCAACAATGATTGCGGTGGTGGGGGATACTATCAGCCCAGATACTATCAAGGCGCTGACTGGGACGCCTTCTACAATCAGTATGGGCAGGTAGTTTGGGCTTGCCGCGAAATTGCAACGGGCCGCTTCACCGATTACAGCAATTGCTATGGGAAAGTGCAGACCGACTGGCGCTGGCCAGGTCTATACGCGTAAGGCATCGTCAGTGACGGTGGAAACTCAGCGTTCTAAACTAGCAACCACCCAAAGCCAGCAAGCATGCCGATCACAATGAGTGCACCGAAGACGAGCCGCCCAGCTATGCTGATTGTTGGTTCATAGGGCCGTTCGCTCATCGTTGTGCCTTTCGCCACCCGGCGCTACGGGCCTCCGCTTCCGAACAAAACCAACGCTCTCCCTTGCTTTCGGATATCTTCGTCTTTTCGTAAAATTTCTGTCCTGGCAGGTGGTAGATTCGCTCGCCCTTGTTGGAAACATTGCCCTTGATGTTGCAGCCGGACGTTCCGACGAAGGTAAAGCTCGGGCTGGTGGTCACGGTCGGTGTGACTGGTTCGCTGCGCTGGGCAGCGCGCCATTCCCAAGGTTCTTCAAACTCACCCTGCCAAACGCCACGGCGCGCCTGTTTTGCCCTTGCCTGCTGGACAGCGTAGCCTCCAGCCGAATAGCGAGGCCAGTCGAGCGCATGGCCGCTTTCGACAAGCCATTCCTGAACCGATCTGCCGTCTGCTCGAGCGCAATTACCGACATAGCGTCCGTATTGGTCCCAGTCGAGAAATTCACACCTGACTGGCCGTGACCCAGCCAGGAAATTGTCCAGTGCCTTCGCGGCACTGCGCCCGCAGGCATAGGCCTTTCCATTGGAATTCTTGCACGATTGTTGCCCCTCCGGCGCGTCGATACCGTTGAAGCGAACACGCTGGCCGGCAATCTCGATTGTGTCGCCGTCAACCACAGAAGCGCGGCCTTCGATGGGATTGCCATCTGATCGGGGCAGCAGGGAGGTTGCCTTATCGAGATAGTTGCTGACGGGGGCGTCGCCCTTGCCAACCAACTGCATGCCAGCAATCGCCGCCAAAATGAGCAAGGTGAGAACGAGGCTGCGCACGGCGTAAGGCAATCGCCGTCGCCTTGGTTTGCGCCGGTACTTCTGGAAATGTCCAGGTTTGCGGCTAGGAATCAATCGTCTTCCATCTCAAAAGTGCGGTACTCGCCTGCGTCGTTGTCGTAAACTTCGACCTCTACGCTTGATCCGTAACGGGTGATGTCTTCGACGGTCACGTTGCGATACTCATCTGCGGCATGGTCGTAGACCTCAATATCGAGCCCTTCTCGAACAAGATTCCCTTTTTCTATCTCAACGGGCTCTCCCGTCTGTGAGTCAGTGCCATCCCACGCCAACGCGGGGGTCAATAAGCAAAAGAGCCAAAGAAGTAGAAACCAATTTCTCATTTTCCGCCCCTTGAAAGAACGGATAGTACTCGGAACGATGAGACTGACATCGATCAGTGGCAGTGAACAAAACCGGTACTGTTATCCATATGGCAGCATTGGCCAGGAGGGGAACTCTTTCGGCAACCTCCGCCATGTGCTGAAGCAACTGTTGTTAAGGCCATTGAGGCGACCGCCGCCCAAAGAAGTATTCTTCTCATTTTTACCCCCTTTATATGCACCCGAAAACAAGTAAGACTCATTCACGTAGAGAGGACAAGAAAAAATAGAAATCTCAGTAAATTTATTGATTAATGTGGGGGTAGGACAAAGAGAGTCATCAACAATACGCTCGCGATAGCTCAAAAAAATTGCATCTAATGGGCTTTACTAAGTCGGACACCCGCCCCCCCGCCATTTTCTGGAATGAACTGAACGCCTGCACCTTCAAGCGCTTGCACAATAGCGGCCAAGTTATTGTGAACAGGGATTGAGCGCCCAGCTTCAAAATTCCGGACGGTAGATAGACCGACCTTTGCAGCGTCGGCTAACTGCTGCTGTGAAAGGTCCACCAGTCCTCGGGCGGCGCGACATTGCGAGGGGGTAAGCAAATTCAGCATCTCCTATTTCGCTCACCATAACGAAAATCGTTTGACATAACTAGATGCAACGATATACGTTCTGATTAACGATAATCGTTATCGTTAAGAGGTGCCGCGATGTATCACCGTTCAGACATCATGAAAGCCGCTCATCGGTACGCACAGGCCTACAAGGGCCGGCAATGGTCCTATGCCTTCCTGCTCAAGCACGGCTTGAAAACAGCATGGGCCGAAGCAAAGCACGGGCTTACGACCAATGAACGCCGTGCAGCCTCCATCAGGGCTGAAATCGACGCCCTGCAATACAAGACGCTCCGCTACGACACGGTGGCGATGCGCCGCCGCCTCGAAACTGAATTGGCCGGCATAGCGGCCTAGCAAACCCACAGACCACGGGAGAACTCGACAATGACGAACGACGCCACGCGGGCGAGCGCTACCGCTTTGCCTGATATCAGCCGCCGCAATGTATTGACGATAACCGGCGCTGGCCTTGCCGCAGCACTTGCCGGCATTTCTGTTCAAGCCGCCCGAACCGCCCCGCGAAACGGCTTGGCGTTGCTCAACGAACTGATTGAAGCCCATACAGCCGAATATGCCCGAAACGACGAGCTTTGGGAGCGAGCCGGCGAACTGGACACCGAACCTAACTGCAAGGTGGTGGTGGGCCGCTTCTATAAAGGCAGGGACGATGATGGCGAGAACATCTACGAACCCATGTACGCATATTTCAACGAGAGGATTGAGGAACACTACAAGCGGGATTTGGCCGTGTGCCTATCGCTGGTGGGAAATGACACAACGAAGGCCGGCGAAATTCGAGACTGCATCGCTGCCAAGGTCGCATCGAAGAACGCAGAGCTTGCCGCGCTTGAAGCGGAGCGAGAGGCTAGGGAAATCGCCAGCGGCTTTCGCGATGCTTACGCCGCCGCCGAGGCATCATCCGAGGCAGTAAGCGCCATTGAGACGCAAATCGCGGCTTTTGTGCCCGCTTCTATGGCGGAAGCCATTCGCCTTGCGCAATGGAGTGTGGAAGCTCATCGCAAAGACCGGGTGTTCAAGGATGATTGGTGCGCGGTCGTCTTGGCCAACATCGGCAAGGCGGTGCTGTCATGAACAAGCTGCCCGATTCCATCGACCTGCTTTGCCAGATCAGGGACGAACTCAAAGTAATCTGGCTGGCCTTGGGCAATACCATGGACCTTGCCGACGATGGCTTGTTGACGCCAGTCCGCGAACACGTCAACGGCCTCTCCGGCAGGCTGCACAACGTCATCGAGGACATGAGCGACGAGGCTCTGAAGGCCTGCACCCCCACGAAGTCCGCAGGGGGTCGGTCATGAACGACATTCCCCGCAAGCTGAAGCCGGCAGAGCGCCGGAAAGTCGAGGACGAGATTGAACGCCTGATTGGCCTTCTCGACACGACCGACACAAACCCCGACGACGAGCCGTCGCTTGGATGGCCCAATGCACTCGGGCCGCAGCAGTTTGGCAGCACTCCCGGCGCGCTGAATGACGACAGGGAGGACGACGGCGACGACCTGGAGCCTGACGAGGATGGTGAGTTTTCCCTTGGTTGGGAGAATGAAGGCAGCCAAGCCGTATTGCGGGATTCCGACGAGTACGAGCCGGAGCTTGGTACCACGGAAGAAATCGACCAAGTGCGCCGGCTGCAAACCCTGCCTGGGTGGAAGTTGGAAGATGGCGAGCCCTACCTTGGATGGGTGGAGAACCACGGCAAAGGCATCCATCCCGACGAAACCGACGATGATCGGGAAAGCGAGAATGAACACGGTCGCGAGGATTCCCTTGACGGCGGTGCTACCGAACACGGCATTGCCGACGAAGACGCGCTCAAGAGCGACGAGTTCACCTTTGCCTCACCCTCACAGGGCGGGCCTGATTTCAGGGGCGAGGGATACAAGGAAGCTCGGAAGGCGCTGCGGGAACTGAACCGGAAGAACCCGCCCGCAGAGCGCGCCGAACGCCTGCCCGATGGCGTCATCTTGCGGGTGTTCTCAACAGAGCCGCCTCCCGACGACGATTGGAGGCTCATGCACTATCGCGCCGCCCATGACCGGCTGTCCAGTGAGGGGGACAAGTGATGTACGCAATAACAGCACATGACCGCGCCCTGATTGATGAGGCGATTGCAGCGGGTGCGGTGCGCCATATCCCGCTAGGTGTCTCGGGCATCAATTGGGCGACAAACGCGCCGTGGCCTTCCGTCGATGAAGCGATAGCCGCCCATAAGGCAGAGACAGAACGATTGCGGGCCATCTATCAGTCATTGGTGGCAAAGCCGAAACGGATCATTGCCCGAAAATGCGGGAGGGATGCGGGGAAAGCCTCTAAGCCGAGAGACTTGGCTAGCGCCCGGCATACTGCAAAGCAGGAGGCCAGGGCCAGCCGGAACGAACGCATAATCGCTCTACACGCTCAAGGCCTGACGTTCGAAGCCGTCGCACAATCCGTTGGCATGTCGAAGTCGAGCGTGTACCGGATTTGCACAGGAGGGTAATTGTCTAGGCCGTCCGAGCAATACCCGGAACTTTCGCGCGCCCTACAATACTCGATGCCGCCACGCATACCTTGGCGACAGGCTCGGCCCCGTCATTTCCCTCCAAGCTTTGGTGGGGTCGAGCCACGGAACAAAAGCCCTCAATCGGCGTTTCAAATCCAGAGGGTGCCAACAATGATGAATCAGATATTTTGGTCATTTTACACCATAACGGTGCTCGGCAGTGTAGCCGCCTTAATTATGATGACCTTGGTTTGAGGCCAGCAAGGCTGACTGCTAGCCGGTGTGAATGGATAGCACAGAATTCATCGAACAGTGCATCTAGGGTTAGTCATGCGAAGCAAGCTATTTGGAATTTTTTTTACCTGGCCGTCAGCATAATAATTCGTCTGGTTGCCATCCCACGACGCTCGTAGGGTGCATCTGCTTCCATCAACGGCCACTACGAAATTAGCGCCAGACTTCCCCTCGCTGTCTGTGCCGGCATTGCAGGTTGTTTTCCATTTTGTGTCTACTCGGCTAGCAATCTGGGTCGCGCTGACCGAAACTTCCCAAGTATCATCGAGCCTTGTCGTGCACCCATGTGAGGATTGATTACGTCCCTCAATAACCTGGCCGCCAATGGGCAAAGATTTTCGAACGCCGCCAGCTTCCGCAATCAGGGTGTTCCCCGAGACTTTGATCGTCCCGCTCGCCGGAGTGCATACCGTCGACGTGCAAGCGCTATAGCTATAACTGATGGTGATGCCATCAAGGCGACTGGAAGGCTTGTCCTTCCCCAACGGCTTCCTGGAATCTTTGTCACTCCGAATAATTGCTTGACCCGGCTTGATTGCGACCCGGCTGACACCTGCCGTACAGGTTTCTATCACGGTGTTCTGCCGCAACGCGGCATGGCTCAAGATTTTGCCGGTCTGCGGGTCACGATAGATCACGATAAGCGACTTGGGGCATCCTTGCGCACCGGATGTTTTGATCGGCGTGTAAAACATCGCGGTATTTTTCTGGAACTCACACATACTCGAGACCTTGCGCGGCTTACCGAGTATCACGCATCCTTCTGGAACGAGTTGGTCGGACGCGGCAAACGCTTGTCCCCAGGCGCAAGCAAACAACAACGCCGCTGTCCAAAATCGCAAAATCATAGTCCCCGTTCCCGCTGAAACTTCAGTCCAAGGCTGGCAGATCACAAAAGAAGTGACAATAGGCGAACGGCACAGCCTCCGATGCACCGCGCTGCGGACGGCACATTCCGAACTTCCCGTCAATACCGGTTTTCCAGTATTGCCCCAGCCCCGGTGCCGGCGTGATGTATGCACGCCATGTCCGACCTCAATACGATTTTTGCACAGAACCTTCGAAGATACCGGGAAGAAAACGGCTTTACCCAACTCGACCTCGCCAATCAGGCCGGCTTAACCGTTCGCCGGATCGCCAAGCTTGAAAAGGCCCAAGGGTCACCGCGAATTTTGACCATCGACGCGCTTGCCGACGCGCTAGGTGTCACGGTCATTCAGTTGCTTGCGATACACGAAAATAAGACCCCGCCACCGGATGCGCGGTGACGGGGCTTTCCTCGCTCATCCCGCCGTCAAAGATGGGCATACACTGAACATATCGCCCCGGCATTCGGTTCCATGGCGCAAACAAAAAAGCCCGCCCAGCGTGAACTGGGCGGGCCGCCTTTGGTAACCACTATT
>ERZ778022.2510-NODE-2510-length-19127-cov-4.538958_pt1 | contig 19127 bp, 13 predicted proteins | sample MGYA00375752_ERZ778022 | MGnify/ENA primary metagenome ERZ778022 (study PRJEB29350, sample SAMN05389826) | bioreactor metagenome | isolation source: Thiocyanate bioreactor | place: South Africa: University of Cape Town | collected 2014-04-04 ... | reverse complement strand
GGACACCTTCTTCGACCTCGGCGGGCACTCGCTCCTCTCGGCGCACGTGACCTATCAGGTCGAGAAGGCCACGGGGTATCGCATGAGCGCTCGCGCGATGATCTTCCAGAACCTGGAGCAGATCGCGGCGGAGCTTCCGGCGCAGACACCGGAGACGACGTCGGCCATCCGACCCAAGGCGGTGGAGCCCCAGGAGCCCGTAGCGAAGAAGTCCCTCTTCTCGCGCTTCCGAGATCGCCTCCGCCGATCCTCCTGAGGACCGAAGGAGCGGTCAGTCTCGCGCACTCGACGAGGATGAATGATGCATCCCGAAGAGGGCGCGTTTGGACTTGCCGAAGAAGATCGGACTCATTCGAGAGCGCCACCTTTCGCATGCAAAGGTGCCTCGGCTTCACCGACGAGCTGCTCGCTGATCTCCCAGAGCCGGCGCGCGAGCTGAAGATCGTACGAGGCGGGCGAGGTGCGTGCCTCGCCGGTCGGCTTGAAATGGCGACCGCTGACGTCGATGAGCTTCGGATCGGTCGCGAGGCGAAGCGTCGTCGCCGCGCCCTCCTTCGGCCCTGAATGGGTCAGTCGAAGGAGCTTTCCACCGAGGCGTGACTTCCTCTCGTAGTCGGAGAGGAGATTCGTCGCGATCACTCCCGGATGGAGGCAGTTCACGGTGACGCCTCTCTCGTGCAAGCGTCGCGCGAGCTCGTACGTGAAGAGGACATTGGCGAGCTTCGAGCGGTCGTAGGCGCCGAGCGGCGTGTAGCCCTTCGCGAAGGTGAGGTCGTCGAAGTCGATCGCCCCACGCGCCTCGACCTGCGACGCGACGATGATGATCCGCGAGGGAGCGGCCGCTTCGATGCGCTCGCGGAGGAGCTTCGCGAGCAGGAACGGCGCGAGGTGGTTCACGGCGAACGTCTTCTCGACGCCGTCGACGGTGAGCTCGCGCTCGTTCATCACGATCCCCGCATTGCTGATGAAGACATCGATCGCGGGGAGCTTCGCGAGGATCTCGCCCGCTACGCGTCGCACGTCCGACTGGACCGCGAGATCTGCGAAGAAGAGATCGACGGCAGGGCTGCCTGCGCGACGCGCTGCCGCCTCGAGCTTCGTTGCGAGCGCACGGTCGCGTGCGACGATCGCGAGGCGAGCGCCGTTCCTCGCGAGCCCGAGAGCCGTCTCGCGACCGATTCCGGAGGTCGCGCCGGTGATGAGACAGACCTTGCCGCGGACGCTCCACATCGGCGGGGAGCCTACACGAAAGCCGTCCGGTCAGCTCCGGCTGCCCGTCAGTCGGCCGTGCAGTCGGCGACCGTCGTGACGGTTCCGAAGCGGACGTAGTCGAACTCGCCGACAAGGTCGGGGGAGTTGGTGTACGTGTAGGCGATCGGACCGACCTCTAGCGTCTCCGGCAAGGGAGCGCCCTTTCGGTCGTACGTGCTCTCCAGCTTCCACGGGCCACCCGCGGGAGGCCGGTTGTAGAGCCGGAAGACCTGGCCGATGCGGCAGATGCGGAGCTCGGCGTCCGCGTGCTTACGGCCCTCGTTCGGGCCGTGCACGTCGCTGCTCGAACGAATGGTGTTCTTCGTTTCATTCGTCAGCCAGCCGCCGCGTTCGCCCATCACGGTGAACACATAGTTCTCATGTGCCGTGCTGCCCGCGGGATCGCGCGCGATCAGGCCCGCGAACTGGTAGATGCCGGGGGCCGGCATCGAGGGATTGCTTGCGCGTCGCGCGCGGACGTTCGCTGTCACCTTGAAGTCTCCGGTGACGAGCTTGATGAGCCCCGGCCCTTCGTCGGCGTGGAACCAGACGCAGTTCCGGTTCGGCGTCATGCGGAGCACGCCACCGCTGACTGTGCTCGCCACCATCTGTGGGTTGAGCGCGGTCCATGCGCTGTCGACCGCGTTCCCCTCGAACTCGTCATCGAGCTCGCTGCCCCCGTCCGGGAGCGTGCCGCTGGAGCCGCCGCCCCCGTCCGGGAGCGTGCCGTTGGAGCCGCCGCTCGTGCCGCGGGAGCCGCTGGAGCCGCTGCTCGTGCCGCTGGAGCCGCCGCTCGTGCCGCTGGAGCCGCTGGAGCCGCTGCTCGTGCCGCTGGAGCCGCCGCTCGTGCCGCTGGAGCCACCGTTCTCGTTCGAGCCAACATGCGAGCCCGCGCTGCCCGAGCTCGTACCCGTAGTGCCAGCGGTCGGCCGTTTATCGGCGCAGCCGCCCGTCGAGAGAAGGAGCGCAGGCAGACACCAGAGCGCCGACGAGAAGACTCGCATCATGATGCTTCTCCTACCGAGGATGTCTCACGTCGTCCAGGGCAGGGGGGTGACTTCATGGATGTGACCAGGTCGTTGTTCGACGTCGGCGATAGCCGACATGGGCGATGCAAAATGGCACGCAGGTCTTGCCGGTGGTCGTGCCACCAACCCGACGCTACGCTCGCCTAGCCATGCACGCGCGTCGTCTCCAGCCGTCCACAACCTCGCGGGCTCGTGCCGGGCGTCTCCGGGGGCTGGGCCGGCAAGCGCTCTTGCTCGCCGTCCCGTCGCTGCTCGCTGCTTGCAACCACGGTTGCGGTAGCAGCGGCCGGCGCCCGAGCGCCAAGATCGTGGTGCCGCGCGGCTCGGCGGCGCCGGACGCGCCGTTCGAGAGCGTGGGCGACTGCGCGCCCGGCAGCGGTAGGGACCATCCGGTCGGGCCCGGGCAGAAGTACACGACGATCGGCGACGTCCCCTGGGAGAAGCTCGAGGCCGGCGACACGGTGAGGATTCACCATCGTCCCGAGCCGTACAAAGAGAAGTTCATGGTGGGCAGCGTCGGGACGAAGGACGCGCCCATCCGCGTCTGCGGAGTGAAGGGCCCGAAGGGCGAGCTGCCCGTGATCGACGGCGACGGGGCGACGACGCGGCCGTCCCTGGAGTACCCGTACGACGGGCATCAGCCGCGCGGCCTCGTCTTCATCGGGCACCGGCGCTCGAGCCCGTGGCTCGAGCAGCCGTCCCATATCGTGATCGAGGGCCTCGAGATCAGGAACGCGGAGCCGACACGTGCGTTCTTCGACAAGAACGGCCAGCGCACGGCTTGGCCGGAGCTCGCTGCAGGCATCTTCGTCCAGCGCGGCAGTCACATCACGATCCGCGGCTGCCACGTCCACTCGAACGGCAACGGCCTGTTCATCGGATCGGGAGGCGGCGACGAGCTCACGCAGGACGTCCTCATCGAGGGCAACCACGTCCACGGCAATGCGAGCCCGAAGAACTGGTTCGAGCACAACGTCTACAACGAGGCCTCCGGCGTCGTTTACCAGTTCAATCGCTTCGGCCCGCCGCGCAAGGGGCCGGAGGGCTACCTCGGCGGTAACATCAAGGAGCGGAGCGCCGGGGTCGTCATCCGGTACAACTGGATCGAGGACGGAGCACACCTCATCGATCTCGTCGACTCGCAGGAAGCGCGCGACAGGAACCTCCCCGACCCGGCGTTCCACGAGAGCTGGGTCTACGGCAACATCCTCGTCCGTGGCGGCCAGGCTTCCGGATCGATGGTGCACTACGGCGGGGACAGTGGACTGCTCGAGACCTACCGCAAGGGCACGCTCCACTTCTTCCACAACACCGTGCTCGTTCTGAACGGCTCCCACGAGGAGTGGCAGACGACCGCGGTGTTCGAGCTCTCGACCAACGACCAGCGCCTCGACATGCGTAACAACGTCATCGCGACCGAGGTGCCGAGCGTCCCGCGGAGGCCCACCGTGCTCCTCGGCGCGCGCGATCAGGTGGTCGCCGGCATCGCGGATCTCTCGGGCAACTGGATCGCGGAAGACGTGTCGGGCTTCGAGGGCTTCGCAGGCAAGGAGCCGAAGCGCATGGCAGTGCTCAATGGCCTCGATCGGGCGCTGCGTGGCGCCGATCCGATGTTCGCCGACCTCGCGAAGCTCGACCTCCGTCCGTCTGCGTCGGCCCCCTTGAACGGCAAGGGCGTCGGCATCGCGCCCGGCATGCACGCGGTGACGATGCAGTACGTGAAGCACGGCCGTGGAGAGCCGCGGCCTAAGGAAGACCCGCCGACGCCCGGCGCGCTCGGGTCCCGGTGAGTGACACCGGCGATCGTCGTCGAGGCTAGATGGGCGAGCGTGAAGCTCGATCAAAATTCAGCGAGCAAAGCGAGCGCCGCGTGGGGTGGGGACCCCGGAAAACCGCGCTTTTCCGGGGCGGGGCGGCGCGTGCCGCCCCGTGATGACAAGGTCTAAATGGGCCGAGCATGATTTTGAATCATGCTCGGTCATTTAGCGGCGCAGCGCGGCGACGTGGCCGCGGATCTCGTCGAGCTTCGCGTCCCAGCTCTCGCCGGCCATCGATGCGCTCCGCTCCGCGGTCGGGCCGGGGTCGGCGAGCGCCGCTTCGATCTCGTTCGCAAAGCCGTCGGCGTCCCGGCCGATGCGGCAGAGGTTCAGGACCTCGACCTCGGGGATCGCCGTCGACACGACGGGCAGGCCCGCCGCGAGGTATTCGCGCACCTTGAGCGGGTTCGCGTTGAGCGTCACTTCGCTGATGGGGAAGGGAAGGACGCCGACGTCGAAGCCCTTGCAGTAACCGGGGAGAGCTTCGTACGGCTTGCGGCCGAGCAAGTGCACGTTTGGCAGCGCCGTGAGCCGCGAGAGGTCCATCGTGACCTTGCCGAGGAGCACGACCGAGCCCTGGGAGAAGCGCTTCGCGACGTGCACCATCAGGTCGACGTCGAACCAGTCGTCGGCCATCAGGCCGAAGTAGCCGAGGATCGGGCGCGGGAGGTTCGCGATCTCTGCCGGTACCTTCGTCTCCGGATCGAGCGCCGTCTTGAAGTGCGCGAAGTTCACGCCGTGCCGCACGAGGTGCGTGCGCGGGTTCTCCTTCTGCTTCGACTGGAGCAGGCGATCGGCAGATACGACCACCAGGTCGGCCTTGCGGAGAAGTCCGCGCTCGAGATCGATGAGCGACTGCTGCGCGACGCCGGAGAATGCCGTGTACTCGTCGACGCAGTAGTAGATGAGGACGTCTTCGCCGAGGGCGCCGGCGACGACCGCGGCCGCCGGGTTGAACACCCAGTTGATCGGTCTCGAGAAGCGGAGGCGACGCATCGCGGCCCGTACCTGCAGGCGCAGGAGCTGACGGTTGAGCGCCTGCATCCCCTTCACGCCGTACGCCGGGATCGCGAGCGGGTTCAGCACGAAGATGTTCTTCTCGACCTCGCGGACGGGCTGCGCAGCGGCCTTCAGCTTCTCGATCGCGCGCTTCAGGTCGCGACCCGATGCGGACGGAGCGCGGTACCCGATCGAGTTGACCCACAGGATGCGGTTGTCCCGTGCGAGGAGGCGCATCAGATGCGTCTTCGAGAGCGGGTCACCGCTCCAGTCGTGGCTGAAACAGAGCATGTCGCGGCCACGGAGTACGTCGCCGGAACCGTTCGAGAAGTCGGTCGAGCCGCGAGCGTCGGCGCCTGAGGTGCTGTGCGCTGCCATGAATCATGACTTCTAGCACGGCCATCGGCCCGCTATGACCGTCGATCAGATGCTGCCTTCCAGTCCTGCCGGTAGGTCCGAGCCTCGAGTCCGTGCGAGTCTTCTCGCCGCTCGAGTGATCTCGTCCTTTGCGTGCTTGCTTGTCGTCTGGGGCGCCCCTGCGATCGCGAGCGCCGCCGACAGGTACGTCGCGACGACGGGCAATGACGGCGGCAACGATTGCACGAAGCAGGCCTCGCCCTGCAGGACGATCCGCCACGGGATCGGACAGCTCGCCGGCGGCGACACGCTGATCGTCGGCGACGGTACGTACGCGGAGTCGATCACGAACATGCCGAGCGGCACCGCCGGCGCGTACACGACGATTCGGGCTGCGAACGACTGGGGGGTGCTGATCGACGGTTCGGAATTTCCGAACGACTTCCGGTTCGGGATCAACGTGAGCCGTAAGAGCTACGTCGCCGTTCGTGGGTTCCGCGTGAAGATGAACCAGGCGAACGAGAACAACTCGCCGATCGTCGTGATCGACAGCGATCACGTGAAGGTCCAGCGCTGCGGAGCGAGTCACGCTCCCGCGAGCGGTAATGCCGCAAGCATCGGCATCGGGCCCAACGCCTCGTTCGTCCTCGTGGAGGAGAGCTACGCGTTCGGAGGCGGGAGGTATCAGGTCCTCGTCTATCAGTCCGATCACGTCGTCGTCAGGCGGTCGGTCGCCCGCAACGACCACTGGACCGGCTCGCTCCAGTGTGCCGGCTTCGTCAACTACGATTCGCTCCACACGGCTTGGCAGAACGACATCGTCCTCGACTCCGATACGGCCCACTGCGCCGGGAGGCTGTACGGCGGCTTCTGGAACGAGAACAAGGACGATCACGGGCCCGACACGAGCCAGACGCTCGCCGGCAACATCATCCTCAACGTGCAGGCGTTCTATGCCGCTGACCTCGACTGGGGCATCTCCGGCACCCGCAACATCAGCGACACGGTGATCTGGGGGTGTTCCGGCGGCTACTACGGCGACCAGGGGCCCGGCGTCGCTGCGCGCGTCGACGCGACGCGCCTCACGATCGGCGGCATCAGCGGGCGGTACAACGGCCCCAACGGCGGCGCGGCGCACGGCACGGGCTGGTCGATCTTCGGACCGATCCAGAACTCGCTCACCAGCTCGATCCTTGCCAAGTGCGAGTCGCTCGGCATCGCCGATCACACGGTGTCCGACTTCAACGTGCTCTCGGGAAACGGCGCGAACTACGGAGGCCGTACCGAGGCCAAGCCGGGCTCCAACGACAAGACCGACATCGACGCGCTGAACGGCGGCGGACTCCGGTGGCTCCCGCACATCGATGTCGGGTCACCGCTCAAGACCGCGGGGAAGGACGGCGGTCAGGCGGGCGCCGAGGTCACGTACAAGATCGGCGTGGCCGGAACGCTCCACGGCGAGCCGGGCTGGGACAGGCTGACCAACGAGCCGCTCTGGCCGTTCCCGAACGAGGATCGGATCAAGGGGGAGATGGCCTCGTATTCCGGTCCCGGAGCCCCGGGCGGACGCGGCTTCGCCACGGGCAAGTCGCTCGACGGCAGCGATCAGACACTGACGAAGTATGTCTGGGAGTTCCTCGGCAACCCGATACCGAAGGAGATCTACAGTGGAGGTGCCGTCGAGCCTCCCCCGCCGGCTTCCGGCGAGAGCCCACCAGGCGCGGAGGGCTCGGACCCGCTCCCGCTCTCGCAGGGGACGGTCGACGAGGGCGGCTGCGGGTGCCGCGTGGGCGCGGCGCCCCCCCGAGCCTTCGTATTCGCAGGTGGTGTCATCTTCGTGTCGATGCTCGCGCGTCGGCGGCGTCGATCGGGGCCTCGATCGGGCTGAGAGGCGTCTCGATCGCGCGATGCGCTCCGGCGGCAGGAAGGTGTTTACTTCGTTGGAGGGGGCGGGTAGCCCACGAACGATGTATCGTCCCTGCGCGATCGCCATTTGCGGAGCAGCGCTCGCGACGACGCTGTCATCGACGGCGGCCGCAGAGGTCACGCTCGTCGAGCGCGTGCGGGTGCAGGGAGGGTTCATCGCGGAGCAGAGGCCGGCGCCCTTCGAGCGAATCAACAATTGGCACTTGGGGATCCTTCCGGACATCGTCCTCACGTCGAGGACCGCGCGCTCCGAGGTGAGCGTCGGCTACGAGTTCAGCGGGGCACTCCACACGGTGTACCCGAGCCAGATCGCACACTCGCTCTTCCTCAACGGGCGGTTCGAGCTCTCTCCGCAGACGACGCTGCTCACGAACGCATTCGTCACGAAGACGACGATGACGAATCTGTTGCTCACGACGCCCACGACGCAGTCGCCCACAGCGCTGCTGCCGACCGGCACGGGCACCGACCTCGTCATGTCGACCGTAGGCCAGGCGCTCTCCCACGAGCTGTCTCCCTTTGTTCGCGTCGGGCAGAGGGCGTCGGCCACGTTCTTCACGGCGCTCGAGCCGGCGCCGCCCATCGATTCGTTCGGAGGGCAGTTCGGCGCCAGTCTCGAGCGCGTTTGGGAGCGCGACGCCTTCGGGCCCGAGGCGTCCGTCGGGTATTCGATCGTCCGCGCAGCACCGCCGTTCCGCAACCAGGACTTCGTCCTTGCCGACGGTGGGCCCCGGTGGCGTCGCGACTGGAGCCGAACCATCAGCACCACGGTGGCAGGCGGTGCCGCCGGGCTCGTGAGCGCGAACGGCTCGAGCGACACCGTCGTCGCGCCGTTCGCGCGCGCGTCTTTCCTCTACAACATCGAGCCCGGTCTCGGCTGGAGCGTCACCGCTTCCACGGGCGTGACGCCGAACCCGCTGACGGGGCAGGCCATCCAGGCTCACCAGGGCGCCTTCCAGGCGTTCACTCCGATCTCCGAACCGGCCCGGCTCTACGGGGCGGCGACGATCGGCTATCTGCGCGGCACCCTCGTCGATCTCAGCGGACGCGGCGACCAGAGCTTTCATTCCGCGAACGCCAACGTCGAGCTCATCTGGCGGCCGACCGAGCGCATCGAGGTGTTCGGGCGCTACACCTTCCTCGCGCAGATCATGGATGACATGAGGTCCTCGACGCTTCCGTCGTTCCTGCGCGACTCGATCTTCGTCGGCGTGGGGCTGTCGTCCCACCCACGCGACCTCGTCGATGGTCGCGGGCGGGGCCGCGCAGGCATCGGCGAGGCGGCGGAGTTCGGCCAACGGGTCGATCGGGGCGATGCGCCCGGCGTGCGCGACGAAGACGGAACGGACGCGCTTCAGGAAGGGCGCGAACGCCCGCCGGCCGGCGTCGGCGGCACGCGCTGGAACCGGACGTCACCCGCAGGTCCTGGGGACGACGAGGACGAGCAGCCCGACCGGCTCGCCCCTCGTCCCTCCGTCCCGTCGCCGCCGAGCGAACCGCGCGCGCCTGGCAACGGGCCGCGACGCCGCTGAGCTCTCAGCTCAGACGCTCGAGCTCAGGTCCCCTTGGACCGGAGCATGACGAGCGGCGTCTGGACGACGATCTTCAGCTCCGTCTTCAAAAACGACCAGAAGTCCTCGAGGGCCGCGGCATACGCGAGGTCGAACATGAGCTTGATGCGCATGTCGTCTGCCAGGGCGCCTTCCGCCTCGGGGATGTCGAACGGATTGGTCAGCGTGTCCATGAGCTTCGCCACCTCGCTGTCGGGGTCGGGCGCGCCCGTGTAGCTCAATGAGATCTGCGCGAGCCCCGTCAGCCCCGGCTTGATGCCCCGCGTGCGCTCCTCGAAGAAAGGGATGGCCATCGCGAGGTTGATGAGGATCTCGGGACGTTCGGGGCGAGGTCCGACGAGGGACATGTCCCCTTTGAGGACATTCCAGAACTGGGGCAGCTCGTCGAGGCGCGTCGCCCGGAGGAACTTGCCGACCTTCGTGATGCGAGGATCGCCCTTTGCGGCGATGACCGCCCCGGTGCCTTTCTCGGCGTCGGCGCGCATGGTCCGGAACTTCACCATGTCGAAGGGCTCCCAGCGTGGGAGCTGGCCGGGCTCCTCGATCAGCCGTCCGGCGCGTCGCTGGACGAAGAAGACCGGGCCCGGTGAATCGAGCTTAACAGCCGCGGCGATCGGAATGTAAAGGGGCAAGGTCAGGGCTATGCCCGCGACCGAGCCTAGGACGTCGATCGCGCGCTTGACGACCGCTACGTGGGGGCGCACGAGTCCACCATAGCGCTGTCAGCCGTTTGGCGGGGGGTCTTCAACGCCAGCCCGCTTGCTCATCGCTCATCGCGCGGTCGGGAAGTCGGTTTCGCTCCAGCCGCGCCGCCGGAGGGGGCGATGACCATGCCGGTCACCCCGCGGAACTGACGACCGCGATCACGTGATGACGGTCACGGGACGACGATCACGTCCCCGCGGAGGACGACGATGTTCTCGTTCGCGTGCTCGCTCGACGTCGCACGGCGGAGGTCAATCGGGATCTTCCGCGGCGGGTTGCCACGGACGATCGTGATCTCGTTGCCGGCGAAGCGCGTCGGCCCGCCAGCGATCGCGACCGCCTCGACCGCGGTGACGTACGTGCGCGACGTGTAGTAGCCGGCGCGCTCGACCGCGCCCATCACGGTGAAGTGGTAGCTGTTGACCGCGCTCACGCCGACCGAGACGGCAAGCTCTTCCTCGCGGAGGTAGTCCGAGAGGCGCTTGGCGATGTCCTTCTGGAGCTCCGACGGCGTCCGGTCTGCGGCCTTCACGTCCCCGATGAGCGGCAGCGTGATGATCCCGTCCGGGCGGACCGTCACTTCGGCGGACATATCCCGGTTCTTCCAGACGACGACATTGAGCTGATCGAGCGGCCCGACCTGGAATTCCTGGCCGCGCGGATCCGGCTCCTTGGCGTAGTCGTACCTGGGCCCGGCAGACGCGCACGCGGCGAGGAGGGGCGCAGAGGCGACGAAGACACCGAACGCAAGAGCAAAGGACGAAAGGCGCATGGCGAGCGGGAACGACGATAGCATCTCGGTGGCGAGCCGCCCCATACCCGGCCGCGCTCGGCGGAGGTAGAAGCCAATCTCCGCGTCCCCGCTTCGAGGCGGGTCGACGCGCGGGCCCCGTCGATCGGGCTCGGCCGGCCCATTCCGTGGGGTTGCAGGCCGCGGGGCCCCAAAAGAGCCCTGTGTTGGCGGGGCGGGACTTCAGTCGCGCATCCGGATGACAACCGCAAGCCTTGCGATCAGGTCTCGCGGAGCTAGCCTCGTGCATCTCATGCCTGCCCCCTCGGTCATCCTCATCGAATTCAACGAGCTCTCACCCTCGCTGATGCAGCAGTTCATGGCCCGTGGGGTCCTCCCGAACTTCCGTCGCTTCCATGACGAGGCGAACGTCTACGTCACCGAGGCCAAGGAGCGCGCGCCTTACCTCGAGCCGTGGATCCAGTGGATCACCGTCCACAACGGCATCAACTACGAGGACCACAAGCAGCTCAACCTCGACGAGGGCCACCACGTCACGCAGCCGGCGCTCTGGGACGTCCTCTCGGACGCGGGGCTGCGCACGTGGGTCTGCGGGAGCATGACCCCGCGCGTCTCGCCCGGTTACAAGGGCGCGATCCTCCCCGATCCGTGGTCGACGCACGTCGAGCCGCAGCCCGCCGAGCTACGGCCGTTCTTCGAGTTCATCCAGCGCAATGTCCAGGAGCACACGCGCGACCGTGTCCCGCTCGGAGCGAAGGAGTACGCGCGCTTCGTCCACTTCATGGTGCGGCACGGCCTCTCTCGGAGCACCGCGCTCGCCATCGCCAAGCAGCTCGCGAGCGAGAAGCGCACCAAGGGCAAGACACGCTGGCAGCGCGCGACGATCCTCGATCGGCTTCAGCTCGACGTGTTCCGTCACTACTGGCAGAAGGAGCGTCCGCATTTCGCCACGTACTTCTCGAACAGCACGGCCCACTTCCAGCACATGCACTGGCGGAACATGGCCCCCCACCTCTTCAAGGTCGCGCCGACGGCCGAGGAGCAAGCGCAGTACAAGGACGCCATCGAATACGGCTATCGGTCGATGGACGCCCTCGTCGGGGAGCTCCTCAAGCTTGCGGGGCGGGACACGACGCTCGTCTTCCTCACCGCGCTCTCGCAGCAACCCTACTTGCTCTTCGAGGACCAGGGCGGGAAGGTGGCGTATCGGCCGAAGGACTTCGAGAAGCTCATCCGCTGGGCGGGCGTCGAAGGAGACTTCACCGTTGCTCCGGTCATGACGCACTACTTCCACGTCACGTTCGCCGACGAGCGCACGGCGACGGCGGCGGCCGAGAAGCTGCGCGCGCTCTCCGCGAACGGAACGCAGGTGCTGAACGTCGAGCCGAAGGGCTCAGATCTCTTCTGCGGCTGCAAGATCTACAACACGCTCGATCCGTCCGTCCGCATCGAGAGTACGGTCACGAAGGCCACGACGGGCTTCTTCGACCTGCTCTACCGGATCGAGGGCATCAAGAGCGGTATGCACCACCCGGACGGCATCCTGTGGGTCCGCACGCCTGATCTCCGCCATCGCGTGCACTCGGACAAGGTCCCGCTCGAGCAGGTCGCGCCCATGATCCTCGGCATGTTCTCGATCCAGCCGCCGGCGACGATGCGTGCGAAGCCGCTTGACGGCTTCGGGGCGCTCGCGGCGTCGTAGGGACTCATGTGCTCATCCCCATCGAGGACATGCCCATCGAGGAAGGGCTCTCCAGCCTGCGTGTTATGCTCCGCCGGGTCGTATGATGGGACAGCCGACTCCTCGTGAACAGGTCGATCGCGTGCTGGCGCTGGTCCGAAGGACGCTGTCCTTCTGGAAGCGAGGGCTCATCGTCTTCGTCGTCGGCGTCCTCATCGTCGTACCGATCGTCTTCACGCGGCCGCGCGACTACAGATCCGAGACGCTCATCCTCTATCACGAGACGATCCGTTCGGATCTCCAGGGCGAGGAGGGCGGTAGCGGCGCGGCCATTCTGGCGGCGCTCGCGGCCCTGGACGGCGGCGCCGGGCGCGTCGGCGCGCGGCTCCGTGAGCTGCTCCTGGCGCGCCAGAGCCTCGAGCCGATCATCAACGACCTGCATCTCTATCAAGACAAGATCATTCGCGGCGAAGCGATCGGCGCAGTCGAGGAGATGCGGAAGCACATCACGTTCCGCGCACGCGACGGAGACACGTTCGAGATCTCGTTCGTCGGCTCGTCTCCGGAGCAGGCGCAAGAAGTCACGCGGCGGCTCGCTGACTGCATCGTCAAAGAAGCCGAGAACCGCCGTACGGACTCGGCGAAGACGCTCGAGGAGTTCTTGCACAGCGAGAGCGCGCGCAATCAAGCTGAGCTGAAGAAGAAGGAGGCCGAGCTCGCGCAGTTCGTCGCCGCCCATCCCGAGTTCACGCCACGCCTCCAGGGCATCGCCCCGCAGCTGGCGCCGGCGACGCCGGGCGGCGCGACCACGGTGAGCGCGCCAAACGTCGATCTGGTGCTCGCGTCCCTCGAGGCGAAGGCCGCGCGCATCGATCGTGAGCTCAAGGCCGCGCAAGGCCAGCCGGTGTCGCCGACGCCGAAGCCGACGTTCCAGCCGCCGCCGGACAGCGCGGAGCTCGTCGCCGCTCGCGCGGACCTCGCCGACAAGATGAACCGCTACACGGAGAAACATCCCGACGTCATCGCCGCGAAGAATCGCCTGAAGGCGGCGGAGCAGACCCAGGCCGCCGCCGTGGAAGCGGCGCGAGTTGCGTGGAACCAGCGGCATCCTAAGGAAGAGGAGCCGCCGCCGTCGAAGAATGCCACGGACGAGGCCGCGCTTCGCAAGGAGCTCACCGAGCTCCAGGCGCAGATCGCCAACCGCCGCGCGCAGCTCGCGAAGGTGAGCGGCGACGCCGGCGCGAGTGCTGCGGCCGTTGTCGCGCCGAACAGCAATGTGGCGCTCGAGCTCGAGTTCGCTCGTCTCCAGCGCGAGGTGAACGACCTCCGCGATCGCCAGCAGAAGCTCGAGGAGCGCGTGTTCCGCGCCTCGATGACGGCGAGCTCGGTCATGAACGACCGGAACGTCCAGGTGTCGATCCTCGACCCGGCGTACCTCCCGGTCCGGCCGTCCTCGAAGCCGCGCTCGACGCTGCTCGCGGCGCTGCTCGCGGCGTGCGTCCTGCTCTCGATCGCCTCGATGGCAGCCTCGTCGATGCTCGACGACCGGATCTACGAGCGCGTCGACATCGAGAAGCTCGATGTGCTTCCCGTCATCGCGGTGATACCGCGTGCGCGGACGATGAGCCTGCCCCCCAAGCCCGATCAGTCCTGACCCAAAGATTGCCCGACGATATGCCGTCGACGCGCGTCGACGTCCGAGTGAGGAGAGAGTGATGGACGCCAGCACGATGGAGAAACGCCCGAAGGGCGCCGAAACCACGCCTCTCGTGACGATCGCCATCCCCTGTTTCAACGAGGAGCACCACATCCAGGCGTGCCTCGAAGACGTCTTTGCGCAGGACTACCCCGTCGAATCGATCGAGGTGCTGGTCGGTGACGGCATGAGCACCGACCGCACGCGCGAGATCCTCGAGGAGATCGCCGAGCGCCGGCCCGGGCGCGTCCGTGTCATCGACAACCCGCGCCGTCTCCAGTCCGCGGGCATGAACGTCATGATCGAGGCTGCGAAGGGCGACATCATCGTCCGGATGGACGTCCACGCGCGTTACGCGCCGGACTACGTCTCGCAGTGCGTCGCCGTCCTCGAGGAGACGGGCGCGGACAACGTCGGAGGCGCGCAGCGAGCCATCGGCGAGACCTGGTTCCAGCGAGCGCTCTGCGCTGCGCTCGAGAGCCCGCTTGGCGTCGGCGGCGCGAGCTATCGCAGTGCCGAGAGTGAAGGGTTCGTCGATACCGTCTTCCTCGGCGCGTTCCGGAAGAAGGTCTTCGAGACCGTCGGTAACTACGACGCCGGCGCGATCACGAACGAGGATGCGGAGCTGAACCAGCGGATCCTCCGCGCCGGCGGCAAGGTCTTCCTCAGCAAGAAGATCGTCGTGCACTACTTCCCCCGCGACTCCTTCAGGAGCCTCGCGAAGCAGTACTTCCGCTACGGGAAGGGTCGCGCGCGCACGCTCCTCAAGCATCGGACCTTCCCGAAGGTCCGCCCCGTGCTCCCGTTCCTCATGGTCGCGGGCGGTGTCACCGTGCTGATCGTCCCGCCGCTCCAGCCCATCGCGCCGTTCGCGTTCGGCCTCTACGGGGCCGCCGCCGCCGTCGAAGCGATCCGCGTCTCGCGCCGCCACAGTCTCGCGCTGGCGCCGGTCGTCGCCGCGATCTTCCCGGTGCTTCACGCGGCTCACGGCATCGGCTTTGCCGCCGGCCTCGCGCGATACTCGCTCGAGCCTGATTGGGAATGAGGTCGGTTCGGCGCGGGATCCGCGCCGGCCGCCGTCGGTATCGAGCGTAAGTCGCGCCGTCAGCGTACTTGCGCGACGAAGCTGGCGACCTCGTCGAGCATCGCTTCGCGATGCGCGAGGAGGATGTACGTGTGGTCGGCGTCGCGGAAGAACTTCACGCGAATGCGCGCCTTCTCGCGCAGGCCGGCGAACATCTCGTCGAACTGCCTCTCGTCGACGAAGTCGGACCAGCCGCCCGTGTAGACGAAGAGCATCTGCGTGCCGCGTGCTACGACGCGATCGAGCTCGCGGCGGACGTCGGCGAGCGGCGGCCACTCCTGGGCGAAGATCTCGGCGGCGTCAGCTCCCGGCATGTCGTCGTCGCCGCTGGCCTCCTCCCGCTTGGTTGTCGCGATGCCGCGGACCTTGTCCTTCAGCATATCGACGCCGCGGGCCCAGTTCGCCGGGTTGACGAGCTTCGGCAGGAGTTGCCGGCGCCAGTAAATCGGCGTGCGATAAGCGTAGCCGTCGAGCAGGCACGCGCCGACGACGCGATCGTCGGCGACCGTGACGCGATGCGTGTTCATCGCACCGGCGCAGAGGCCCATGACGATGAAGCGCTTCTTGCCGTATCGCTTGCCGAGGAAATCCATCGCCTCCTTCGCATCGACGACGGCACGCTCTTCGTAGGACAGGCCGTCGCCACGCTGGGCGCTGTCGCCGAGCGCGGACTGATCGATGCGGAAGACGAGCGAGTGCTGCGCTGCGAGCCGGCGGGCGAGCTCGACCGAGAGCCGGAACGGGCCGATGCGGTGTACGAGACCTGCGTTGAGCAGGAGGACGGCAGGCCTCTCTGCGGCGTGGTTCGCGTCCGGCACGGTCGCGATCCCGATGAGCCCGTCGTCCTTACCGAACTTGTGGACGTGGTCCTTGTAGGTGGTCACGTGTTCCTCGAGAGAAGCGAGACGATCGTCTTGGTGGTCTCGCCAGGCAAGAGCAGCTGTTCGATCTGGCTCGCGTCGTCCCAGCGCGCATCGACGGCGACCTCGCGTTTCTCGAAGGACACGCCGGCAGCTTCGAAGGCAGTCACGAGCGCCGCGTGCCCGTCGTCGTCGCGGGACGACACGATCGAGAGCCGGGAGCGGTTCGCGGGTACGGCCTGATCCGGCGAGATGCTCTCGAGCGCGCGCCGCAAGGAGGCTGGGACACGGAAGCCGACGATCTCGTCGGTCCCGCTCTGCCGCCGCTGCGCCGACCGCGGGCGAACCTTCGCGAGCAGCTCGCGCGCCGGCATTGGCCACGCCCACCAGAAGCGCTTCGGGTCGACGAGGATCTCTCGCTGAAGGCGCGACAGTCGCTGGAAGTACGCCGCGCCGTCGACGACGGGATCCCAGTACACGATCCGATACGGGTCGATGTCCGCAGCCGCGAGCGCGGCGAAGGCTGCACCCAGGCGAAGGCCGACGGCCGAGACGCGGCGGATGCCGGTCATGTCGCGGAGCTCCGACGCGGCCGTCGCGGCGTCCTCGACGAAGTGATCGAGCGTCGCGTCCTCGAGGGTGCCCGACGAGTCTCCGACCCCGAACCAGTCGAACCGGAGCACGTGGAATCCGTCGCGCGCGAGTGCTGTCGCGAGCTGCCGGAAGGCCCAGTGCGCACGCACGTGCTCCTGCCCGATCGGGGGACAGAGGAGCACCCCGTGCTGGCGCTGGCTTGCGACAGGCGGCTCGGAGAGCGCGCCGAAGAGCGGCCGCTTCGAGTCGCCGAAGAAAAAGGGGGTCACGCTTGCTGCTCTCCTGCGATGCTCTTCGCCGTATCCGCGATGGAGGAGAGGAGCAGACTCCGCGGACGGATACGTACGCCGGTCTTCTTCTCGACCTCGATCACCACTTCCATGCTCTTGAGCGAGTCGCCGCCGAGGCTGAAGAAGTTGTCGTGGATGCTGACGCGATCGACCTTGAGGGCGCGCTGGAAGAGGTCCACCAGGAAGCGCTCGGTGTCCGTCGACGGGGCGACGATCTCGCGCTCCCGCCGGGTATCGCCCGCGCCGAGCTTGGCGAGGGCGCGCCGGTCGATCTTGCCGTTCGCCGTCTTGGGAATCTCGGTCACGAGCCTGACGATCTGCGGGATCATCGCGTCCGGAAGGCTCTTGCGGAGGTGCCGGCGGACCTCGGTCGCCGTGACCGTCTCGCCCGCCTTCGGGACGATGAACGCGGCGAGCCGTGGGTCGCCGCCATCCTCGGTGACGACGCTGACACCGGCCTGCGAGACCGGGGCGAAGCCGTGGAGGCCGGTCTCGATCTCGCCGATCACGATGCGGTGTCCGCGCACCTTGATCTGATCGTCAGCGCGGCCGAAGTACTCGAGCACGCCGTCGTGACGGAGCCGAGCGCGATCGCCCGTGCGATAGAGGCGCGCGCCGGGCCTGTCGGAGAAGCGGTCGGTCACGAAGCGCTCCGCTGTCGGGCTCGGCTGATCGAGGTACCCGCGCGCGACGCCGTCGCCGCCGATGAAGAGCTCGCCGACCGCCCCGATCGCGCAGAGCTCGCCGTCGGCGTCGAGGACGTACGCTGTCTGGTTCGCGAGCGGCTTCCCGATGGGGATTGGGTTCGTCACCTTGGTCATGCGGTAGGTGGTCGACCAGATCGTCGTCTCGGTCGGGCCGTAGCAGTTCGTGACGTCCGCGCCGCCGGCGAGGAGCCACTCGGCGAGGTCGGGCGGGAACGCCTCGCCGCCGACGAGCGCCTTCAGACCTCGTGGATCGTAACCGGCCAGCTTGAGAAGGCGGAAGGTCGAGGGCGTCGCCTGGAGCACGGTGACGGCGTGCTTCTTCATCAGCTCGGCGAGATCACGCCCGTCCTGAGCCGTCTCGCGATCGGCGACGACCACGGTCGCTCCGGCCGAGAGCGGCACGTAGATCTCGTAGCCCGAGATGTCGAACGAGAGCGTGACGACGGCGGCCAGCACGTCGCTCTCGCGCATGCCGGGTGCGTCCTTCATCGCGCAGACGAAGTTCACGAGGTTCTTGTGGGTGACCTCGACTCCCTTGGGCGTGCCCGTGGAGCCGGACGTGAAGAGCACGTAGGCGCGCGCGTCGCTGCTCGACGGGGTCGCCGCGAAGTCGCCGGCCGGGGCGGCGAGGAGCTCTTCCATCGAGGCTACGTCGCACGTTGCGCCGGCGGCCAGGGCCTTCGTTCGTGGCGAGACGACGCAGACCTTCGCCTTCGTGATCCACGCGGCCACACGCTCCGCCGGATATTCCGGATCGACCGGAATGTACGCCGCTCCGGTCGCCTGGACGCCGAGGAGCAGCGGGGCCATCAGCGCGGAGCGCTCGACGACGATCGCGACGAGGTCGCGCGCGCCGACGCCGCGCTTCGCGAGCGCCGCGGCCACCGACCTCGAGCGCGTCACGAGCTCGGCGTACGTCAGCGTTTGATCGCGATCGACGACCGCCGCCTTGTCGGGCGTGCGCGCGGCCTGCTCGACCACGAGATCGAACATCGTCGAGGTCGACGGATATGCGCGACTGGTCGCGTTCCACTCCCCGACGACACGCCGCGCGTCCGCCTGCGACAGCACGGGCAAACGCCCCGCAGGCAGCTCCGGATGGGCGACGAACGCGCGGAGGATCGACTCGTAGGCGCCGAGCCAGGCGACGACCGTGGCGCGATCGAACAGAGCCGTCGAGTACTGGCACTCGACGACGGTGTCGTTGCCTTCGAAGACATTGAAGAAGAGCTCGAACGTCTCGGCGATGCGCGGGTTCGCCCGGAACGACACGTCGAGACCATCGAAGGCGAGACCGCCCGGCGCCATCCCCGTGTCGAGGTTGAAGAGGATCGAGACGAGGGGGAGCCGGTTGGGAACGTGCGGGATCTCGAGCTTCGCGAGCACGTCTCCGAGCGTGAAGCGCTGGTGTTCGTATGCGTCGAGCACCGTCTTCCGCACCTGCTTCAGCGTCGCCGACAGGGGCGCATCCATCGCGACGTTCATGCGGACCGGCAGCAGGTTCGCGCAGTGCCCGACGAGCGTGTCGCGACCGACGGCGCTCTGACCCGCTGCCGGGATCCCGATGACCAGGTCGTGTTGTCCGGACAGCCGGCCGACGAGCACGCCGAACGCAGAGAAGAGCGTGACGAAGAAGCTGGCCCCGCTCTTCGCACCGGCTTTCTTGACGGCGGCCACGAGGTCGGGGGCGAGGGCGAGGTCGACACGATCCGAGGCGACCGAGCGGAACGCCGGACGCGGCCGGTCGATGGGGAGATCGAGGGGCTCGGGGAGCGGCTCGCAGCGCATCAGCCCGGACCGCTCCTCCCCC
>ERZ778022.2503-NODE-2503-length-19173-cov-4.103306_pt1 | contig 19173 bp, 20 predicted proteins | sample MGYA00375752_ERZ778022 | MGnify/ENA primary metagenome ERZ778022 (study PRJEB29350, sample SAMN05389826) | bioreactor metagenome | isolation source: Thiocyanate bioreactor | place: South Africa: University of Cape Town | collected 2014-04-04 ... | reverse complement strand
TGACCCGCAAGCCCGAGGCGCAGATGGATTTCGACTTCGCCAAGGTGGTCGAGGCGACTAAGGATAATCCCGTATTCTACGTGCAATATGCCCATGCGCGGATCCGCTCCACCCTGCGCAAGGCGCAAGCCGAAGGGCTGTTTCCGTCCGATACCGCGCTCGACCTGCTGGGGGCGGAAGAACTGGCGCTGGTCAAACACGCCGCGCAGTTTCCGCGCCTGGTGGAAGCCGCCGCCGCCGCGCGGGAGCCGCACCGCATCGCTTTCTTCCTCTACGACCTCGCGGCCGATTTCCACGCTTATTGGAACCTCGGTAACGACGATCCTTCAAAGCGGTTCATTCTTGCACAGAACCCCGAATTGACCGGCGCGAGGCTTTTCCTCGCGGCTCAAATCGGGCAGGTTGTCAGGAACGGCCTCAACCTTCTGGGGGTGGAAGCGGTCGAGGAGCTTTGAGCGATGGCGATTGTCGGGAACGAAGGGGAACAGGCAGGCGGGGAGGACGTCCAGGCGGACGGCGCGCCCGGCAATGCCGAACTGGCCTTCGACGATGGCGACGAGAGCCTTCCCTGGCTGGAATCCGACGACGATTACGAAGAACGGGGCATCGACACCGGCCGCATCGCGGGCTTCGCGGTGGTCGGCCTGCTGGTGGTCGGCCTGCTGGTAGGCGCGATCTGGTGGGCAACGAACGGCCACAGGAGCGGCGAGGTGGTGGCCGACGGCTCGACCATCGAAGCGCCCGAAGGCCCTTACAAGACGAAGCCCGAAAAGCCCGGCGGCAAGACCTTCGAAGGCACGGGCAACACCAGCTTCGCGGTTGCCGAAGGGCAGAGCCGCGAAGGCAAGATCGTGGATCAGGCGCCGCGCAAGCCAGCGGAGACGGCTTCCCCCACGGCAGCGCCCGCCGCCACCGAGGCCGCACAGGCCGCCGGGGTCGGCGTGCAGGTCGGCGCCTATTCCAGCCGCGCCGCGGCGGAAAAGGGCTGGGCCACGCTGCAGGGGCAGTTCTCCCCCTTGCAGGGCGTGAAGCATCGCGTGGTGGAAGGGCGCGCCGATATCGGCACCGTCTATCGCCTGCAGGCGGTGGCGGGCGACCTCGCCGGGGCGAACAGCCTGTGCGCCGCGCTGCGTTCGGCCGGCGGAGCGTGCCAGGTCAAGCCTTAGGGGAGCGGCACCCGCACCCCGTCGATTTCCACACATCCGGCCGCCCGAATCCTTGCAGCGATGCCCGATTGCTGCGAGCTTCCTTTCCATGACGCCAGCCATTTTCGGCCTTTCGGGAACCGTGCTCACCGCCGATGAACGGGCGTTCTTCCGCGATTGCGATCCGGCGGGCTACATTCTGTTCGGCCGCAACGTGGAAAACCGCGCGCAACTGCGCGCCCTGACCGACGATCTGCGCACGATCCATGGGCGGGAGAAGCTGTTCGTCTGCATCGACCAGGAAGGCGGGCGCGTTTCCCGGATGCAGCCACCGCAATGGCTGGCCTTCCCGCCCGGGGAAGCGTTCGACCGGCTTTACGACATCGCACCCGCCAGCGCGATCGAGGCGGCGCGCAGCAATGCGCAGGCGCTGGGGATGGACCTGGCGGAGGCCGGGATCACCATCGATTGCCATCCCTCGCTCGACGTGCGCCAGCCGGGCGCGAGCGACGCGATCGGTGACCGCGCCCTGGGCAGCGAGCCGCTGCGGGTGGCCGCGCTGGGCCGGGCGATCCTCGACGGGCTGGCGCGCGCGGGCGTCGCCGGCTGCGTCAAGCACATGCCGGGCCATGGCCGCGCGCTGGTGGACAGCCACAAGCTGCTGCCTGTGGTGGAGGCCAGTGCCGAGGAACTGGAAACCGACATCGCCCCCTTCGCCGCGCTGGCCGATGCGCCGGTGGGGATGACCGCGCATATCCGCTACACCGCGTGGGACGGGGAGAACCCGGCCACGCAATCGCCTTTCGTGATCGGAGAGGTCATCCGCGGGACAATCGGCTTCAGTGGGCTGCTGCTGAGCGACGATCTCGACATGCAGGCGCTTTCGGGCACGGTGCCGGAACGCGCCTTGCGCTCGGTGGAGGCGGGCTGCGACATCGCGCTCAATTGCTGGGCGAAGATGGACGACATGGTGGGGATCGCCGCCGCCCTGCCGGCGATGTCGGCCGCGACGGCGCAAAGGCTGGAGCGAGCGCTGGCCGCCACCGGGGCGGGCGAGGAGAAGGACCAGGCCGAGCTCGTCGCCCGGCGCGACAGCCTGCTGGCGTTGACGGGGGCCGCATGACCGAGGACGGCCTGATCTTCGACGCGTCCGGCGAAGCGGAGGATGGCTGGGAGGCCCTGCCCGCCGCCGCGGCCGAGGACGCGGCGCTCTATCTGGAGCTCGACGGGTGGGAAGGGCCGCTCGACCTGCTGCTCGACCTCGCGCGCAGGCAGAAGGTCGATCTCAAGAACATCTCGATCCTCGCGCTGGTGGATCAATATATTGCCTATATCGAACGGGCCGAGGCGCTGCGGCTGGAACTGGCAGCCGATTACCTCGTGATGGCGGCGTGGCTGGCCTATCTCAAATCCGCCCTGCTGCTCCCGCGCGAGGAGCAGGAGGACCCCAGCCCCGAAGAGCTGGCGTTGAGGCTGCAGCTGCGGCTCCAACGGCTCGGCGCCATGCGCGAGGCGGCGGCACGGCTGATGGCGCGCGACCGGCTGGGGCGCGACATCTTTCCGCGCGGCGCGCCCGAGGGATTGCGGGTGGATCGCATCAACGCCTGGCAGTGCGACTGGTTCTCGCTGGTGCAGGCCTATGGGCAGGTCAAGGCCCGCACCGCGCCCGCCGTGCACATGGTGCGCGACCGGATGGTGATGACGCTCGATTCCGCGCTCGATCGGGTCTCGGCCATGCTCGGCGTGACGCTGGACTGGATGCGGCTGGAGGAATTCCTGCCCCCGCATGCGGATGCGCGGCTGCGGCGCTCGGCGCTCGCTTCCAGCTTCGTCGCCGCGCTGGAGCTGGCGCGGCTGGGCAAGGCAGAAATCCGGCAGGAGGAAATCTTCGGGCCGATGCATCTCAGGCGGGTCAAGGCATGAGGAGCGAGGCGGACGAACTGGTCCGCGCGGTGGAGGCGACGCTGTTCGCCGCCGAAGAGCCAATGACCGCCGAAGCGATCTCCACCCATCTCGGCGGGGCGGATGTGCGCGACGCGCTGGCCGAGCTGGAGGCGCATTACGCCGCGCGCGGCATCCGCCTGGTCGAACGCGGGAAGCGCTGGCAGTTCCAGACTGCGCCCGATCTCGCCCATCTGCTCCGGCGGGAGCACGAGCAGGCCCGCCGCCTCTCACGCGCGGCCACCGAGGTACTCGCCATCGTCGCCTATCACGAGCCGGTCAGCCGCGCGGAGATCGAGGCGATCCGCGGCGTGCAGACCGCCCGGGGCACGCTCGACGTGCTGCTCGAAGCGGGCTGGGTGCGGGTCGCGGGCCGCCGCGAGGTGCCCGGCCGGCCGGTGATCTATGCAACGACGCCGGAGTTCCTCAATCACTTCGGCCTCAAGTCGCGCCGCGACCTGCCTGGGATCGAGGAATTGCGCGCCGCCGGCCTGCTCGACCCGGTGGATGACGCTTATGAAGCGCTCACCGCCGGAGGCCCGGAGGATGGGGAAGAAGCGGATGCCGCGGACCGGGCCGCAACGGCGACGGCCGAAGCCCACGAAGACGCCGCCGCGCTGGATAAGCCCGAAGAACTCGGCTAACGTTCGCCGCCGACCTTCGGAGAAAACATCAAGTGAGCATCGGACCTTTCCAGATCCTGATCATCGCGCTTGTCCTGCTCGTCCTGTTCGGGCGCGGCCGGATATCGTCGATGATGGGTGACATCGGCAAGGGCGTGAAGAGCTTCCGCAAGGGGCTCGACGATGATGGCGACATCTCCGCGCGCGCCGCGCCGCGGATCGACGACCGGCCTGCGGGCGAAGCTGCCGAGGCCAAGGCCCGCGACAGCTCCGGCACGCCGGGCTGAGGTCGGAGAGGCGGCAAGACGGGCCATGTTCGATGTCGGCGCATCCGAGTTGTTGCTGATCGCGGTGGTGGCAATCGTCGTCATCGGCCCCAAGGACATGCCGCTCGCGATGCGCACGGCGGGGCGCTGGATCGGCAAGATCCGCCGCATCTCGAACCATTTCCGCGCCGGGATCGAAACCATGATCCGCGAGGCGGAGCTGGAGGAAATGGAGAAGAAGTGGCGCGAACAGAACGAGACGATCATGGACCGCTATCCGGATGCCGAAGCCGAAGCACGCGCCGAGCCTGCGGCGAACGCCGAAGCGGAGCCGAAGGAAGCGGAATCGCCGCCGGGCGGCCCGCCGCCCCCGCCCTGAGCAGAGCCTGAGCGATGGTCTTCAAGGTCAAGGATATCGACGACACGCAAGCCCCGCTGCTCGACCATCTGATCGAGCTGCGCACGCGGCTGATGCGCTGCGTCGTCGCGCTGGCGATCGCCTTTGCGGTGTGCATCTATTTCGCCGACGACATCTTCGGCATCCTGGTGCGCCCGCTCGCCGGCGCCTTCCCCGATGGCCAGGGCAAGCTGATCTACACCAAGCTTTACGAAGCGTTCTTCGTGGAGATCAAGGTGGCGCTGTTCGCGGCCTTTTTCCTCAGCTTCCCGATCATGGCCAACCAGCTCTGGGCCTTCGTCGCACCGGGGCTCTATGCGAAAGAGAAGAAGGCATTTCTGCCCTTCCTTTTCGCCACGCCGATCCTGTTCCTGTCGGGCGCCGCGCTGGCTTATTACGTAGTGATGCCCACCGCCTTCAAATGGTTCCTGGGCTTTGAAGGGACCGCTGGCGGGCTGACACAGGAAGCCCTGCCCGCGATGGGCGATTATCTCGATCTGGTGATGCGCTTCATCCTGGCCTTCGGGATCAGCTTCCTGCTGCCGGTGCTGCTGCTGCTGCTCAATCGGGCCGGGATCGTCAGCCGCCAGCAGCTGCTCGCCACGCGGCGCTACGCGATCGTGGCGATCTTCATCGTCGCCGCGGTGATCACTCCGCCCGACATCGTCTCGCAGCTCCTGCTGGCGACGCCGCTGCTGCTGCTGTTCGAAGGCTCGTTGCTGCTGATGTGGTTCGGCGAGCGGAAGGACGCACGGGAGAAGGCCGAGGAGGCGGAAAGCGAAGAGGCCGAAGGCGAAGCCGAAGAGGCGAGCGGCCCGGCCTGAGTGCAATCTAGCGCCCGAAAGCTTCCCCATCGTCATAGTCCGGCGGTGGAGCGGCCGCCCGCGACGCGGGATCGTAGACCTGCTGCCCGCTGATCCACACGCCCAGCACCTGCAGCCGGCGCAGATCCTGCGCGCTGGCGAGCAGCGGATCCTCGTCCAGCATGACGAAATCGGCGCGTTCGCCCACCGCGAGGCGGCCGAAGCGCCCTTCGCCGAAACCGGCATAGGCCCCGCCCGCAGTCGAAGCCGCCAGCGCCTGCTCGCGCGTCAGCGCTTCCTGCGGTTGCCAGCCACCGAAGGGCTGCCCGTTCTGATCCTCGCGCGAGACAGCCGCCGCCAGCGCCGCGAAGGGATCGAACTTCCCGGCAGGCGCGTCGGAACCGAAGGCAAGCGGCGCGCCCGCCTGCGCGATCGAGCGCCAGGCATAGGCCCCGGCAAGGCGGCCCAGCCCCAGCCGCGCTTCGGCTATCGCGCGATCGGAAGTCTGGCGCAGCGGCTGCACCGATGCGACGATGCCGTAGCGGCCGAAGCGGGGAAAATCCGCCGGGTCGATCACCTGGGCATGCTCGACGCGCCAGCGCCGGTCGCCCGAATAGGTTTCCCCCAGCTCCTCGATCGCCGCGAGCAGCTCGGCGGCGGACGCGTCGCCATTGGCGTGGACCGCCATCTGGAAGCCGTCCATCGCGGCGCGGCTCATCAGGTTGCGCAGCTGGGTGGGGTTGAGCGCGGCGATCCCGCTGGTGCGCGGATCGTCGGCATAAGGCTGCTTGAGCAGCGCGCTGCGAGAATTCAGCACGCCGTCGATCCGCAGCTTGAGGCCGTTCAGCCGCAACCGGTCGTCATAGAGCCACGGGGTCGGCCCCGGTCCGCCGATCAGCGCCATGTCGTCCACGCTGGCGGCATAGGCCATCACGCGGATGCGCAAGTTGCCGGCATCGCCCGCGCGGCGAAAGCTCTGCCAGTCCGCAATCGTTGTGCCCATGTCGGCAACGGCGGTGACGCCGTGCCTGAGGAGCATATCCTGCGCGGCGAGGAAGGCCCGATCGCGGTCTTCCGCGCGCGGCGCGGGCAGCTTGCCGCGCACGAGCTGCATCGCCCCGTCCACCAGCACGCCCGCCGGCGCGCGCGTGCCCGCGACGCGTTCGATCCGCCCGCCCGGCGGATCGGCCGTCTTCGCGTCGATCCCGGCGGCTTCGAGTGCGCGGCCGTTCGCCCAGCCGACCGTGCCGCCTTCGCGGACGAGCCAGACGGGCCGGTCTGCCACCACCGCATCGAGCTCGGCGGCGGTGGGGAAACGGCCCAGGCCCCATTTCTCCTCGTTCCAGCCTTCGCCGACGATCCAGGGCCGATCGGGGAATTTCGCGGAATAGGCCGCGATCTTCGCTTGCGCTTCGGCCAGCGAAGCGGCGTCCGACAAGTCGAGGGCCACAGCGGCGAAGCCCATTGCGACCACATGGGCATGGGAATCGACCAGCCCCGGGATCACCGTGCGCCCGCGCCCGTCGATGCGATAGTCGACTTTCGAAGGCGGCTTCTCGCCGCGCTTGAATATCTGGAGGATTACGCCGTCTTCGCGGATCAGCATGGCGCGGAAGCGCGTCACCACCCCGTCGCGGTTGATGGATATCCCTTCGACGTTGTCGAGCAACGTGTCCGCCGCGGCAGGCGCGGCGGCGAGAGCAATGACCGAAAAAGCGGCGAGCAGCCTTGCGATCACCTGGCGCTACCTTCGGGTGTTGCCCTTCGGCAGCCGGCGGATCAGCGCGCTGGTATCCTGCCTGCCGCCGCCCAGCGCCTGCACTTCGGCATAGAACTGGTCGACCAACGAGGTGACCGGCATGCTCACGCCCAGGGCATCGGCTTCCTCCAGCGCGATGGCCAGATCCTTGCGCATCCAGTCTATCGCGAAGCCGAAATCGAACTGGTCCTTCGCCATCGTGTCCCAGCGATTGACCATCTGCCAGCTCTGCGCCGCGCCGCCCGAAACCGCCTCGAGCACCTTGCCCATGTCAAGCTCGGCCGCGTCGGCGAAGCGCACCGCTTCGGAAATGCCCGCCAGCGCGCCCGCGATGCAGATCTGGTTGACCGCCTTGGTCGTCTGCCCGGCGCCCGGCCCGCCTACATGGACGATGCGGGCGGCATAGGCCTGCATCACCGGCTCCGCCGCCGCCATCGCATCGGCGGACCCGCCGCACATGATCGAAAGGGCGCCGTTCTCCGCGCCGGCCTGTCCGCCCGAAACCGGCGCGTCGATCGCCTGCAGGCCCAGCCTGTCCGCTTCCTCCGCGATCCGCCGGGCGATCTTCGCCGAAACGGTGGTGTGATCGATGAACAGCGCGCCGCGCTTCATCGCGGCAAGGGCGCCGTCTTCACCCAGCACCACCTGGGCGAGATCGGCATCGTTGCCGACGCAGGTGATCACCACGTCCTGGCCCGCCGCCGCTTCGGCCGGGGTTGCCGCGACATTCACCGACAGCCCTTCCTGCGCCAGCAGCTTGCGCCGTTCTTCCGCGCGCGATGCGGTGCGGTTATACAGGGTGACGACGTGGCCCGCGCGGGCGAGATGCCCCGCCATCGGCCCGCCCATGACGCCCATGCCCAGAAATGCGATCGTTCGTGATTCAGTCATGCCCTGCGCTCTGCAACCTCTTTTCCCGAAAAGCAAATCCCAAGCCGGACGCCCCGTGCAAGTCAACCACCGATCCCGCCCGGCGCGCAGGGTGGAACGGCGCGGAAGCGAATGCCCGTTTCCCTTATCCGGCAAATTCCGTTACGGGCCGCTCATCATGAACGATGCAACTGCCCTGGAACCGGAGGAAAGCAGCACCGCGCTGCTCACGATCGAGGATGTCCGCAACGCCGAACGGCGGATCGCGGGCTCGGTCGTGCGGACGCCCACCCTTTACAGCAAGACTCTTTCGGGGATTACCGGCGCCAACATCTGGCTCAAGTTCGAGAACCAGCAATTCACCGCCGCTTACAAGGAGCGCGGCGCGCTCAACAAGCTGCTGCTGCTGACCGAAGAGCAAAGGAAGCGCGGCGTGATCGCCGCCTCCGCCGGCAATCACAGCCAGGGCCTGTCCTATCACGGCACCCGGCTGGGCGTGCCGGTCACTATCGTCATGCCGCGCACCACACCGGTAGTGAAGGTGATGCAGACCGAGCAGGTCGGTGGCAAGGTGCTGCTCGAAGGCGAGAATTACGACGAAGCCTACGAATATGCCCGCAGCATGGAACAGCAGCTCGGACTGACCTTCGTCCATCCCTTCGACGATCCCGACGTCGCGGCGGGCCAGGGCACCGTGGCGCTGGAAATGCTGGCCGATGCGCCCGAGATCGACACGCTGGCGATCCCGATCGGCGGCGGCGGGCTGCTGTCCGGCATGGGCACGGTGGCGCCGGCGCCGAAGCCCGACCTGACGCTTTATGGCGTGCAGGCCGATCTCCCCCCTTCCATGTACGCCAAGCTCAACGCCAAGGAGCTGCAATCGGGCGGCGACACGCTGGCCGAAGGCATCGCGGTGAAGGTGCCGGGCGAGTTCACCTCGCGCCTGCTGGCGGAGCTGATCGACGAGATCCTGCTGGTGTACGAGGCGGCGCTGGAAAACGCTCTGTCGCTGCTGCTGCAGATCGAGAAGACGGTGGTGGAAGGGGCCGGCGCGGCGGGGCTTGCCGCGGTGATGGCCTATCCGGAAAAGTTCAGGGGCCGCAATGTCGGCCTGGTGCTGACCGGCGGCAACATCGACACGCGCCTGCTGGCCAACGTGCTGCTGCGCGATCTCGCCCGTTCGGGCCGGCTCGCCCGGCTGCGCATCTTCCTGCAGGACCGCCCCGGCGCGCTCTACAAGGTGATGCACGAATTCGACGCGCATCATGTGAACATCCTCGAAATCTATCACCAGCGGATCTTCACCAACCTGCCGGCGAAGGGCCTCGTCACCGACATCGAATGCGAGGCGCGCGACCGCGAACAGCTCGAAGCATTGATCGAAGCGCTCAAGGCGAAGGGCTATTCGGTTAGCCAAGTCGAGCTCAACTGACCTGTTTCGGGCCAGTTCGCGCCCTCTGCCGCGCAGTTGTGTAAAATAAGCCTTCGTTAACCGTGAATCTTGGTTAAGGTTGTTTCAACGAGCGAGTCCCCCCGGCATAAGTCGGGGCCTCGCCGGTTGGGACGGAAACTCTAGAGACACGGAAGGCGCGCAAGGCTCGTGACGGCACCTATTCGCTTCCCCCGTTTCTATGTCACCAGTCCCGCGCCCTGCCCCTATCTGCCCGGGCGGACCGAGCGCAAGGTGTTCACCGAGCTCAAGGGGCCGCATGCCGATGCGCTGAACGATGCGCTGGGCCGGATCGGTTTCCGCCGCAGCCAGACGGTCGCCTATCGCCCGAGCTGCGCCAATTGCCGCGCCTGCGTTTCGGTTCGCGTGGTGGCGGGGCAGTTCCGCGCCTCGGCCACGCAGCGGCGGAACATGCGCCGCAACGAAGACCTGATCGCCACCGAATGCCGCCCCTGGGCCACGGCCGAACAGTTCGAGCTGCTGCAGCGCTATCTCGGCGCGCGCCATCCCGGCGGCGGCATGGCCTCGATGGACGAGATCGATTTCGCCGACATGATCGAGCATACGCCGGTCACCAGCTTCATCGTCGAATATCGCGAGCGTGGGACCGGCGGAGAGCCGGGCCGCCTGGTCGGCGCCTGCCTGACCGACCGGCAGGGCGACGGGTTCTCGATGATCTACAGCTTCTACGATCCCGATTATGCGGAACGGTCGGGCCTGGGCAACTACATCATCCTCGACCATATCCGCCGCGCGCGGCTGGAAGGGCTGCCTTACGTCTATCTCGGCTACTGGGTCGATGGCTCGGCGCGGATGCAGTACAAGATCCGGTATCGCCCGCTGGAACGGCTGGGGCCCGAAGGCTGGGAACTGATCCCGGTCGAGGAGCAGGACCGGCTGATCGCGGCCACCGCCGCATCCGGCGCCCGGCTCGTCGCCGTGCCCGAAGGCAGCGGCAAGGACGGCACCCCCGGCGGACAGGGCCAATATCGCGTGGCCGCGGAAGACGATCCCGTTCACTCCGAACGATAAAGCTCCTCCTCGGCCGCGCGGCGGCGCACCAGCCCGCGCAGCACCTTTCCCCCCGCATGCACCCACCGGCCGAATTCGCGCGCCGCGCCTTCGAAGTCGCCCGCCTTGTGCTTGCGGGTCAGCGTGGCGCGGGCGATCGCGCCGGTGTTGTAATGAAAGCTCGCCAGCGCATCGAACTGGGCCTGGCTGGTGGGCGCTTCGCCCAGCGCGCGATCCACTTCCCGTGCGAAACGGGCGAGGTCCGCCGCCAGCCGCGCGTCGCATTGCAGCTGCGTCCAGACGGTGCCCGGGCCGATGCCCGGCCCGGTCGCGCCCCAGCCGATCGTCCATGGATCGCCGCCGGTGCCCGGATCGGGATAGGCGGCATAGGTTCCATCCGGCCGCTTCTTCGCACAGCCTTCGAAGCGCATGATCAGCGCCATGCCTTGCGCGCCGATCCGGCGTGGGCGGGAAACAGGGGCGCCGGCCGCGGGCAGGAAGGCGGCGGGATCGGGATGACAGCTCATGGAAAATGCCTCGCTTCGGATGAAAGAGGCAACCCAGCTAGAGCATGAAAGGGGTTGTAGGAAAATGGTTTTTCGCGGTGTGGTGCCCTTGTCTCCGATCTGCAGGAAAGGCGTCATCCGCAGGCAACATTGGCGCGGTGGTACGCGCATATGTCACGCGATTGCGAACCGCTGCTCGTCTGCGACCTCACCCAGAGCTACACGCCGCATGGCGGAGGCGGTATAAGCACCTACCTGCGCGAGAAGCGCCGCCATGTGCTGTCACGCACCAACCACCGGCTGCTGCAGATCGTGCCCGGCACGGAAGACCGGATCGTCGACAGGGGGCAGCATGTCCGGGTGGAAATCGCCGCGCCGCAAGTGCGCGGCAGCCCCAATTACCGCTTCATCCTGCGCACCGATGCCGTTCGCGAGATTCTGGCGCGCTATCGCCCGGACCTGATCGAATCGCTGTGCCCCTGGGTGCTGCCCTGGACCGCGATCAACCACCGCCGCGCCTTTCCCGAAACCGCGCTGGTCGCCGGCTATCACACGGATTTCCCCAACACCCATGTCTATCGCGTGGCGAAAGACCTGTTCGGCGATCCGGTGGCGCGCGCCGCACGATGGCTCGCCATGGGCTATGCGGAAGTGACCTATCGGGAATTCGACCGGGTCTACACACTGGGCGAAGAGGCGCGCGCCATGCTGCTCGGCCGCGGGATCGACCGGACCGACGTGCTCGACCTGGGGGTGGACTGCGCGCTGTTCGATCCGTCGAGACGCGATCCCGGCTTTCGCGCGCGGCTCGGCCTGCCGATGCCGGAAGTGGGCCGGGGGCCGCTGCTGATCTATGTCGGGAGGCTCGACAACGAGAAGCGCGCAGACCGTCTGCTGGCCATGATGAGGCGCCTTCCGCCAGGCCTGGGCGCCGCGCTGGCGATGGTGGGGGATGGAAAGCTGCGCGATGCGCTGATGGCCGAGGCGGCCGGGATGCCCGTGGCCTTCCCCGGCTTCCTGCGCGACCGGGAGGAGCTGGCTGTCGCGCTCGCATCGTCGGACATCTACGTCTCGGCCATGGCGGACGAGACTTTCGGCATATCGGTGATCGAAGCCCAGGCGAGCGGCTTGCCGGTGGTCGGCGTGGCGTCCGGCGCCATGCCCGCCCGCGTGCCGCCCGAACTGGGCCGGCTCGGCCCGGTGGACGACATGGAGGCGATGGCCCGCAATGTCGTCGCCCTCTGGCGGGACGGCCACCGCGATGCGGGGCTCCTGGCACGCGCCTACGTCTCCAACCGCTACAGCTGGGAGCGGACGTTCCAGCGTCTGTTCAACGAAGTCTATCCCGCCGCGCTCGCCCGCTCGAAGCAGCGGTTGCGCTGGCCCGGCCGCCGGTTCGTTTCGGCCGGCCTGGCGCGGGAAGCAGGCTGACGGGAGCAGATCCCGCGCGATCGCGCTCCCAATGAAAAAGGGCGGAGCCGAGGCCCCGCCCTTTTCCGAGACATTGGCCCGAAGGGTCAGGCCGAGTAATACATGTCGAACTCGACGGCCGACGGCGTGGTTTCCCAGCGCAGCACTTCCGGCCACTTGAGCTCGATATAAGCTTCGAGCTGGTCCTGCGTGAACACGCCGCCTTCGAGCAGGAAGGCGTGATCGGCCTCGAGCGATTCCAGGGCTTCGCGCAGGGAACCGCACACGGTCGGCACGGCGGCCAGTTCGGCCGGCGGCAGGTCGTAGAGGTTCTTGTCCATCGCTTCGCCCGGGTGGATCTTGTTCTTGATCCCGTCCAGACCCGCCATCAGCAGCGCGGCATAGCACAGGTAGGGGTTGGCCATGGCATCGGGGAAGCGGAACTCGACGCGCTTCGCCTTCTCGCCCGCACCGTAAGGGATGCGGCAGGAAGCCGAGCGGTTGCGCGCCGAATAGGCCAGCAGCACCGGCGCCTCGTAGCCCGGCACCAGCCGCTTGTAGCTGTTGGTGGTCGGGTTGGTGAAGGCGTTCAGCGCCTTGGCGTGCTTGATCACGCCGCCGATGAAGTAGAGGCACATGTCGGACAGGCCGGCATAGCCGTTGCCGGCGAAGAGCGGCTTGCCGCCGTCCCAGATCGACATGTGGGTGTGCATGCCCGATCCGTTGTCCTTCATGATCGGCTTGGGCATGAAAGTCGCCGTCTTGCCGTAGGCATGCGCGACCTGCTGCACGACGTACTTGTAGATCTGCATGCGGTCCGCCGTGGTGACGAGCGTGCCGAAGGTCAGGCCCAACTCGTGCTGGGCGGAAGCGACCTCGTGATGGTGCTTGTCGCAGGGCAGGCCCATTTCGAGCATGGTCGAAACCATCTCGCCGCGGATGTCCATGCAGCTGTCGACCGGCGCGACCGGGAAATAGCCGCCCTTGGCGCGCGGGCGGTGGGCGAGGTTGCCGGCTTCGTAGTCGCGGTTGGAGTTGGTCGGCAGTTCGATGTCGTCGATCCTGAAGCCGTTGCCGTCATAGCCGTCATAGAACTTCACGTCGTCGAACACGAAGAACTCGGCCTCGGGGCCGACATAGACGGTGTCGCCGATCCCGGTGGTCTTGAGATAGGCCTCCGCGCGCTTCGCGGTGGAGCGCGGATCGCGGGCGTACAGCTCGCCGGTCGCAGGCTCCACGATGTCGCAGATCATGATGAGCATCGGCGTGGCCGAAAACGGATCGACATAGACCGCGTCGAGATACGGCTTCAGCGTCATGTCGGATTCGTTGATCGCCTTCCACCCGGCGATCGAGGAGCCGTCGAACATCAGGCCGTCGGTCAGCTCGTCCTCGCCCAGCACGCCGGAGCACATGGTCAGGTGCTGCCATTTGCCCTTGGGATCGGTGAAGCGCAGATCGACCCACTCGATCTCCTTCTCCTTGATCCGCTTCACGATTTCCTTTGCAGTGGCCATTATCTCAATTCCTCCAATAACGTTGTCTGTTGTTGCACGGCCCCCGGTCGATCCCGATCCGAAAGGCCGGCTTGCTGGAATAGTCGCCGCCCCCGGGCTGCCCCCAGGATGGATGTCCTAGATGGCTGCCTTAGATAGCCGCATCGTCGCGTTCGCCGGTGCGGATCCGCAAGACGGTGTCCACCGGAGTCACGAAGATCTTGCCGTCTCCGATCCGTCCGGTCTGCGCGGCGGAAGCGATCGCCTCCACCACACGCTCCGCGAGATCGTCACTGACGACCACGTCGAGCTTAACCTTGGGCAGGAAATCGACGACATATTCGGCGCCGCGATAGAGTTCGGTGTGGCCTTTCTGGCGGCCGAAGCCTTTCGCTTCGGTCACAGTAATGCCGGAAACGCCGATTTCGTGCAGCGCTTCCTTCACCTCGTCCAGCTTGAAGGGCTTGATGATTGCTTCGATCTTTTTCACTTGGTCAACGATCCTCAATATCTCACCTGTCGGGCACCTCAAGCGAGCGGGCCAGGGACTTGGAATGTTCCCCGGCTCAATTCATTTTCAAGAATCATGCCAAGGTGCTGTCTGGCGGGGTAGAAGATCATTCGCCCGCGGGAAAGGGCGGATTCGCACGGCCTATCCGCGCGGACGCCGCGCACGGCCTGGGCCCTGGCCCGCGCGGCGGGTTAAGGATGGGTAAAATTTGACCAGTCTGCTGCCCGTTTTTTAGGCAGGCGCCCGCTTTCAGAGGCGCAAACCCGCGGTTTCGGGAAGGCCCGCCATCAGATTCAGCGACTGCACCGCCGCCCCGCTCGCCCCCTTGCCGAGATTGTCCAGCACTGCCACCAGCCGGGCCTGGCTGCCATCCGCATTGGCGAAGACATGCAGCTCCATCCGGTCGTTCGGCGCGCGCGACATGCGCAGCAGCAATTCGCCGCCTTCCGGCTCCGCGCCCATGCCCACGATCGGGCTGGAGCCGTAGAAATTGGCCAGCCATTCGCGCATGTCCTGCGGCGTGCCCGCGCCTTTCATGGCTGCAAGCGGCAGCGGCACTTCCACCACCATGCCGCGATGCGCGGGGATCACCGCCGGAGTGAACAAAGGCGGCAACGCCAGCCCGCAGCGCTGCTGCATCTCGGGCACGTGCTTGTGGCCCAGCTGCAGCGCATAGCCGCGCCAGGCGATGTCCGCATCCGCCTCGAACCGCGCGATCAGGCTCTTGCCGCCGCCCGAATAGCCGGAGACGGCATTGCAGGCGTAAGGCCAGTCCGCCGGCAGCAACCCCGCGCGCACCAGCGGCGCCACCAGCGCGATGAAGCCGGTGGAATAGCAGCCGGGATTGGAAACCCGCGCCGCCGTGGCGACCGCATCATGCCCGCTGACCTCGGGAAAGCCGTAGACCCAGCCGGGCGTGACCCGGTGCGCGGTGGACGCGTCGATCACCCGCGTATGCGTGTTGCCGATCATCGCCACGGCTTCGCGCGCGGCATCGTCGGGCAGGCACAGGATCACGAAATCGGCATCGTTCAGCGCCTCGTGCCGCGCGGCCGGATCCTTGCGCCGCGCATCGTCCAGCACGATCAGCTCGAACTCGCTCCGCCCGCCGAGCCGGTCGGCGATCTCCAGGCCGGTCGTTCCGGCCGCGCCGTCGATGAAAACGCTCTTGGTCATTGTCGGTCGTCCGTCACGAAAATGGGTCCAGCAGCTCGTCGCGCCTCACATAGCCGACAAGGCCGCCTTCGCCGCAGCATCCCCAGGCCCATTCGCCTGTCGTGTCGAGCATGTCGAAGCGCTGGCCGGGCGAAAGATCGAACAGGATCTCGCTTTCCTCGCGCGGATCGGCGCGCAGGTTGGCGCCCATGTCCCCCACCATCCGCTGCAGCGGCACGACGTAATGCGGCACGAAATAGCGGCCCGCCAGCGCGATATGCGCCAGGTCGCCACGCAGCGGCAGATAGCGCGGATCGCCCCTCTCGGTCGGGCCGGACAGGATGAACCGCCCCGCCGAGAGCGCCCCCGCGTTCATGTCCTGATCGGTCTGCATCGCGTCGCTTGTGCCAACTGCCTTCCTGCGAAAGCGGCGCGCTTAGACCGCGAAGGGGCGCGGGGCAAGGTTATGCAGGCCCGAACCGCCCCTGCAGCATCCGCCACGCGGCCCTGAGGCCCAGCGCCTCGCCGCCCTTGGGCCGGCCGGGCTTGGCCACCGGCCGCCAGGCGAAGGTGTCGAAATGGGCCCAGTCCAGCCCTTCCCCCACGAACCGGTCGAGGAACAGGCCCGCCACGCTCGCACCCGCATAGCCGTTGCTGTGCGAGTTGTTGATGTCCGCCACGTCGGACTTGAGATATTCGGCATAGGGCTGGTGCAGCGGCAGCTGCCACACCTCGTCGTCGCAGGCCCTGCCGGCTTCGATCAGGGCCCGCGCCGTTTCCTCGCGCCGTGCCATCAGGCCGGGCAGGTCCGGCCCCAGCGCCACCCGTGCCGCGCCGGTGAGGGTCGCGAAATCGAGCACCAGATCGGGATCGCCCTCCGACGCGAGCGCCAGCGCATCGGCCAGGATCAGGCGCCCTTCGGCGTCGGTGTTGCCGATTTCCACCGTGATCCCCTTGCGCGAGCGGAGCACGTCGCCCGGGCGCATGGCGTTGCCCGCCACCGCGTTTTCCACCGCCGGAACCAGCAGCTGCAGCCGCACGTCCAGCCCCGCTTCCATCACCAGCCCGGCCAGCGCCAGAACATGCGCCGCGCCGCCCATGTCCTTCTTCATCAGCTCCATCCCGCGCGCGGGCTTGATGTCCAGCCCGCCGGTGTCGAAGCACACGCCCTTGCCCACCAGGGCGAGGCGCGGGGCCTTCTCGCTGCCCCAGGCCAGCTCGATCATGCGCGGCGCGTGATGCCGGCTGGCCGCGCGGCCGACGGCGTGCACCATGGGAAACTCGCTTTCCAGCCGATCGCCCTTGGTGACGGAAAGCTTCGCCGAATGCGCCTTGGCCAGCGCCTCCGCCTCCGCCTCCAGCGCGGAGGGGCCCATGTCCTCGGCCGGGGTGTTGACGAGGTCGCGCACCATGAACACCGCGCGCGCCTCGGCCAGCGCGGGCTCGATCGCCTTCGCCTGCTTCGTCAGCAGGATACGGTCGCCTTCCTCCTCGGTTTCCTGGCGATAGCGCGAGAAGCGGTATTGCGCGAATTGCCAGCCGAACAGCGCGGGGGCGGCTTCGGCCTGATCCTGCCCCTCGGCCAGCCGGTAAGTCCCGGCGGGCAGCTTCTCCGCCAGCTTCGCCAGGCACCAGCTCGACAGCGAGGAGGCGTTCGCCACTCCGCCTACCGCGAACCACCCTTCGCCATCGGGAACGACAGCGGTTTCATAGCCCGCGCCGGCGAAGCGCTGGGCCTCCAGCGCGGCGCGCTGGGGGCCGCTCAACCCCTTGAGCCAGTTGGCGAAAACCGTCTTGTCGACGATGTGGATATCGGTGGCCTTCTGCCCGCGATCGGGCTGGATAAGTGCATCTTTGTCCGCCATAATTTCCCATCTGCCTCAGTTGAGGCATCTTCGCGAGGGGGAAAGTGCAGATGCTCCGTTTTCTTGCCCTGATGCTCGCAACAATCGCCGTTTCCGGGGCGATTTCCGGCTGTTCCGGGAAGGATCAGCCCGAAGCACCCGGCAGCCCCGCGGCCAGCGCGAGCGCGGCGCCTGACGGCACGCAGACGGCGCAGAGCGCCCCCAAGGGGATGGTCAGGCAGGCCGACGGCACGCTGAAAGTCTCCGAGGAGAACGACGTCTACAGCTTCGAATATTCCTATCCGGGCGCAGCGGGCAGCATCCCCGAACTGAGCGCGGTGCTCGACCGGCGAATGAGCGCCGTGCGCGAGGCGCATATCGCCATGGCGATCGACGGCAGGGCCGATGCCGACGCGAACAAGTATCCCTTCAACCCCTATGCCTACACCACCAAATGGGAAGTGGTAGCCGACCTGCCCGGCTGGCTGAGCCTTTCGGCCGAGCATTGGGAATTCACCGGCGGCGCGCACGGCAACAGCAGCTTCGACACCCTGCTGTGGGACAAGCAGGCGAAGGAAGTGCGCATGCCGGTCTCGCTTTTCTCCTCCGCGAAGGAGTTGGAGGCCGCGGTCCAGCCCGAATTGTGCGACCTGCTGGACAAGCAGCGGGCCGAGAAGCGCGGCGAGAAGGTGGTGCGGGACCAAGGCAACTGGATGAACGCCTGCATCGGCCTGCAATCGGCCACGGTGATCCTCGGCTCCTCCAACCGGCGGACCTTCGACCGGATCGGCTTCCTCATCCCGCCTTACGAGGCCGGGCCTTACGTCGAAGGTTCCTACGAAGTGACGCTGACGGTCAGCCGGGCGATCCTCGCCACGGTGAAGCCCGAGTTCCGCGGATCGTTCAGCGCGGTGCGGTGAAAGGCTCGCAATTGCACCGCGCCGTCGCTAAATGGGCGGCATGACCGAATATCAGACTGTGAGCGACGGCGAGACCGTGCTGCGCGACGGCACGATCAAGCTGCATGGCCCCGAAGGCTTCGAAGGCATGCGCCGGGCCGGGCGGCTGGCGGCCGAGATCCTCGACGCGATGGTAGAGCTGGTGAAGCCCGGCGTGACCACCGGCGAGCTCGACGATGCGGTGCGGCAGATGACGCTGGATGCCGGCGCGGTGCCCGCCACCATGGGCTATCGCGGCTATGCGCATAGCTGCTGCATCTCGCTCAACAACGTGGTCTGCCACGGCATCCCGGGCGACAAGGTGATCCGCGAAGGCGACATCCTCAATATCGACGTCACCCCGCTGCTCGCCGGCTGGCACGGCGATTCCAGCCGGATGTACATCGTCGGCGAAGCCCCGTTGAAGGCCAGGCGGCTAATCGAGGTGACATACGAGTGCCTGATGATCGGGATCGAGAAGGCGAAGCCCGGCGCGCGGCTGGGCGATGTCGGCTCGGCGATCCAGGCCCATGCGGAAGCGCACCGCTACGGCGTGGTGCGCGAATTCTGCGGCCACGGCCTCGGCCGCCTGTTCCACGATGCGCCCGAAGTGGTCCATGCCGGCCGCCCCGGCACCGGGCCGGAACTGAAGCCCGGCATGTTCTTCACCATCGAGCCGATGATCAATCTCGGCAAGCCGGGGGTGAAGCTGCTGAGCGACGGCTGGACCGCGGTGACGCGCGACCGCTCCCTCTCCGCCCAGTTCGAGCATTCGATCGGCATCACCGAAACCGGCTGCGAGATTTTCACGAAGAGTCCGAGAGGGCTGGACAAGCCGCCTTACGCGTAGGGCCTCCGCGCTGGCATGGCACGTCCCCCTTCCCCCTCGATGGGGGAAGGATACGGAGCCTTGGCCGCGTCAGCGGCCTAGGCGCAGTTGGATGGGGGTGATGCCCGCCCCGGGCGTTGTGCTCAGTCGAGAGATCACCCCCACCCAACTCCGGCTAGCGAGCAAGCTCGCAAGCCTGCGTATCCCTCCCCCATCGAG
>ERZ778022.2499-NODE-2499-length-19205-cov-4.498016_pt1 | contig 19205 bp, 20 predicted proteins | sample MGYA00375752_ERZ778022 | MGnify/ENA primary metagenome ERZ778022 (study PRJEB29350, sample SAMN05389826) | bioreactor metagenome | isolation source: Thiocyanate bioreactor | place: South Africa: University of Cape Town | collected 2014-04-04 ... | reverse complement strand
GCAAGCTCGACGGCGTGTCGATCCGCGTGCCGACGCCGAACGTCTCGGTCATCGATTTCAAGTTCGTCTCGAAGAAGCCGGTCACGGTGGACGAGGTAAACCAGGCGCTGGTCGCTGCCGCGGACGGCAAGCTCAAGGGCATCCTCGCCTACACCAACGACAAGCTGGTTTCGATCGACCTCAACCACAACCCGGCGTCCTCGACCTTCGCGCTCGACCAGACCAAGGTCATCGAGGGCAACCTCGTGCGCGTCATGTCGTGGTACGACAACGAGTGGGGCTTCTCCAACCGCATGGCCGACACGACCGCGGCGCTGGCCAAGACCATGTAGGCCGCGAGGCCCAATCTTTCAGGAATCGAAAGCGCCCGGTTGAAGCCGGGCGTTTTCTTTTTCTACACTGACGCTGCGGCATCCACGAATCGCAGCCGCGGGGTCGCCCGGACCCCGCTTCCGCCGCGCCCTCGACATCGAAGTGCCGTCTTTCCGGCGACAGGTCGGAACCGAAAGCGGCGGGCCGACCGGAGGAGGGTTGCTCGGGGCATTCGGGGCTGAACGGCAGGGACCGCCAACATGTTCGACTGGATCTACATCGCGACGCTGGTCGGGACCCTGCTGGTCCTGGTCGCGGCGTTCTCCAGTCTGGTCGCGTTCCGCTTCGGCGCCCCGCTGCTGCTGCTCTTCCTCGGCATCGGGCTGGCGGCCGGCGTCGACGGGCTCGGCATCAGCTTCGACAATGCGGCGGTGGCCTACTATATCGGCTCGCTGGCGCTCGCCATCATCCTGTTCGATTCCGGCTTCGGCACCTCGCTGCAATCGTTCCGACAGGCTGCCGCGCCGGCGGTATCGCTGGCGACGGTCGGGGTGCTGCTGACCACCACCATCTTCGGCACAGCCGCGCATTACCTGCTCGGCATCACCTGGCTGGAAGGCTTCCTGCTCGGGGCAATCGTCGGCTCGACCGACGCGGCGGCCGTGTTCTTCCTGCTGCGCGGCGGCGGCATCAACATCCGCGAGCGGGTGCGCTCGACGCTGGAGATCGAATCGAGCTCGAACGACCCGATGGCGATCTTCCTGACGATCACGCTGGTCGAGATCATCGCCACCGGCGGTAGCGGCGGCCATATCGGCGTGGAGCTGCTCGTCGAGTTCGTGCGCGAGATGGGCATCGGCCTCGTCGCCGGCGTCGGCGGCGGGGCGATGATCGCGACGCTGGTCAACCGGCTCGACATCGACCGCGGGCTGGCGCCGATCTTCGTGCTGGCGCTGTCGCTGCTGGTCTTCTCGGTAACCGGCGCGATCGGCGGCAGCGGCTTCCTGGCGGTGTTCGTGGCCGGCATCTATGCCGGCAACCGGCAGATCAAGTCGGCGCCGGCGCTGCGCAGCTTCCAGGAAGGCGCGAGCTGGCTGGCGCAGATCATCATGTTCGTGCTGCTCGGACTGCTGGCGACGCCGTCGCAGTTCCAGCTCATCGCCGTGCCGGCGATCCTGCTCGCGCTGTTCCTATGCCTGGTGGCGCGGCCGGTCGCGGTGTGGCTCTCGCTGGTCCCGTTCGAGTTCGCCCGCGCCGAGACGCTGTTCCTGTCGTGGGTCGGCCTGCGCGGGGCGGTGTCGATCCTGCTCGCCATCGTGCCGCTGCTCGGCGGGCTCGACCACGGCACGCTGTTCTTCAACACCGCCTTCATCATCGTGCTCGTGTCGCTCTTGGTGCAGGGCTGGACGATCGGCCCGCTGGCGAAATGGCTGAACCTGATCGTGCCGCCGCGCATCGGCCCGGTCGAGAAGCTGGAGCTGGAGCTGCCCGGCACGGCCCATCACGAGCTGCTGGTCTACCGCGTGGTGGCCGGCAGCCCGGTGGCGCGCGGCGAGCGCATCCCGCGCTGGGCGCGGCCATCGCTGGTGATCCGCGACGGGCAGTCGAAGAGCTACCAGTATGCCGGCCGGCTGCAGGCGGGCGACTACGTCTATCTGTTCATCTCGGCGCGCTATCCGCGCCTGCTCGACCGGCTGTTCGCCAGCCCGGCGCCGGTGGCCGGCGACGACGCCGACTTCTTCGGCGCCTTCTCGATCGACCCGGCGCGCACGGCGCTCGACCTGCAGGCGGCCTACGGCATCGACCTGCGCGCCGACGAGCAGGAGCTGACGATCGCCGAGCTGATGACGCGGCGGCTGGGCGGGCGGGCCGAATATGCCGACCGCGTGGCGCTCGGGCCGGTCGACCTGATCGTGCGCGACGTCGACGAGCAGGGCCGCATCGAGAGCGTCGGCGTGTCGCTGGAGCCGGAGGCGGCGCAGCGGCAGGTGCCGATGTTCCTCACCGGCCGCGAGCTCGCCGCCAAGATCCGCGGCCTGTTCGGCCGCCGGCGCGACGTCGCGGCCGCGGAAGCCGAACCGCACGCCCCGGCCGCGCCCGAATAGCGGAGCTGCGGGTCGCGGCGCTGCGCGCATTTGACTGCGGCGGCGCCTTCTGTATGGTCCGGCCGGTTCTTCCGCAGGAGATTTCCATGCCCCGTTTCCGCACCCTCGACGACGCGGACGTCGCCGGCCGCCGCGTGCTCGTGCGCGTCGATCTCAACGTTCCGGTCAAGGACGGCAAGGTGACCGACGCGACCCGCATCGAGCGGGTGGCCGGCACGATCGACGAGCTCGCCGGCAAGGGCGCCAGGGTGATCCTGCTCGCGCATTTCGGCCGGCCGAAGGGCAAGCCGGACCCCGAGCAGTCGCTGAAGCCGATCGCGGCGGCAACGGCCGCCGTGCTCGGCCGCAAGGTGGCCTTCGCGGCCGACTGCATCGGCGAGGCGGCGGCAAAGGCGGTTGCCGCGATGAAGGACGGCGACGTGCTGCTTCTCGAAAACACCCGCTTCCACGCCGGCGAGGAGAAGAACGACCCGGCCTTCGCGAAGGAATTGGCGGCGAACGGCGACCTCTACGTCAACGACGCCTTCTCGGCCGCGCACCGCGCGCATGCCTCGACCGAGGGGCTGGCGCACCTGCTGCCGGCCTATGCGGGGCGCACGATGGAGGCCGAGCTCGACGCGCTGGAGAAGGGGCTGGGCAACCCGAAGCGGCCGGTGGTGGCGATCGTCGGCGGCGCCAAGGTGTCGACAAAGATCGACCTCCTGCAGAACCTCGTCAAAAAGGTCGACGCGCTGGTGATCGGCGGCGGCATGGCCAACACGTTCCTCGCCGCGCAGGGCATCGACGTCGGTAAGTCGCTGTGCGAACACGAGCTGGCGGATACGGCCAGGGCGATCCTCGCGGCGGCGAAGACCGCGGGCTGCGAGATCGTGCTGCCGACCGACGCGGTGGTGGCGCGCAAGTTCGAGGCGAATGCGGCGAACGAGACGGTGCCGGTCGGCAAGGTGCCGGCCGACGCGATGATCCTCGACGTCGGACCGGCGACGGTGAAGGCGGTCGAGGCGTGGATCGGCAAGGCGGCGACGCTGGTCTGGAACGGCCCGCTCGGCGCCTTCGAGATCGCGCCGTTCGACCGCGGCACGGTGGCCGCGGCGAAGACCGCGGCGCGGCTGACGAAGGAAGGCAGGCTCGTCTCGGTCGCCGGCGGCGGCGACACGGTCGCCGCCCTCCCCCAGGCCGGCGTCGCCGACGACTTCACCTACGTCTCCACCGCCGGCGGCGCCTTCCTCGAATGGATGGAAGGCAAGGAGCTGCCGGGCGTGGAGGCGCTGAGGGCCTAATACCCTCCTGCTACCCCGCCCTGCCGTAGCTTTCGCCGTTGGCTTCCATGCGGCGGTAGAAGTCGGCGAGCGTCTTGCCGCGTTCGTGGCGGAAGGGGCGGCCGGCGGGTTCGAGCGCGGCGATGCGGTCGAGGCGGAAGGTGCGGAAGTCCTCGCGCATCTCGCACCAGGCTACCAGCGTCCACACCTTGCCCCAGAACCACAGGCCGAGCGGACGCACGTGCCGCTCGGTCTCCCTGCCCGTCTCGTCCTTGTAGCGGAAGACGAGCACGTCGCGCGCCTCCACCGCCCGCTCCAGCCGGTCGAGCGCGGCGCGGTCGGCGTCGGACACCACCCACAGCGGCATGTGGATCTGGGTCGCCGCCACCCGCGCCTTCTCCGGCTCGGGCAGCACGGCGGCGATCTTGACCAGCGCCTCTTCCGCGGCGCGGGCCATCTGGGCGCCGCCGAAGGCGCGCACCATGCGCGCGCCGGCGACCAGCGCCACGATCTCGTCACGCGTGAACATCAGCGGCGGAAGGTCGTAGCCTTCCCGCATGAGGTAGCCGACGCCGGCCTCCCCGTCGATCGGCACGCCGGTCGACTGCAGGTCGGCGATGTCGCGGTAGATGGTGCGCTCCGACACCTCCAGCCGCTCGCCCAGCATGCGCGCCGTCACCAGCCGGCCGCCGCGGAGCTGCTGGACGATCTGGAACAGGCGGTCGGCGCGTCGCATCGTTGACAGCCCTCAGGTGAACAGGCCGATCGAGTTGCCGTCGGGGTCGAGGCAATAGGCGAAGCGGCCGGCCGGGATGTCTATCACCGGCGACACCACCTGGCCACCATTGGCCGTGACCCGCTCCAGCGCCTCCTCCAGCGGCCGCGCCACGGCGAGATGCACCGTCGGCCCGCTGCCGGCCGGCGCCGGCCTGCCCGGATAGATGTGGCCGGACACCCGGCCGTTGCCGTTGTAGGCGAACATCGACATCGGGTTCGGCCCGCCCTCCTGGTCCCTCAGCTCGTTCTGCAGCACCGCGCCGTAGAAGGCCCTGGCGCGCTCCATGTCGGTCACCGGGATCTCGAACCAGTGGGCGGCGTCGTCTGGAATGAAGCTCATGTCTTTCTGTCTCCGTTGCGGTCTCGAAACGTGCCGCCCGGACGTCGGTCAGGATGCCATCATGCCACTCCGCTCCTGACAACATGATGTCAGGAGCGGGAAGCTGCGGCAGCGCCCGGGAGGCGATGGGGAAAGTCATCCGCGGCGGGCCGTCGCGCGCGGGCCGAAGAGCGGCTCCGGCAAGGTCTCGGGCAGGGCGTCCGGCCAGCCGATATCCTTGCGGGTGCCGGCGGGCAGGCCCTCCATGATGCGCTGCGTGCGCCATCTCACCCGGCGCGCGCGCCAGCCGTCGAGCGCGCGCATGCCGTAGGCGAAGAAGCCGTGACTGGTCATCTGCGTGTCTCCTCTGATCGTCGCAGGGAGACTATCGCACAGGCCTGCCGACAGCCTTCTGTCAGGAGGGACGCGTCGGATCGAAGATGGTCAGCGGCGCGTCGGCACCGTGTAGTTGAGCGGCAGGCGGCCGCCGTCGGCGTAGATGGTCTGGCCGGTGATGTAGGAGGCGTCGTCGGAGGCGAGGAAGGCGACGATCCCCGCGATCTCGTCGGGCTGGCCGACACGGCCGAGCGGCGTGCGCGACAGGAGCCGCCCGCGCGCCTCCGTGTCGCCGGCCACGCCCGCCAGCATCGGCGTGTCGATCGAGCCGGGGCCGACGGCGTTGACCCTGATGCCGTGCGGCGCGAGCGCCAGCGCCATCACCTTCGTGAGCTGGCCGACGCCGGCCTTCGACACCGAATAGGGAACCTGGTCGGCGATCGCCAGCACGGCGTTGACCGACGACATGTTGACGATCGAGCCCGGCGCGCCGCCCTTCTCGACCTTCTCGATCATGAAGCGGGCGACCGCCTGGCCGGCGAGGAACGGCCCGCGCAGGTTGACCCGCATCACCCGGTCGAAATCGTCCTCGGAGATGTCGACGAACGGGCAGGCGAAGGTGATGCCCGCGTTGGAGACGAGGATGTCGATGTCGCCGAAGGTCTCGACGGTGGCGGCGACGAGGTTGTGCACGTCGAGCCGCCGCCCGACGTCGGCCTTGACGAAGCGCGCCTCGCCCAGCTCCTTCAAGTCGGCGAGCACGCGCGCGCCGTGCTCGGCGTCGACGTCGGCCATGACGACCCGCGCGCCCTCGCGCAGCAGCCGCTCGCAGATGGCGCGGCCGATGCCGCCCGCCGCTCCCGTCACGATCGCCGTCCTGCCGTCGAGCGCCATGGGCCGTCCTCCGTCCGGGGCTACACCCCGATGCCGCGCTGGTTGAGCGCCACCGTGATCTCGTCGAGGATGGCGGGGTCGTCGATCGTGGCGGGCATGGTCCAGGCTTCCCTGTCGGCGATCTTCTGCATGGTGCCGCGCAGGATCTTGCCGGAGCGCGTCTTGGGCAGCCGCTTGACGGCGAGCGCGGTGCGGAAGGCGGCGACCGGGCCGATCTTGTCGCGCACCAGCGCGACGGCCTCCTTCTCGATCTCCGCGACCGGCCGGTCGACGCCGGCGTTGAGCACGAGGAAGCCGACCGGCGCCTGGCCCTTCATGGCGTCGGCGATGCCGATCACCGCGCATTCGGCGACGTCCGGGTGCTCGGCCAGCACCTCCTCCATCGCGCCGGTCGACAGGCGGTGGCCGGCGACGTTGATGATGTCGTCGGTGCGGGCCATGATGAAGAGATAGCCGTCGCCATCGATGAAGCCGGCATCTGCCGTCTTGTAGTAGCCCGGGAACTCGTCGAGATAGGCGCTGCGGAAGCGCTTCTCCGCGTTCCACAGCGTCGGCAGGCAGCCGGGCGGCAGCGGCAGCTTCACCACCACGTTGCCGAGCTTGCCGGTCTCGACCGGATGGCCGGTGTCGGACAGGACCTCGACCGTGTAGCCCGGCATCGGCACGGCCGGGGAGCCGTATTTCACCGGCAGCAGGCCCAGCCCGACGGGGTTGTTGGTGATCGGCGCGCCGGTCTCGGTCTGCCACCAGTGGTCGATCACCGGAACCTTCAGCTTCTGCTCGGCCCATTTGATCGTCTCGGGGTCGGCGCGCTCGCCGGCGAGGAACAGCGTGCGGAAGCCGGACAGGTCGTAGTTGCCGATCAGCTCACCGCGCGGGTCCTCCTTCTTGATGGCACGGAAGGCGGTGGGCGCGGTGAACAGCGCCGCCACCTTGTGCTCGGAGATCACGCGCCAGAACGTGCCGGCGTCGGGCGTCCCGACCGGCTTGCCTTCGAACAGGATGGTGGTGCAGCCGTGGAACAGCGGGGCGTAGACGATGTAGGAGTGGCCGACCACCCAGCCGACGTCGGAGGCCGCCCAGAACACCTCGCCCGGCTTCACGCCGAACTCGTTGCCCATCGACCATTCGAGCATGACCATGTGGCCGCCATTGTCGCGCACCACGCCCTTGGGCTGGCCGGTCGTGCCGGACGTGTAGAGGACGTAGAGCGGGTCGGTCGCCTTGACCGGCACGCAGGGCACGTCGCGGCCGGCTGCTTTGGCGGCGGCTACCTTCTCGGCATAGTCGAGGTCGCGGCCGGGCTTCAGCTCGCAGGTCTGCTGCGGCCGCTGCAGGATCAGGCAGCTCTCCGGCTTGTGGCCGGACAGCTCGATGGCACCGTCGAGCAGCGGCTTGTAGGCAACGATGCGGCCGGGCTCCAGCCCGCAGGAGGCCGAGATGACGGCCTTCGGCCGGGCGTCGTCGATGCGGGTGGCGAGCTCCTTGGCGGCGAAGCCGCCGAACACCACCGAATGCACCGCGCCCAGCCGCGCGCAGGCGAGCATGGCGAAGGCCGCTTCCGCCACCATCGGCATGTAGATGATGACGCGGTCGCCCTTGCCGACCCCCATGTCCTCGAGCACCGCGGCGAGCGCCACCACCTCCGCCTTCAGCTCGGCGAAGGTGAACTTGCGCTGCGTGCCGGTAATCGCGCTGTCGTGGATGAGGGCGAGCTGGCCGGCGCGGCCGCGCTCGACATGGCGGTCGACCGCGTTGAAGCAGGTGTTGCATTCGGCGCCAACGAACCACTCGCCGTAGACGCCGGCCTTGGCGTCGAACACCCTGTTCCACGGTTTGACCCAGTCGATCGCCTTCGCCGCATCCGCCCAGAAGGCTTCCGGGTCCGCCTTCCAGCGGGCATAGGTCTCGTGATAGCGCGACGACATCGCTCATCCTCCCTGCAACTGCGATCTGGATTATGGCCCGGCGGGGACCAAGTCCACAATGACGATAGTCGCAGGTCTCCGCCGGCCTTCCGCACGGCGCGCCCGCACGCTATAGCCTCGCGCGAACCTGCAACAACCTCCGGCCGCATCCCCGAAAGGACGACATGAGCAAGGCGATCGCGCTCGTTCTGCTGGCGGCGATGCTGGTCCAGATCGTCAAGCCGCTCGGCCTGCCGGGCCTCAGGAAGCGGAGCGACTTCTGGAAGGTCGCCGTGCTGGCGATCGTCGTGATGATGGTGACGGTGGCGGTACGGCCGGGCTGATTGTCGCCAGCACGAAGGGCAGCATGTGCCGCGCCCATGCCGCGTAGCCGGCTTCCGAGGCGTGAAAGCCGTCCTTGGAGAAGCCGGCGGCGGGATCCTCGACCGGCAGCCGCGCGGCGGCGACCGCGCCGCGCTCGCGGCACAGCCGCTCGCCCATGCGGTTGACCAGGCTCGCGCGGATCTCCAGCAGCCGGCCGAGCAGAGGCGGCAGCGCCGGCACCCGCGTCATGTCGACCACAGGCGACCAGAAGATGTGCGCCTGCGGCCATTTGGCCCTGAGCGCATAGAGCAGACCGCCGAACTCGCGCTTGAAGCGGGAGACGGTGTGGAAGTTCTTGGCGTCGTTGGTGCCGATCGAGACGACGACGTGCGTCCACGGCTCGTGCGCGAGGTTGGGCACAACGAAGTCGCGGACCTGGCCGGCGGTGGCCGAGTTGAAGCCCGCCGCGCGCCACTCGACCGGCCGGCCGGTGGCCTCGGCGACCAGCGGCGCCAGCCGCGCCGCCAGCCCGCCGTCGGTATGCGCGATGCCGACGGAGGCGGCGGACGAATCGCCCAGCACCAGCAGCCGCACCGGCTCGCCCGTGCCCGCCACGCGGTGGATCACCGGCCCGTCGGCCGGCGCCATGCGCTCGGTGCGCATCCGCACGCCGACGCCCTGCCAGATGTAGATCGGCAAGGCGAGCCAGGAGACGAGGGAGCGCAGCAGCATGATGGGCGCGGCCCGTGGCCGTTACGCCGCTTTCGGCCTCACCCCGCCCGCGACGCCTGGAAGATGCTGTCGATGGCCGAGCCGAGCGCGGCGTCGAACTCGGCGTCGCTCTGCTGCGCCGAGAGGCCTTCGGTCAGCGCCCGCGAGAAGCTGGCGATCATGCCCTTGTTCTGCGCCAGCCTGGCGTTCGCGTCGTCGCGCGAATAGCCGCCCGACAGCGCCACGACGCGCATGACGCGCGGGTCGTCGATCAGCGGCTTGTAGAGGTTGGCTTTCGTCGGCAGCGTCAGCTTGAGCATCACCTGCCTGCCGGCCGGCACGCCGTCGAGATGCTTGCGGATCTCGGCGAGCAGGATGTCCTCGGCCGCCGCCTTGTCGGCGATCGAGATGGTCACCTCGGGCTCGATGATCGGCATGAGGCCGTGGGTCAGGATCTGCCGGCCGACCTCGAACTGCTGGTCGACCACCGCCGCGATGCCCTTGGGGTTGGCCGCGTCGATCACCGAGCGCATCTTGGTGCCGAACACGCCCTTGGCGACGGCGCGCTTCAAGAGCGCGTCGAGGTCGGGCATCGGCTTCATCAGCCTGACGCCGTCCTTCTCGTCGGCCAGGCCCTTGTCGACCTTGAGGAACGGCACCACGCGGCGCTTCTCCCACAGGAACTGCGCCGTCGGCGTGCCGTCGATGTCGCGGTCCATGGTCTGCTCGAACAGGATCGCGCCCATCACCTTGTCGCCGGTGAAGGCGGGCGACTTGATGATGCGCGCGCGCATCCCGTGGATCAGGTCGAACATCTCGGCATCGTTCGACCAGGAACCTTCCTTGACGCCGTAGAGCTTGAGCGCCTTCGGCGTGGACCCGCCCGACTGGTCGAGCGCCGCGATGAAGCCGTCCTTGCCGGCGGCCTGCGCGGCCATTTCCTTGTTCATCAGTTCCTCCGAAGTCGATCCGTTTCCACAGTTCAATATGTCAGCGCAGGCTCGTCTCCCCGGGACAGGACGCGAGGCGACGGCCGGCGCCGGGGGCAGCCGCTATTCGTCGTCCTCGACCTTGCCCTTCAGCGAGGAGAGCTTGGCGAAGACCTTGGAGGCGTCGAGCTCCTCGTCTTCGTCCCTGGGCTGCGGGGCCGGCGGGGGCAGGCGCTCGGGGACGGAGGCCGGCAGCAGCGTGTCGCCGACCGGCTCGGCCGGCTCCTTGCCGCGCGAGGCGCGCTGGACCTCGATGTCGAGGTCGATCTGCGAGGCCAGGCCGAGCGTGACCGGGTCCATCGGCACGAGGTTGGATGAGTTCCAGTGGGTGCGGTTGCGGATCTGCTCGATCGTCGCCTTGGTGGTGCCGACGAGGCGGGAGATCTGCGCGTCCTTCAGCTCGGGATGGTTGCGCACCAGCCACAGGATGGCGTTCGGCCGGTCCTGGCGCTTCGACAGGGGCGTGTAGCGCGGGCCCTTGCGCTTGGCTTCCGGCACCCGAACCTTCGGCTCCTGCAGCTTCAGCCGGTGGTCGGGATCGGCTTCGGCCCTGGCGATTTCCTCGCGGGTGAGCTGGCCGGTGATGATCGGGTCCATGCCCTTGATGCCCTGCGCCGACTCGCCGTCGGCGATCGCCTTCACCTCGAGCGGATGCAGCCGGCAGAACTGGGCGATCTGGTCGAAGGACAGAGCGGTGTTGTCGACCAGCCAGACGGCGGTGGCCTTGGGCATGAGGAGCGTGTTGGCCATGGCCATGGGGCAAATCCTTCTCGCTCGCCCGCGTCCCTGTCGCGGGCGGTGGTCAAACCACCGGAATTTGGGAATGGCCGGCCATATAGAGCAAACGGGGTGGCGAGGCAAGGGTGGGGGCGGTCGGACAGGGGCGTTCCACCGCCGGAAAGGCGGCACGGCGCGGCCCGATTTCTCCGCCTGCGGCGCTGGCTCAGCCGACGTCGAGCACGATCTTGCCGACGTGGTTTCCTTCCTCCATCCGCTCGTGCGCGCGCCAGGCCTCGGCGAAGGGGAAGATCATGTCCATGACCGGGGCGATGCGCCGCTCGGCGAGCAGCGGCCACACCTTCTCCTCCAGCTCGGCGGCGACCTGCGCCTTGAAGGAGACCGGCCGCGGCCGCAGCGTCGAGCCGGTGTGGGTCAGGCGCTTGACCATCAGCAGGGTGAAGTCGGCCTCCGTCTTCGCACCTTCCTGGAAGGCGATCTGGACGATGCGGCCGTCCTCGGCGGCGGCCTTGTAGTTGCGCGTCACGTAGGAGCCGCCGACCATGTCGAGGATGACGTCGGCGCCGTGGCCGCCGGTCGCCTCCTTCACGGCGGCGACGAAATCCTCCTCGCGGTAGTTGACCGCGCGGGTGGCGCCGAGGTCGAGGCAGGCCCGGCATTTCTCGGCCGAGCCGGCGGTGACGACGACGTTCGCGCCGAAGGCGGCCGCGAGCTGGATTGCCGCGGTGCCGATGCCGGACGAGCCGCCATGGACGAGCAGCCATTCGCCCTTCTTCAGCCCGCCGCGCTGGAAGACGTTGTGCCAGACGGTGAAGAAGGTCTCCGGCAGGGCGGCGGCCTCGGTCAGCGTGAAGCCGTGCGGCACCGGCAGTGCGTTGGTCTCGTGCACCCGGCAATATTGCGCGTAGCCGCCGCCGGGGGTGAGCGCCGTCACGGAATCGCCGACGCGCCAGCGGTGCACGCCCTCGCCGAGGGCTGCGACCTCGCCGGCCACCTCCAGCCCCGGCAGGCCGGAGGCGCCGGGCGGGGCGGGGTAGAGGCCCTTGCGCTGCATGACGTCCGGCCGGTTGACGCCGGCGGCGCGCACGCGGATCAGGATCTCGCCCTGGTCCGGCACCGGCAGGTCGCGCGCCTGCGGCTTCAGCACCAGCGGGCCGCCCGGCTCGGTGATGGCGATCGCCGTCATGGTCGAGGGCAGCGCGCCCTCCTCACGGGTCGTCTCCGACATGGCGGCATCTCCTTTCGTGTCCGGGCGTCTCGACTTTTGCCCTGCGCAAGCTTGCCTTTTTAATGTGACGCGCCACCATGAGGCAAACGCAGGCAGATGGAGGAGGCCGTATGGGCATCTTCGACGACGAACCGGTCAAGAAAATCCCGCGCAAGCACGAGATCGGCCAGGACCTGTCGCTGCTGTCGGTGGCAGAGCTGACGGAGCGGATCGGCGTGCTGAAGGGCGAGATCGCGCGGCTGGAGGCGGAGCTCGCCGCCAAGGGCACCACCAAGGCGGCCGCCGAGGCGCTGTTCCGGCGCTAGCCGGGCACCAATCCGAACGAGGTCGCGGAGGCCGGACATGATCTCAGCCGTCGGATCGATCGTCGCGCTCTTGATGGGGACGGCGTTCCTGCTCGCCGGCTCGGGGCTGCACGGGCTGCTCCTGCCGCTGCGCGGGCAGGCGGAGGGCTTCTCCACCACCGCGCTCGGCCTGCTCGGCACGGCGTGGGCGGGCGGCTTCGTCACCGGCTGCTTCCTGGCGCCGCGGCTGGTGCGGCGCGTCGGCCACGTGCGCGCCTTCGGCGCCTTCGCCGCGAGCGGCGCGATCATCGCGCTGCTCACCGGCCTCGTGGTCGACGAGACGGTGTGGATCGTGCTGCGGGCCTTCACCGGCTTCGTCATGGCCGGCGCCTTCATGGTGATCGAGAGCTGGCTCAACGAGCGGGCGACCAACGCGACGCGCGGCACCGTGTTCGGCGTCTACATGATGGTCACCTACGCCTCGATCATGGGCGGGCAGATGCTGGTGGCGGGCGGCGACGTGCACGCTTCCGCGCTGTTCATGGCGACCGGCATCCTGTTCTGCCTGTCGCTGATCCCGACGGCGATCTCGACGGCGGTGACGCCGAAGCCGCTGGCGCAGGTGTCGCTCGACCTCAAGGGGCTCTACGACACGTCGCCGGTGGCGGCGGTCGGCTGCGTGCTGATCGGCGTCGCCAACGGCGCCTGGGGCACGCTCGGCGCGGTCTACGGCGCGCGCATCGGCATCTCGACCTTCGAGATCGCCATGATGATGAGCCTGACGGTGGTGTCGGGCGCGGTGCTGCAACTGCCGTTCGGGCGGTTGTCGGACCGCACCGACCGCCGCTACGTGCTCGCCTCGGCCGCGCTCGGGGCCGGCCTGTTCGGGCTGCTCGTCTTCCTCGCCACGCCGCGCTCGGGCGCGGCCGTGATCAGCATGACGGCGCTCTACGGCGCGCTCGCCTACGTGCTCTACGCGCTGGCGGTGGCGCATGCCAACGACCACGCGCGGCCGGAGGATTTCGTCAAGGTCTCGGGCGGGCTGCTGATGCTCTACGGCTTCGGCACGATGATCGGCCCGGTGATCGGGGCGCGGCTGATGGACATGCTGCGGCCGGAGAGCCTGTTCCTGGCGACCGCGCTCGCGCACCTGTCGCTCGCCGGCTACACGATGCTGCGCGTGCGCCGGCGCGCGCCGCCGCCGGTGGAGGAGCGCGGCACCTTCACCACGCAGCCGGCCGAGCGCTCGGTGACGCAGGCCGCGCTGCTGCTCGACCCGCGCGCCGAAGCCGCCGAGGAGGCCGCCGCCGCGGCCGGGACGGAGCCGTCGGCGATTCCCCCGGGAGCCGAGGTCGATGCGCCGCAGGAGGCCGAAGACGCACGTTGAGTTTTGCCGGCCGCCGCGCCACTATGCGGACATGGTCGATGCTGACGCCTTCATGGCCATCGCCGACGCCAACCGGCGTCACATCCTCGAGGAACTGCGCCGGGGCCCGAAATGCGTTGGGGAACTGGCGAACGGCCTCTCGGTCTCGCGGCCGGCCGTCTCCCAGCATCTCAAAGTCCTGCTCGACACCGGGCTGGTCAGCGCCCGCGCCGAAGGCACCAAGCGCATCTACGCCCTCAGCAATGGCGGCTTCCTGAAGCTCAACCTCTGGCTCGACCAGTTCTGGGAAAACTAGGCAGCTTTTGGCCGCGAGTTCCGACCAGCCGACTACGATCTCGCTATCGAGTGCCGCGGCGCGGTGACCTGACTTCACATTGCGAACGTCGCATGCGGCTCGCCAATTTACAAATATTCGAGAGTTTCTCCAGTGTCCTTGAGCCACGTTGTTTACAGTAAAATCAAAATGTGAGAACATATTTTTCTATGTTGGTCGGGGGGCGAACATGGGGGAACTTAATCGACGTGATTTGATGATCTCGCTCGGTTCCGCTGGAGCTGCGGCGCTCCTTTCCAGTTGCGCGATCCCTATGCCGGAGCAGCGTCCCTACGCCGGAAAACTTGTCGACATTCATGCGCATCTGTTCAATGCGACGGATCTTCCTGCTGCCGGCTTCATCAAGACCGTCTTCCTTTCCCACTATCCCGAACAAGGCTTCGTCCAGGCCATGGATCTGCGCGCGTCGGGTGTCGTCGACGCGCTGGTAGATCTCTTCGTCCATATCGTCACTGGAGCGAGCCCTACGGCACGGGAGGAGATCCGGGTCCTCCGGGGAGTGGCGGAAGCGCGGGCGGAGCATGCTTCATCGGAGGGCGCCGAGCGGCTCGTTTCCCGCCGTGTCGCCTCCTACCTCGTGGAACCGCGACTGCAATCCGGCGTCGGCTCGGCGGTCGTCAGGGGCGCGATCATCGCCGCCGGCACCGACGGCTCGACCCGTCTCGATAGCGGACTGACGGAGATTTCTGCGCAGGAAATCGCGCTGAAGGCCTACCGCTCGGATTTCGACATCGGAGTCTATCTCAAGTGGTTCGGACTCTTCACACGATACCGCTACAGCCTCGCCGATGAACTCGCGCGCGACCACGCACGGCTCGGCTACAAGGCGACGCTGGTCGCGCCGGCCATGGTCGATTTCGCGAAGTGGTTCGACATACGCAGCGACGTGCTTTCTCCACTGGAAGAACAGGTCGAGGTCATGGGCCTCGTAGCACGCCGTCCGGGCGGTCCGCGGCTCCGCGGCTATGTCTCGTTCGACCCGCTGCGCGAGGCGCTGCACCGGGCCGGCCGGCCAGGCTTTTCGCCGCTGAAGCTGGTCGAGCATGCGATCCGCGATCACGGCTTCGCCGGCATCAAGCTGTATCCCCCGATGGGCTTCAAGCCTTGGAAGAACGGCAACCAGCCCTACCCCAAACAGGTGACGGATTTCTTCGGAGGGCGATTGGAGACGGGTCGCGCGCTCGATGCCGCGCTGGCCGATGTCTACGATCTTGCCGTTTCGCTCGACGCTCCGATCATCGCCCATGCCGCGGATAGCAACGCTGCCGGTCTCTATTACGGGCGCCGCGGCGATCCCGCCCACTGGATCCCGGTGTGGGAGAATTGGCCGCGCCTTCGGGTCTGCCTAGCCCATTTCGGTGGGTTCGAAACGATTTCGGAAGGTGCTCCGGCAGGTTCACAACTGCCGGAATCGAGTTGGGAATACGTGATCGGCGCCTATGTGGCCCGGCATCCCGAAGCCGGTGTCTTCGCCGATCTCAGTTCCTATACAGAGGTGCTCAAAGCCGGTCCGGCACAAAGGGCCGAGATCGCCCGGGCGTTTCGCGGCTATGTCGCGCGCTTCGATCCGAAGGTCCGTCATCTGATGTTCGGTTCGGACTGGATCATGCTCGGGAACCAGCGCGAGCACCTTTTCTACGCCGAGCGCCTCGTAGCGTTCCTGCAGAAGGATTGCGGGCTGTCCGACGAACAGCTGGAACGCATCCTCGTGCACAACGCTGCGACGTTTCTCGACGGTGCGTCGAACTGGTAGCTCGCCCGAAGCCGCCGCCGTCTACGGCTCCAGCTCGACGTCCCAGTAGAGGTAGTCCATCCAGCTTTCGTGCAGGTAGTTCGGGGGGAACAGCCGGCCGTTGTTGTGGAGGTCGTTGACGGTCGGCTGGAAGGGCTTCTGCATCGGCCACATCCTGGCGTGCTGCGGCAGCAGGCCGCCTTTCCGCAGGTTGCAGGCCGAGCAGGCTGCCACGACGTTGTCCCAGGTGGTGGCGCCGCCGCAGCGGCGGGGGATGACGTGGTCGAAGGTCAGGTCGTCATGCGTGCCGCAATACTGGCACTGGAAGCGGTCGCGCAGGAACACGTTGAAGCGTGTGAAGGCAGGATGGCGCGACGGGTTGCAGAAGGTCGTGAGGCTGCCCACCGAGGGCAGCCGCATCGAGAACGACGGCGAGGAGACCGCGTGATCGTACTCCGCCACGATGTTCACCCGGTCGAGGAAGACGGCCTTGATGGCGTCCTGCCACGACCACAGCGACAGCGGGTAGTAGCTCAGCGGCCGATAGTCCGCATTCAGCACCAGAGCGGGCAACCCTTCCGGCGAGACTGCGATCGTCACTCCTCATCTCCCGGGTTGGTTCGACGGCGCAACAACGCAATAATGTAAGCCCGACGTGACGGGATTGTGAAGCGGCAAAAGCAGCGCGAAGCCCCGCAAATCGACGGGTTTGCGGTGGATTTTTCGGGGCTCAGCCCGGCGGCGCGCCCTCGCGGCCCTTCAATTCCCGGTAGTAGGCCCACAGCAGCCGGGCCGCCACGCCGCGCCAGGGCGACCATGATTCGGCCATCGCGTAGAGCTGCCGCGCGGGCGGCCGCGCGTCGAGCCCGAAGGCTTCCGCCGCGGCGACCTGGAGGGCGAGATCGCCGGCCGGGAAGATGTCGGGATGGCCGGCCGAAAACAGCAGGTAGATCTCCGCCGTCCACGGGCCGACGCCGCGGATCGCCGTCAGCCGCGCTATCGCGTCCGCCGGGTCGAGGCCGCACAGCGCGTCGAGGTCGAGCCCGCGCCCGGCGACCTCGGCGGCGATGGCGAGCAGCGTCGCCTGCTTCGGCCGCGACAGGCCGGCCTCGCGGAACAGCGCGTCGCCGCTTTCGAGCAGGGCCTGCGGGGTGAACGGGTCGAGCAGCCGGGTCAGGCGGCCGAAGATGGCGTCGGCGGAAGCGCGCGAGACCTGCTGCGAGACGATGATTGCAGCGAGGCTGGCGAAGCCGGACGGCGTGCGGCGCAGCGGCACCTCGCCGGCACGCGCCACCACCGGCGCCAGCCGGGGATCGGCGCTGACCAGTGCCGCCAGCCCTTCGGCGATGTCGTCGAGGCTCTCGATCCGCCGCAATTTCGTTCCTACATGCCTCGCCTGCCGGTCGCGGGCATGCAAACTAGCAACCCGCCGCCCGGCGCTACAATCCGTTTCACGCACGCTCCTGACAGCCCCGCCCCACAATGAGCCGCCCCGTCTTCCGCTTCGCGCCCAGCCCCAACGGCGAGCTGCATCTCGGCCACGCCCATTCGGCGCTGCTCAACTTCGACCGCGCGCAGGCGGCCGGCGGCCGCTTCCTGCTCAGGATCGAGGACATCGACACGACCCGCTGCACGCCCGCGTTCGAGCAGGCCATCTACGACGACCTCGCCTGGCTGGGCATCGAATGGGAGAGGCCGGTGCGGCGGCAGTCGGAGCATTTCGACGACTATCGCGCGGCACTCGAGGCGCTGGCCGACGAGGGGCTGGTCTACCCGGCCTTCATGACGCGCGGCGAAGTGCGCGGCCACATCGCGGAAGCGGAAGCCGCCGGCCACCACTGGCGGCACGATCCCGACGGCGTGCCGCTCTATCCCGGCCTCGACCGCAAGCTGTCGCGGCGCGAGCGGCGGCGGCGCATCGAGGCTGGCGAGCCGTTCGCCTGGCGGCTCGACATGGAGGCCGCGATGGCGCGCGCCGGCGCGCCGCTCGACTGGGAGGAGCGCGGCCGCGGGCCGGAGGGCGAGACGGGCCGCATCGCCGCCGATCCGGCCCAGTGGGGCGACGTCGTGCTGGCGCGCAAGGAGGTGCCGTCGAGCTACCATCTGTCGGTGGTGGTCGACGACGCGCTGCAGGGCATCACCGAGGTGGTGCGCGGCCGCGACCTGTTCCATGCGACCTCGGTGCAGCGGCTGCTGCAGGAACTGATGGGACTGTCGCCGCCGGCCTATTTCCATCACGAGCTGATGCTCGGCGAGGATGGCCGCAAGCTGTCGAAGAGCCGGCGCGACACCGGCATCGCGGCGCTGCGCGCGGCGGGCGTGACGCCGGCCGACGTCAGGCGGATGGTGGGGCTCTAGATCAGCTCAGGCGCACGACGACGGCGCGCAGGAGCAGCATCGCCAGCATGGTGGCGAAGGCGCCGGCGCCGCCATAGACGAGCGCCCATTTGAGGTCGGCTAGGTTGATGCCCTGGTAGTTGGCGCCGAGGATGGCGAGGAAGAAGCCGCCGGTGATGAAGGTCGCGTGCAGGAACGGGCCGTAGCCCTCCTTGCCGATCGAGGATTCCATCATCAGCGCCATCATGTAGGACACGCCGGCGACGGTCCCGAAGGCCATGATGAACCAGCCGGCGTCGATGTTCCAGAGCATCGGGTCTGCCTCGCGCACGCACGGGCCGCCGGCGGCGGACCCGTTCAATCCGGCTGAAGGTGGCACAAAAATCTTTCGCTTTGCTTGCGGCGGCCGGGAAGACTAGACGGATGCGCCGCCTGCCCCGTCCGCCCGAAAGCCGCCTTCGCATGAACGCCACACGCTTCGCCCCCGCTCTGTTCGTCGTCCTGTGGGCGACCGGCTTCATCGGCGCGCGCTACGCGATGCCCCATGCCGAGCCCTTCGCCTTCCTGGCGGCGCGGTTCGGCATCGCCTTCGCGATCCTCGCCGGCGTGGTGCTGGTGTTCCGGCGCGGCCGGCTGTCGCCGCGCTCGGCGCTCAACGCAGCGATCGCGGGGGTGCTGATGCACGGCGTCTATCTGGGCGGCGTGTTCTGGGCCGTCCACAACGGCATGCCGGCCGGGCTGTCGGCGCTGGTGGTGGGGCTGCAGCCGCTGATCACGGCGCTGATGGCGGGTGCCGCGCTCGGCGAGAAGGTGCTGCCGCGCCACTGGGCGGGGCTGGGGATCGGCTTCGCCGGCGTGGCGATGGTGCTGGCGCCGAAATTCTCGCTCGGCGCGGGCGAGGGGAGCGCGGCCAATCTCGCGGCAAGCATCGTCGCGGTGCTGGCGATGAGCGCCGGCACGGTGTGGCAGAAGCGGTTCGTGGCCGAGGGCGACCTGGTGACGGCGACCATGTGGCAGTATCTCGGCGGGGCAGTGCCGATGGTGGCGCTGGCGGCGGCCTTCGAGACGGGCGCGTTCACGCCCGACCCGGAGCTGTTCTTCGCGCTCGCCTGGCTGGTGCTGGTGCTGTCGATCGGCGCGATCTTCCTCCTGATGTACCTGATCCGGCGCGGCGCGGTCGCCCGCGTCGCCTCGCTGTTCTACCTGGTGCCGGTGGTGACGGCGCTGATGGC